>Ga0209108_10000585_pt1 | contig 20177 bp, 16 predicted proteins | sample Rifsed10ft1_FD_184003 | JGI IMG/M metagenome (GOLD analysis project Ga0209108, IMG submission 184003) | Soil microbial communities from Rifle, Colorado, USA - sediment 10ft 1 (version 2) | ecosystem: Environmental > Terrestrial > Deep subsurface > Rock core/Sediment | place: Rifle, Colorado...
CCAGGGCGGCCAGCCGCTCGCTCTCGGCCTCGGCGTCCTCGCGCTCGGCGGTGGTGATGCGCCGGGTGAGATCATCGATGCTACGCTGCAGCCCGACCAGCTCGCTGCGGGTCTGTTCCAGGCTGGTCCACTGCGCCTCGGCCCCTTCCAAAGTCAGCCGCGCTTCTTCGGCGGCGTTCTCGGCGGCCGCCAGTTCGACTTCGTGTTCGGCGCGGCGCGCCAGTTCGGCTTCGACCTCGGCCAGCCAGCCTTCCACCCGGTGCATGGCGCCGCGCGTGTCGTTGATCCGGTCGCGGGCGCGTCCTTCGTACATCTCCCAGCGCTCGAGGCCGAGGATCTTGCCCAGCACCTGCTTGCGTTCGGAGGGGGTCTTGGTCGTGAATTCATCGGCGCGGCCCTGCACCAGGAAGGCCGAATTGACGAAGGTCTCGTAGTCCAGCCGCAGCAGACCATCGATCTTGACCTGCGTCTCGCGAATCCCGGCTTCCGACAGGCTGCGCCAGCCGGCGGCGTCCTCGTCCCACGACTGGAGCTCGAGCACGCTCGCCGCGCGCTTCCCGGTCCGATGCTGTCGTTGCACCCGGTAGCGCCGACCTTCCTGGTCGAAGGTCACGGCCACGCGCATTTCACTCTGTCCCTGATGGACGAGCAGATCATCCGATCCCTTGGCCCGCGCTTTCTTCCACAAGGCCCAGGTCAGCGCGTCGAGCAGCGAGGACTTGCCGGCGCCGTTCGGCCCGGCCAGGCAGGCGACGTGAATCCCTTCCAGGCGCAGCGCCGGCGGCGCACGATACGCCAGGAAGTTGTGCAGCTCGATTTCGACGGGAATCATGGTCGGGGTCGGTTATCCGTGATCGGTTATCGGTTATCAGTTATCGGCAGCGACCGTTCCCTGGTCACGGATCACTATTTCGACTCCGCCTCGCCCAGAATCTCCGCCGCCCGCTCGAGCAGCGTGGCGACTCGGGCGGCCTCGGCCCCCTGATCGGCAAAGTACCGTTCGACGAGCTGCAAAGGAGAAAGCGCCTCAGCTGACAGCTCGCCCAGCCGGACGCGCCCCTCCGACTCCACTTCGCGCGCCACGACGACGCTGCTGGCCCCGACCAGCGCTGCCTGGATCTCGCGGTCGCGCAGCAGGGCCTCCTGATCGGAGCGCAGCTGCACCTGGAGGCGCACTACGGCTCCGTCGGCGTCGGCGCCACGCGCCGCCTCGATGACCAAGGACGTCGGATCATCAGCGCGGCGGCCGTCGATGCGAATCGTGCGGAACGGCCGCGCGGCCACCGGCACGAACTGCCAGCGGGTGGCGCGCCGCGCCAACTCGACCCAGCAGAAACCCTTGGCTTCGTCCTCTTCGCCGAAGTCGATCCGCTCCAACGATCCGCTGTAGACGACCGAAGGCGGTCCGCCCGGGTGGAGGTCCTGGTGGCGGTGGATGTGGCCCAAGGCGACGTAATCCCAGGCCGGATCGGCGAAGGACGAAGTCGCCAGCCCGACGTCGCGCCCCAGAAGAATCGTCCGTTCCGAGCCGAGGCGGGCTTCGGCGACGGCCAGATGGCCGGCCAGCAGGCGCGGCATCTCGTTCGATTGGGCCTGACCCGCCAGACCGCTCATCACATCGGCCACGGCCCGTCGCAGCGCCTCGTCCAACTCGTCGATCGTCTTGCCCTGGCTCTCCTCGCGCGCCAACAGGCGGTTGCGCATCGGGTACGGTATCCAGGCCAGAAACACGTCGCCGCGCTTGGTATGGACCACACGGCCTTCGGCCTTGTCTCCCACGATCACGCCCGGCACTTCCAGCGCGCCGAAGATGTCGACGCTGCTGGCTTTGGCCGCCATCCCCGGCATGTCGTGGTTGCCGACCAGGAGCAGGGTCGGCATGGCATCCGCCAGCCGTTTGATGCGGGCGGCGAATTCACGCTGTTGCGTCGGTTCCGGATCGCGGCTCTTGAAAGCATCGCCGGCGAAGACGGCCAGGTCGCCGTCGTGGGCGATGGCGTAGTCGACGACTTCGTCGAGCCGATCCAGGAAATCGCGCACGCGGCTCGACGTCCCGGTGGTTGGATCCAACCGGCCGTAGTTCTCCATGCCGACGTGGAGGTCGGCAAAATGAACGACGCGGATCGGTTCGGTCATGACAGGCGCAGGGGCTTCCCGGAAGCTTCGAGCTTCGGGGAAGCCTCGTCGTCTACCCCGGCCGATCGATCTTCGGCCGCTGCATGCCCAGCAGACTCAAGCACAGAAACAGCTCGCCGCGGTGGTGGATGACCTGCTCGAAGACGTGCCACAGGATCCAGCCCAGCTTGGGCGTCCCATCCTCCGGCACCTGGACGATCCGGTTGAAGTCGTCGACCGGCAGGGCGCTCAGGTAGGCGACCGTCGCCTTGTGCGCCCGCTCCAGTTCGTCGCGCAGGGCGGCGACGGACGGGCCGTTCGGGTCGCCTTCCGGCGGCCAGGCCGGCAGCTCGCGGCGGATCACGTACTGGATCCACCCGTCCTGCAGGTTGACGATGTGGCGCAGGACGCCGCCCACCGACCGGCTGTAGCTGGGCGCCGGGCGGAAAGCCAGCTGCTCGTCCTTGAGCATCGCCACGCTGTGCAGCAGGTCGCGATGTACGGTGTTCCAGTGGTCGAAGAACTGATCGGCGTTCAACGTCACACCTCCTTGGTTCGCCGCGGCTCCGTCCCTCGCTGGGCTCGGGATGGCATCGAAGCGCGCCGGCATCTTTTCGACGGAGCCTGCCCCGAGCAATGTCGAGGGGCTCAGGATGCCTGCCTACAGCTTGCGGCTGCTCTGCAGAACCTGGGCGGCCACAGCCTCGTCTCGCCCGGCCGCCTGGCCATTACACCGTATCGAGCCTCAGCCACCGCTCCAGTCCCGTCGGCGGCTGGTACTCTCGGATGCGGTCGAGCAAGGCCTCCGGCGCCGCAGCCGTGAAGAAGAGGTCGTGGTGCTCCTGGTAGATGAAGCCTTCGTCGCGCGCCCGCTGAATCGCCGCCAGCAGCGGGTCGTAATAACCGCCGGTGTTGAGCAAGCCGATCGGCCGTTGATGCAGGCCCAACTGAGCCCAGCACAGGACTTCGAAGAGCTCCTCCAGCGTGCCGAAGCCTCCGGGCAGGGCCAGGAACGCCTCGCTCGACTCCGCCATCAGCGCCTTGCGCTGATGCATCGTCGGAACGACGCGCCGCTCCGTCAGGCGGGCATGGCGCAAGGACGGCGTATCGAATTGCTCGGTCAGGATCCCGATGACCGCGCCGCCGGCCTCCAGCGCGCCGTCGGCCAGCCGCCCCATCATGCCCGTCCCTCCGCCGCCGTACACCAGCGTCCACCCGCGCCGCGCCACGGCCCGGCCCATCTCCCGCGCCGTCTCCAGGTACACAGGGGGCACCTCGTCGCTCGATCCGCAGAAGACGCAGACACGTCGAACCGCCGTGGGTTCGTTCATGATGCGCCTTGTCCGACGCTGGACCGAATCTGGTCCGCCACGGCGGCCAACTCGGACTGGGCGGCTTCCGCCGTCCCCAGCGGCCGGCGGAAGCCGAAGCCGTCCCCGGTATAGCGAGGGATGACGTGCAGGTGCGCGTGAAAGACGGATTGGCCGGCGATGACGCCATCGGCCAGATGCAGGTTCACACCGTCGACGCCCAGCGGCGCGCGGCGCAGCGCCGCCGCCAAGGCCTGCGCGGCCTCCACCATCGCCGCCGCATCCTGCGGCTGGAGGGAGGCCAGATCGGGGGCATGCCGATGCGGCACGACCAGCAGATGGCCACGCGTGACGGGGTGGATATCGAGGAAAGCCGTCACGCGATCATCCCGGTAGATGACGTGAGCCTCGGTTTCGCCGCGGACAATCCGACAGAAGATACACTCCGACTCGAACGTCATACAGGTGAGTTCGTCATTCTACCACCCCGCGGCCTTCCTCACCGCTTAACCGAGGGCCGCGAGGCCACCCCGCGGCCATCCACAAGACCTTGATGAAGCCCGCGGGGCATCCCCGCGGCCACCCGCCTTTGTCAAGGATGGGGACATCCTTGTGTGGGACGAGGCCGCCGGTCAAACCCAAACCCATCCCTCGATAGGCTCGGGATGGCGCGGCGGCGGCGCTGCCAGCGCACATCCTTTGAGCTTGCTGGCGCCTCCTCGTGAGCGACGACGGACGACGACGTCGAGAAGAGCCTGGAGGCTATCCAGAGGATCGCGGCAAGTCACAAACCCGTTTTGCTGCGCAAACGGGTTTGTCGCCACCCGCCGTTTCGGTGCATACTTGTAGCCTCGGCCGGTTGGCGTTCAAGCCCTCACGGCGCATCTCCCTCCACACCGCTCCCCCGCCTCATCGCCGTCCGGTCCCAACAAGCGCCGGAGCCTAGCTGTCTCGCCGCGCAGCCGGCAAACACATGGAGGCCTCATGGACGACTTGCGCACTTCTCCGAGATCTCGAATGGGACCCGTGCTCATCGCCCTGGCGCTGTTGGGCGCCGCCTGCACCCCGTCGGCGCTGCCGTCAGCGACCCCCTCTGAGACCTCGACTCCTCCCGCCGCATCTCCGACTCCCCCGCCCGCGCCGACGGCCGACCCGCGCTGCCCCGAGCCGACCGAGGGCACGCAGTTGCTCACGCACGAAGAGGACGGCTACTGCTTCCTGTATCCCCACGGACTGCTTCGCGTGGATTCCTCCGAGCACGCGGTGTGCCTCGTCCCCGAAGGGGACCTCCTGGGATGCGATAGCTTCGTCGCCGCTGTCGAAGTCACCGACGCCGAGGGAAGGACCGCCGCCCAGATCGCCGACGAGAAGATGCTCAGGGATGGCGGCTTCGGGGCCGACGGTTGCACTGCAGCGATCGCCGGCATCCAGGCCGTGGTTCTGACTCAGGTTGCCGATCAGGGGCCTACGTGCGAGATGTTGTTCGTACGGGGGGATCGCCTGTACACCCTGAAGTTCGCTTTGCCCGACCCCGACGACACGCCCGAGGTCGGCGACGCCCTGGTGCATCTCTTCAACACCGTCACCGCCTCCTTCACGTTGCCGCCCGTCGTCGCGGTTCCCCGCCCGGCGCAGGGTACAGCCGTGGTCGCCTTTGTCCAGGACGACGACCTTTGGGTATGGTCCGAAGCCACCGGCCAGACTCAGATCCTCGTCGATGCCGGCGACGTGATCCGTGTGGAGCTAAGCGATGACGGCGAGCTGGCGGCGTTCGTGCGCCGCTCGTACCGGAACGAGGAATCCGCCCTTTGGGTCGTGGGCCTGGACGGCTCGAGCCCGCGCGAGCTGGTCTCGGCGGCAGAGCTGCGATCCAACCTCGACGCCGCCGAAACCGACTCCACCGACTTCGCGCAGGTGGAGTGGATCCCCAACACCCACCTTCTGCTGTACAGCCCTGCGGCAGCTTCCGGTGGTCAGGGACAAGGCGGCGGCCGGCAGGGCGGCGTGTACCTGGTGGGCGCAGACGGCTCGACTCAGGCGGAGATCGCCCCGGCCGAGGCCAGCAACGAGTTCTCGGCCTCGCCGGACGGAGGGCACGTCGCAATGGTGACGCCGACCGGCCTCAGTTTCTACTCCTTCGAGGGCGGCCGCCTGCGGCGCGATTCCTTGACTTACCCGGCGACGGGCGTCCCGTTCCCGTTCACACCCTGGGGCGCCTGGACACAGGATTCGAGCGCCTTCCTGATCGCGGCTCCGGCCGAGACCGGGATCACCATCTGGCGTGTGCCGGTGGAGGGCGCCCTGTCCCAGGCGCTGATCACCGTCGACGACGCCAACCTCCAGGTGGTTTTTGCGCCGGACGGTTCGAGTGCGGCGATGGTCCGTCAGGGGGCAACCGTTGAGCGACTCGATTCCGTTCCTCCCCTCTCTTTCGGTGGACCTGGCGGGGTCTTTACACCGCGCCTCGCCGGTCGAGAAGTGGCGGCGGCTACTTTCTTCGTCTCCCTGCCCGATGACCTCGGCCCGCTCGCCGCGCCACGCGACACCTTCGTGAACCTCCCGGTCTGGTCGCCGGGGGGCCCGGCCTACCTGTTCGACGGCAAGAGTCTCAGGGAGTTCTACCCTATCTGCCCCAACGCCAGCCAGATGATCGAGGTGTGTGGCCCCGCAATCCAAATCCCTCTTGAATTCGGGGAGTTCGAGTGGGTCGACGGGAATCGATTCCTGTTTGTCGCCGGCCCCCCGCGGCAGCTCTATCTCGGCGACCAGGCAGGGGGCGCGACCCTGGTGGCCGAGGATCCGGCGAGCTTCGACGCCGTGGCGGCGACCTGTACGGATGATTCCGAGTTCGTCTCGGATGTGACGGTCCCGGATGGCACGACCTTCCAACCCGGAACGGTCTTCCGCAAGACCTGGCGGATCCGCAACAGCGGCACCTGCACCTGGGACGCCGGGTATCGGTTCGCGTTCCTCGCCGGCGATCGGATGTCCGGGCCGCGCAGCACGCCGCTCGGGACCCTGGATCGACTCCCTCAGAGCCCTCCCTTGTTCCCAATGATTCGCCCAGGCGAGGAGATCGAGCTGTCCGTCACACTGATCGCCCCCTCCGAGGCCGGAACCTACACGGGGCAGTGGCAGCTGTTCGCCCCGGACGGAAGGCCCTTTGGAGAGGTGCCGTTCGTGGTGATCCAGGTTCCTTAGCCCGGTGGCGCCTGGGCTGCGGCCTGGTTTGCCCTGGCCCTTCCGAGCCTGAGAGGAAACCTGCAGTGTCTGCCCTGAGACCAGTTTCTGTGAGATGCCCTTGTCAGTTCGGAATCTTGTTGCTGCTTGCCGTCCTGCTCGTCTCGGCCTGCGCGCCGCCGGAGTCGGGCTCAAGCCGAACTTCGACCCTATCGGCTCCTTCTGCCGCGCCGACCCCGGCCCCGTCCGCGGCCGCACCCCATAGTCCTTCGGGCTCGGCCGTCGTCGTGTTCGTCAAGGACGGCGATTTGCTGGTCTGGGACGAGGCCACCCGTCAGACCGACACCCTCTTCAACGCCGATGACGCAATCAACGTGACGATGAGCGGCGACGGCCACGTCGTTGCCTTTCTGCGCCGCTCGCTGGTAAGGAGATCGGAGCTGGACTGGTACGAGCAGTCCGCAGTGTGGACGGTGGACCGGAACGGCGAGAACCCGCGCCAAGTCGTCTCGGCCGAAGAGCTGCGCCGCCTGCTCGATGCCTCCGAAACCGACTCCACCAATATCCCGCAGCTGGAGTGGATCCCCGGCACGCATCGCCTGCTGTACAGCGGCTGGACCTATCTCGTCCAGGCCGAGGGCGAGTCGCACGCCGTCCCCGAGGGGCTCTACCTGGTCGACGCGGACACGGCGGCGAACACCGCCCTCGTGCCGGCTGGCAGCAGCCTGCGCTTCGCGCCCTCCCCCGACGGGGAGCTGATCGCGCTGATGACCCCCACCGGCCTGAGTTTCATGGACGTGGACGGCAGCGGTCTCCGCCCGGATGTATTGACCTACCCGAGCGTCGGGGAGATTGGGCCAGTCTTTCCCGCCGGGGTCTGGACAGCGGATTCGAGCGCGTTCGTGATCACCGGTTCCCTGGAGAGGAGCCCCTCGACCAATCAGAACTTCACCATCTGGCGCGTTCCCGTGGATGACTCGCCGGCACAAGCGTTGGCCGCCGTCACCGACTCGATTATCGACTCGGTCACCTTCTCCCCCGACGGCCGCCATGCGGCGTTTTTCCGACACGCCGGCTCGGCAGGGCAGCCGACCGACTTCGGCTGGTACATCACGCCGCTGGCTCCGGAAGCGGGTGCCCTGGCGGTTGCCAAAGGGTCGTACCTGTTCTGGAAGAACCTGCATTGGTCACCGGTTGGAGTGGCCTATGCCCTCGCAGACAAGACGTTGTTCCAGCTCTGCCCGGATGCCGCACAGGACACGGAAACCTGCGGCGAAGGGCTCGACCTGGGAGGCGACCTGGCCAGTCTTCATTGGATGGATGACGATCGCTTCCTGTATGTGACGCGCGAGCCTTACGATCTGTACTTTGGCAGGCTGGATGGTACGAGCGTTCGGATCGCCGAGGGCGCCGAGGTCTTCGCCGCCTTGCCGATGACCTGTCGGAACGACGCAGAGCTCGTGGTGGACGGGGCTGGCCCTGCCCAGCTGCAGGTCGCGCCCGACACCGTGCTGTTGACGAACTGGAGGATCAGGAACACGGGGACCTGCACCTGGGATCCCTCGTACCGGCTTGCCTTTCTGGGTGGGGAGCGGCTGAGCGGCCCGAGGGCGCTCTTCCTGAGAGAGACCGTCGCGCCCGGCGGGGAGGTCGAGTTATTGGTGAAGGTCATCGCGCCGGCGGCGGCCGGAGACTATCAGGGAAAGTGGCGGATGTTTGGCCCGGACGGAGTTCCGTTCGGGGCCGAGGCGACCATCGACATCGTGGTCCCTTTCGATGAGCCGACCGCGCTCACGCCCGATCAGATCGTCGCCAAGATCGCGGTTGGCAGCAATCCCAGCCGCGTTGCACTGGGAGAAGGAGCGGCCTGGGTCACCAACGAGTCCGCCGGGACCGTCTCACGGATCGACCTCGACACGAACCAGGTCGTCGCGACGGTGCCGGTCGGCAACCTGCCGCGCCACATAGCCGCCGGTTACGGTGCGGTCTGGGTCGGCAACCTCGGCGACGGGACAGTCTCCCGCATCGACCCTTCGACCAACCGTGTCAGCGCGACCATCCCGCTTGACCCATCACCCCAGCCGTTTGTCGCCCAGCCGACAGGCCTCGTGGCAGGTGCAGGAGCGGTTTGGGTCCCGAGCGCGGTTGTCGGCGCCGAGAGTGGCACGGTTTTCCGCATCGATCCGGACACGAACCAGATCTTGGCCTCAATCAAGGTCGAACGCTGGCCGGCGCAGGTCGTCACCACGGATGACGCCGTCTGGGTGACCCACACCGTTCCGCCCGTCCTATCAAGGATCGACCCGGATACCAACGAGGCCTCAGCCAACCTCAGCCTCGAGTGCTCAACGATGGGACTGGCGGCTGACGCCGCAAGCGTCTGGGCCGCATGCGTCAGCCTTCCAGTCCTGTTTCGCATCGACCCTCGGACGAACCAGGCCACCGCCAGGATAGCGATCGGCGATCACTCCGAGGGGGTCGCGCTCGGCCCGAACGCGGTCTGGGTTACCTCGGGTGCCGAGAACACGCTGACGTTGATCGACCCCGGCACAAACCAGGCTGCCCGGGTCTACACGGTCGGCCTGGGCCCGCTGGGCGTGGCCATGTTCCAGGAAGACCTGTGGGTCGTCATGAGCGGCGAAGACTCCGTTTGGAGAATCAGGCCCTAGTCACCCCAATCCGTTTGGCCGCCGAACAACTCGCTGGAGCTGACCGTGGTCAGACCACGGTCAGCGTTGGGGCGATACTGGGCTTGGGCTGGCCAGGCGGCTCCCCCGCGGGGGGCACGCGAAGCTCGAGGCCGTTCGCAGGAATGGCGGGCTGATAGGCATGGTATCCTCTCCTCTGTGAGCCCGCTGGCCTCGGCGGCTGTCATGGTGATGGCCGTCGCTCTTTATGGGGTGCTGCACAGTTGGCTGGCGAGCCTGTCCGCCAAGGGCCTGGCCCGACGCCTCTTCGGCCCTTCGGCCGATCGCTTCTACCGCCTGGTGTTCAACCTGATCGGGACAGTGACCCTCCTGCCGCTACTCGCCTTGGCCGTGTGGCAGCCGGGGCGTCCGCTGTACACCGTCCCGCCGCCCTTCACCTGGTTCCTGCTCGGCGGCCAGGCGGCGGCCATTGCGGTCCTCGCCGTCGGGCTGCTTCAGACCGACGCCTGGCATTTTCTGGGGGTCCGACAGCTGCTGGAGCCCGCCGGGGAACCGTCTCGCCTAACCACCGGCGGACTGTACCGTTATGTCCGCCACCCCTTGTACACCGCCGGATTTGTCTTCCTGTGGCTGACCCCGGTGATGACCTCGACGCTGTTCGTGCTGTACCTCGGCCTCAGCCTGTACCTGTACATCGGCAGCATTTTCGAAGAGCGTCGCTTGCTGCTCGAGTTCGGCGCGGCCTACCGGACCTACCAGCAGCAAGTGCCGCGGCTCGTCCCGGGGTGGCCCAGACGGCGATCGGCTTCGACGATCTCCGGCGATCCATCCGCCTGATCGCGCCGACGACGAGGGTATAATGACCCCGGTCGGGATCACAGCGATCGAGATCCACGACCAGAGGCGTAGACCATGTTTCAGGGAATCGGCGTACCCGAACTGCTGATCGTCCTGGTCATTGTCCTGCTGATCTTCGGAGTCGGGCGTGTCTCCCGCATGGGGGGCGAGTTGGGCAAAGGCATACGCGCCTTCCGGGAGGGTCTCTCCGGGAAAGACGGCGATTCCTCCGAAGCGGATAAGGGCGGCGACGACAAGCCCGCCGCGTGATTTCGGTTGGGCTTCCCTTGCCGGCCGGCTGCCGGCCCCCTGACCGGGGATTCCTGGAACGTCTCGGCCGCCTTGAAGGCGGCCGTTCTGCTCAGCCCGCGAGCTTTCGCCGCGCGACCCTCGGAGGCCTTCGATGTCATCGGAAGCGACGTGGATCGAAGATCTGGCGGTCCTGGTGCCGGTCATCGCGCCCGACAGCATCGTGAGCCGAACGATCCTGGCCGGGTCGGGACTGAAAGCTACGCTGTTCGGTTTCGCCGCCGGCCAGGAGCTGAGCGAGCACACGGCTGCCGTCCCGGCCGTCCTCCACTTCCTGCGCGGGCGCGCCCGTCTCACGCTTGGCGGCAGGCCGGCGACCGCCTCCCCCGGCACCTGGGTCCACCTCCCCGCGCATCTGCCACACACCGTCTCGGCTGAAGACGAAGTGGTGATGCTGCTCCTGCTTCTGCGCGAGTAGCAAGCTTCCGGGAAGCTGGTCCTGCTGGGGCGACGGGCTCCCTGCGAAACTTAGGCCACCGCCCACCAATCCTGCGTCTCGACCAGGCCCATCCCCGCCAGCTGCGTCCGGATCAGACCTCGCGCCCCGCGGGACCCGACCGCCGCCAGGAGCACAGGCCGAGCCAGCGAACTCCAGAGGCTCGGCAATTCTTCGACCGCCACGATCGGCACACCGCGCCGCATGCGGCCGATCTTCGCCGGATCGATGTCGATGAAGGCGCGCAGCGGCGCACCGCCGCGCAAGAGATGCTTCGACAAGCGCCTCCCCATCTGCCCGGCCCCCCAAATCAGCAGGGACTCCCTGCCGACCAGCGGACCGAGGGTGAGATAGTGGGCCTTCGCCCGCAGGAAGTTCTCGACCGAATAGCGGCGATCGGTCCGGGTGGCGCGCACCGGATGCTCGCGCCAACCCACCAGGACTTCGGGGACTTTGGCGAAGCGGGCTCCGGCCAGATGCAGACGCAGCCACAGGTCATAGTCCTCCGGCCATCCGCGGTCCTGATAACCTCCGACGCGCTCGAGCCAATCTCGCCGCATCACCACCGAGGCGTGCGCCAGCGGACTCTCGACGAAGATCTCGCGGGCGATCGCCTGCGGCGTGACCAGGCTGTTCAGCCACTCGACATAGAGGCGAAAGCCCTGGCGCACATCCTGCGGCGGAAAGGGCTCGACAAGGCACCCGACAACCGCCGCTTCCGGCTGCGACTCGAGGAGGTCGACTTGCTTCTCCAGGCGGTCGGAAATCGAGCGGTCATCGGCGTCCATCCGCGCCACCAACGGAGCGCGGCAGGCGGCCAGCCCGGCCTGCAGCGCATTCACCAGACCGCCGTGCGGTCGCGCAAGGACGGCGACTCGCCGGTCACGCTGCGCCCACGTTTCCAGATGGCGGCGCGTGTCGTCGGTCGAGCCGTCATCGACGGCGATCAGCTCGAAATCGGTTCGTGTCTGATTCAGGATCGACGCCAGCGCCTCGTCCACCGTGGCGCCGGCGTTGTAGCATGGCATCAACACCGATATGGCGGCGGCAGGCATTCAAAACCAGTGGTCATTGGTCAGTGGTCAGAACGTCATTGCGAGGGCGCCCTGAGCCGTGGCAATCTCCTCTAGGGGAGATTGATTCGCCGGGAAAGAACCGGCTCGCGATGACTATGACGGCCCACGGATCTCACCCTTCCCCGAGTTTGGTTCCCTTGCGGCCCAGCCGCGGATCGAGAGCGTCGCGCAGTCCGTCGCCGAGCAGATTGAAAGCCAGCACGGTCAGCATGATGGCGAAACCGGGGAAGAACACCAGGTGCGGCGAGGTGAAAACCTGGTTGCGGTCCTTGCCGAGCATCGAACCCCACTCGGGGGTCGGCGGCTGGGCCCCCAGGCCGAGGAAGGAGAGGGCGGCGGCGTCGAGGATGGCGGTGGCGATCCCCAGCGTCCCGATCACGATCAACGGCGTCATGGCGTTCGGCAGGACGACTCGGAAAAGGATGGTGAAGGTGTCGGCGCCCAGGGCGCGCGAGGCCGAGACGTAGTCCGCTTCGCGGGTGCTCAGGACGCTGGCGCGCATCACCCGGGCGTAGACCGGGATCGAGACAATGGCGATGGCGATCAGCGCATTGAGCAGCCCCGGGCCGAGCACGGCGACGATGGCGATGGCCAACAGGAGCGCCGGGAAGGCGAGCAGGACGTCCATGACCCGCATGATGGCATTGTCGACGCCGCCGCCGACCTGTCCGGCCAGCGCCCCCAGGACGGTGCCGATGAGGATGGCGAAGGTCACGGCCGCGAATCCGATCACCAGAGAGTAGCGGGCGCCGAACAGCACCCGGCTGAACTCGTCGCGCACATTGCTGTCGATGCCCATCAGGTGCTGCGGCTGGTCCGCCGGGCAGCCCAGCAGGTGGATGCAAGGCGGGTCTCGCGGGCGGACGTCCTCGCGGCCGATCAAGACCAGTTGCGGATCATACGGGGCGATCCACGGCGCGAAGATGGCGCACACGACGAGCAGGCCGAGGATCACCAGCCCGACCATCGCCGAACGACGCTGGAAGAGGCGCCGCCAGGTCGTCCGCCACAGACTGGCGGGCTTCCCCTCGACCCCTTCGTTGGGGAGCAGGCGAACGCCCGTCGGCCGCGCGGCGGGCGGCGAGGCGGCCGTGCCGTTTGTCATGGCGCCACCACGCTACTGAAGCCGGATGCGCGGGTCGAGGTAGGTATAGGAGAGGTCGACCAGGAGATTGATGATGACATAGCCGACGGCGATGACCAGCGTGAAGGCCTGGATGATGGGGTAGTCGCGGGCGGTGATAGCCTCGAACAGGATTCGTCCGACGCCGGCCAAGCCGAAGACGGTTTCGGTCAGGACGGCCCCTCCCAACAGGCCTCCCAGCGAAAGCCCGATGATGGTGACCACCGGGAGCAGCGCGTTGCGGAAGGCGTGTTTGAGGACGACCGAGTTGCGCGGGACGCCTTTGGCCTTGGCCGCCCGCACGTAGTCCTGGCCCAGGATGTCGAGCAGGCTGGAACGTGTCATACGGGCGATGATCGCCAGCGGGATCGTGGCCAGCGCCACTGCCGGCAGGATGAGGTGCCTGAGCACATCCTGCAGCACGGCCCACTGCCCGGTGATCAGCGAATTGAAGATGTACAGGTTGGCGAAGAACTCCAGCACCTTGTAGAGGCTTCCGCTCGGGTCGACCGGCCAATTCCACACTTCGTAGAACGCCACCGATGCGACGCCGGCCGAGATCCGGCCGGAAGGAGGCAGCAACCCCAGCACGACGGAGAACAGATACGCCAGCATCAGCCCGAGCCAAAAGACCGGCATCGACACCCCGATATTGGCACCGATCATCGTGCCGACGTCGGCCGGAGAGTTGTGCTTGACGGCCGACAGCACCCCCAGGGGGATCCCGACGAGGATGGCGAGGGTGAGGGACGCCAGGCTGAGTTCGATCGTGGTCGGCAACCGCTCGGCCAGGATGATCGTCACCGGGCGGCTGAAGCGGATCGAGTCGCCGAAATCCCCCCGCAGCACGTTGCCCATGTAGATGGCGAACTGGGTATAGATCGGCTTATCGAGCCCGTTGGCTTTATCGAAGCGTTCGCACGCTTCGGCGGTGGCCTTTTCGCCGAGGATCGCCCGGCAGGGTTCCCCCGGAATCAAGCGCGCCAGCAGGAAGACCACCACCAGGATCCCGACCAGCACGGGGATCGACGACAGCAGACGTCGGGCGGTGTACTGCGGCATGTGCGGTGGTCCTTTGTGGATCGGGCCGCGGGGTTCCCGCGGCCCGATCGCGCTCGTTCAAGCCGATCGGCGCGGGAGGGCCGGTCTTCTGGACTCCCCCCGCGCCGATCGGTCACACGACACCGCTGGGATCGCCTATCCCGGCGGGAGGTTCATCAAGCTGGTCCACAGATACGCGTAGTACTCCCAGGCATTCGTGTTGCCGGCGTGCAGCGGCGACGAGGCGTCGAGCCCCATGGTGAAGGTCGCCACGACGTCGTTGGCGTCGAACGGCGAACCGTCATGGAAGGTCACGCCCTGCCGCAGGCTGCAGGTCCAGACCGACAGGTCCTCGTTCGGCTCGCACGACTCGGCCAGGGCTGGGTGGGTGGCCGTGCCGCCCACCTCGTAGGCATACAGCGCCTCGATGATCTGCTCGCAGCCGCGCAGCGATTCGCCGTCGGTCTCATCGGCGCAGAACAGACTGATCGGCTCGGCGTTCTGCATCCAGACGAAGACATCCCGTCCGCCCGGATCCATCGCCGCCATGAACTCGTTGCTCAGCGGGGAAGCATGCGCCCCGGTGACGTCGGCGCGGAAAGCGGTCGCCGAGCCGCCGTGGGCCACCGGCATCATCGGGACCAACGCCTTGATCTGGTTGTTGGCCTCGACGTAGAGAGGCTCGGCTTCGGCCTCATCGGCGAGCTGGGCCGCTTCCACCAGCACTTCATAGATCTCGGGGTGCGGCGTGCCGAACTGCGGGTTGGCTTGGCCGAAGTGGAAGTCGAGGAAGTTCGTCACGTGCGGGTAGTCGGCGCCCCAACCCAGCAGGTAGAGGCCATCCAGACGCCCGGCGCTCGATTCTTCGATGAAGGCGCCCGACTCCATCACCACGATCTCGGCGTCGATGTTCAGGTTCTCCAGCAATTGCGCCTGGATATCCTCCGCCACCCGCGGCACTTCCGGCAGGTAGCCGCGCACGACGTCGCGGTAGAAGATGCTGGTCGAGAAGCCGTCCGGGAAGCCGGCGTCCGCCAGCAGCAGGCGGGCGGCCGCCGCATCGAACTCGTACCACTCGTCGCCGGCGCAGGCGTTAGGGATGGCGCACGGGGTGAAGTGCGAAGCGACCTCCGAGCCCTCCGGGTAGAAGGTGTCGACGATGCGCTGGCGGTCGATGCCCATGGCGATGGCCTTGCGCACATTGACGTCGTCCCACGGCTCGAAGGTGTTGGTCATGGCGATGTAGAACGTGTTCAGCGCCGGGCGGTCGAGCAGCGCCAGATTGGCGTCGCCCTCGATCACGGCGAAGTCGGCCGGGCCGGGGTTATCGATCCCGTCCACCGTGCCGGCCTGCAGCTCCAGGGTGCGGGCGGCCGACTCGGTGCTCCAGCGGAAGACGAGCGTCTCGGCATGAGGCGCATCGCCCCAGAAGTTCGGGTTGGCGTTGAAGGTGATGCTCTCGCCGCTCACCCACTCACCGACCGAATACGGTCCGGTGCCGATCGGCTGGCGCAGACGCGCCTCGACGTTGGCCTCTTGCGAGGCCCACTCCAGCCATTCCTGCGGGTAGATGCCGAAGACGCTGAAGGCGATCTTCGCCAGGAAGGCCGGATCCGGGCCGCACAGCGAGAAGACGACGGTCGACTCGTCGACGGCCTCGACCGACCGCACGGCGCCGCCGTAGTCGCAGCCGCCGGCGTCGAGCACCATCGGCTCGCTGAAGGGCACGATCTCGTACGGCAGTTCCATGGCGGGGACGTCGGTTGCGGCGGGCGCCTGAGTGGCCGCCGGCGCGCCGCACGCAGCGAGGGCCAGGCTTGCGATCACCAGCACGCCCAGCACACTAAACAGAGTATGGCGTTTCACTGATTCTCCTCCAAGAGAATGTCACGGGTTCGTCGGTCAATCTCGTAGATGGACTTGGCCCTGCCCACACCTCCTTCCGGCCTGCCCCAAGGCATGTTCGCCGCTCCGCCGGCAAGCCGGACCGGTCCGGCCTCACCGCGTGAACATGGGAGGCCCGGCGGCGGAGTATCCGATCATTGTAATGCCCCTTCCGGGGAGCGTCAACCGGTCTGCCCTTCTGGGAACTGGGATCACTCGATACGACGGCAGCCATCGACCTAGTTCCCAGGGGTGGGGGGTTGCCCCTCCGCTTCCTTCCGGGGGGCTCCGCGAGGTGTTCCACAGTCAAACTCCCGGGCGGCGTCAGGTCGAGGCGCCGGGACCGATGTGCGTCCCCCCCGGCAGGATGGCGTTCTTGGGGACGACGACGATCCCGTCCCGCACCGACCACGTGTCGGCGTCGCGGGCTACGCCCCGCGGGAAGGGTTGGATCCGCACGCCGGGGCCGATGCGGGCGTTCTTGTCGATGATGGCGCCGGCAATGTCGCAGCCTTCCCCGATGCCGATCGGGGGGCCGGCGGCGGGCGGAAAGCGCTCTTCCGGTTCGTAGAAGTCGGCGCCCATGACGATCGAGTCCTTCAGCCGTACTCCATCGCCGATGACACTGCGGATCCCGACCAGCGTGTGAGTGATGTCCGCCCCCTGGACGATACAGCCGTCGGCCAGCAGAACCCGATCCAAACGCACGTCGTAAATGCGCGAGGCCGCCAACAGGCGCGGCCGCGTGTAGATCGGCCGCTCCGGGTCGTGGAAGTCGAAGGGCGGGTCTGGCCGGGCCAGGGCCAGGTTGGCTTCATAGAAGGAGCGAATGTCGCCGATATCCTCCCAGTAGCCGCTGAAGACGTACCCGAAAACGCGGTGCGAGTGGATCGCCGCCGGCAGGACGTCCCGGCCGAAGTCGTCGTGAGGGGCCTGGAGCAGCTCGATCAGGGCCTGCTTGCGAAAGACGTAGATCCCCATCGAGCCGACGTAGGGCAGCTGGGGGTCGTCGCGGCTGACCAGGCCCGCCAGCACGGCCTGGTCCTGCGGCTTTTCGGCGAAGGCGGTGATCCGGCCGTCGTCGCCCATGCGCAGGACGCCGAAGCGGTCGGCGTCCTGGGGGGAGACCGGCCGCACCGCCACGGTGACATCGGCCTGGGTGGCGCGGTGGTGGTCCAGCAGACCGCCGTAGTCCATGCGGTACAGATGATCGCCGGCCAGGATCAGCAAATCCTCGGCCCCGGTCACTCCGATTTCCAGCAGCTGCTTGCGCACGGCATCGGCCGTCCCCTGGTACCAGTCGAGATTGGTGGTCGTCTGCTCGGCCGCCAGAATCTGAACCCAGCCGGGGTGAAAGAGGTCGAAATGGTAGGTCTGGGTGACATGCCGATGAAGGGAAGCCGATTTGAACTGGGTCAGGATGGCCACTTCATGGACGCCGGAGTTGAGGCAGTTGCTCAGGGGGATATCGATCAGGCGGTACTTGCCGGCGATCGGCACCGCCGGCTTGGCTCGATCGCGCGTCAGGGGCCACAGCCGCGCGCCGCGCCCTCCACCCAGGATCACCCCGAGCACACGTTCGTGAGTCATCGATCGATCTCCGCGCTCATTCTATGACAGAAGTGGACAGTGGACGGTGGCCGGTGGTCGGTGGGTCGGCGGCCGTGCTTAGCATTGTCCTTGCGAGGCGTCCTGAGCGCAGTCGAAGGACGCCGTCGCAATCTCCTCGGTGAGACGATTGCCACGCCGCCGCGAAGCGGCGGCTCGCAATGACAGTCCTAGCGCGGATTTCGTCGGCCGGCTTCCAATCACTCCCTCCGCACGTCGCCCTCGAGTTCCAAGTGCAGCCGATCGGCGGGCGGTTCCTTTCCGTAATCGGTCCGATCCTCCAGGATCAATGCCAGACGCAGCGGCCCGGCCGAAGGCGTGCGGGCCAGATGGGCCACGATCAGTTCGTCTGCCCGGATGCCGAACATCTTCAGCAGCTTGCGGATGTCGTCTCGACTCGCCGATTCCATGACCCCTCCCGTTTGCGCCGGTCCTGACCGGCGTCACCCCTTGGCCGGATCCGCCGGGGCGGACTTCTTGCGGCGGCTGTGTCTGCCGGTCGGGGCCAGCGCCTCGCGCAGATTCTGGAGCGTCAGCACCAGCACCCCGGCCACCAGCCCGCCGACCAGAAGGACGCCGAAGTACTCGTAGATCAAGAGCAGCAGCGTCAGCGCCGCCAGGCCGACGGTGATATCGCGGATGACGCGAGGGTAGCTGCCGCGCAGGATCGACTCGATGAGCGCCACGACGACCAGCAGGGTCAGCCCGCCGGCGACAATCCACCCCGGCGCGAGCTGCACCAGCAGGATGAAACCGATGACCAGCAGCCCAATGGTGATGGCCGACCAGAATTCGGTCAGCCGTACAAAGCGCAGCTCGTCCAACGTCGAAGGCGAGGGCAGCGTCCGGATGTGGCCCTGGGGCGGATCGTCCTCTCCTCGTCGCAGCTTGTCCAGCCGATGTCCGAGCGCCGCCGACACGGCTTCGGTCTGACTCAGCTCGCGGCGCTTGCCTTTCAACGCGCCGGCCTCGGCCGCCAGCGCCGCCGCCAGCGATTGCGCTTCGCCTTGGAGGCCCGGAAATCCTTCATAGGCTCGGTGCACGACGCCGCGCGCCTGAATTGCGGCCAGCCCCTCCTCGATCTGCTGCCGCAAGCGCCGCCGGTGCCGCGCCAGGCGGCGCCGTTCGAACGCCAGGCGTTTCCTCTCCGCCGGGGGAGGCAGGAGCAGGTTGAGACCGGCGTAAGCCAGCGGGTCGTACCAGGCGCCGCGCGGCGTCCCGTCGCGGTTGAACATCGGTCCGGCCGGGGCGTTCTCTCCGCCCATCGGATCACGGACATACAGGCCCCACAGGCCGCGATATCCGGTCAGCCAGTCCGGCGCCGGATCCAGCAGGACCGCTTGCCAGCCCCGGTCCTGCCCTGGGCCGAGGCTGAGCCCGTCGCCGCGAGCGTATTCGACGAAGGGGATCGCCAGGACATTGCGAAGCGCGGGGCCGGCGCCTGTCCCCTGGCGGACGACCTTGACCCAGAAGGTCCTCAGGCTCTTGATCAGGGCGGCCAGCCGCTTCAACGGCGGCACCTCGGCCTCGACCAGATACTCCCCGGGTCGGAAATAGTGGGCGTGCGATCCGGCGCCGACGTAGGCCACCGGATGCTCGCCGACCAACTCGAGCTGGTCCGCATCGTCCCAGCGCCGTCGCAGATCGCTGCCGGCGAATTCGTGGCAGGAGAAGACCGCCCAACGCGGCGTCAACGACCCGTCCTCGGCCTGGTAGAGATAGACGGAAATCGTCTCCCAGTCCGCCTCATGATCGTTGACGCCCTCGAAGGACGTGCGCCAGTCATCGTAGCGGTAGAAATACCAGTACTGCAGGCCGATCCAGCCGCCATCGCGGATCACGCGGGCGTAGTACCGGTGGATTTGGCCGCGGGCATCGATGGCGCGCGTCTTCTTCTCGGCCAGGGCGGCGACCGCCGTCGGCACCCGGCCGCGGCCGAGCAGCGTCAGGGCGAAACCGGCATCGACGACACGCGACAGCAGGCCCACCCGCGCCAGGCGCCCTTGCCCCGGCACCCAACCGCGCCGCCGCGCCCGTCCGCCGAAGTTGCCCTCGCGCAGCGCCCGCCGCATCTCGACCTGCAGCGAAGCCGTCCCGGCGAAGCACAGGTGTTCGACGGCGCCGGGAGGCAGGGGACGCAGCGACCCCAGGTTCTCCAGAGTGACTTCGCCCTCGGCCAGCAGCTCCTCGTCGCGCCCGTCGTGATGGTTGACCCGCAGGCTGCTCGAGGCCACGTAGCGATCGACATCGGTCGGGAAGTACAGTTCGCCTTCGGTGAACCGCAAGATGGGCTCGAACCGGCGAACCAGGTCGTAATCGGATACGGGCCGGCGGATCGGGCGGCTAGCCACGCGGCGAACCTTCCTGCCCGAAGGCCCGCCGCACCGGCACCTGATCGAGCAGCAGGACGGCGATCAGCGGGATCAGCATGGAGAAGGTGTAGGGGTCGCCGCGGAAGTAGGCGACCAGGCCGATCAACAGTCGCACGCCCTGGATCGTCATCGCCCACAGCCAGGCCCAAGGACGAACGCGAGCCAACCCGATCGTGACGAAAACCGAGGTCACCGCCAGCAGGAACAGCCCACCGAAGAGGGCGGCGTCAATCCACCG
>Ga0209108_10000586_pt1 | contig 20160 bp, 19 predicted proteins | sample Rifsed10ft1_FD_184003 | JGI IMG/M metagenome (GOLD analysis project Ga0209108, IMG submission 184003) | Soil microbial communities from Rifle, Colorado, USA - sediment 10ft 1 (version 2) | ecosystem: Environmental > Terrestrial > Deep subsurface > Rock core/Sediment | place: Rifle, Colorado...
CCGATCTTATCTAGGCGCTATCATCTGTCGGCCTACTTGCCGGCAGGCTCGCGGGCTAGGCCGGCAGGTGGCGGCGGAACCAGGCCAGGGTCGACTGCCAGGCGTCGGCTGCCGCGGCGGCGTTGTAGCTGGCGCCGGTGTCGTTGAAGAAGGCGTGGCCGGCGCCATCGTAGACCTTGATCTCGTAGGTCTTGCCGGCGGCGCGAAGGCGCTCTTCCACCTGGGGTCGCTCGCCGGTGATGCGGGCGTCGCTGCCGCCGTAGACGACAAGTACTGCCGCCTGCAGCTGGACCAGCCGGTCGAGGACGCCGCTGGCGGTGCCGTAGTAGGGCACCGCCGCCTTCAGGTCGGCGCTGGCGACGGCCAGCTCCCAGGTCATACCGCCGCCGAAGCAGAAGCCCGTAACGCCGAGGGCGTTGGCGCGCACGTAAGCTAGACCTTTCATGTAGGCGACGTTCGCCAGGAGGTCGGCGACGTTCTCGGCCGTGCCGACGCCGGTCGGCGAGCCGCCGGAGCCGGTGCCGCCGCCGCGCGAGCCGAGGTCGACGGCGAGGGCGACGAAGCCCTCCTTGGCGTAGCGGCGGGCGACGTCCTTGATGTGCTCGACGAGGCCGCGGTTCTCGTGGATGACGACGACGCCGGGGTAGGTGCCTGGGGCGCTGGGCCGCGCCAGGTAGGCGATGAGCTGCGAGGCGGGCCCCTGGAAACGCGCCGTCTCCACGCTGATGGCGGGGTCGTTCTCGGGGACGCGGCCGGCCGCGGCGGTCGCGGTCGGCGTCGGCTGGGGCGCCGGTGTGGCCGTGGGCGTCGGCTCCGGCTCCGAGCCGCCGCCGCAGCCGAGGGCGAACAGGACGGAAGCGGTGAGGGGGACGCTGCCCGTCACCTGCAGGGCGCGCCGCAAGAGGTCGCGCCGGCTCATGCGCCGCGCCAGGTAGTCCTGGGCGAACTCTTCGACGAGGTAGCGCTGGTAGGCATCGAGTGACATATCCGCCCTCTTACTACGTTCTTAGCGATGCGATGGTTCTGCGCTTTCGCGGCCACCTGGGGCCCGACCTTGGGCTCTTGACATGCCCCCTGCCCCTTGCTAGGCTCGCGCCATCGAAGTTGGCTGGGGGTCGAATCTAAGCCGGCTATAGGTTCGTATCTCTAATTGCGGGCTGGAATCGAGACTAACCGTCCTCGGGGAGCAAATAGGGAGGTGGCTCGAGAGTGCAGAAGTACATAGCCCAGCGAATCATCCTCATGATACCGACTATCGTCATGATCTCGGTATTTACGTTCTTGCTGCTGCGCGTATTCCTGCCGAACTCTGTGACCGATCAGATACTGGTGCTCTACGGCCGCAACGACCCGGAGCTGAAGGCTGAGCTGGAGAAGGAGCTGGGCCTCGGCGGCAGCAAGGTGGTCCAGTACTTCCAGTGGGCCGGCATCGCCTGGTTCTGGGGCGACAAGAAGGGGGTCCTTCAGGGGGACCTGGGCGAAGGCCTGCAGAGCCATCGCTCCATCGTTGGGGAGCTGAAGCGGCGCGTTCCAGTGAGCTTTGAGCTCGGTATCTGGGGCCAATTCTGGGCGATCGTAACGTCGGTGCCGCTCGGCGTATGGGCGGCGCTGAAACAGGATAAATGGCCGGACTACGGCCTGCGTAGCGTCGCGATCCTGATCAATGCCGTGCCGGGCTTCTGGATCGCCATCCTCATCATCACCTTCGGCGCTATCTGGTTCAACTGGGCGCCGCCCATCCACTACAAGTCGCTGACGGCTGACCCTGTCGCCCACCTGAAAATCATGCTCCTGCCGGCGCTGATCATCGGCTTGACGCCGAGCGGTGGGTTCATCCGCCTGATCCGCACTCAGATGCTGGAGGTGCTGCGCCAGGACTACGTCCGCACGGCGCACGCGAAGGGGCTGAGCGAGACCACGGTGCTGTACAAGCACGCGCTACGCAACGCCCTGATCCCCGTCGTGACGATCATCGGCCTCGGCCTGCCGGGCATCATCGCCGGCACCGTGATCTTCGAGCAGATATTCGTGATCCCGGGTATGGGTCAGTACCTGATCAACTCGGTGAACAGCCTCGACTACCCGGTGATCATGGGGCTGAACCTCATATTCGGGTTGCTGCTGCTGCTCTCGGTCCTGCTAGTAGACATCAGCTACGCGTTCCTCGATCCCCGGATCAGGTTCACGTAAGGGAGCGAGGAGGCAGAAGTGGCTGTTTCAGAGCTCGGCGGCATAGCGGAGATCGAGGGCTGGGCTGAGGTTCGCGAACGCGCGCTCCCGGTCAGGTTTGCCCGCGGGACCTGGTACTTCGCGCGGAAGAAGCCGCTCGGCTTCGTCTGCGGCCTCATCGTCCTCTTCTTCATGATCATTGGCGACCTCGTCCCTGAGTCGGCGAACAAGGTCGTCAAGGAGCTGAATAATCTCTCTAGCTTGGCGGGCATTGGTGACAATCCCACCAGCCTCGGCGATTCGCCGGTGCCCTACCTCGCCGACGTCCTCGAGAAGCACACCGGGATCATTCATCCTTACCAGAAGCAGGACATCAGGCACCGTCTCGACAAGCCGTTCGAGACGGGCCAGTACGTCCTGGGCACCGACCCCATCGGCCGCGACGTGCTGAGCCGGCTGTTCTACGGCGCCCGCGTCGCTGTGGTGGTCGCCTTTGGCGCGACGTTCGTGGCGAGCGTGCTCGGCGCCGGCCTCGGCATCTCGTTCGCCTACTACGGCGGCTGGCTCGACAAGTACGCCTATCGCGTGGTCGACGTCTTCCAGGCGCTGCCCGGCCTTGTCATCTACATCACGATCCTCGGCGTCTTCGGCTCCGGCCTCTGGCAGCTGGTGTTCGTGCTGGGCGGCCTGACGGGGCCGCTGGCCTCGCGCGTGAACCGGGGCCAGGCGATCCAGATAATGGCCAGCCCGTTCATCGAGGCGGCGCGGGTGATGGGCGCGAGCGACCGGCGGATCATGGTCCGCTACCTGCTGCCCAACGTCTTCCCGCTGATCATCCTGGGCGCGACGCTGGGCCTGGGCGGCTTCGTCCTCGCCGAGGCGACCCTCAGCTTCCTCGGCTACGGCCTGCCGCCGCCGTTCCCCTCCTGGGGCCAGATGCTGCAGGCGGAAGGGCGCAACAACATGCTCACGGCGCCCGGCCTGGCGATCTTCCCCGGCCTGGCCATCGCCACGCTGGTCTTCTCCTTCAACCTGGTCGGCGACGCGCTGCGCGACGTCCTCGACCCGCGCCTGCGCGGCAGCCGCTAGGCGCATCTCCAACCCGACGACCGGCCGGACCCTCAGGGTCCGGCCGGCTTGTTTCCGCAGGCCGATGGGCCGCGCATGCTAGAATTGCTGCGCCCCGAAAGGGAGCTTTGGGGGGCGACCAAGGGCACGATCACCATGATGGGCCGCGTTACGCTCGTCGGTGCGGGGGAGCTGCTGCCGGCGATGAGCAGCCTGCACCGCCAGACCCTGCGCCGCATCGCCGGGACGCCGCGGCCCGTCTTCGTCGACACGGCGGCCGGCTTCGAGACGAACGTCGATGCCATCGTCGCCAAGGCGGTCGACTACTACGGCCGCTACCTCCAGACAGAGCTGCGGGTGGCGCGCTATCGCCACGCGGAGTCCGCCTCCGCGAAGGAAGTCGGTGCCGCCGTCGCCGAGGTGCGCGCCGCGAACCTGGTCTTCGCCGGGCCGGGCAGCCCCACCTACGCCATCCGCCAGTGGCGCCACTCGGCGGTCTGGGAGGCCGTCGTCCGGCGCTTCCTGGACGGCGTCGACCTGCTCTTCGCCAGCGCCGCCTCCATCGCCGTCGGCCGCTACGCCTTGCCGGTTTACGAGATCTACAAGGCGGGCGAGGACCCCTACTGGGTCGAGGGCCTCGACCTTCTCGGCTGCCTGGGCCTCAGCGTCGCCGTGGTGCCCCACTTCAACGATAGCTCGGGCGGCGATAGCTACGACACGCGCTTCTGCTACATGGGCGCGGAGCGCTTCGCCCGCCTCCGCGATAGCCTGCCGGCCGACGTGACGATCTTGGGCATCGACGCTTACACGGCGGTCTGCCTTGATCCGGCTACGGAGGAGGCGGCGGTCTCCGGCAAAGGCGGCGTCACGCTCATCGGCGACGGGGCAGAGCGGCGCTACGAGGCGGGCAGCCGCGTGCCCTTCGCCGCCTTGCGCTCCGCGTCTCGCCGACCCAGCGGGCCCGCAGCCGCGCCGGCGGAGCGGCCGGCGCTCTCGGCCGACCCGATCGCGGCCCTGGGCGAGGTCATCGAGAGGGCGGGTTCGCTCGCCCGCGAAGAGAAGGTGGAGCTGCTGGCGCGGCTGGCGGCGCTGCGGGAGGGCGCGGCCTCTCAGCCCGGCGCAAGCGACGCGCCGCTGGTCGACCTCGTCCTCGAGCTGCGGGAGGGGCTGCGCGCCGCCAAGCGCTTTGACCTGGCGGACCGCGCCCGAGAGGCGCTGGCCGACCTGGGCTTCGACGTGGGCGACACGCCGGAGGGCGCCCGCTGGACGCGACGCTGACCCCCATCCTGCGGCGAATCCCCGTCCGCGGCCTGCACCTGGCGATTCGGGAATGGCCGGGCGAGAAGCCCTGCTTCTTCCTCGTCCACGGTCTCGCCTCCAACGCCTGCACCTGGGACGGCGTCGCCTGTCACTTGAGCGAGAGGGGGCATCGCGTCGTGGCCGTCGACCAGCGCGGCCACGGACGCAGCGATAAGCCGGAGGACGGCTACGGCTTCGAGGAGGTCGCGGGCGACCTCAAGGCGCTCGTCGAGGCGCTTGGTATCGAACGGCCCATCGTTGCGGGCCAGTCGTGGGGCGGCAATGTGGCGCTGGAGTACGCCGTGCGCTGGCCGCATGCGCTCGCCGGCCTCGTTCTCGTGGACGGGGGTTTCATCGACCTGTCCGGCGCGCCGGGGGCGACGTGGGAGCAGGTGGCCGAGAACCTGAGGCCGCCGCCGCTGGCCGGCACGCCGCGCGAGGCGATGGTCGCGCGGCTGCGCTCCTTCCGGCCGGGGTGGAGCGACGAGCAGATCGAGATGCAGATGGGCAACTACGAGACGCTGGCGGACGGGACGATCCGGCCCTGGCTCACGCTGGAGCGGCACATGCGCATACTGCGCGCCCTCTGGGAGCAGAAGCCGTCTGAGCTCTGGTCTCGCGTCAGGACGCCGGCGCTGATCGCTGTTGCGCCTGCGCCCTGGCCGGAGCGGCAGGCGCAGAAGGCTGCCGGGATCGCGCGGGCGCAGGCGGCGATGGAGGGGGCCTCATCCGTGCGCTGGTTCGAGGACTCTGTGCACGACATCCACGTCGACAAGCCGGACGAGCTGGCGGAGTGGGTTCTTTCGACGCTGGCCGAAGGTTTCTTCGACTGACGTCACTCGACGTCGAGGATGCAGGGCGGCTCCAGCGGCACGAACGCCTCGCCCTGTCGCCGCATCAGCTCCACGGCCGGCGGCGCGCTTGAGGGCCGGAAGCGGTAGCGCCCGTCCAGCAGCGCCCGCAGGAAGCGTCTCTCTGCCCGGAGCGCCTCCAGCTCGTCGCGCTCGCTGGGCGGCAGGGGCGCCGGCAGCGGCTGCTCCATCAAGTTGAGGTCGACGTCGACGCCGCAGAGCTGGGTCGTGCCCTGGAACTGCCAGATCGCCGGCCGCGACCAGCCGCCGTAGAGTCGAAACGCGTCGAAGCTGGGCAGGACGTCGGGGCCGGATGTCCACTCGGCGTGCCAGAGGGGCAGATGGCTGAAGGCGGCGCTATCGCCCGTGCTGGGCAGCCACCACCAGCGGCCGGTGTAGACGCCGCAAGGGAGGTCGCCGCAGGCCGCCACAGCCTCGCCGATGAGGCCGACGACCTGCTCCGGCGCGCGCCCCTCGACGGCGTCCTCGCAGTCGAGCCAGAGGCGCCCCACGGGGAAGCCGGCGATGGCGGCAAGCGCTGCCTGCACTTGGGCGGCCGGCGGGAGGTGCCAGTAGAGGAAGACGTAGGCGTCAGCCGACATGCCGCCCGCGAGCGTCGTCGCCAGCTGGGCGCGGGTTGTCTCCGCCTGCTGCGTGCCGCAGATGACGTGGCTGTAGCCCAGCGAGCGCCAGCAGGCCACGGCCTCGGCGGCGAAGACGCCCGAGTAGTTGGAGACGTCGAGGGCGCGCTGCATGCAGCCATGTTGTCGTCCGGCGGCCGCAGCGCGAAGGCGAGACTGACACCCTTCGCCTCGACTACACTGGCGGCGTGTCTACCGCCCGCGCGCCGGAGCTGCCCCACGGCGAGCCGCGTCTCGTCGCGGCGATGTTCGGCCGCATCGCCCGCCGCTACGACCTGCTGAACCGGCTGCTCTCGCTGGGGCTGGACGGCGCCTGGCGCCGCTTCGCCGCCCGCCAGGCGCGTCTGCGGCCCGGCGACCGCGCCCTGGACGTTGCCAGCGGCACCGGCGACCTCGCCTTCGAGCTGGCGAAGCACGTCGGCGAAGGGGGCGCCGTCGTCGGCCTCGACCTGACGCGGGAGATGCTCGTCCTCGGGCGGCGCAAGAGCCTGGCGCGTCGCGAGCGCCGCGTCGACCACCAGGAGGGCGACGCGATGCGCCTGCCGTATCGGGACGGCGCTTTCCGCGCCGCGACGATGGCCTTCGGCGGGCGCAACGTGCCTGACCTGACCGGCGCCTTCCGCGAGATGGCGCGCGTGCTGGCGCCGGGCGGGCGCGTCGTCTTTCTCGAGCTGAACCGGCCGCGCCTCTGGGGCTTTCGCCAGCTCTTCGACTGGTACTTCCACACCTTCTCGCCCCTCGTCGGCGGGCTGCTCTCCGGCGACCGCGCCGCCTACGAGTACCTGCCGCGCTCTGTGGACAACTTCGAGGCGGTGGAGGACATCGCGGCTTGCCTGGCAGCCGCCGGCCTCGTGGACGTCGCCGTTCAGCCGCTGATGTTCGGCGTCGCCGTCGTCCACGTCGGGACGAAGCCGGGGGCGACGCCGTGACCACGCGGAGCAATGGCGGTGCCGCGCCGGACCGCTTCGCCGAGGAGCGGGAGGCGCTCGTCCGCTCGCTGCGATACGACATAAGGGACGAGCGCGTCCTCGGCGCCTTCCGCCGCGTGCCGCGGGAGCGCTTCCTGGCGCCGCACCTCCTCGGCCTTGCCTACGAGGACCGGCCGCTGCCCATCGGCCACGGCCAGACGACGTCGCAGCCGCGGATGATCGGCCTGATGCTGCAGGAGATGCGCCTGGTGGGCTCCGAGAAGGTGCTGGAGGTGGGCGCCGGCTGCGGCTACCAGACGGCGCTCCTGGCGGAGCTGGCGCGAGAGGTTGTGGCAACGGAGCTGATCCCGGAGCTGACGGAGCGGGCACGACGGGTGCTGCAGGAGCTGGGCTACAAGAACGTGCGCGTCTACCAGTCGGGCGAGGCCCTGGGCTGGCCGGAGGAGGCGCCGTACGACGCCATCGTCGTCGCGGCCGCGTCGCCACGCATCCCCCAGTCGCTGGTCGACCAGCTGGCGGAGGGCGGGCGCCTCGTCATCCCCGTCGGCGGCCGCGAAGGCCAGGAGCTCATCCTCGCGGAGCGCCGGCCGGAGGGCTTGACGGTGGCGCGCAGGGGCGGCTGTCGCTTCGTGCCGCTCATCGGCCAGGAGGCATACCCATCTTCGGGGGGCGACTTCAACTCTTAACTATTTCGGCCGTTTCGCGCTAGACAGAGCCCAAAGGCGTAGTTACAATTCGCCCGTATCTCCCCCGGCGGATCCTGACGGGCAAGTGCAGGGAGGTTCGCCCTCGTGGATACCTGCGTCAACGAGTTCCTCGAATTCCTCTCCGTCGAGAAGGGTGCGTCGGGTAACACCGTCGCTGCCTATCGCAACGACCTGGGTCAGCTGACCGGATTCCTCGACGCTAAGAAGAACGGCGGCGCCCTGAACTGGCCCGCCGTCAGCCAGACCCAGATACTCGACTACATCCTGCACCTGAAGTCGCAGGACTACGCCGAGGCGACGGTTGCGCGCAAGGTGGCGGCCGTGAAGTCGTTCTTCGCCTTCCTCCAGGCGGAGGGCAAGCTCAAGGTCAACCCTACGGAGACCCTCGCCTCGCCCAAGGTCGGCAAGTCGCTGCCCAAGCCCCTGACGGTGCAAGAGATCGACGAGCTGCTGGAGCAGCCGGCGCGCCGCACCACGCCGGAGGGGCGCCGCGACCGGGCGATGCTGGAGCTGATGTACGCCACCGGCCTGCGCGTCACCGAGCTCGTCTCCCTCGACGTCGACGACGTCCAGGTCGACGTCGAGAAGCCCTACGTCCGCCTCCTGGGCAAGGGCAACCGCGAGCGCCAGATACCACTGCTGGAGCAGCCGGCGCAGGAGGTCGCCGAGTACATCCGCTTCGCCCGGCCGCGGGTCGTCGGCGAGCGCAACGAGACGGCGCTGTTCGTCAACCGCCGCGGCGAGCGGCTGACGCGCCAGGGCTTCTGGCTGATCCTCAAAGGCTACTCGGCCGCGGCGGGCATTCAGGGCCGAGTCACGCCGCACACGCTGCGCCACAGCTTCGCGACGCACATGCTGCGCGGCGGCATGGACATCCACAAGGTGCAGGAGCTGCTGGGCCACGCCAACATCTCGACGACGCAGGTCTACACGCAGGTCAGCCGCGAGCACATCCGCGAGGCGTACGAGAAGGCCCACCCGCGGGCGAGGTAGGGCCGAGGCCCCAAAATGAAAGCGGAGGGAGGAGGCATTTGCCTCCTCCCTCTATGTTGTCAGCGTTCCGATTCAGCGGCGATAAGCGCGCCCCATCCGTAGAAGGAAGGCCGTTGAGCCGGCGGCCAGCATGAGGATGGCGGCCGGCAGCAGAGCCGAGCCCCCTCCGTCGCGAGGCAGCAGCCCGCCGTCGCCCGTGCTGGGCGCGGCGAGCGCCGGAGCTGTCTGCGTGACGGCGCCGCCGCGAACGGAGACGTAGATGTCGCTGTTGCCCTCGCCGCCGGGACGGTTGGAGCCGAAGTAGAGCCGGTCGCCGGTGCGGGACAGCGAGCCCCGCGTCTCGCCCGAGGACGAGTTGATCGTCGGGCCGAGGTTCTCGGGTGTCGACCAGGCGTAGTTCGCGGTCTTTCGGGAAGACATCCAGATATCCGGGCCCCCTAGTCCACCGGGCCGCGTGGAGTCGAAGACGATCTCGAGGCCGTCGAGGCGGACGTTGGGCCGGAGGTCGTCGCTAGCCGAGTTGACCCCTTCCACCAGGATGGCGGGGCCGAAGCTCCCGTCGGCCTGCAGGAAGCTGAAGTAGATGTCGTGGTCGGGAGCCGCGCCGGTCGCTTCGGCCGCGAAGCCGCCGGGCCGGTTGCTGGAGAAGTAGACGCGGGTCTCCCCCGGCCGCTCCTGAGGGACAGACGGGCTGAACTCATCGCCGGCGCTGTTCAGCTGACAGCCGAGGTGTTTGGGAGCGCTCCAGCCGGATCCCTCCGGACTGGCCACGTAGATGTCGGCGCCGCCGCAGCCGCCGGCGCGGGTGCTCACGAAGAAGAGCCTGCCGTCCTGGACAGGCGTGGGGCAGAAGTCGTTGGCGCTGGAGTTAACGGGCGCGCCGGCGTTGACCGGGGCGCCCCAGGGGGCAGTCGTGCTGGCGCGGCGGGCGATCCAGATGTCGATGCCGCCCTGGCCGCCGGGACGGTCGGAGGCCATGTAGAAGCTGAGGCCGTCCGGCGATTCGATCGGGCAGCCGTCCAGGCTGGCCGTGTTGAAGTCGGCGCTCGTGCCCGGTATCGACTCGACGCTCGCCGGCGTGCCCCAGTTCGAGGCCGAGAGCGCCGACGCGAATGCGACAAGCGAGACGAGAGCGGTGAGGCCGAGAGCTATGGTCGTGCGCGATAGTGCGCGGTTCATCCTTTCCTCCTTCGGTCGTGAGACCTGAGTAGCTAGCGGTCTTGTCCGTCCCTGGGCACCTGCAGGAGCGGCCCCGGAGGCGCGCCGACCACCGCCTGAACAAGACGGCGACGGTCGGCATCGCCAGGGGGCGGCCCCCGACAGTCGTGTCGGAACACCGCGGCCTGAGACTATGGCGAAGCAGCGCTCTCCGCTTCAGGGAAAGCACTCAAAGTTCGCTGCTAGGTGCGATGGGCTATATGGGTGTTTGCCGACAGGCGAGCTTAGCTCCCGTACCGGCTGAGAGCGTACGCCGTTGCCTCCGCGCGGTTGCGGGCGCCGATCTTCGAGTAGAGGTCGGCAACGTGGCGTTCGACGGTGCGCTCGCTGACGACCAGCGCCTCGGCGATCTCGCGCGTCGTCTTGCCCTCGGAGATCCGGCACAGCACCTCGAGCTGGCGCTGCGACAGCTTGCCCTGTGAGCTGGCACCCTTCGGGAGGGGCAAAATCGGCGCGGGCGCCAGCACGCCCTTGAGGAAGTCGATGATGGCCGCGACGCCCTGGACGAAGTCCGGCTCGACGTCGCCATCGGTGAACAAGATGCGCGCGTTGGGGATCTTGGCAGCGACCTTCGCCCCCTCGGCGGGCGGCAGCCAGTGCTGGTCGAGCGAGTGCAGGAGCAGCGTCGGCATGCTGACCTGGGGCAGGATGTCCGTGATGGGGGGACTGCTGAGGAAGGCCCTCAGCAGCCGTACGTAGTCGGCCTGGCTGGACATCTCCCTGAGCCAGGCGATGATCTGCGGCTGTACGTCGGGCGGGACCTTGCGAACCTGCAGCTCGAGGAAGAGGCCCCAGTTCTCTTCCGCGACACCGAGGAAGGCGGAAGGGCTCCAGGCGGCGAAGTCTTCGCAGCTGCAGATGAGGATGAGGGCCGTGACGCGGTCGGGATGGTCGACGGCGTAGCGCAATACCACGTGACCGAAGCCGCCATACGCGGCCAGCGCGAAGCGCTCGACGCCGGTCGCCTCGATTACGGCTTCGAGGTCGCGCCTGTAGTCCTCGACGGTCGGGTCTGCCGTGAGGCCGCAGGTCGACAGGCCCTGGCCACGACTGTCGTAGCCGATGACGCGAAAGTGCTCAGCGACGCCCTGCAGCCAGGCGCCGGGGGCCTGCCAGCGCAGGAGGACGTGGTTGTGGTGGAACGGCGCCTCGATGACAGGCATGCCTTCGCCCGCCGCCGCCCAGGCGATCTTGAAGCCATCAGGAGTGGTGACGTACTGGACCGCTGGCTGCTCCATCGCAGCCGCTATTCTACATGCTTCTGTCAAGGGTTACTATCCCCTGAACAGGGCGCGGATGCCGGCCTCGGGCTGACCGCTGAGGGCGAAAGGCTTATGATCGCGCCGATGATCATCGCCGTTGTCGGCGGGGAGGAAGCGCCTCCCTATCCAACCGGAGGTCGCACGCGATCAGGGCGTGACGATGAGGTCTCCGACCATGTCGGCGTGAATGCTGCAGAAGAACGTGTATCTGCCCGGCGCCTGGGCCGTGAAGCTGACGCTGGTGGTACACGGTCCTGAACAGGCCTCGCTGTGACCGACGCCCGGCAGGCTTACGCCGATGTCGTGCAGGACTGAGAGGTCATCGTTCTCGAGGACGAGGGTCGCGGAGACGCCGGCCGGAAAGCTCAGCGTCCGCTCGGAGAAGGCCAGGTTGAGGGCGCGCAACCTAACCGCGATCGGTCCGGCTGGGCGCGTCGGCTCATTGCCGCGAGGCGCCGCGGTCGGTCGAGGCTGGGCCGGCTCGCTCGTCGCGATGACACTGGGCGTCGCGGTGGCGGCAGGTGTCGGAGTGGGAGGCGGGAGAGTTGCCGCCGCCTCGGGAGCTGCAGGCCTCGTAGAGACGGGAACTGGAGACGAGGCCTCTGGTTGGTCGGACGCGCAGGCGAGCAGCAGGACGGAAGCCGCGATCCAGATGAATCGATGCATGTAGGAACTCCTGGCTGGTGAGGGAGCCTCTCGACCCCCTCACCAGCTCCCGCCCTCGGATTCAGGAAGTGCGCCTTACTCTTATGAGGACGGTTGCGAGCCCGAACGCCAGTATCGCGATGCCGTATCCGAGGATGCCCGTGCCGCCGGTCGGCGAGGCCAGGCCGGCGTCGCCGGTGCTAGGCGCGGCAAGCGCGGGTGCCGCGGCCGCGCCGGGAAGCACCAGTTGGCCGCGGGCGAAGCCGCTGGGGTTCGCTTTGGAGTGGATGTTGACGTAGAGGCTGCCTGCCCTGAGGTCGGCGACATCTGCTTCCGTCAGCGTGATGCTGCCGGAGATGACGTCGAACCCAGAGGTAGCCAGGGTGTATACGGGCGGACCGGCCGTACCTGCGGGCGCGCGGTGGATGTGCGAGGCCGTCACCTCACCAGACGATAGCCCCCTCATCCACACGACGTACGTCAGCTCCCGCGTGACGTCGTTGAAAGTAAAGCGGGCGAGGCCACTCCCTGGCCCCGAAGCGGCCGGCACCTCGTTAGCGCCCACCATCGCGACCTCGAACGTCCCGATGGCGGCCTCCACCCGCTCCCCGGCCGCGCCGCTCGCGGCAAGCAGCACAACGGCCAGGAGCAGACTCGCGAGTGACCAGCGTCCATGTCTTAAGAAGATGCTCATGAATGTTCTCCTCCTCTAGCTTCTTGCAAATTGAGGCGGTCTTGTTCGTCCCGCTTCCTATTCGGAGCCCGGCCCGGTGACGCGCCGGCCACCATCTGAACAAGGCAACGATGGTCGGCTTCGTCACGGGGCGGGCCCCCGTCCGGAGACTGGGAACACCGCGTCATGAAGGTAAGGTCGGAGGTCAGGCGGCGTCGTGCGAGGAAACGCGCAAAGTTAGAAACGAATCGGACTGGTTTCCTGCGCGGCCGCTGGGTGGAAACACCCAGCGGCGATTCTAGGCGCCGCTCAGTTGATCGCGGGCGTAGCCGACGGCTTCGGCGCGGTTGCGGACGTCGAGCTTGGCGTATACATCCGCCACGTGGCGCTCGACAGTGCGCTCGCTGAGGACGAGGGCGTCGGCGATCTCGCGGTTCGTCCTGCCCCCGGCGATGAGCTGCAGCACCTCCAGCTGGCGGGGCGAGAGGCTCTCGCGCACGGGCCCCGGCGTCACGTCCGCCCCGGCTGCTCCTGCGCGCCCCGGAAGGTCGGCGAGAAAGGCTTCCAGCGCCTTGAGGCACTGCATCGGCTCCGGCTCCAGCTCTCCATCGACGAAGACAAGGTGGGAGCGTTCGATCCGGCCGGCGAGCTTCGCCGCCTCGTCGGAGCTGAGCCAGCGCTGCTGGAGAGCGTGCAGCACCAGGGTCGGAACGCGAAGCGACGGCAGCACATCACCGATCTCAGACGCGGCGAAGGCCCGAATCCGGTTGAGGTAGTCGTCCTGCGTATCCGCCTCGCTGAAGAAGTCTAGCGCGCGCAGCCGCAACTCGGCGTCGAATCTCTTCGGCAGCTCCATCTCCAGAAAGAGCTCCCAGTTCTCCTCCGCGACCTTCCACATCGCTGACAGCGGCCAGGCGGAGAACGACACGCTGGAGCAGAAGAGCACCAGGGCATGAACGCGCTCCGGATGGCTGGCGGCGTAGCGGACGGCGACATGCCCGAAGCCGCCGTAGCCAGCGAGGATGAAGCGGTCCAGCTGCGTTCGCTCCAGCACCGCCTCGAGGTCGCGGTCGAAGTCCCGCGTGGAGAGCGGCGCCGCGAGACGACGTTCCGCAAGTCCCTGGCCCCGGCTGTCGTAGTGGATCAGGCGGAAGCGCTGCGCCAGGTTGTGCAGGTAGTAGTCTGTTGCCGTCCACCTGCGTTGCACGTGGTTGTGATGGAAGGGCATGAGGACGAACGGGAAGCCCTGGCCAGCTTCGCAGTAGGCGATGCTGTAGCCATCGCTCGTCGTGACGTGCTGGACAGGCGGCGGCTCCATCGTGGCCGCTATTCTACATGTTTCGGTCAAGGGTTAGCAACGCCTTATCAGGCGGACGCCGGCCTCGGGCTGACCGCTGAGAGCGAAAGGCTTATGATCGCGGCGATGATCATCGCCGTGGTCGGTGGGGAGGAAGCGCCGCCGCGGGCGCTGGCGCAGGCGGAGGCCGTGGGCCGCGAGCTGGCGAGGCGCGGCTGCACGCTGATCTGCGGCGGCCGCGGCGGCGTCATGGAGGCTGCCTGTCGCGGCGCGCGCGAGGCCGGCAGCACGCCGACCGTGCGGAGGCCAACCCCTACGTCGAGCTGGCGATCGTCAGCGGCGTCGGGCGGGCGCGCAACCTCATCGTGGTCCTCAGCGCCGACGCCATCATCGCCATCGACGGCGGCTACGGCACGCTTTCGGAGATCGGCTTCGCGCTGCAGTACGGCAAGCCTGTCATCGGCCTGTCGACGTGGGAGCTGTCGCAGGCCGAGGGCGAGGAGGCGCCGATACTGCGTAGCGCAGACCCGGCGGAGGCCGTCGCCCTCGCCGTTGAGGCGGCGCAACGCGCGGCCGAGCCTATCAGCCCAGGAGCAGCGAAGAGATGACCGACGACCACATCGCCTCGGTGCGCGCCCTGGAGGTGCTCGACTCCCGCGGCAACCCGACGGTCGAAGTGGAGGTGGGCCTGGCGGGCGGCGCGAGCGGCCGCGCCATCGTGCCGTCCGGCGCCAGCACCGGCGTCCACGAGGCGCACGAGCTGCGCGACGGCGACCCCCGGCGCTACGGCGGCCGGGGCGTCCTCGACGCCGTCGCCAACGTCAACGGCGAGATCGCCGACGCGGTCCTCGGCCAGCACGCGACGGACCAGCAGGGCCTCGACCGCCTGCTGGCGGCGCTGGACGGCACGGCGAACAAGTCGCGTCTCGGCGCCAACGCGCTGCTCGGCGTGTCGCTGGCGGCGGCGCACGCGGCCGCGGCGGCGCACGGCGAGCCGCTGTACGTCTACCTGGGCGGCGCGGGCGCCAACCTGCTGCCGCTGCCCCTATTCAACGTCCTCAACGGCGGCAAGCACGCCGCCGGCAGCACCGACTTTCAGGAGTTCATGCTCGCGCCCGTTGGCCTGCCGACGTTCAGGGAGGCCCTGCGCGCCGGCGCCGAGGTCTACCAGGCCCTCAAGCGCCTGCTGGCGCAGCGCGGCCTCAGCACCAACGTCGGCGACGAGGGCGGCTTCGCGCCGGCGCTTTCGAGCAACGTCGCCGCCGTCGAGTTGCTCGTCGAGGCCATCGAGGCGGCGGGCTACCGGCCGGGCGCCGACGTCGCCATCGCCCTCGACCCGGCGACGAGCGAGCTGTATGCCGACGGGCGCTACGCGCTGGCCAGCGAGGGCCGCTCGCTGAGCAGCGAGGAGATGGTCGACCTCTGGGCCGCGTGGTGCGAGCGCTACCCCATCGTCAGCATCGAGGACGGGCTGGCCGAGGACGACTGGGACGGCTGGGCGCTGCTCACGCGCCGCCTGGGCGAGCGCCTGCAGCTCGTCGGCGACGACCTCTTGGTGACAAACAGCGAGCGCCTGGAGCGCGCCATCGAGATGAAGGCGGCTAACGCCATCCTCATCAAGGTGAACCAGATCGGCACGCTGACGGAGGCCATCGAGGCGACGCGGCGGGCCTTGAGTGTCGGCTGGGGCGCCGTCATCAGCCATCGCAGCGGCGAGACGGAGGATACGACGATCGCCGACCTGGCGGTGGCGCTGGGCGGGGGCCAGATCAAGGCGGGCGCGCCGGCCCGCGGCGAGCGCATCGCCAAGTACAACCGCCTCCTGCGCATCGAGGCGGAGCTGGGCGCCCGCGCGCGCTATGCTGGCGGCAGCATGCTCTCGCAGAACCGGTGACGAGTCTCCCGCCCCTGCGCGTCTCGCCCATCTTCTCGCCCGAGGAGTACGTCCTGCCGGCCCGGCCGGCCGGCGCCCCAGCCGCCGTCCTCGACGCCTTCCGCCAGACGCAGTTCCTCCTCGGCGCCGACCTCGACCTCTTCGCGGAGGCGATGAACCTGCAGCTGCGGCTGGTCAAGGACGCTTACCCCTCGCGCTACCGCAGCCACTCCCTCGCCGCCATGATGGCGCTCTGGTCGCGCGCCTACGTCTACCTCGGCGACGCGCTGGCGCTGCTGACGCGCGCGTCGTATCCATCGACGCTGCCCCTCGTCCGCGCCGCCTGCGAGGTCATCGCTGCGGCGGAGGGCCTGCGTGCCGGCGAGATGGCGGAGCACCACCGCTGGCTGGCCGGCACGCTGCGGCCGAACGAGACCTTCAAGGCGTTCGAGTTCGAGCTGGGGCGCTACTTCTCCGGCGAGACGCTGGCCAGCGACCCGGTTCTGCGCTCCGTCTACCGGCCGGCGAGCGACCTGTCGCGCCCGAGCTTCGGCGCGACGCTGCTGCAGGTGGCGCCGGAGTCGAGCCAGAGCCGCGTGGCCATCACCTTCGCCGACGCGTCATTTCACCTCGGCTGGGCGGAGCTGGCGCTCGGCTGGCTGCTGGCGCTGGCGGCGCGCCAGCTACGTGTCATCGTCGACGCGCGAGACGTATTCCCCGTCTCGGACGAGCGGCGCTCAGCGTACGAGGCGCTGCAGCGCCGCGTCGACGCCGCGCTGGCGCGCGCCGACCGCTGCCGCGTCGAGGAGGTCGAGGAGGGGAACGGCCGTCGCTACCTGGTGCACGGCTTCCGGCGCAAGTCGGGGACGCCGCCGAAGAAGGTGCTGCTGTGAGAGCTTGCTAGCGAAGTGACCACCTCATGGCGGACTTAACACTATGACCTTGATCGGCCACCCTTTGTGTTTGATTACTCGCTCAGCACTCTGCCGCATTGGCTCGGTTAGCACGAAGTAGTAGAGATGACCTTGCATTCCTGCGAGCTTCTCTAAGGTCGATTTCATCCGCGAGGCGAGAACCCCCCTGGCGGCGGGAGAGGTCGTGACTTCCGCCGAAACGACGATTTCATCCTCCCTCAATCCTCGCAAGTCAGGCTCCTGTTTGTTGCCAGTCTGACGGGGATTCCATAACCAGCTTATTCGATCGTCAGGCTTCGTACGTTTGCTCCGGAACCATTCGACCGCGTCAAGGATACTGCTCTCATGGGGAAGCTGATTCAGCAGTTCAGAAGCCTCTCGTCTGATTCTGATCAGCGCGGCTATGCCTCCGTTCGGCGCTGAGGATAACCCCTGGATTCTCTTGAGGAGCTGAGTGGTCTCCGCCCGAACTCGTTTACGTTCCGATGTAACGTTTGCGAGGGGTCTCAATGGGCGCCTCCTCGTCGCGCGTTCACTGCATGGACCGCTGGCGGCTGATAGCTAGGACGCCGCGTCCGCGTAGTGCTCCCAGCCGGGGATGAACTTGCGCCAGTCCTCCTGCGCCTCCAGGTAGTGGTAGAAGACGTAGTAGGACGACGACGGCGGCCGCCGCGGCTCCTTGAGCAGCGTCATGTGCGCCTCCTGCGGCGTCCGGCCCGCCTTCTTGTGGTTGCAGTGGCGGCAGGCGGAAACCAGGTTGTCCCAGGTGTGGCGCCCGCCGCGATGCCGCGGCACGACGTGGTCGATGGTCAGGTCACGCGTCTGCTTGCCGCAGTACTGGCAGGTGTAGTGGTCGCGGACGAAGACTTCGCGGCGCGTCAGGCGCATCTGGGGCCTGGGCCGGCGGATCATGTAGATGAGGCGGATGACGGAGGGCTTGGGGAAGGCGTGGATGGCGCTGCGGATGAAGCCTTCCGCGTGCTCGAGGATCTCCGCCTTGCCGCGGTCGACGAGGACGAAGGCGCGGCGCGTGTTGCACACGTTTAGCGGCTCATAGTTCTGGTTGAGGACAAGAACCGCCGAATTCGTCATCTATCTGCGCTGGACCCTTCGTGATGGATGATAGCAAGGAGCACCCTGCCTTATCAATTGGGGGCCGCCAGCCGACAATACCGTAGCACCAGGTTCCTCTATCCAATCTGTCTTCCAAGTTAACGTCGCCGCTATAGCAGCAGCGGTCGCCGCTTCCTACAATGAAGTCGCCCCTGCGGGGCGAGCTGAAAGGAGAGCATCCCCATGGCAACACGCGTTGGCATCAACGGCTTCGGCCGCATCGGCCGCCAGGTCCTGAGGACGATCCGCGAGCGCCATCCGCGGGAGCTGCAAGTGGTCGCCCTGAACGACCTCGTGGACGTGGAGACGAACGCCCACCTGTTGAAGTACGACAGCAACTACGGCCGCTTCGCGGGCGACGTGCGCGTCGTCGACGGCGGCATCGCCATCGACGGCCAGACGATCCGCGTCTTCGCCGAACGCGACCCGGCGAAGATCCCCTGGGGCGAGGCGGGTGTCGACATCGTCCTCGAGTCCACGGGCTTCTTCACGGACGCGACGCAGGCCGTCGCCCACCGCCACGACTCCGTGAAGAAGGTGATCATCAGCGCCCCGGCGAAGAACGAGGACGTGACCATCGTCCTCGGCGTCAACGACGAGAGGTACGACCCGGCGCGCCACCACGTCATCTCCAACGCCTCCTGCACCACCAACGGCCTGGCGCCGCCCGTCAAGGTGCTCGTCGAGGAGTTCGGCATGCTCAAGGGCCAGATGACGACCATCCACGCCTATACGAACTCGCAGCAGATCCTCGACAAGGCCGGTCCCAAGGACCTGCGCGAGGCGCGCGCCGGCGCCATGAACATCGTGCCGACGTCCACGGGCGCGGCGCGGGCGCTGCGGCTCGTCATACCGGAGGTGGACGGCATCCTGGACGGCCTCGCCTACCGCGTGCCGACGCCCACCGTGTCCATCGTCGAGGTCGTCGCCCTCGTCGGCAAGAAGACGAACCGCGACGAGGTCAACTCCGTCTTGCGCCACTGGTCGAAGGAGCGCATGAAGGGCATCCTCGACGTCGTCGATGACCCCGTCGTCTCCATGGACATGAAGGGGAACGAGCACTCCTCCATCGTCGACGCGCTCTCGACCAACGTCGTCGACGGCGACCTGGTGAAGGTGGCGTCCTGGTACGACAACGAGTGGGGCTACGCCTGCCGCCTCGCCGACCTGACGGCCCTTATCGCGAGCAAGGGCTGGTAAGCCGCCAGCGCGGCGGCCCTTCGGCGGGCTCAGGGCAGGCATAGGGCTGCCGCGTGTTGGTTCGGTCCGCAACCGGCTGCACGTATCTGGGTGACTAAGGTGACTGCGGGATGAATCCCGCAGCTACGCCTCAAGGCGTGGCCGCGCGTGGCCCGCAGCAGCCGGCCCGTATGTCAGCCTTCTTGCGCGAGCGCTGGGCGTGGCTCGCGCTCGCGGCCATACTGGCCGTCGCCGCCGCCCTGCGCCTCGTCGACCTCGGGACGCGGCCGGCCAACCTCACCGCCGACGAGCTGGACGACCTGCAGAACGCCTATCGCGTGCTGGCGGGGACGGCCGACGGCTTCTTCGGCCTCGACTGGAACCAGGCGCCGAACCTCAACGTGTACCTGAAGGCGGCCTCCGTCGAGGTCTTCGGCGATGCGGTGGCTGGCGCGCGCATGTACGGCGTCGTCCTCAGCCTGGCGTCGCTGGCGCTGTTCTACCCGCTGGCGCGCCGCCGGCTGGCGCCGCTGCCGTCGCTCCTCGCCCTCTTCCTCCTGGCGACGAGCCTCTGGTTCCTCCACTTCTCGCGCACGCCCTGGGTGGCGATGAGCGCCGTGCTGGCGTCGGTCCTGACCGCGTACCTGCTCGACTTGGCGCTGGCGAAGGGCGACCCGCGGCTGTTCGCGCTGCTGGGCGCGGCGGTGGCCTTCGGCGCCTACGGCTACTTCGCGGGGCGGACGCTGGCGCCGACCGTCGCCGTCTGCTTCGTAGTCGCCGTCCTCCTGCGCGAGGCCCTTCGACCCGGCTCAGGACAGACGGGCGCCCTGACGCTGCTGCGGGGCTTCGCGCTCAGCGGCGTCGTGGCGCTGCTGCTGGTGGCGCCGCAGCTCAAGACGCAGCTGGAGCGCTGGGACTACGCGAACACGCGGCCGCGCACCATCTCCATCTTCAGCGTCGAGGGCGAGTACCTGGGCGACGAGAGCAAGGCGGAGATCATCCTCCACCAGACGCAGCGCATGCTGCGGGGCTTCCTCTTGCTTGACAGCGCCGTGGTCAACCGCGGCCTCTGGGCCAGGCATCACCCGAAGGACTGGGCTTTCCTGGACCGGACGACGGGCGTGCTGTACTGGATCGGCCTGGGCGCCGGCGTCTACTACTGGCGCCGCTACGCGTACTGGTGGCCGTTCCTCCTGGTGCCGCTGTTCATCACGCAGGTCTTCTCGATCGGCACGCCGGACGGGTCGCGGGGGCTGATAGCGGCGCCTTTCATGTTCCTCTTCGTCGGGCTGGGCATCGAGACGTTGCTGTCGCTGGCGCGCGGCGTCC
>Ga0209108_10000588_pt1 | contig 20124 bp, 14 predicted proteins | sample Rifsed10ft1_FD_184003 | JGI IMG/M metagenome (GOLD analysis project Ga0209108, IMG submission 184003) | Soil microbial communities from Rifle, Colorado, USA - sediment 10ft 1 (version 2) | ecosystem: Environmental > Terrestrial > Deep subsurface > Rock core/Sediment | place: Rifle, Colorado...
CGGAGCCGCCTCCCCGTCGAGCTCGTCTACACCGAGGACGCCGCCGACCGCGGCGCCGCGCAGCGCCGCGAGGCCGCGATCAAGAAGCTCAGCGCCGGCGAAAAGCGCGAGCTCGTTACCGCTCGAGCGCGAGCGCCGGGCCGAGCAGCGGTGACGACAAGTGCGGTACCCACGTCGCGCAGCGGCCGCGCAGCCGCGCCCCGACGCCGATGAATTCCCAGCCGAGGCTCGTGCTCGCGTCGAGATCCCACTCGCCATCGCCGATGTAGACGGTCCGCGTCGTCTCGGGCAAGCGCCCGCGGCAATGACGCATGATGCCCGCCCGCGTGTGATGGTGATCCGCAGTCGCGACGGGTACGCCATGCAAGTCGAAACCCGCGTGCTCGAGCTTCATCGCGGCCGTGTGACCCCAGCCGCCCGTCGCGACACCGACCGCGTGCACGCCGCCTGCCTTGAGCGCGTCGAACAACGCCAATGCGCCGCGAGTCGGTGGGCACCGGCCGCTGTGCTTGAGATGTGCCGCAACGAGCTCGCCGAATCGGTCGCGAACGCGCACGATGGTCTCGACGATGCTCGCGCCATGCTCGCGGCAAATCTCGATGAGAATGCCGGTATCGGTCGCGTGCTCGTAGTGCCCCCAATCGGGGCGTGTTTCGTACTCGCGAATCACCTCGCGGACCGCGGCATGGTAACAACGGTCGTCGAAAGAGCTGCTGTCGACGAGCGTGCCGTCGACGTCGAAGATCACGCAAGTCACATCTTCCGTCCGTCAGTGGGGAATCTACGAATGGCCGCTGCTAAGGGGCATACGGCATGCTTGCAGCCATGACGGCAAGTATGCTGGTTCAAGCTTCGGCTGCGCTAGGTTTCGGGGCCATCGTCGGCGTTGCCCTCGGGCTCACGGGCGGCGGCGGATCGATATTCTCCGTCCCTTTGCTCATTTACGGCTTGGGTGTCCCTCCGGCGGATGCCATCGCGATCTCGCTGCTCGCCGTTGCAGTCACGGCGCTCGCGGGCGCGCTGCAGTCGGTGCGCCACGGGCTCGTCGTCTGGCAGCCCTCGATGCTGTTCGCGCTCGGCGGAATGGCGGGCGCGCCGGCCGGCCACTTGGCCGCGCGACTCGTCGACCCGACGTGGGTCGTCACGGCGTTTGCGTTGCTTGCGCTCACGGTCGGGGCCCTAATGTGGCGCGCGGCGAGCATGCACCCCGAGCAGGCGACCGCCGTACGCGCCCAGGCTTATGCGGCCGGCGGCAGTCCAATTTGCGTGCTGGCACCCGACGGACAGTTACGTTTCTCCGCGCCCTGCGCGCTCGTCTTGTCCGTCATCGGCATCGGCACGGGCTTTCTCGCGGGTTTCTTCGGCGTCGGCGGCGGATTCCTCATCGTGCCCGCGCTCGTGCTCGTGACGCGCATGGGTGTTCACCGGGCCGTGGCTACGTCGTTGCTCATCATCAGCGCGATTGGGCTCGCCGGCGCAGCCGGCGCGATTTGGCATGGTGGCATCGCGTGGAACGTGCTCGTGCCGTTCGCTGGCGGAGGCCTCGCCGCAATGCTTGCGGCACGCTCGTTCGCCGCGCGGGTCGCAGGGCCTCCCCTGCAAAAGATTTTTGCGACCTGCATCGTGTTGGTCGGCGTCGCGATGCTCATCGATACCATGCTCTAGCGAGATCACTATGACGCTCATTTTCCGCCAGCTCCACGACTTGAAGTCCTCGACCTATACGTATCTGCTCGCGGATGCCGCAACCAAGGAGACGGTTATCATCGATCCGGTCTTCGAGCAGGCACGGCGCGACTCGGCGCTCGTCCGCGAGCTCGGGCTCACCCTGCTCTACACGCTGGATTCGCATGTGCATGCGGACCACGTGACCGGCGCCTGGCTGCTCAAACAATCGAACGGCAGCCGCATCGCGCTCGCGGCGAAGTCGGAAGCGCACGGCATCGATGTACCGCTCGCTCACGGCGACAAGATCCATTTCGGCTCACGTTACTTGCAGGCGCGTGCGACCCCGGGCCATACGAACGGCTGCATGACATTCGTGCTCGACGACCACGGCATGGCGTTCACGGGCGACGCGCTGTTGATCCGCGGCGCGGGCCGAACCGACTTTCAGCAAGGCAGCGCGCACAAGCTGTACCGCTCGATCGTCGAACAGATCTTTACGCTGCCGGACGAATGCCTCATCTACCCGGCACACGATTATCGCGGGCTGACGTGCAGCAGCGTGGGCGAGGAGAGGCAGTTCAATCCGCGCATCGGCGGCAAGCGCAGTGAAGCCGACTTCGCAGGTTACATGGAGAACCTGAGGCTCGGGCATCCGAAGCAGATCGCCGTTGCCGTGCCCGCGAACATGCGATGCGGCCGCATCGAAGCGGGCGACACGGGCGCATCCGACTGGGCGCCGCTGCGCTACACGTACGCCGGCATCAACGAGATCGATCCCGAATGGGTCGCCGAGCATGCGCAGGAGCTGCAAATCATCGACGTGCGTGAGCCTACCGAGTATACGGGCGACCTCGGGCACATCGCGGGCGCAAGCCTCATCCCACTCGGCCGATTACCGGAAGAGCTCGCGGCGCTGCACAAGGACGCTCCTACGGTGACGGTCTGCCGCGCCGGCGGCCGTTCCGCGCAGGCCGTTACGCTGCTCGAACGGGCCGGCTTCACGAAAGTCGCGAACCTGGCCGGCGGCATGCTCAATTGGAATCACCACGGTTTGCCCGTCAATTCGCGTGTCTGAGGCGGCCTCGCAACGGTCGCGGAAAAGCTCGCGTTTCGCTGAGCTCTAGCGTTTGTCGACGACGACCCGCCCCCCTTGGAGGACGACGGCGACGTTCAGCAGATCGTGGACATCGGCCAGGGGATCCCCGTCGAGAATCACGATGTCGGCGAGCTTGCCGCGCTCGAGCGTCCCCGTCTCGTCGCCCAAGCCGATGGTTGTGGCCGCGTTGCGCGTCAGTATCGTGACGATATCCTGCGGCGAGAACACGAGGCTCAACGGCTTGAGCTCGTGCGCGAGCGAATCGCGCGGCGTGTAGCTCGTATCGGTGCCGTACCCATAGGTGATGCCGGCCTCCCACAACAGCCGCGCATTGACGGGTCCTTGCCCGGCGCTCGACAGCGTCTCCCACGGAAACGGGTTGAAATCGCGGAACAACGGCTCATTCTCGTCGTTGAACGAGGGCACGAACACACCGAGCGTCGACATCATCGGAATACCGGCGGACGCGATCATGCGTGCCGTTTCGGCGTCGAGCTGCCCGATGTGCGGCGTGTGCACGAGCACGGTCGTCCCGGCTTCGACGGCTGCGACCGTATCCTGCACCGTGACGGCGTGAGTGACCGTCGGAAGCCCGCGCCTCTTCGCCTCGTCGACGACGACCGCGAGCGTCTGCTTCTCGGTACCGCTGGGCGTCACGATGAGCACCGTCTTGATGGCATCGACACCGGCGTCGGCGAGCGCGCGCACGGTCGCGCGCGTGTCCTCTTCGGGGATCGCGGACCCCGGCGGTGCCGCAGCACGGGAGCCGCGCGAGGAATCCGTGCGCGCCGGGTCGACGCCGGGCGGGGCGCCCGACGGCGCGCGCGAGAGCGGCACGAAACCGGCGGCGAGCAGCCGCGGTCCCGCGATCTCGCCGTCGGCAAGCCGCTGCCTGAGCGCCAAAATCTGTTCCGTCGCATCGATCGCGGAAAAAAGCGTCGTGAAGCCCGCCTCGAGGAAGGCTTGCATGCTGGCCGCGGCCTGCGATTCCAGCCACTGCGCGGGGTTTCCTTGGATCAAATGGCGGTGCGCGTCGATGAACCCCGGCATCACCGTCATGCCGCGCGCGTCGAGCCGCTCGACACCGGGCACGTCGGCCACGGATTCGGAAACGCTCTCGATTCGCCCGTTGCGGACGACGACGGTGCCGCGCTCGATGGCACGGCCGGTACCGTCGAGTATTCGCGCGTTCGCGATGACGACATCCTGAGCGGCAGCGCCATGCAGCGCGCCGACGAACGCCAAAAGTCCCGCGACGAAGCGGTTTTTCATGACATTTCTCCTATTGTTTTTCTATGTTCAGCTCGCTGCGCGACGAGTCTCTCTTTAGCTCAGGTGTGCTTCGAAGAAGTCGAGCGTGCGCCGCCAAGCGCGTTCCGCCGCATCGGCATCGAATCGCGGCGTCGTGTCGTTGTTGAAGCCATGATTCGCGCCTTCGTACACGTAGGCCTCGTACTCGACGCCGTTTTCGCGGAGCGCCGCTTCGTACGCCGGCCAGCCGGCGTTGATGCGCTCGTCGATACCGGCATAGTGAAGCAACAGCGGCGCCTCGATACGCGGCACTTGATCGGCCGGAACCTGGCTGCCATAGAACGCGACGCCCGCATCGAGCTCGGGCAGCCGTGCGGCGAGCTGGTTGACCATTCCGCCGCCGAAACAAAAGCCGACTGCGCCGACGCTGCCCGTGCAATCGGCGTGGCCGCGGAGATACTCGAGAGCCGCGACGAAGTCATTCACAAGCGTGTCGCGATTGAGCCGCCCGAACAGCTCGCGCGCTGCGTCCTCACTGCCGGGGTAACCGCCGAGCGGCGTCAACGCGTCGGGTGCGAACGCAAGATAACCTTCGAGCGCGAGGCGGCGAGCGATGTCCTCGATGTGCGGATTCAGGCCGCGATTCTCATGAATCACGAGCACTCCCGGCAGACGCGCCGCTGCCGAGGTCGGCCGCGCGAGATAGCCGCGCATGCGTCCCCCGCCCTGCGGCGAGTCGTACTCGACGAAGCTCGTGGCGAGCCTGGGATCATCCTCGGCGACGATCTGACCGGCGACGAAATCCGGCGTCAGGCTCTCGAGCAGGGCAGCGGCGCCGACTCCCGCGACCGCGTACGCCGCGGCGCGATCGAGAAACTCACGGCGAGAGATGTCGCCGTGCACGAATTTGTCGAACAGTTGCAGGACCTCGGGTTTGTAGTCGCTTGCCTTGTTGCGGGTCATGGCGTGCTCCTGCTTGAGATCGATGTTGTTGTGCGCGAGGGACGCTTTATGTTAGCGGCATTTCGAAAAAATGTCGCACGGCGGCGGCGATGCGCTCCTCGCCGCCTTCGAGGTGCAGATGATGGCCTCCGGGCAGGCGCTCTACTCGCAGGTCGCGGATTGCGGCGAGCACATCGAGGAACACGGGACGATGCGAGAACGGGCTGTCGGTTGCGAGCAATGCGAGCACGGGCGCCGAAATCCGTGCGAGAAATGCCTCGACCTGCTCGGCCGTGAGGCGCACTTCCGAGGTAGCCTTGAGGCGTTGATCGGCGTGCCACTGATAGCCGCCGGGCACCTCGCGCAACGAACGCCGCGCGAGAATCTCCGCGGCCGCGACGCTGACCTTCGAGAACCCATCCGCGCGCTCGCGGATCGCGGCATCCCGATCGGGGAAGACGCGGCCCGCTTTATCACGCAGTTGCTTGGTCTCGGTGATTGCCTTGGCGAGGTTCTCCGGCGAATCCTCGTCCGTACCGAGCACGGGGATGCCGCCTTCGATCAAAACGACGCGCTCCGCTCGCGCGGGGAAAGTTCCGGCGAATAAGGCGGCAATCGATGCGCCGCGCGAATGCCCGAGCAGATTGAAGCGCCTCCAACCGAGCCGGTCGGCGACCTCGGCGACGTCGCCGACCTCCTGCCAGAGGTTGTAAGCCGAATCCGGAGAGCGGCTCGCGCTCGCGCCGTGCCCGGCGCTGTCGAGCGCGACGACGTGGCAGCCGTCGAGGAGTGGAGCCAGCAGATCGAAGCTGCCCGCGTTGTCGAGCCATCCATGCAAGGCCATGACGGGGCGCTGCCCCGGAGTGCCCCATACCTTGGCGGCGAGCGTGAGGCCCGGCAGCTCGAATTCGCGTTCGCGTGGTGCCAAAGCGAAAGAGATCAGGGGAAGCGCCTGCCGCCTTGCTGCTGTTGCTGAAACGGCGTCGACGAGAAACGCTGCGAGATGAATTCCTGGAGGCGCGCCTGTTGCTCGAATAAGCTCGAGCTCGGCAGCAGCAGGACCTCATCGCCATCGCGGAGGCCCGACAGGACCTCGGTATGCGCCAAGTCCGTGAGGCCCGTCCGCACCGTGACGGGTTCGGGGTGGCCGTCGCGCAGCGCAATCACCCAGTATTCACCGCCGAACAGGTATTGCGTGACGCTTGGACGGTTCTCGGGCGGACTCGCGCCGTCGGCGCCCGGGAACGCCCCGGGAAAGCCGCCGGGCGGGAAACCGCCGTTGGGAAACCCGCCGGGAGGTCCGTTGCCGTTGCCGCGGCCTTCGCCCGCGAACAATTGCTGCATGAGCGGTTGCAGCAACGCACGTTCCTCGTCCGATAGGGTGCCGCCGCTGCGCCGCTTCTCGATGAGCGCTTGGACACGCCCGGCGTCGACGCCCGCGGGCAGCTCGATGCGCCGCCCGGCGATCTCGAGAACTTGCGTTTGCTCGGAACCGGAAGGCGCCTCTGCTCCGTAGAGCATGCGGCGCAGCGCCGCTTCGTCGAGGCCGAGCATGGCGGCCGTGGCGGGAATGTCGTCATCCGTGCGCAAAGCGGCTGTCGGCACGGACGGCACGCTCGCGCGGCTCGCGATCTGAATCTCGACGTCGGCATTCATGCCGGGACGCAAGAGCCCGTCGCGATTCTGCAGGCGAATCAGCACGGCGAACATCGTGACGTTTTGCTCCACGATCGCGAGAGGCTCGATCTTGAGCACTTCGCCCTCGAACGGTTGATTCGGATACGCCGCGACCGTGATCTTGGCCGGCATGCCCGGCAGAATCTTGCCGATGTCCGTCTCGTCGACGAGCGTGCGAACCTGCACGGCATTGAGATCCGCCATCTGCATGAGCACGGTGCCGCCACTGACTGCATTCGTCGGCGAGGTAATGACCGTACCGGGCTCCACGGATTTTGCGATGATCGTGCCGGTGATCGGCGCCCGCACGTCGGTATCGTCCATCGCGATGCGTGCATTCTCCACGGCAACCTCGGAGCTCACGACCTGTGCCTCGGCGTTCGCGAACTCGAGCTGAGTTTGCTCGAATTCCGACTGTGTCAGCGTTCCGGATTCAAATAGAGTCTCGGCGCGTCGCATTTGCGTCTGAGCGATCGTTCGCCGTGCCTGTGCCGCAATCAATGCCGCTTCGACTTCGGCCAGACGATTGCGCGGCGTGCGCTTCTCCACTTCCACGAGCAACGCGCCGGCTTCGACGACGTCCCCTGTCTCGGCGTGCACTGCGAGAATTTCTCCGGACGCTTTCGATTTGACCTCGACCGTCGTCTCTGGCTCGATGACGCCTGCGGCTTCGACGTTGATCTCGATATCACGCTCTTCGACGACACCGACGTCGTAGATCGGCGCCGCGGACTCCGGCGCGATGTCACAGCCCGCGATGACGAGAGCGATCCCGATATAACCCCATCTATTCATGTCAATGTCTTACCTGTTCCTTGCGGCGATCTTCGGCAATCGCGCCATCGAGCAAGGAAATGATGCGCTCGGCATGGCCGGCAATGTCGGCTTCATGAGTGACGAGAATGATCGTATGCCCGGACGCATGCAGCTCGTCGAACAGCCCCATGATGTCGCGGCTCGTCGTCGAGTCGAGATTGCCGGTAGGCTCGTCCGCCAAGAGAATGCTCGGCTCGGTCACGAGGGCACGCGCGACGGCGACACGTTGCCGTTGCCCGCCGGACATCTCGTTCGGCCGGTGATTCATGCGCTCGCCCAGGCCCACGCGCTGCAAGGCATCTCTGGCGCGCGCGAGCCGCTCCTTGCGGCGCATGCCGGAATAGATGAGCGGCATTTCGACGTTGTGCAACGCATTCGTTCGCGGCAGCAGATTGAACGTTTGGAACACGAATCCGACTTCCTTGTTACGCACGCGCGCGAGCTCGCGTTCCTTCATCGCCGAGACGAGCTTGCCGTTGAGCCAATACTCGCCCTCGTCCGGCGTGTCGAGGCAACCGATCATGTTCATCAAGGTCGACTTTCCGGAGCCCGATGGGCCCATGATCGCCACGTACTCGCCGCGGCCGATGGACAAATCCACGCCGGAGAGCGCATGGATCGTCTCGTCGCCCATGCGATAGTGACGTTGGAGATTGTGCGTGCGAATGATCGCGTCCGTCGGCGTGTCGCTCATACCCTTTCCCGGCCCATTGGATTCCGGCCCGAGCGACTAGTTCGCAGGGGCCGAGCATTATCCCACCAATTGGCACGGGGCAGCCTTGCGGTTCCTCGCAGAACCGCGTCTCTAAAGGTTTCTCGACTATGGCCGGGTGCGGCTCAAGCGCCGGTAGTACTCGGCGACGATGTCCTCGAACCCTTGTGCCGCCTGCGCCGGAGCCTCGGTACGGACCGCGGACGGCTCTGCGCCCTCAACCTGCCGCAACTTGAGCTCCAATTGCTCCGCGAGATTCACGAGCGCACGAAACTCGGCTTCGACAAGCTCGGGATTACCCGTGAGGCCGGCGCGCAAGGCATCCCCGAGCTCGCGCACGGCCTGCAATTCTTCGTCGCTCAAGCCTTCCGCACGCAACCGTCCACCGAGATTGATGAGATCGGTGCCGGCGATGTCGAGCCGCTCGCGTAACCGGTCGACGGCTTCGGGATCCTGCCAAATACCCGAGTTGCGCGGATCCCAGACGCGGTCGCGCGTCGGATCGTAAAAGCCGCCGCGCGCGCCGCCGAAACCGAAACGATCGTCGGCGCCGCCGCCGAACGGCCCACCGGCCTGCTGGCCGCCCGGCGGTCGGCTTTGTCCCGGCTGGTTGCCGCCGGCCTGGCCTTGCTGGTTTTCCTGACCTTGACCTTGTTGGCCTTGCTGCCCTTGTTGGCCTTGCGCGCCTTCCGCCTCGGCTTGCGTCAACATCGCGAGTTGCCGGCGCAGCGACCGGATCTCCGCGACGAGCTCCGCATTCGGGTCGGGCTCGGTTTGCTCGCCGGCGACGGCTTCGCGTGTCGCGAGCGCGAGCGCCTCGTCCGTGGCCGCCTCGAGGTCGCGCAGCGCGGAAGTCGTCACGGCGTCGGTCGCTGCGACTTGCGCACCGGCACCTTGACGAATGCCTTCGGCCGCGTACCCGAGGCGCGCGATCGCTTGCGACTGCTGCAGCTCGGTGAGCGCCTCGTTGAGCTCCTCGCTCGCACCGGGCGTTTGATTCCTGAATTGCTGCGCGACGCGTTGTATGTCGCGCTCGAGCGTCTCGAGCCCTTGCTGCAAAGCGAACTTGCGATCGGCAAGCTCGATGGCCGTGCGGCGATCGAGCCCGCCGCGCAATCCACTACGATCGCGCGGATCGGCGCCGGCTTCCTGAAGCGCCTGCTGCAAGTCGCTCGCGGCCTGGCGCTGATTCGCGTAGAGCTCGCCCGCGCGGTCGGCGACGTCCGAAAAAGCTTCCGCGGCCGCAGCTTGACGCTGCGCCGTCATTTGCTCGAGCGCCTGTTGGAGCTGCCGGCGCGCTTGCTCGATCGCGCGGCGTGCCTGCTCGGGATCGATCTCCGACTCGCCGCCGGCGCGATTCATCGCTTGCAGCGCTTGCTCGAGCTGCTCGATGGTTTGCGCAGTCTGCTGGCTCTGACTGTTGCCGCCCGCCTGACCGCTGCTCGCTTGAGCGCTTTGGCCGCCCTCCGGCTGCTGCCCCTGCTGCTCGCCCTGCTCGCCTTGCTGTTGCTGGCTCTGCTGGCTCGCGAGGCGCTGCTGCAGTTCCTCGAGCTGCCGCTTGAGCTCCTCGGTCTCGCGTCGCAGGCTTTCTTGCTCCCAACGTTCCTGCTCGGTCAGTTGGTTCCGCCGGTTCGCCTGCCGCGACAACGCTTCCTGCCGGCGCGCGAGCTCTTGCAGCTTGGCGATCGCTTCGTCGATCTCCTGCTGTTGCTGCTCCTCTTCTTCGAGCGCCACGGGCGCTTCGGTTTCGTACTGGTTCTTCTCGAGATCCATCTCGAGCTCGAACAGCTCGCTCAAGTCGCGCCCCGCGAGCCCGCCGCCGCCACCGCCGTTGCGTTGCATGGACACTTGGATGTCCGTGAATACCGCCTCGGCGCGCAGCAGGTGCTGCAGCGCCTCTTGCTCCGGAGTGATCGCTTGGTCGAGCTCGAGATCGGCAAGACGCTCCGCGGCCGGCGCCATCGCATCGGCTGCCTGCTCGAGATTCTCCACGAACGTCTGAATACGCTCGTCGACGCCGGTCAACTGGCGCGCGCGTGCGCGGTTCGCCAACGTGCGTGCCTGATCCGCGAGTGTGCGCTGTAGCTCCGCGAGCATGCGCGCATTGTCTTCGAGCTGTTGCTCGTCGAGGAAGCTCTCCCGCACGTCCTGTTCGCGAATCAAATTCCACGTCGCGACGAGAATCTCCTTCTGGCGCCGCGAGATCTCATCCTGCTGCTGCCCGCCGCCTCCGCCCGCGCCCGCGCCGCCGTTTCCTTGCGTGAAGCTGCGGTCGAACGGTTGCACTTCGACGAAGAATAAGTCCGTCTGTACGGACTGGCCGCGATCCGTCGCGACGGCATAATAGGAAATGAGGTCGCCGGGCTCGAGGCCGCGTTCCGTCGGCGGCGGCGCTTCAGGCTCGTTCGATGCATCGCCTTGCGCGTCTCTTTCGGCCTCGGCTTCGAACTCCTCGCGCAACGCGCGCAAGTCCTCGATCGTGAGCGGCTGCGTGAGGTCGATGCTGCGCACCGATCGTGTTTGCCGCTGCGCCGGCACAAATGGCTGCTGCATGTCCTCGAGATACAGGATCTCCGCCGCGGAGACTTGGGTGCTGCCTGCGTCGATCTCGACCGTGCGCCATTCACCGCCGTTGATCGCATAGCGCAATTGCAGCGCATCGAGGCCGAAATCGTCGTTGGCCTCGACGCCGACGGTCACTTCCTCGATGTTGCTCGCGCGCCAATCGCGCCCGGGCTTGACGACCTTGACCACGGGCTTCTCGTCCGGGATCAGCGAGATCAAGTAATCGTCGGTCAGCTTGACCGAATCCTGATTGAAGAGGGTCGCGATGTGGTATTCGCCGTCGGCATCGACGTCGAGAGTGGCCGTGCTGACGCTGCCTTCCGTCCGCATCGGCACTTCTTCGCCGTTGGCGACGAGCGTGGCCGTCGCGAGCGGCCGATCGGTGTGAACCGCGACCGTGACCGTCGTCCCGGCGACGGCGCGGATGTCGCTGCCTGGATCCTCGACGCGCGGCTCGAGGCTCGTCCACTCGGGATACTCGTACGTCAGCGTGATCTGCCTGACTTCCGGGAGGTCCACGACCGTGACGTTGTACTCCTGACTGCGGACGCCCGCCGCCGATACGTAGTAGCGCAGCGGCTCGCGCACGGCGAAGAACGTGAAATCGAATGCGTCTGCGCCGGCGCGCCTCATCGTTGCGGATTGCCAGTCGGTAGCGCCCTCGAAGCGCGCGTATACCTTCATTGTCGCCGGATCGAAGCCCTCGGCCATTCCTTCGATGGCAAGGTCGCCACCGCGTCTCACGGCGCCGTCACCGGGTTCCACGGCGATGCGTTGCGGCGGCAAGGTATTGTCGATGAGCCATCCGGCCCACAAGTGACGCACGCCGTAGCGCCAGTTATCGGGGCCGAAGGCGGCAAACCAGAGCAGCACGCCGGCCGCCAATACCGCGACGACGGCCGGAATGGAAATCTCTCGCGACGGCACCTTCACCGCGGCCGGCGCGTTTACCGCGACTTTGAGGGAGTCCTCTGCAAGCAGGCCGAGGAAAGGAGAGGTCCGTGCCTCCGAGTGCGCCATGCCGTCGTAGGTTTCGATGCGGCCGTCGAAGGTAGGCGCACGGCGCTCGATGTCGCGCACGCCGCGGCTGCGACGCAAGCCTCGCAACGGCAGCACCAAAAGTCCCGCGACCACGGCCGCCAAAGCGAGCACGAGCACGGTGCGTGCGCCGATGATGACATCCGGATCGAAGGCGCGGCGTGTGCCGACGTACACCGCAACCAGCGTCAGCGCAAGAGCCGTCACGCCGAGGACCGCGGTGCCGCGCGCGACGATGAGCGTCTTGAGACGCTGCCTGAACTCGCCGAGATACGCTTCCAGTTGCGATTGTGCGGTCATGCCGAGAGTCCTCTTCGTATCCTAAGATGCCAGTTTCCCACCCAGGATTCCATGCCGAGCGCGAGCAGCGCGAGAAACAGGACCCAGTATCCGAGCGGCGCAGGTGCCACTTCCTCGCTGCCCGCCGGCGCCGCCCCCGCCGCGACCGTTTCGCTGCGCTGCCCCAATCCTTGCCAGCGTTCGAGCGTAGCAGCATCGACGGCGCGCAAGTCGGACTCGCGCGTATCGAAATTCACGGCGACGACTTCCGTGCTGCCGCCGCCGACGAGCTCATAGAATCCGATTCGATCGAGCAACACGTCGTCGGTTCCGCCGCCGAGGCCGAGAACAGCATTGCCGTTCGGGTCGAAAATCTGGCCGCCCGCAAGCCCCATCGCACGCAAGGCCAAAGTGCTGCCGAGCGCCGCCTCGTTGCTGAACCCGGCGCCGCCGAGCAGGTGGTTCGCGATGCCGGCGATGAACGGCACGAACACGGGCTGCACGGGAAGATCATTCCACTCCTTGTCGAGCGACGATGTGAAGAGCAGCACACGACCGTTCCCGAGGTTTCGCTCGAGCATGAGCGGCGCGCCGTTCTCGAAGCTCATGAGCACATAGTCCTGCGCGGCCGGCACGATCGCCGCGTAGCGGAAGAACTTGGCGGCGCGCAACGTATCCAAGCCGCGCAACGCCGGATGGCTCACGTCGAGCGTTCCGATCGAGACATAGGCGTCGGAGCTGCCGGCGGCGGCGCCCGGCTCAAACAACTGCCCTGTGATCGGCACTTCGCTCTGCGCCGTCGAGCGCGGGCCGAGCGCCGCGAGCAATGCCCCGCCCGATTCGACATAACTCGTGAGCCGCTCGATTTCACCTGCTCCGAGCGCGCCCAAGTCGGCGGCGACCACGAATTCATACTCTTCGAGCATCTGGTCGCCGAGATCCGCAGCCGTCGTCGTCACCGTGTCGAGCGCAAGCGCCTCGAGGGTCTCCATGGCCGTCTCGACGAATAAGGTCCCTTGCGCGCGCAGGTCGCCCGGTATGAGCAACACGGGTCTCGGCTCCGGACGTTTCAAGGCGACCATGCGGACGTCGTCCTGCGGCAGGTCGTCGGCTGGCGTCAGCATCGCTCGCACGCGATTGGGGCCGGCCGCGAGCGTCAAGGCGTCGAAGCTCGTCTGCACGAGAGCTCCCGGCGGGAGCTCGAGCGTCTTTTCCTCGACGACCTCGCCGTTACGCTCGAGCCGCAGAGTCTTCTCGAGCGTGCGGTCGCCGAAGTTTCGGACCGCCGCCGTGAGCTCGCCGTCGAGCGCGGATCCCGCGAGGCTTTCGATGGCGGCGTTGCTTTCGCTTGCGGATATCGCATGAACCTGGAGCTCGACCGAGTCGCGCGGCGCGAGCTCCGCGAAGCGCGTCGGCAAGCCGGTTTGTTGCGCGTCGGTGACGAGATGCAGCACGACCGGCAGCTCCGCGCCGCGCAACACGCCGTCGAGCGCGCGCATGAGCTGACCGAAATTGAGATGGAAGACACCGGGCTCGACGCTCGCGATTCCCTGACGCACCACTGCGCGATCGACGGTCGGCGCCGTCACGAGCTCGGTCACTCTGCCGGCGGCAATGAGCTGGGCGCGGTCCTCGGGTGCAAGGTCGGCGACGATGTCGGTCGCGGCGTTGCGGGCCCGGTCCCAGCGGTTGCCGGCCGCCATCGACGCCGAGCTGTCGAGCACGATTACGTGCAGCTCTGCGCCGTCGCCGCCGGCCGCTTGCGGAGGACGCCACAGGGCGGGTTGCACGAACGCCAACACGAGCAGCATCAGCACCGCGATGCGCAAGGCAAGCAACAGCAGGTACTGCAGCTTCTTGGCCAACACGCGACGCGGCTCGCCTGCCTCGAGAAACATCGACGAGCTGAAAAGACGCTTGTTCGGGTTCTCCGCGGACAGGCGGTGCAGCCACAACGGCAGCGCGACGGCAAGCAGCCCGGCAAAGAACAACGGCGCGAGCAGAGTCATTCAGTAGCTTCCATGCCGCGCCGATTCTTCAACCGCGCCGCTGCCGGAATAGCAGGTAGCTTCGCAGCGCCGCGTCGAGCGGTTGCGTGATATCGACGAGCGAGTGATCGGCGCCGGCGCCGATTGCGGCTTTCTTGAGACTTTCGACATGCGCGTCGATCTTCTCGCGGTACCGCGAGCGCATGAAGATCGGCGACACTTCCACGGTCTCGCCCGATTCCATGTCTTGCAGCAGCGCCGACTCCTTGAGCTCGGGCTTGAGCTCCTCCGGATCGAGCAGTTGAAACAACACGACGTCCTGCCCCTGATACGCGAGCGGCCGCACGCCGGCGAGCAGCGCTTCGGGCTCGCAGTAGAAATCGGAGATGACGGCGACGAGGCCGCGCCCCTTCTCGAACTCGCGAAAGCGCTCGATCGGCACCTTGAGATCGGTCCCCGTGCCGGGCTCCGCGCGATCGATCGCGTGCAGCACTCCCTGCAAGTGGCCGGGGCGGGAGGACGGCCGGCGGTGCTCACGAACGTCTTGATCGAAAACGATCAAACCGACGGCGTCGTGCTGCCGTGCCGCGAGATAGGCGAGCGTCGCGGCGAGATACTTGCCGTACGTAAGCTTCGTCACGGCCTTCGACCCGAACCCCATCGATGCGCTCGCGTCGAGGAGTATGACGAGATGCGTGTTCGTCTCGCCCACATAGCGTTTGATATAAGTACGGTCCGTGCGCGCGTAAACGTTCCAGTCGACGAACCGCGGGTCGTCGCCTTCCGAATAGGCCCGGTACTCGGCGAATTCCTGGCTGAAGCCAAAGAACGGCGACCGGTGCATGCCGGTCAGAAAGCCCTCGACGACGGCGCGCGCGATGAGATCGAGATTGGCGAGGCCCGCCAGCACCTCCGGCTGCAGCAGATGCCGAGGGATTGTCGGACCGGCCGCGGGCATCGCCGGTTAACTCGCGCGAGCCTTCACTCCGCCGGCGCTGATGTGGTCGAGGAGCTGCACGAGCACCTTGTCGACATCCATGCCGTCGGACTCGGCGAAATAATTGGTCAGCACGCGATGCCGCAATACCGGCAACGTGAGCGTCGTGACATCCTCGCGCGTCACGTGGTAGCGGCCCATGACGAGCGCCCGCGCCTTGGCGGCGAGCATCAGGAACATCGTCGCGCGCACGCTCGCGCCGTACTGCACGTAACGCCGCACGACGTCGGGCGCCGCGGGATCCGTGGGACGCGTCGCGCGCACGAGATCGACGGCAAACCGGCTCACGGCTTCCGCCACGGGCACCTGCCGGACGAGCCACTGGAATTGCATGATCTGCTGCGGCGTCGTGCATGCCGCGACGGCCGGCATATCGACGCGCGTCGTATAGCGATTGACGACATCGACCTCGTCGGTAGCGGTCAAGTAGTCGAGAATGACGTTGAACAAGAACCGGTCGAGCTGTGCTTCGGGCAGTGGGTACGTGCCCTCGAGCTCGATGGGGTTTTGTGTCGCCAAGACGAAAAACGGCCGCTCGATCGTGTGATGATGGCCGCGCACCGTCACGGAAAACTCCTGCATGGCCTCGAGCAGCGCCGACTGCGTCTTCGGCGGCGTGCGGTTGATTTCGTCGGCGAGCAGCACGTTCGTGAACAACGGGCCCGGAACGAACGTCCAGGTGCGGCGCCCCGTCGTGATGTCTTCCTCGATGATGTCGGTGCCGGTGACGTCGCTGGGCATTAGGTCCGGCGTGAACTGGATGCGCTTGAACGTGAGCCCGAGCGCGGACGCGAGCGTACGCACCAACAGGGTCTTCGCGGTTCCGGGCATGCCCGTGATCAGGCAGTGGCCGCCGACGAGCAACGTGAGCAGCAGATGCTCGACGACCTCGTCTTGTCCGACGATGATCTTTTGCACTTCCCGGCGAATACTCGCAAGCGCGGTATGGAAAGATTCGATGAGAGCTTTGGTTTCCGCGGAATCGAGCTCGCCTTGCACTTCGCTACTCAACGTACGATCTCCAATAACAATTGCTGGGCTTCCCGGTAATGCGGGGCGATTTCCAGAGCATACAACAAATGCTCGCGGGCCAAGGGCAGGTTGTCGAGACTGTAATGCGCCTTGGCGAGACGAAAATGCGCTGCGGCTTGGTCGTGCGGCTGCATGGCAAACAGCGCCTCGTATTCCGCGAGTGCCTGCTCGGGGCGGTCGGCCGCGAGCAGCCAGTCCCCCAAATCGGCATGCACGGGCTCACTCAAGGGCGCGACGAGCAACACGTCCTCGAACACGTCGATCGCGGCATCGCGTTCGCCCGCGTCCACGAGCCAGCGCCCGAGCTGCATGAGCGCGCTCGGGTCGTAACCGCCGAGCCGATGGTATTCGCGTAGTGTCGCGACGGCGGCATCGTGCGCCCCCGTCTCCTCTTGTGCTCTCACGCGGATCAAATACGCGCTGCCGGCGTCGACGTACTCGGGGTAAAGCTCGATGGCGCGCTCGCTTGCGGCCGCGGCTTCCTCCCATTGGCCGCGCTGCGCGCTCTCGTGCGCGGCGCGTTGCTCCGCGCCCCAAGACGTGAGATTGGCGACGACCGTGCCGAGCTCCGCGTCGATGTAGGCGGCGAACTGCTCGTCGAAAGCCTCGGACGCGATCCTCAAGGCCGTGTGAATGGCCGTCGGCGTGTCGAGGTCGTCGCGATACGCCTCGAGCATGGCTTCGAGCGCCTGCTGACCCCAATTGGCCGCGATGTATTCGCAGATGAGGCCCGCCTGCATGTACGAGACGATGACCTGACCCTCGTAAGTCGGCCTGATGAACCCGCGGTCGAGGTCGGCGACGGGCAAGAACTTGTCTTCGCCTATGGCCTGGAACACCTCGGCCGGGATATGGCGTCCGGACAACGGTCCAGTGCTCCATTCCTCGTAAACCGAGACCCCTTCGCTGAACCAGCGCGGCACGAGGTGGTTGGTGGCTTCGAGCGTAAAGACGTGCGCCATCTCGTGCCACAGCGTCGTGCCCCAGTGGAAGTCGCCTTCGGAGCGGCCCGACGGGCTGTCCATCGCCACGAGATAACCGAAAGTCACGCCGAGCAAGCCGATTCCGGGCAAACCCGAGGTGCGGACGGCGAAGTCGTCGTGATCCGGGTAGAGCTCGACGACGACGGGCTCGGCGAGCTCGAACCCGTAGCGCTCCGTGTACACCTCGATGCTGCGGTCCACGAGGTCGAGCACATACGGCTCCAGGACTTGGGCTTCGTCTTTGTGCAGCCGCAAGAGCACGCCCGGATCGGCGCTGGCCGGGTCGTCCGCTTTGCCGAATCTCGACACGACGAAATTGTCGAAGCTGTCGATGAGACGCAACGTATTGACGGTCGGCGCGCTGAACGGGTCGCCGCGATACGCGAGCGCGAGATGCTGCTGCGCCTCGGCGACCTTGTTCTCACGCAGCAGGTTTGCGCCGAGATCGGCATGTGCCGCGTACAAATCGGGCTCGATCTCGACGGCCTTGCGATAGAGCTCGATGGCCTCTCGGTAGCGGCGCGTGATCACGTAGAAGTACGCGGGCGTCGCATAGATCTCGCCGTACGACGGGTCGTAGGCGAGCGCTCGATCGGTCCACTCGCTGTCGACCGTCCCGCGCAGCAAGTCGGCGGAAGCTTTGAGCGCATAGATTTCGAGCGGCGCGACGCCCTGGTCAGCGGCGATTTCGAGCGCGCGGTCGAGCCCCAGCTCGGCTCGGTCGATGACGCCTTCCTCGAGATCCATGCGGGCGCGCAGCAGAAGCACGCCGAGGTTGTCCGTATCGAGCTCGAGCGCCTCCTCGATGAGCTCGCGCGTGCGCTCCTCGAAACGTCCGGCCGAGATCCTGGCGAGCCCGACGATCGCGGGCACGTGCTCGGGATCGAGCCGCAAGCTCTCTTGGAAAAGCTTGGCGGCTTCGCTGTCTTGATGGGTCTCGAGGAACAGGTAGCCCCAACGCGCCCGCACGGCCGCATCGTCCACGTACTGCTCCACGGCGGTTTGGAAGAAGGCATTCGCGCCGCGCTGATTGCCGAGCGCGCGCGCCGCTTCCGCTTTGATGCGGGGATCCTCGTGCGCGACCAACGCTTGATAGCACCCACCGGCTTCGGCCCGCTCGCCGCGGTATCGGGCTCTATCGCATGCCGCGAGCTCGGCCGGCCGCTCGGGCGAATACTCGATCTCGTAGGCGCCGGCGCTTGCGGCGAGCACGACCAGGCCCATGACGCAGACGGCGCTCGGCAAATGCCGCAGATTCATTGCGCCTCCGCCGCATCGATGCGCTCTTGCAGGAGCGCGAGCTCAACCAGCAAGGCTTGCAGTTGCGGCAGGTACTCCGCGCCGAGCTCCTCGCGCTCGAGCCGCAAAGCCGCGATGCGCTCCTCGAGCGCGTCGCGTTCCGCAGTGAGCGCCACGACCTCGGGACGTTCCGCGGGGCGCGCTCTGAGCCGCGCGACGTCGAAAGCGGCGGCGTTCTCGCCGACGAGCTGCGGATGCTCGGTCGCGAGCGTGCCCTCGGACTCGAAGCTGTCGGCCACGCGGCGCTCGGCATAGTCGAACGCCTCGCGTGCCGTGATCATGCCATTCTTATTTATATCGGCTTCCTCGGCCGACAGAGCCGCGGCGAAGTACTCCGCGAAACGTGTGGCGTTGCGCTCGGCGCCGCTGCGCGTCGCCGTGATCACCGTGCGGTCTTCCGTCCCCCACTCCTCGAGCACGGCGCCGCTCGCGCTCGTCGCGTTCACGATGAGCTGCGACCGGGCCGGAATCGCCGCCAGCAGCGCTTGGAGCTCCGCGCCGTCGATATCCGGACCCGGCAAATTGAGCTTGTACTGCGTGCCGTCGAAGCTGCCGTGGCCGACGAGAAAGACCGCGAGCCGGTCGGCCTCCTCGGTACGCTCGACGAGCTCTCCGAGGCTTTTGCGCAGCGCATCGCTCGTGGCGTCGTCGCCGACGAGCACGGTCACGCGGGCATCGTCGCCGAGCGTGCGCTCCGCGGCCTGCGAGAGTGCGCGCACGTGCGCCGCGAACGCTTCCTCGTAATCGGGCGCGCCGCCCAATCCGCCGACGATGACGTAATAGAGCTCGGCCTGTACCGGCGGCGCGAATACCAGGGCCGCGAGCAAGAGCGCGCACGCGCGCCCGCTCACAGACGCCCCCAGCGCAGCCGCAGCAGCCACTCGCCGGCCTTGAAGAGCAGCAACAGCAAGAAGTTGATCGGCATGTTCCACAGCTCGAGCAAGCGCCGCTCGACGACGCCGGCATCCGAGAATTGCACGGCCTCCGGAATGGCGGCGAGGGTATCGAGCGTGAAGTACTGGCCGCGCGTAGCGGCCGCGATACGCTCGAGCAACGGCCGATTCTGTTGGATCTGGAAATGCTCGGCGACGCCGTCCGCACGGCGCACGGCGAGCCGCGACCTTCCGAGCGGCGAGCCGTCGAGCTCTGCCACCGCTTCGAAACGGTAAATGCCGGGGTCCACGGCGTCGAAGTCGACCTCGTAGCGGCCCGGTCGTCCCGGCACGGGCGTCATCGTGAGCGTTTGACCCGCGCCCGTGCCGCCGTCGACGACGACGTTGACCGTCGCCGCATCCGTGGGTTGAAAGTCTTTGTTTCTGACTTCCGCACGCAACGCCACGACGCTGCGGTCGCCGTAGAAGACTCGGTCGGTCGACAGCGTGACGGGCTCGGGTGCCCCGGCCGCGAGCGCCTGCAGCAGCTGGCGCCAGAAAGTTTCGTGCCGCTGATCTTCGTGCGGCAGCTGCATCTGCCAACGCCAGGTGCCGCCGGTCGCGAGAATGTAGCTGTTGCCGAGACCGTAGCGCTGGTGGACGAGCAGCGGCCACTCCTGTCCTTGCAGATCGGCCTCGAGCAGGACCTCGGCGGCGGGTTTGAGCCCCTCGAGGTATTGGAAGTCGGCGAGCTCCGGCAGCTCGTCCCAGAGAGCGACGTTCGCGGTCTCGTCCGGCCCGAGGCGAGTCAGGAGCGAACGCCGCCCCGTCGGCGTCAACGTCGCTTTGGCGGGATAGCGCACGAAGGTCGGGGCCTCGACGGCAGGCAATGTCGCCGGCAAAACCTCG
>Ga0209108_10000589_pt1 | contig 20120 bp, 18 predicted proteins | sample Rifsed10ft1_FD_184003 | JGI IMG/M metagenome (GOLD analysis project Ga0209108, IMG submission 184003) | Soil microbial communities from Rifle, Colorado, USA - sediment 10ft 1 (version 2) | ecosystem: Environmental > Terrestrial > Deep subsurface > Rock core/Sediment | place: Rifle, Colorado...
TTAGATGGCTTGCCACAGCGCGAATGCTTCGCCCCAACGGCAGAGCGATAGAACTGAAAAGTGCAATCTGTGGCCGCGCTCAGTATACTCAGGACCTTGCCCCGGCGCTGCCGCAGTGCGGCAGCGCCGGGGCAAGTGTACGCGCGCTGCGACAACAGAGCAAATCTCAGGAGCCGGGCATCGCTCGCGCCGTGCCGCCGACCGGGATATCCGGGTAATCGCTGTGGACGATGGTCAGTTCAAACGGGAAGTCCGTGCCTTTGCCCCATTGGCCTCCCACGAGAGGCGTCTTGGCGACGTTGGGCACTGGCCCGCTCGCCCACGAGAGATGTCCCACAATCGTGTCGAGTTCAGTCGCCTTGAGCGCATCGCGGATGGCCGCTTTGTCGTCTACATCCTTCGCGCGCTTGAGCGTGTCCGCCGCCACTTCGAACAGGGCGTGGACGAAGCCGACGGGTTGAGTCCACTGCTTGCTCGTATCTGTCTGGTAGGCGTCGGCCAACTCCTTGGCGCTGGCCCCAGTGAGCGACGATTTGAAGGGGTGACTCGGACTCCACCAGATTTCGGTCGTCAGGCCATCGCCCAAACCGCCGCCGATCGCCTCCACCGCCGAGGGGAACAGCGCCGCCTTGCCGACTGTCATGGCCTTGGGGATGAACCCTTGCTGGCTGGCCTGAACCAGGAATGTGCCCAGGTCCGGCGGCAGCATCACCCCGGTGACGATTTCGGCCTTCTGCTCGTTGAACAGCGAAATTTCGGCCGAGAAGTCGTCTTTCAGGTTCTCGTAGCGGCCTGGATCAACCACCGTGTAGCCCTTGGGCTGTAACGCCGGTGGGAATCCCACTTCGGGGCTGCTCCAGGCCAGGCCGTCGCCGTCGTTGGGCCACATCCCGCCGACCACCTTGTTCGTGTCCAGCGAGTCCCAAATGCTGAGGAAGACCCCGATGATGTCCTCCAGGCCCCAGAAGAAGTGGTACGTCCACTTGAACTCGGTTTCACCGGGCTTTCCACCCCGGCCAATGAACCACGGCTGCCACGGCGCGACCGTAGAGATGCAGGGCACGCCGTTGACCTCGCACTGATCGGACACCGGGTTCGTGGTCTCCGGGGTTGAAGACACGACCATGAGATCAATGCCATCCGTCAAGATGAGGTCGGCGGCGACCTCCGCCGCGCGGTTGGGATCGGACTGGCTGTCCTTCACGATGATTTCCACCGGGTGCTTCGCGCCGGCCACGGAAATGCCGTCGGCGAAAACCTTTCGTACCCCGTCGAGGATAAAGTTGTCGGCCTCGCCAAAGCCGGCGATAGGGCCGGTCTGCGGGCTGACGTAACCGATCTTGATCGCTCGCCCGGCGGCGGTGGGACTCGCCGCGGGGGCGCTGGTCGGCGCGGTCGTGGCCCCTGGGCCGCACGCGCCGAGGGCCAATCCGGCGGCCGTCACCGCGGACACCTTCAGAAAGCCACGCCGGGTAATATATTTTCTGCCCATGTTTCATCTCCTCCTTCTGGTAGAGTAGCAGAACACGAATCCGTCAGGTCGAGCTGGCACTCAGCTCTTGCGAGCTGCCCTCTTCACCACTTCCACCACTCCGGTGTTTCCATCCACCCTGACGACGTCCCCATTGCGAATCGAATTGGTGGCGTTCCACGTCCCCACCACCGCCGGGATGCCGTACTCGCGGGCCGCGATCGCGGCATGGGTCAACATGCCGCCGGTGTCCGTCACCACCCCGGCGATCTTCAGGAAGAGCGGCGTCCAGGCGGTGCTGGTGTAAGGGCAAATCAAGATTTCGCCGGATTGGAGGGTGGGGAACTCTTCAAAATTCAAAATCACGCGGGCCGGCCCCTCGACCACGCCCGGCGATCCCGGGAAGCCCTCCAGCCGTTCCACCACCTCCTTTTCTCCCTTGGGATGAAGCACTTCGTCAATGATCCCAAAGACTTTGATCGCGATCGGATCGGTCATGGTCGTCGGCACATTGCCGACTGTCAGAGGCGCATCGGCCTCTCCGGCCTCTTCGCGGTTCTCTTTTCGTTCCTTAATCAGCGGCGGCACGAGCGCCTGATAGTGGTAAGTGCCGATTTTTTCGTCCCAGGCCAGGTCGCCCAAGATTTCGACCAACTCGCCGTAAGTCAGGAAGAACACGTCATCCGCGCGTTCGAGCAATCCAAAGCGCTGCAGCCGATGCCCGCAGGCCATGAGCGTGTTGTGGAGCGCGGCCGTGGAACCCTGATCGATGTAGAAACCGTGGTCTTCCTGATAAGCGTACACGTCCTGGGCCACGGGCAGGAGCCTGTGAAAGACCGGCTTGTCCTCGGCGGGCACCCGCTTCTCGAATTCCGCAATGGCCTGCGCGCGCTGCTGGATGACCGCATTCCGCGCCTGGAAATGATCCCATCCGGAATCCATCCGCGCGAAGTAGCTTTTGATCGTTTCCAGGACGGGCCGCGGGTCTTCCTTCCAGGTGGGAAAGATCACGTCCAGATGCGCGGCGCTGATCCGGTTGCCGTGGACTTGCAGAAAATCGTCGAAGCGCTGACACCACTCGTGCGCTTCCGGCTTGCTCTTCAAAGTCTCGAGCAACGAGTCGGACGGCGTGTTCAACAACATGTCGCGCAGCCCGGCCTGCTGGGCCATCTTGGCCAGGTTCCACAGTTCTTCGTCGGTCTGCGCAGGCATCGAGTTGAACCCCTTGAGCATGCCGACGAAATCTTTTTCCTCCAGGCCGTGCTGCTTGCAGAAGGCTTCAAACTCCAGGTAAACGGTGTCGGCGGGGTACATCAGGATGAAGTGAATTTCCCAGTGCCGGCGGTTGATCTCCTCGCTCTTCTTCAGGTAATCCAGCAGGTGAGGAGTCGTCAAGCGGCTGCCGTCCACCGCCGCGAGCGAATTCAGGTTGGCGATCACTTCGCTGATGTACTTGTGGTAGTACTCCTTCCAGTGATCCTTGCAATATTCCACCAACCGGCCGAACTCTTGCGCGCGCTGGGCGACCTCGGCCGGATCGTCAATCAGCGCGAAGCCCAGATAGACCCGGCCTTTGTGCACCTTGACGTGGGCGCCCTTGGAGGGCGGCAACTGCGTCTGTTCTGACGCAACGTGGTAGCCCCAGGCGTGGTGTTTCTGGATGGTCGTCATGCCCATCGGCGAGATGGGATAGGGCTGGTGCAAGTCGTCCCGGAACCAGAAGATATTCCGGTCAAAATCCGGTCTGAGTGTTCTGAGCGCCGTCATGCTTCGATCTATCATAAGAAGCCCTCCTCAGGTTCGCCGCAAACCCGGCCAGATTTGCGTCACGACTCAACCGCCTGCAAAGATGGAAGCGCCCCGGAGCAGGGCGGCGCCTCCAACCCTGACTCCGGGAGTCTTGATGCGCAGGGCGATGCCTCTCCGCGCCCGGCAGCGCAGGAGTTAGTTCTTGGCCATGGGCGGCAGTTTGTAGAGCGCTTCGGCATTCTTGCCCAGGATCGCATCCACTTTATCTGCGGGCAGATGAATCGACTCGCCCAAATCCTTGATGGCCTTGATCGCGCCCTCCGGGTCCCCGACCCGGTGGGCGTAGTCCGTGCCCACCATCATATGCTCCGGCCCCACCCATTCCAGGCAGCACTTCATAGCGGGCTGATAGAAAGAGGTGGTGTCGGGATAGACGCGCTTCTGGTACGTGATATCGGGAGTTTCACTCAGTTCCAACCCCCACTCCTTGCTGTAGCCCTTCCAGGCGTGCTTCAGGCGCTGAACCAGGTAGGGGACCATGCCGCCCAGGTGGGCGTGCACCATCGTGAGCTTCGGATGCCGCTCAAACACGCCGTTGAAGATGAGGCTGATGAGGGACAGGGTTGTGTCGAAGGTGTAACCGTACAGCTGGTAGGGTATCCGGAGCTTATCCAGAACCGGCGCCGTCCAGGGAACGGTAGGATGCATCAGGATGGGCAGTTCCCATTCGCTAGCCATGGCGAAGATCGCGTCGTACTTGTCCAGGAACAGCGGCTCGCCATCCACGTTGGAGAACATCTGAATCCCCTTGACGCCGAGTTGCTTGTAACAGCGCTCCAATTCTTTAGCCGCCTCGTCCGGTGCCTGATAGGGCAGGGCCGCATAGGCGTAGAGCCGGCCAGGGTGATCCTGCACGGCCTTAGCGTAGGCATCGTTGATCTTTTGCGCCCAATAGACGCCTTCTTTGGGGGGCAGGCTCTCCGGCCCCGGAATGGTGATGCTGATGATCTGGGTATCCAGTCCGGCGGCGTCTATGTCTCGCAAACGGGCGCCGAGGTCGTAGTGCCCGGCCCGGTCAATGTGAGCCACGATGACATCCCCGGGCGCATAGGCCACGTACGCAGTCGGCCCGGTCTGCTTCATGCGCGGCGACTCGGTGCGGTTCTTGAGGTGTTCGAGGTAGTCGGGCGGATACCAATGATTGTGAACGTCAACGGTTCGCTGTGGCATTGTGATTCTCCTTAGGCTTGGTTTAGTATGCTTACTCACCCCGGTGCCGGATCCGGCGGGTTTGCAAAATGTAGAGGGTGCCGTTCTGATAAGCCCATTCGATGTCGGCGTTGAAGTTGAAGTGCTGCTCGATCTTCTTGCTGATCTCTCCCAGCTCAACTAACTGGGCCTCGGACAGTGTCGGCGCTGTCGCCCGCTCTGGCGGCACGGGCTGCTCCTTCCTCCCGGAGCCTTTATCGCCGTCCATCGTCACCATCACGGTTTTATGGGCAATTTTCCTTTGCTTAATGGCCAGGCTTTCTTTGTCGAGCACGTGAAAGTCGCTCATGGACCGGCCGGAGACAACCGACTCGCCCAGCCCCCAATTGGATTCGATCACCACCTCGTGCGTGGCCTTCGTAATGGGGTTGGCGGTAAACAACACGCCGGCGGTGTCCGCGTTGACCATGAGCTGGATCACGCAGGCGATCAGGCCCCGATCATGCGGGATGTTCTTCTGGTAGCGGACAAACGCCGCGCGCGCCGTCCACAACGACGCCCAACATTCACGAATTTTCTCGAGGACTTCGGCCTCGCCCAAGACATAGTGATAGGTATCCATCATCCCCGGAAAGGACGAAATCGGGCTGTCTTTCACCGCGACGGACGAGCGGACCGCGACGAACTTGTTGTCGCCACTGACCAGCACCCGATAGCGCCCGAGGAGGTCTTGTTCCAGGTCGTCAGGGATCGCGGCCGACGTAATCAGCGAGCGGATGTGAGCCGTCTTCTCTTCGACATCGTTGTAGTCATCAAAACTCAGGCGGGCGGCAATGTCGGCGATGTGGTCCCTGAGTGAGTTGGAGTCCACCACATAGGAGAAGGCGTCGGCGACGATACAAAATCCGGGTGGGACTCTGGCCCCGGCCCGCGTCAATTCGCCCAGGCTGGTCGCTTTGCCACCGCACCGCTGAACATCGTCTTTTGTAATTTCCTCAAGCGACAGTATGTACCGGCCCATCTCGCTCTGGTCCTTTGCAACCCGATTGCGGATTGGTCGCCTCCCGAAGCGCCCGGTAAGGCAATCATAGGGTGAACCCTTTGGTATTTCTTTAGCGCGCTTACGATCCGGCCCGCTGTTCAACGCCTCTCGGGGCTAGCCACGCAACTTGACGCGCTGGATTTTGCCAGTGGCCGTCTTGGGCAATTCGTCCACGAACTCGATCCAGCGCGGGCGCTTGTAGGCCGCCATGGCCTGCTTACAGTGTTCGATCAACGCTTGGGCCAGTTTTTCAGAAGGCGTGAAGCCTTTTTTCAGGACGACGAACGCTTTCGGTTTGATCAAATTGGCCTGGTCCGGCTGGCCGACCACCGCGGCTTCTAACACCGCCTCGTGACTGATTAAGGCGCTTTCGACCTCGACCGGCGACACCCAGATGCCACCCACTTTGAGCATGTCGTCCGCGCGCCCGACGTGCCAGTAATAGCCGTCCTCGTCCACGCGGAATTTGTCGCCGGTAAAGAGCCACTCGCCGCGGAAGGTCCGGCGGCTTTTCTCGTATTGATGCACATATAACAGGGAGGCCGTCTCGCCTTTGACGAGCAGATTGCCGACTTCGCCGCGCGGCACCGGCTGGCCGTCGTCGCCCACGATTTTGATTTCGTAGCCCGCCACCGGCTTGCCGGTGCTGCCGGGCCGGATATCGCCGGGGCGGTTCGTCAGGAAGAGGGCAAAGTTCTCCACCGTTCCGATCCCCTCCACGATTTCCAAGCCGGTGTGTTTCTTCCAGGCATGCCAGATGGGCACCGGCAATGATTCGCCCGCGGAGATGCACATGCGGAGCGAGGACAAGTCATACTTCTCGGTGAAATCCTCCACGGCCAGCAGGGCTGCGTAATTCGTCGGCACGCCGTGCAGAACGGTGGGCTTGAAGCGGTCAATAATCTCCAGCACGTTGGCCGCAACGCGCGGCGGCGCAGGCGAAAGCACGACGCTCGCGCCGAGGTGCCAGGGGTAAATCAGGTTGTTGCCCAGCCCATACGTAAAGAAAAGTTTGGCGATGGCGAACGTGCGGTCGTCTTCGCTCAGACCGATGGCGTCCACGCCGTACAACTGGGCACTGAGCGGCAGGTCTTTGTGAGCGTGAGGAATCCCCTTCGGGTCACCCGTCGTTCCACTGGAATAGTTCAGCGTGCAGAGATCATCACGGTGCGTGGGCGCGGTCTCGAGATCGGCGGCCTCGCCGTAGATCCAATCACGATAGGCCAGGTCTCCGCCCCGGGCAGGAGCGCCGATGACGATGACGTGCTCCAGATACCGTTGTTCGTCCCGGATGCTTTCAATCGCCGACAAGAGCGCTTCATGGACGAAGAGCACACGCGCGCGGCAGTCCTGCAGGATGTAGGCGTACTCCTGCGGCGTGAGCAGGGTGTTCAGGCCCGCCGCAATCGCGCCGATTTTCAAGGTGCCGAACAAGGACGTCACCCACTCCGCGCCGTCGAGCGACAGGATGCCTACGAAGTCCCCCACGCGAACGCCGAGTTTCTTGAGCGCGTTCCCAACCCGGTTCGCTTCGTTCGAAACCTGCCGGAAGGTCATCGCCCGTTCCGGGCTGTAGAGCGCCACCTTGTCCGCGCGTTCGGCCAGGTTGCGCTCCAGAATGTCTACGGCATTGTAGTGAAGGGGAACCTCGGACGCCTGTCTCATCGTCATTCCCGCCCCATCACGCCTCGCGCGATCCCAATGCGCTGAATGTGTTACGACGATTTGAGCCACGGATAACGGGCGGTGTCCTTGCCGGCATAGTCGGGATCCAGATAGATAAAGCAGCGCTGGATTTTGAAATCGCGTATTTCGAAGACATCGCACCAGCGCCCGGCCCCCCACTCTGGTACACCGGCACGCCACGGTCCATCGCGATGCTCACCGTGGCTTGTACCCTCGCAGACAACCAGATCGCTGCCCGAGAAGATCCAGTTGAAGTGTGAGTAATGATGAACGATCGACTTCAGCATACCCCCGACATCGCCGAACAGTTTGCTAATCTGATCCCTGCCGGTCGCGAGGCCCCACTTCGGAAAATAGACCTGGGCATCGGTAGCGAACAGATCGAGGATCGAGCCGCCCGACGATGTGACGCCACCGTTGTCAAATGCCTTGAGATACTCCAGCGCCACCGATTTGCGCTGTTCGTCCGTCATAGTCTGTGTGGTGAGTGCCATGGCTGCCTCCTTCGGTATCGAGAACAAGGTTGGCGAAGGCTGAGCGGATCGCTCAGGTTGTAGGCGGTTCCGACATTTCTCCCGCCTCTTTTCTCAGAACACGAGTGCCCCTCCGTCCACGTTGATCGCCTGCGCGGTGATGCCGCGCGCGGACTCGCCGGCCAGCATCACAGCGACCGCCGCCACCTCTTCGGGCGTGATCAAGCGGTTTTGCGGGCTGGTGGCCTCCAAGATTTTCCGCACCTCCGCTTCGGATTTGCCCGTCCGCGCGATCATGTTGGCAACGTTCGCGCTGGTCATGGGCGTATCCACGTAGCCCGGACAGATGGCGTTGACCGTGATGTGGTACGGATTGAGTTCGACGGCAAGCGCGCGCATCAAGCCCAGCACGCCGTGCTTGGAAGCCGTGTATGCGGCCACGTAGCGCGCCCCGACCTTGCTCGAGATGGAGGCGATGGTGATGATGCGCCCCCACTTCCGCTCGATCATGTCGGGCACCACCGCCTTGCAGACCCGGTATACGCCCGTCAGATTGATCTCCAACATGCGCGCCCAGAGGTCGTCGGGGTGTCCTACAAACTTGTGACTCTCAGACGCACCCGCGTTGTTCACCAGAATATCTATCGGCCCCAGTGCGGCGCCCACCGCGGCGGGCAGGCGGCTGACCTGTTCGGCGTCTGTCATGTCGCACGCCGTGGCGAAAGCGCGACGGCCTTTCGCTTGCACCGCTTCCATCACAGGCTCCAGGTCGGCCATCTTCCGCGCGCAGATCGCCACGTTCGCGCCGGCTTCGGCCAACGCCAGGGCGATAGCCTTCCCAATGCCTTTGCTGCCGCCCGTCACGAGCGCGACGCGGCCTGTCAAAGAATCGGTCATATTTGCTCAGGATGCCTAACCTCGCAGGGCCGGCATGACCTCCTTGGCAAACCGTTCTATTTTCTCCCTTCGCTCCGGCCAGCGGCCCACCATGAATTGAAGCGCTATGTGCTCCACGCCGATGTCCTGGAAGCGTTTCAACGCTGCGATCAGCTGTTCCGGCGTGCCTTTGAGAGTATCCTCTTCTTGGGGCACCGGCTCGGTGGTGATATCAATGGGGCGGCAACAACAGAAGTGGACTTCAGCCGGGTCTCTGCCCGCTTCGGCGGCCCATTTCCGGACGTTGGCAAAACGGGCGGCCAGTTCTTGAGGCGTGATTTTCACAAAGTAGGAAAACCAGGCATCGCCATATTTGGCCGCCCGTTTTTGGGCGGCTTCGCTTTCTCCACCGGTCCAGATCGGGAAGCGAGGTTTCTGAACCGGCTTGGGGCTGACGGACACTTCGTCGAAACGGTAATAGCGCCCCGCGAAGCGCGGGCGCTCTTCCTTCCAGAGCAGTTTGAAGATCTCAAGTTGCTCATTGGACATCCCGGCCCGGTGCTTGATGGAAAGCCCCAACGCCTCGAACTCTTCGACCATCCAGCCGATCCCCACCCCCAGGATCAGTCGTCCTTTCGAGAGGGTGTCAATGGAGGTGGCGACCCTGGCAGTGTAGAGCGGGTGGCGATAGGGCAAGACGGCGACGCTGATGCCGAGCGAGACCTTCTCGGTGCAACCGGCCAGGAAGGCCAGGCAAGTGAGAGGCTCCAGGAAAGGACTATCGGGGGGGACGAACCATTGTTGGCTGTCTTTGTACGGGTAAGGGGTTTTCATTTCCCAGGGATTGACGAGGCGTTCCGCCGCCCAGACCGAATCGTAACCCAGGGTCTCGGCCTGGCGGGCCGCATCCGTCAGAACTTCCGGGACTGCCGCCCGGCCTGAGACGGGGAGAAAGACTCCAAGTTTCATGACGATGTACCTCCTTTGGTATCGGGGAAGCTTTGACTACCCCACGTCATCAAGCGAGACGGGAGGGACTCTCAGCCAATCGAGTTAGACAACAGATGCACTACATCTGGCGCAAGTCGTGCGGCCAGGGGAGGTGAAGTGATGGTTTCGGTAGATTCACTGCTGCGGATGGTATTACGCTAAAGCTACGCCGACGACCTTTAGTCTATCTTTAGTGCCGCGCCGTGGATTGGAGAAGAGGGCGCAACTGACGCCGGAAGAGTCAGACCAGGAAACAGGGCGCTACAGTGAGGCCATCAGGGATTGATATAACGCCTGCGTAGCCGGCGACGGCACACGCCCATCGTACCGTTCTAATGCCTGGAGGCACAAGCGATACTGCCGGTCCAAGGCATCCCCACGACCGCTGACATGAAAGATGCGCATCATCTCCTGATGAGCGCGTTCGGAACAGGGGTCAATACGAAACACCTTCTCGCAGTAACTCAGAGCGCGGGGAATATCGCTACGACGACGGTAGGTGCCCGCCATGTAGGTCAGCATTTTCAGATACATCTCTTGCAGCCAGTAGCGGCGGCTCCAGCACCAATCCTTGTCTACGTTCTCGGTATATTGCACCGGGATATCCGCCAGCAAAAAGCCGCCGTACAGGCTCTCCGCCGCCAAATGGCAGGTGAGCGACTCTTCGTCGTTGTCCTCGCGCAGCAGTCTTTCTGCCTTGTAACAGAGCTGCTCGAACACGGGAATGTCAATCCACGTGCCTTCCGGCAGGGCCAGGAAATAGTGTTGGTCGTCGTTGAGGACAAAGGGCGAGGCGCGGCTGGACGTCATCTCGGGGTTGAGGGCCATGCGCAGACAGTGGACGGTGTGATACAGCCGATTGAGGCTTTGCCCCGTGGAGTTTGCCTCCGGCCAGAGCAAGTCGGCAATCTCCTCGGCCGTCGCTCCCTTCTGCCCGCGGTGCAGCAGGTAGGCGAACAGGGTTTTCGTCTTGAGCGTCGCGCCATGCACCGTGTTCCACCGTACCAGTGTGCCGTCCTGGCGGTAGACCCGTAGTTCCCCCAGACAGTGAATTTTCCAGCGTTGCTGGCCGCCATTGGAGGCGACCAACGGCGCCTCGAGATTGTAAATCGGCGCTTTGAACGCCAGGTTCGCGGGGTGAGCAGTGGACGGGGTCGCGTAACTCGGCTCGGAGGCCTCGCCGTCCTGATACCAGCTATCCGCCAACGCCGGGCTGATCGCCTTCAGCCAGTGTTGTAGTTGCGCGCGCACGTCCCCGAACAGTAGAGCCGCCGGCGGCAGGAAATGCGGGTTGCGGTGCAACCCGTCGGCGGCGTGAACGCCCGGATGTGTGCGCAGCGCATCGAGGATCATCGTCTCCGGAAACACGCGACGGTTGTACAAACACGCGGCGCGCAGAGAGGTGCTGCTCAGCAGCTCGTGCAGCCGGCCCTCATATTCACTCAGGTAGGCCACGCCAAAGGACGTGCGCAAAGACCACGTCATTTCGGTGAGCAGGAACAAGCCCGAGAAACCTTCTTGCAGGGCCGTTTTAGCCTGGGTCCGCAGCTGGCCGATAATGGTGTCTACAGAAAAGGGCGTGTCGAGGAGGCTCAATACGCCGGCGTTTACGACTTCGCCGGGCGGGCGGGGGGGATGAAGGCGGCTCTCAATTCCGGATTTGATATCCTGGAAGTCGTGCTCGTCTACGACGTACAGCCACTTGAATCCAGCATCGGCGTGATCCTGAATGAGGGGCGCGCACAAACTCCACAGTTCATCAGCGCGTTCGTAGAAGATACAGAGATGCTGTTTGAACGGCATCGCTTCGCTTATCTCATCGGGGGTTTAAGTTTAGCGCACTTTGCGAAATTCTGCCAAAGCGGTGAGGGCCGTCCGGCTAACCCTCCGGGACAGATACCCCGGCGGGGTCCCTCCCAGTCGGCCACATGGCCTACTCGAACAATAGCCTTATAATGGGCGGAGAGGGGGCTGGATTGAAACCCTGCTGAAATGCCATGAGGCGTGCGACCTTCACCGAGGCCGAACTGCATTTCCTGGCCCGAATGCGAGTGGCCCGGCTGGCGACGACCAGCGCTTCGGGCCAACCGCACGTCATCCCCATTGTCTTTGCGACCGACGGTCAAAGACTTTACACGCCGGTGGATGAGAAGCCCAAGCGCGTCGCGCCAAACCAGTTGAAGCGCGTGCGCAACCTCCTCGTCAACCCCCAGGTGGCCGTGGTGGTGGACGAGTACGATGAAGATTGGACACACCTGGCGTGGGTGCTGGTGATGGGCCGGGGGGAGATTGTTGAAGGAGGTGAGGCGCACGCCACCGGCATACGCCTGTTGCAAGACAAGTATCCTCAATATGACGTGATGCCCCTGGAACATCGTCTGCTGATTGTGGTGACGCCCGTGCGCGTCACGAGTTGGGGAGCACTAGATTTGTGAGGATCCTTTTTCCGTTAATTCACTTGATGTTGACAGGGATGTTGAGACGCAACGAAGTATAATTAGTCTCTAGGAACAACTGGTCGTGGAAGATGGACGACGAGTTGGCCATGTGCCTTGCAGAATTGGAGAGTGTGCCCGTGGTTTTTAAGCAGCCCAACTCGCGTATGTGCTTCGCGTGCGGCCTGGAGAATCCTTTCGGCCTGCACCTGCATTTTTACGACAACGGCGACGACGAGGTGGTCTCGGAGTTCACGATTGCCTCCAACCATCAGGGCTATCCCAACGTCGCGCACGGCGGCGTCGTGGCGGCCATCCTCGACGAGGTCGGCGGGCGCACGGTGATGATCGGCGACCCGGAGCGGTTCTTCATGACGGCGAAGCTCGAAATCAAATACCGTCAGCCGGTGCCGACCGGCACGCCGCTGCGGGCCGTGGGGAAGCTGCTCAAACTCAAGGAACGGCTGGCGACCGCCCATGCGGAGATTCGGTCGCCGCAGGAGGAAGTGCTGGCCGAGGCCGATCTGATCCTGTCGAACGTTCCTGACGGCCTGGTTGACATCGGCGAAGCCGACCGGCTGGGGTGGAAGGTGTATCCCGATAGAGGGTGAGCGCATGATCGCGCCGGTCTACGTCGTCGGCCACCTCAACCCGGACACGGACGCGATTGCGTCCGCAATGGGCTACGCGTGGCTGCTGCGCGAGCGCGACGGGCGGAATGCGATCGCCGCCCGCGCGGGCGCGGTGAACCCGCAGACGGCGTGGGTGCTGAAGACGCTGGCCTTCGAGCCGCCCTCCTATCTCGCCGACGCCTCGCCGCGCTTCGAGCGCATCGCCCGCACCCTGCCGCCCATCGCGCCTGACCGCCCGCTGCGCGAAGCGTGGGCGGCGGCCTCCGCCAGCCACACCGGCGCGCCCATCGTGGAGGCGGAAGGGATACCGCTCGGACTGGTGACGGGCGACAGCGTGTTCACATTTCTCTCGCGCCAGATGGAAGCGCGCGTGGATCTGGAAAACGTGTCGGTGGCGCGCGTGCTCGCCGTGCCCTGCCGCGAGGCGATGGACGCGGACGTGCCGCGCTTCCCCACCGCTATGCGCGTGCGTGACGGGCGCGGGCGCGTCCTGCGCGACGAGCGCGACGACTTCCTCGTCACGCGCGAGGACGGGACGTACTTCGGCGTGTGCCGCTCGCCCGACGTGCTCAACCCGCCGCGCATGCAGATCATCCTCGTAGATCACAACGAAGCCGGGCAGGCCATCGGCGCGCTGGACGAAGCGGATTTGATCGAAGTGCTCGATCATCACCGCCTCGGCAACCCGCCGACGAAAACGCCCATCCCTTTCACGGTGGACCCGGTGGGCAGCACTTCCACGCTCGTGTGCGAGCGCATCGCAGCCGCGGGCCTCACCCCGCCGGTCGAGATCGCGGGACTGCTCCTCGCCGGACTCCTGTCCGACACGCTGATCTTGAAATCGCCGACGGCCACCGAGCGCGATCACCTCGCCGCCGAACGGTTGGCCGATTGGGCGCTGAAGGGCAATCAAATGCAATTCCCCAATTACCAGTCTTTCGGCGAGGCCGTGCTGGCGGCGGGGGCCGGACTGGCCGCGCATACGGTGGACGCCCTCCTCAACTCGGATTTGAAGATTTACGAGGACGGCGAGATCAAATTCGGCGTAGCGCAGGTGGAGGTCGCCAACCTGCACGAGCTGGGGGACCGGTTGGGGGAAATCACGAAAGGGCTGCAAGACCTGTGCGAGTTCCGAGGGCTGGGGGTGGCTATGCTGATGGTGACGGACGTGGTGCGCGGCGCGAGCCGCCTCGTGCTCGCCGGGCCGCACGCCGACCGGTTGAGCGACCTGCCGTACATGCGTCTCCCGGACGGCACGCTCGACGCGCCCGGCCTCGTGAGCCGCAAGAAGCAATTGCTTCCGGTGATTCTGGGGTTGTTGGAGTCATGACATGACCTCGCTGTTTGAATCCCTCGCCAGTCTCGAAAAGGGCGGCGGAGCTGCCGCGCTCTGCACCGTCATCCGCGAGCGGGGGAGCGTGCCGCGCCACGCGGGCAGCAAGATGGTCGTTTATCCGGATGGCCGCATCGAGGGCACCATCGGCGGGGGCGAGATGGAGAGCCGGGTGATCCGCGAGGCGCTGGCCGCGTTGAGCGAGGGGAAAGCACGCCTGGTCCACTACGCGTTGAGCGATCCGAAGTCCGGCGACCCCGGCGTGTGCGGCGGGGAGGTGGAAATCTTCGTGGAACCGATCAGGCCGCTTCCGACGCTGCTCGTCGTCGGCGGAGGGCACGTGGGCCGGGCGCTGGTGCACCTGGGCAAGTGGCTCGGCTTCCGCGTCGCGCTCTGCGACGACCGCCCCGAGTTCTGCAACCCGGAGTGGGCCCCGGGTGCAGATGAATATTTACCCATCCCCATTTCCCAATTACCTTCTGCCTTCAGATTTCATTCTGAGACCTACATCGTCATGCCCACGCGCGGCGTGCCGTTCGACGTGAACGGGCTGCCGCACCTGCTCGACGCGCCGCACGCCTATCTCGGCGTTATCGGCTCGCGGCGGCGATGGGCGACGGCGATGAAGCAGTTGGAAGAGAAAGGCATCCCCCGCGAGAAGCTCGCCCGTGTTCACGCGCCGATGGGGCTGGAGCTTAACGCCGAAACCCCGGAGGAGATCGCAGTCAGCATCATGGCGGAGATCGTTTTGCTTCGACGAGGCGGCACCGGGGAGAGTATGAAGCTGGAGAGGCAAAGGGCGGAGGGACAATGAAAGTGCCCGCGAGGGCGCCGTTTGACTGGATTGTCTGGCGTCGTTGGGTGATCGCAAACGCTGTCGCTTGTGTCGGGGTCTGCCTGAATTAAGTGAAAACACTTTGAGGTCGTCATCGTGAACGGGAAAATGACAGTGCAAGCTCAGGCCCTCCGGCGCCTGTGTGATGAATTCGGGATTGACATGCTGTATATCTTCGGCAGCCGTGCGCGCGAGGTCAGAGAATGGCTCGAGGGCACGCGCCCCGCGCTTGCCGCGAGCGCCTCGGATGTGGATGTTGGCGTGTGCCTGAGGCGTGGGGTAACGCATGCGGTTGACCAGAGGGTGCGCATGGCCTCACGGCTGGAAGACCTGTTTCAAGCGAAGCGCGTAGATTTGGTCTATCTTTTCGAGGCGGATCCGTTTCTGGCGGCCAATATCATCCGGGGCGAGCGCGTGTATGCCCGGGATGCCTATCGGGCGGACGTGTATGATCTGTATGTGCTGCGCCGTGCGGGAGATCTGGCTCCGCTGGAGCGGGAGCGAATGGCATTGATTCTGGAGAAAAACCTATGACACCGGGGACGATTTCCAAGCGTGTGGTCAGCGATCGGCTGGACTGGGTGGATCGCATGGTCAATGAGATTCGAGCCTTGCCGCTGAATGATCGGCAGCAGTTCTTCTCAGACCGGCGCAATGTCGGGATGGCCGAGTCTTGCCTGCGCCGGGGGCTGGAGGCGCTGTTTGACGTGGGCCGCCACATTCTGGCGAAAGGCTTTGCGGTGGGCGTGAGCGAGTATAAAGAGATTGTTGCCGGATTGAACTCCCGGGCTGTAATTTCCGACGAAATCGCCGACCTCATGCGCTTGCTGGCAGGCTATCGTAACCGCCTGGTGCACTTCTATCACGAGGTGACGCCGGACGAGTTATACGACATCTGTGCGTCACATTTGAGCGATCTGGAGCGCGCGGCTTCGGCTTATCGCGAGTGGTTGAAGAATCATCCGGAGTACTTGGACGAAACGCTATAGCGTGATGCGCAGCGTGGACATTGACATTCGAGAGGCGCTATGTGGCACACCTATCACACCGTGACGACGCCTGACGAGGCGCTCCCGTTGCTCGCGCAGCACCGCGAGAAGGCGCGCATCGTGGCCGGGGCGACGGATATCATCCTCGAAATCGAGCGCGGCGTCCGTAAAGGCATTGATACTTTGGTGGACATCACGCGCGTGCCGGGACTGGACAGCATCACGCTCACGGACTACGACTGGGTCCGGCTCGGCCCGCTCGTGACGCACAATCACTGTGTCGCGTCCAAACTCGTCGTGGAGCGCGCTCTCCCGCTGGCGCAGGCCTGCTGGGAGGTCGGCGCGCCGCAGATTCGCAACCGCGCCACCGTGGCGGGCAACCTCATCACTGCCTCCCCGGCCAACGACACCATCACGCCCCTCATGGCGCTGGACGCGGTCGTCACCCTCGCCTCTGTTCGTGAGCGGCGCTGCGTTCCCCTGCGCGAGTTTTACACGGGCGTGCGCAAGACCGTGATGCAGCCGGACGAAATGCTCCTGGACATCGGCTTTCCAGCCATGAAGGCCAACGAACGCGGGATGTTCATCAAGCTCGCGCTCCGGCGCGCGCAGGCGATCTCGGTCGTGAACGTGGCTGTCGTCGTCGAGTTCGACGCGAGCAACGGGAAGGCACTCACCGCGCAGCCCGTGGCCCGTGCGCGGATTGCGCTCGGGTCGGTGGCCCCCACCATCGTGCGCGCGTCCGAGGCCGAGGCTTACCTCGTGGGGAAAACGCTCACCCCGGAGTTCATCGCGCGCGCGGGCGAACTCGCGCGGCGCGCGGCGCATCCCATTGACGACGTGCGCGGCTCGGCAGAGTATCGCTCGGAAATGGTCAGGGTCGCGGCGATGCGGGCGCTGCGGGCTATCGTCGCCGGGCAGGAACGCGGCTGGCTGCCCGAGCGGCCGGTGATGTTGTGGGGGCAGAGCGCCGGCCGGGCGGCGAGTCCGGAGAAGCCGCTGGTTCACGCGAACGGCGCGCCCATCGTCACGCAGATCAACGGGCGCACGTACACCCTCCACGGGGCAAACGACAAGACACTGCTACGTATGCTGCGCGAAGATGCCGGGTTGATCGGGACGAAGGAAGGCTGCGCGGAAGGCGAGTGCGGGGCGTGCACGGTGTTCCTCGACGGCGCGGCGGTGATGAGCTGCATGGTCCCCGCGCCGCGCGCGCACGGCGCGCCGATCATCACGGTGGAAGGGCTGGCCGCAGGCGCAACCGGCCAGTTGCATCCCATTCAACAGGCGTTCGTGGACGAGGGCGCGGTGCAGTGCGGCTACTGCACGCCGGGCTTTCTGATGGCGGGGGCGAAGCTGCTGGAAGAGCAGCCGCACCCGGACAAGTGGGACATCGAGCAGGCCATCACCGGCAATCTGTGCCGGTGCACCGGCTACTATAAAATCGTGACGGCTTTTGCCAAGGCGAGCCGCCTGTCACGCTGACGAGTCGAAGGAGGCATCACCATGGGCAGATTCAGAAGAACGCGCGAGGCCAGCCGGTCCAAAGAGGCGGACGCCGCCTCGCGCTGGCTTGGGATCATCGTCATCGTGCTCCTCAGCGTCGGCGGCTATTGGCTGGCGGACGTGACCCTCCGTTCCCTCTGGCTGCAGGAGCACCTCCCTAAGGAATTGGGAGACACCCTCAAGCAGATCGGCGGCGACCTGTGGATCCCCATTTTTAAATGGCTGCCGATCCAGCTCCCCGCCCACGTGCTCCTGCGGATGGGGATTGCGATCTTCCTGGACATCCTGGCGTACACGATCTTCGTATGGATCTGGGTCGTGTTCAACCCGCCCAAGCCGGACGTGCCGGACGACCCGTGGTCGGCGCAGGGGCGGGGTTAGCGCGTGGTCTGAAGACCATCCTCAGATGGATCGCAACGTGCCGCGGACCGGCTCGGAGGAGATCGAGCTCTACATCCGCACCTACGACTCCCTGCTGCGCTCCAGCGATGAGGTGCAGATCAAATCGCTGGTCGAAGCCCACGCGGCGATGGAATCCTCGCTGCACCCGCAGGCGCGCGCCGCCGCGCCGGACATGTCTGCGTTCATCTATTCCATCCTGCGGCTGCCGCCCTGCCTCCGCGAGGTGCGCCTGGTGGTGCTCGGCCAGTCGCGCGAGGTCTTTGAGCGGCACGGCTTCCCGCTCGCGGGCTGGCAGAGCGTGGGCAGCGGCGCGCGCCGCCGCCGGAGTTTCTTCAACGGTGTGGATACGCTGGCGGTTTACATCGCCAGCCACGCGGACATTGACGACATCGTCCCGCTCCTGGCCGCGTATCAGATCGAGTGGAACAAGTTTCACCAGCATTTGCGCGGCGCGGCGTATGCGCTCCCCGAGTCCGATGAGGCGATGGACGGTGACACATTGGCCCGCGTGCTCGACGTGGCGCCGGACGACCTCGACCGGCTGCGCCGCGTCTGGGGGGCGGCGTTCCGCGACAACCTCCGCGCGGCGGCCTCGGCCCCGAAGAAGCTGGCGGTGCGCCTGCTCTCTGGCAGCCTCAACGACTACCGGCGGGCGACGCTGGCGTGGTACGAGCATGTCGAGCAGGCGGGCGTCTCGCTGGTGGACTTGCGCGCGCGCCCGGTGTACTTCGTCTCCAGCAACACGCACAGCCTGATCAACCTGCTCTCCGGCTTCGCGCTGCGGCGGGAGGACGAGCTGGTGACCTACATCCACGAAGCCGCGCACGCCGACCTCATGGTCGAGTGGCGCGACATCGAGGCGCGCCACGTCCCCTCCAGCCGGGAGAACTTTCTGTACTACGTGATGAAGAAGTACGCGCGCACGCCCGAAGGGCAGGGGGCGGCCCGCGCTCGCGCCGCCGACGAGGCGGCGTGCGGCCTCGCGCGCATCCCCAGCGCGCCGGACGGTTTCGAAGTGGACGCGCAGGTGATGGAGCTGCGCTGCCTGCGGCCGGATTGGCTCGACCCGCGCCTGTGCGTGCCCGGCGTCGAGGCCCTCGGTCACAGCAACGGAGTGATTCTGAACATTGACTATCCGCTGGGGATGGCGGCGTATCTCCTCCTCACGCAAATCGCCTCGCGCGTCGGCGAGCTGCGCGGAATTTACGCGATGGGCAAGGCGGCCACGCTCAACGGCGTCATCGGCGACGTGATGATCCCGAAAGTCGTCTACGACGAGCAATCGTGGAACACCTTTCTGTTCGAGAACTGCTTCTCGGCGCGCGATGTCGCGCCGCATCTGGTGTACGGGACGGTGCTGGACAACCAGAAGGCGGTCAGCGTGCGCGGCACCTTCCTGCAGAACGCGCGTTACACGCACGTCTTTTACGGCGAGGGATACACGGACATCGAAATGGAGGCCGGGCCGTATCTCTCGGCGGCCTACGAGTTGTCGCGCCCCCAGCGGCATCCGGTGGACGAGATCGTGAACCTGTACGGCGCGCCGTTCGATCTGGGCTTCATCCACTACGCTTCGGACACGCCGCTCTCGAAAGGCCGCAACCTCGGCGCGGCCAATCTCTCGTACTTCGGCATGGACCCGACGTATGCGGCGAGCATCGCCATTTTGCGGCGGATATTTGAGTTGGAGATCAAACGGCTCACGCCGTAGAGACGCGCCACGATAGTCCCCGAAGCGAAGCGGAGCGGGATGGCGCGTCTCTACGAGCGGATGACATTCGCGGAGGTCATGGTTATGCAAGCCATCGGTCAATCTGTCACCCGCCTTGACGCCATCGGCAAGGTCACAGGCGAGACGCTGTACCCCGGCGACATCAATATGCCGGGGCAGCTGCACATGAAGATTCTGTTCGCCGGAAGGCCCCACGCGCGCATCACGCGCCTCGACACCTCGAAAGCGGAGAAGCATCCGGGCGTCGTCGCCGTGTTCACCGCGAAGGACGTGCCCAACAACGAGTATGGCCTGATCGTGCCCGACCAGCCGGTGCTGTGCGGGCCGGGGTCGAGCAAGCCCGGCGCGGACGTGGTGCGGTTCGTTGGGGATCAGGTGGCGCTCGTCGTCGCCGAGACCGAGAAGGCCGCCACCGAGGGGCGCGATCTAATCGAAGTCAAATACAAGGATTTGCCTGTCGTCACCGACCCGCGCGAGGCGATGCAGCCCGGCGCCCTTCTGCTCTTCCCAAACACCGCTTCGCGCAGCAACGTGGTGAAGCATTACCGCATCCGCAAGGGCGACGCCGACGCAGCCTGGGCCGGGTGCGATGCCATCGTCGAAGGCGACTATCACACCCCGATGCAGGAGCACGCCTTCCTCCAGCCGGAAGCAGGCATCAGTTACATTGACGAAGAGGGCCGCGTGACGGTCAAGGTCGCGGGCCAGTGGACGCACGAGGATCAGGAGCAGATCGCGCACGCCATGAACACGCCGAAGG
>Ga0209108_10000593_pt1 | contig 20076 bp, 19 predicted proteins | sample Rifsed10ft1_FD_184003 | JGI IMG/M metagenome (GOLD analysis project Ga0209108, IMG submission 184003) | Soil microbial communities from Rifle, Colorado, USA - sediment 10ft 1 (version 2) | ecosystem: Environmental > Terrestrial > Deep subsurface > Rock core/Sediment | place: Rifle, Colorado...
CTCTTTCTGCTGATTATCCCCGCACGGCGCCAAGACAAAATCATCAACGCGGCAACGCACACGCCGTTATCTGAACAGCTTGGAAAATTCTGCCCGATCTTCCTCGCTTAAGGAAAGCGGCGGAATAAGTTGTTCGCTGGATGAAAACTCATAACCGCATCGACAGCGTGTAATTTTCGAATCAACACTGGCTGTGCAGTTGGGGCATTCTTTTTTATTTTCCAATACATATAATCTGGGCGCAATTTTTGTCGCTGCGAAAACCTGCACAGTTGCTTTGGGTTCTGGAATGGACCCCGGCGCATTCTTTTGCACGTTTGTGGGATCCGGTTTCGTTTTTTTTGCTGCGCGAAGAATTTTTTCTGCCTTGGCTGCTTGTGCCTGACGGAAAACGGAGTTGGGTATTGCAGTCTGCGCGGGTACGGGTGCCTGTCCTTTCGGTATGCTGACCGGTGTCGTAATCGGATTTGATTTCAGCTGGACAACAGGCTGATGTGACCGGCGCATGCCATTGAGGGGCGCACGGGGACTTTCTGTTGCAAGCATTTTTCTTTTCAGGGGCCGTTGCACAGGTTCTGCATTGACAAGATCCGATGCAGATACCGGCGGTTTTTTCTCACCGCGGGTGGCGGGGGCAGTGCTTAAAGGCTGTTTAACGGACGATAAGACTTTCTTCAATTCGGCGATTTGGGAAGACTGCATGGCCAATGCCGTCTGGGCGGCTTGTGCCTCGTGAATCGCCGAGGTAACGCGGTTGGATTTTTCCTCGTTTGTCGGGTCGCGCGTGAATTCGGCCTGCGCAGCCCTGATGGCGTTTGCAGCCTGTTCTGCGCGTGCTGCAAGGTAATTTTCGTAGAGTTCCTCCGCCTTCAAACGTATCTCTTCCGACGAAAGCGAAGTGTCCGTGTCGTCTTGATCAAATTGGTGACCACAGGCGCACATATCGGTATCCAACGATACAGTGGCCATGCAACTGGGACACACCTTTTGAAATATACTTCTCGATGTCATGGTACTTCCCTGTCCATTTGTTTGTTTTGGCGGAGGTTAAGGTCTGAAAAAAGTATAGGTCTGACACCTGTACCTACGCGATAAAGTGACGACATATGGGGTTAGCCGTCCGACAGATGGCTTCTTTTTTTTGTGCAATGTTTGCCTGACGCAGTCAACCCGCGGTCTGTCTTTGCAGCCTCATTCTTCGTGTTCGATAGAATAGAGGGATGTCTGCCAGGTTAATGAATGTTCTGGATATACGATGGCCGAATTACAGACTTGATATATATCAAGGCGGATAATCAATTCAATCTTCAATAATGTTGATGTTTATCCGGGCAGGCTTGCCGGTTTAATACTTCTCTTGCTGATTATCGTGTTGTATATCGCGACGAACGAGGCCGATATATTTTCTCCTTTTTTCCTGAGATGCAAATGATCAGTTTACGACCGGAAGAATCTTGGTGAAGAGATTAGCCTTATGTTTTTTTGCGAAGCGATTTCTACAGGATCGCAACGGAATTTCCTCGCCTGTGATAATCATTCAATCTTGAGCCGGACAATCCGGTACTCACTGGATTGTGCGGTCCCACTTTCCAGGATGGCGCGATGAACTTCACTTCTGCTTCCGAGAATAGCGCCCAAATCAATCCATTCCCCCAGTTTTGCTTCCACGGTCGTGGCCAAGTCCTGAAAATTCACCAGCCCCGTTTCTGGATTTTCAAGCGTGGAAAGCCGGGGTGTAATTTCGATTCGTACATGTTCCCCGCGCATGCGTGGCAGCACTTCAAAACCGCTGATTATGTTCTGGAATCCAACCTCTTGCGCAATCGCCGCACCTTGGTGGCTGTTGGCAAGAAAACGTTTCACATGCGGAACCGACTGGCCGATACGAATATAGGCGCGTTGTCCATCCAGCGTCATAACAGTTTGCGTATTGTTATTGCTTGATGTTTGTGTACTTTTGGTGGCTGAATAACGCAGATCATCTTTTGTTATTACAACACCATTTTCCTTCGGCGGTTTTTCCGGCAGAACAATACGCGTCTGGTCACCGATTCTTGCTCTCCCTGAGACGGATTGATTGTTCTGGGTGCGTTTTTCCGCCGGTAATTGTTCTATCGTGATTTGAAGCTGCCGCCGGGTGACATCCACCTGGGCCAGAATGCGCTCAATTTCCCTGATAGTTGCTTCTGATGTTCGAATGATTAAACGATAATCGGCACCAGTCACTGCATCGTACGGTCCCAGGATCGGCTGAATCAGCGGGATGATTTCCCCCGCCGTGCGGTGTTTCAATTGAATGATGCGTGCTTCATCTGAGAAAGCATTGATCGCTGTCAGGAGGCCGGCAAGACCGATAAGCAGCAATCTGATGTTTGACCGGCGGCGAGGCATATTAATCCAAATCAAAGCGCCGCGCCTCCGAGAAATGGAGGCGCCAGTAGCGGTCATTGAAATCGGCTATATGAACGTTCTTTCCGCTTGAGGGTGCGTGAACGAAGCGGTCATCTCCGATATACAGCGCGACGTGGGATGATTTTTTTCCTTCCTGGGTGAAGAAAATCAGATCTCCGCGACGCAAATTATTGCGTGCAACGGGATGTGATATACGCCGCAAACTTTGTGTACCGTGTGGAAGTTTCACACCGACACGCCTGTAACTGTACTGCACCAATCCGCTGCAATCGAAACCATCCGGTGTATTACCGCCGTATCGGTATGGTTTTCCGACCATGGTAAGCGCCTTGTCGGCTGCGCGGTTTCCGAACGTGGACGATGATGTATCTAAGGGGACATGTCCGCAGCCTGACGCTACCAGAACCGAAAAGCACAATAGAAATAGCCGGGGAAAACGAAGCAACTTCGTCGTCATCGGTACTAGAGTCCCGCCGAACGAAGTGACTGAATGGGCTCGCTTCGATCCCACAATTCATTGAAGCGTCGCGCGAGCATTACAGCCTGATGGGCGTCATTGAGATGCGAAATACATTCGTGTTTTGACGTATCTTCCTGATACAGGTAGCTGCGGTGATCCACGACGACGAACATTTCGCGAATGCCGATATGTTCATCCGAGACTTGATGCATATGAATGAAATCACTTAAACGACGGAACAGCAAAACGAGGCGATCGTTATCACGTATTGACTGTTCCGCATCTTCCACCACGATGCGCGCCAGATTGTGACGATGCCGGGCTACGAAGCTGGCCAAGGCGCGCGCAAAACGAGACGTGTTGAATAGGGCGCCATCCAGCTGTGGAGCGAAAATAACAATTTCGCGTCTTGCATTTTCAATCAACCCAGCCAGGATTTCGCCAACCTCATGACGGTCTTTGATTATCCGTCTTTGAGCGGTTGATTTTTCTTCGATGGATGGATTTTTTGCGGTTTCCATGTCAACCATGAATTGTCTTTTCGATGGAAATTCTTGCAGCCATCAAGATATATATAGTCCACAACGTGTAATTGGCACAGGAAAGAAAAGGCTAAGGGAAAAATAAAATACCAATCTTAAACTTTGGTTCTGCCCAGATTTCTGGCCTGCGTCGCGGCATTTCCCGTATAGGTGGCCGGAGTTAACGCAAGCAGGTGTTTTTTTGCGTCAGCCGGCAGGTCGAGTGTCCGAATAAAATCCTGCATGTGCTTTTGTGTGGTACCACCTTTTCCGCGAGTGAGGTCCTTCAGTGTCTCATAGGCCTGTTCCAGGCCGTAACGGCGCATGACGGTCTGTATCGCCTCGGCCAGAACCTCCCAATTCTCATCAAGGTCCTGACGCATGCGGTCAGGATTTGCCTCGAGCTTAGAGATGCCTTTGAGGCACGATTCCCACGCAAGCAACATGTAGCCGAAGGCAACACCCAGATTGCGCATTACCGTGGAATCGGTGAGGTCGCGCTGAAAACGTGAGATGGGAAGTTTCTCCGCGAGGTGGCGAAACAGGGCATTGGCCAGACCAAGGTTGCCCTCAGCATTTTCAAAATCGATCGGATTAACCTTGTGCGGCATGGTTGACGAGCCGATTTCGCCCTTCACGGCCCTCTGTTTGAAATACCCGATTGAGATATAGCCCCAAATATTCCGGTTGAAATCGATTAAAATCGTGTTGAAACGCGATTCCGCGTCGAGCAGCTCGGCAACGTAGTCGTGCGGCTCGATCTGGGTGGTGTAGGGATTCCAGGCAAGTCCCAGCCTTTCGACGAAGGATTTTCCCAGGGCCGGCCAGTCCACTTCCGGATAAGCGGCCAGATGCGCGTTGTAATTACCCACGGCCCCGTTGATTTTCCCCAGAATCGGTACGGCCGCAATCTGCTGACGGACGCGCTTTAAACGATAAGCCACATTTGCCATTTCCTTGCCCAGCGTTGTAGGTGAAGCGGGCTGGCCATGGGTGCGCGCGAGCATGGGCTGGTCGGCGTAACGGGTGGCCAAATCGGAAATGACGGCAATCAGTTTGTCCGCGCCATCGAGCAGTATGCACTCCCTGCATTCCTTTAACAGTAATCCGTAAGCCAGATTGTTGATGTCCTCAGAAGTGCAGGCGAAGTGAATGAATTCAGCCGAACGGCTGATTTCCTCGTTGCCACTCGTTTTTTCCTTCAGAAAATACTCAATCGCTTTGACGTCGTGATTGATCCTGGACTCGATGTCCTTGACGCGTTGCGCATCCTTGATTGAGAAATTCGTAGCGATTCCCTCCAGAATTTTTTTTGATTGGGGAGAAAAGGGCGCAACTTCCTTGATTCTCTTCTCTTGGCCGAGCGTGAGCAGCCAGTGTATTTCGACAAAAACTCGCTGTTTGAACAGAGCGTATTCACTGAATAGTGGACGGAGTGGGGCGACTTTGGATTCGTAGCGCCCGTCGAGGGGCGAGAGGACAGTCAGTGGACTTAACGGCAGTGCATCGGGCTTGGTCGGTTTATTCATGCGTGTCTGCGATGGTGTGTGGTCCCCGGGGGACGACGCATTTTACCAGATTATTAGGGAAAATGCCGGTTCAATGGTACGCCAAAGGCGCATCGCGAGTTTGTGAAAGCGCCAACGCTTGTTCAATGATTCCGCCGCCCAGACATTCTTCGCCGTCGTAAAAGACAACCGACTGACCGGGCGCGATGGCGCGTTGCGCCATATCAAAGGATACTCGCAGACCCATATCGAGCAGAGCGACGGTGCAACTTTGATCCGGCTGACGGTATCTGGTTTTGGCATATAGTTTTTCTAAACGGTTCGGTAAAGCGCCGCCAATCCAGTGCGGAACACCGGAGATCAATGCTTCACTGTACAGCGCCGAATTCTGTTCGCCCTGCCCAACATAAAGAATATTACGTGAGACATCTTTGCCGACCACGTACCACGCTTCGCCCTGTCCACCGATGCCCAGACCGTGGCGCTGACCGATGGTGTAATAAATTACGCCGTCATGGTGGCCTTTGAGCGTCCCCGCGAGTGTACGCAGCTCGCCGGGTTGCGCGGCCAAATAGCGAGCGAGAAATGATTTGAAATTCCGTTCGCCGATGAAACAAATCCCTGTTGAGTCAGGCCGATCGAAATTAGCCAAGCCTTCCTGCTTCGCCAATTGCCGCACTTCTGCTTTAGTCAGGTTACCAATTGGAAACAGCGTCTGTGCAAGGGCTTCCTGTCCCAGCAAGTGGAGAAAATAAGACTGGTCCTTGTTTACATCACGCGCCTTGAGCAGGTGGTATCGGCCATCCTGATGGGTGACGCGCGCGTAATGGCCGGTGGCGATGTAATCGGCGTCAAGCACGCGCGCGTGTTCGAGAAATGCCTTGAATTTGATTTCCTTGTTGCATAATACGTCCGGATTGGGAGTACGACCTGCACGATACTCGGTGAGGAAATAACTGAACACGCGATCCCAGTATTCGGTGGCAAAATTTACCGTCTTGAGAGGTATTCCTAACCGGTCACAGACCGAGCTGGCCATCCCCAGGTCTTCCGCCGCACTGCAGTAATCTGCGGTATCGTCTTCTTCCCAATTCTTCATGAACAGACCCGTGACTTCATGTCCGGCCCGCTTCAGCAGCAGCGCGGCAACCGCTGAGTCCACACCACCGGAAATACCGACCACAATTTTCATTGTCATGAACGGGCGCGACGGCTTGAGGGGCGAGCGTTCAAACCGGCTAGCTCCTTGAGCAGTTCCAGAGAGTATCGCTGTCCGGAGATATAATCCTTGACGCAAAGTTCGACTTGCGGGCTCCGGTGCCGATCACGCGCGGCGTGGATTTCGTCCGGGGTCAGCCACAATGTCCGCGTGATACCTCGATCAAGAGTTCGCCCGGAATCATGGCGCGAGACAGATCCGATGAATGCGAACCGTAAATAAGTAGTACTTTTTGTCGGGTGCCGCCAGCGGTAGATGCCAAGCAATGCCTCCGGGGAGAAATGCCAACCGGTTTCTTCCAGTGTTTCGCGCACCACGGCAGCCATCAGAGTCTCGCCTTCATCGAGATGCCCGGCCGGCTGATTAAGCACCAGCCGACCTTCGGCCCGTTCCTCAATCAACAGGAATTTTCCGGCACGTTCAACGACGGCCGCGACCACCACATTTGGTTTCCAGATCATGATTTAACCTTATCAGACTTGGGAAGCGGCTTCACACCATTCACCGGACGCGAGCCCGTCTATCGTGAACGGGCCAACGGCACGGCGCACCAGGCGCAGGGTAGGGAAACCCATGGCGGCAGTCATGCGACGCACCTGGCGGTTCCGGCCTTCTGTGAGGGTGATTTCGAGCCAAGAGGTGGGTATGGATCGGCGAAAGCGGATCGGCGGATTACGTGGCCACAGCGAGGGTTCGGCAATACGCCGAATTTCCGCCGGCCGAGTTTTCTTTCCATCCAAAATCACGCCACACTGCAATTGCTCCACGGCAGTGTCATCCGGTTCGCCCTCTACCTGGACCCAATAGGTTTTTGGGAGTTTGTAGCGCGGGTTCGAGAATTGCTGTTGGAGTTTTCCATCGTTCGTGAGCAACAGCAATCCTTCGCTGTCACGGTCAAGCCGGCCTGCGGGATAGACACCCGACAATGGGATGTAATCCGACAAGGTTGGTCGGCTTTTTCTGTCCGTGAATTGCGTGAGAACGCCGTAAGGTTTGTTGAATAAAATAAGTCTCATCAAGATTTGGGTAAATGGCTATGACCACCCCATCATTAACGGTGGATATGTCGCAACGCATCACCAGGCATGACGTGCCGACAAAACGACCCCGCTCCGATGCTGCGGAAGCGAATGATTTAATGATAGAATCGGCGCGCGAATTTTACCCACTCCGGAGTTTTCATGTCCAATACCCGTGTTACCGTTCCTAGCGGCGGAAAAATAACTGTTAATGCCGATTTTTCATTAAATGTTCCAGACCGACCCATCATTCCCTATATCGAAGGCGATGGCATCGGCGTGGATGTCACGCCGCCGATGCGCCAGGTGGTGGACGCAGCCGTCAAAAAGGCTTACGGCGGTAAGCGTTCCGTAGCATGGATGGAGGTGTATGCAGGCGAAAAGGCGGTTAACATTTACGGGAACAACGCCTGGTTGCCGGATGAAACTTTACACGCCATCCGGGACTATGTCGTCTCGATCAAGGGTCCGCTTACCACACCGGTGGGCGGAGGTTTTCGTTCGCTGAATGTGACCCTGCGTCAGGAGCTAGATCTTTACGTTTGCATGCGTCCCGTGCGCTATTTCAAGGGTGTGCCTAGCCCGGTGAAAGAACCGGAAAAGATCGACATGGTTATCTTTCGGGAAAACTCGGAAGACATCTATGCCGGTATCGAGTGGATGTCCGGCTCGCCAGAAGCGCAAAAGCTGATTACCTTTCTGCAGCGCGAGTTGGGCGTGAAGAATATCCGGTTTCCGGGAACTTCGGCCATCGGTATCAAGCCGGTTTCGCGCGAAGGGACGGAGCGGCTTGTGCGTCGCGCGATCCAATACGCCATTGCCAATGATCGTACCTCGATTACGTTGGTGCACAAGGGCAATATCATGAAGTTCACGGAAGGGGGCTTTAAAAACTGGAGCTATGAGCTCGCCATACGTGAGTTCGGCGCACAACTTATTGATGATGGACCCTGGTGCCGATTTAAGAACCCGCGTAGCGGACGGGAGATCGTTATCAAGGATGTCATTGTCGATGCCTTCCTGCAGCAGATCTTGCTGCGACCGGATGAATACAGCATTATCGCGACCCTCAATCTTAACGGCGATTATATTTCCGATGCCTTGGCGGCGCAGGTGGGCGGCATTGGCATAGCACCCGGCGCGAATTTGTCTGACAGTGTCGCCATGTTCGAGGCCACACATGGCACGGCACCCAAGTATGCCGGAAAAAACATGGCCAATCCCGGTTCGCTGATTCTATCGGCGGAAATGATGCTCCGTCACATGGGCTGGACCGAGGCTGCCGAACTTATTATTAAAGGCATGAATGGCGCGATCGCCGCCAAGACGGTGACTTACGATTTTGCCCGCGCCATGACCGGCGCGAAACAGGTGAGCAGTTCTGAATTTGGTGAAGCCGTTATCCGGCATTTTTAACACAGAAACTGTTACAGACGGAAGTCGTTGCCGATCCAATGCTGGTTGTTAGATTTCCATTATTCGCCGTCTGCCTGAATCAAGTATGATATAAACAAAGAAAACCCGGCAAAGGCCGGGTCTTGGAATGGACTTCGTGGAAAAATAACGCCGCTTACTTGATTAGGGAACGTATGTGGGAAGCCTGGGGGCCCTTGGGACCTTCCTGGACTTCGAACTCTACTTGTTGCCCCTCTTTCAGGGTTTTGTATCCTTCCATTTCGATGGCGGAATAATGTGCGAAGACGTCGTCTCCGCCATCGCTGGGTGTAATGAACCCATACCCTTTGCTGGCGTTAAACCACTTAACGGTACCTAGTGGCATACATTCCCCTCCTGTCGCGGCAGCAAACCGCTGTCTTTCTGGTTGCCGATGGACCGTGCCCCGGTTAATACTGCATAAGAGGCGCGACCTTGCCATCATCCTTCTTTTTTTGATCAAGTCAAGCAAGGTCATGGTGATGCGGCAACAAGGCGGGGAATAGAAAAAATGGCATATTGGCCTCAAAATTCATGCCACAATCGCAGGGGTTGAATTTTGGATTATCAGTCGCACAATGTACTTGTTTCTCGGGGTTGGATTGAGGATGCCCCGAAAAAATTATGGTGTAATCTATAGAATATGACCCATGAGCGATAAACCCCAGCATTATCTTGAAGGTCCCGTCGTTCAGGAAGTAAAGCCCAAGCTTCAGAAGCCGCAGCTTTATAAAGTCATCTTGCTGAACGACGACTATACTCCTATGGAGTTCGTCGTGATTATTTTGGAACGTTTTTTTGCCAAGAATCGCGAAGACGCAACCCGCATCATGTTGCATGTGCACCAGAAGGGAATCGGGGTCTGCGGGATCTATACTCGAGAGATAGCGGAGACCAAAGTTAGGCAGGTGCTGGCATTCGCCCAGGAACACCAGCATCCCCTGCAGTGCACCATGGAGCCTGAATAAGGGAATATTTTTCAAGAGGGAGTTATCTATTGAGGGGCCTATGCCCGGAGGCGGTGGTATGTTGTCCCAAGAGCTTGAGTTTTCTTTAAACAATGCGTTCCAGAACGCTCGCGAAAAGCGCCACGAATTCATCACCGTGGAGCATCTGCTGGCGGCATTGCTCGATAATCCATCAGCGGCTCGCGTGCTGCGCGCCTGTGGCGGAAACATCGAGGAACTCCGGCGCAGCCTCAATGCTTTTCTCGAGGAGAACGTGCCCAAGCTGGCCTCCGGCAGCAAGATTGACACCCAGCCTACCATTGGTTTTCAACGCGTGATTCAGCGTGCCGTGTTGCACGTTCAGGGCGTGGGCAAGAAGGAAGTAACCGGCGCGAACGTTTTGATCGCGATTTTTGGCGAGAAGGAATCGCACGCCGTGTATTTCCTGCACAAGCAGAACATCAGTCGGTTCGATATCGTCAATTTCGTATCGCACGGCATTTCGAAAGTGCCTGGTGAGAGTCAGAATGAGCTGCCGGCTCAGGAAGAAAGCGAGGAGAGCGCGTCTGCGGAGCGTAGCCCGCTGGATGTGTTCTGCATCAATCTCAACGAACAGGCCAGGGCCGGCAAAATCGATCCATTGATCGGGCGCAGCCGGGAGGTGGAGCGTACCATCCAGGTGCTGTGCCGCCGCCGCAAGAACAATCCGCTGTTTGTCGGTGAAGCCGGCGTGGGCAAAACCGCCATTGCCGAGGGCCTCGCGAAGAAAATTGTCGACAGCGAAGTTCCCGACGTGCTGGCACAAAGCACGATTTATGCGCTCGACATGGGTTCGTTACTCGCCGGTACCAAGTATCGCGGCGATTTTGAAAAGCGGTTGAAGGCGGTATTACATCAACTGAAGAAGCAGGACAACGCGGTATTATTCATTGACGAAATCCACACCATCATCGGAGCGGGCGCGGCATCGGGCGGCGCCATGGACGCATCGAATCTTCTGAAACCGGTTCTTGCTTCCGGCGATCTCAAGTGCATCGGTTCGACCACATACCAGGAATACCGCAATATCTTCGAGAAAGACCGGGCCCTTTCGCGCCGATTCCAGAAGATCGATGTCACTGAACCGTCTGTGGAGGAAACCGTGGAAATTCTCCGCGGCCTGAAGAACCGCTTCGAGCGCCATCATGGCGTACGCTACACATTACAGGCGCTGCGTAGCGCGGTGGAATTGGCGAACCGTTATATCAATGACCGGCACCTGCCGGACAAGGCGATCGATGTCATCGACGAGGCCGGCGCCGGTCAGCATCTGCTCCCGCCGAGCCGGAGAAAAAAGACAATCGGCGTGCATGACATCGAGGAAATTGTCGCCAAGATGGCGCGCATTCCGCCCAAGACCGTATCGACATCCGACCGTGAGGCGCTGAAGACGCTCGTGCGCGATCTCAAGATGGTGGTGTTCGGGCAGGATGAGGCGATTGAAGCGCTATCGGCCGCGATCAAAATGTCGCGCTCCGGGCTGGGGCATCCGGAAAAACCGGTCGGCTCCTATCTCTTTTCGGGTCCCACGGGCGTCGGCAAGACCGAGGTGACGCGCCAGCTGGCACGGATCCTGGGGCTGGAACTCATCCGTTTTGATATGTCGGAATACATGGAGCGGCACACCGTTTCACGCCTGATCGGCGCGCCACCCGGTTACGTCGGCTTCGACCAGGGCGGATTGCTGACCGAGGCGATCGTAAAGCATCCACATTCGGTGCTGCTGCTCGATGAGGTCGAGAAGGCGCATCCGGACGTCTTCAACCTGCTGTTGCAGGTCATGGATCACGGGACGCTGACGGATAACAACGGTCGCAAGGCCGACTTTCGCAACGTAATCCTGGTGATGACCACCAACGCCGGGGCTGATCGTTTAAGCCGTTCGAGCATCGGTTTCACCAAGCAGGATCATCTTGGCGACGAGATACAGGAGATCAAACGCCTGTTCACGCCTGAATTCCGCAATCGCCTGGACGCGATCATCCAGTTCAAGCCGCTCGATGAAACGACCATTGGGCATGTGGTAGACAAGTTTATTCTTGAGCTCGAGGCACAACTCGCGGACAAGCATGTCACCGTCGAACTGGATAATGCCGCCCGCGCCTGGCTTGCCAAGCGCGGTTACGATCCGTCCATGGGCGCGCGCCCCATGGCGCGACTGATCCAGGAACGGGTCAAAAAGTCACTGGCGAACGAGTTACTGTTTGGCAGCCTGGCCTCGGGCGGTCACGTCAAGATTACGGCGAAAGAGGACGAACTGAAGTTCGACTTCATTCCGACGACCGATAAAACACCCGCCTGATTCCGTCCTATCTCGGCTACGACGTCACCTGCTGTGCGCCTTGTGCCGTTACGGCGGGGTTTTCTAACGATGCCTAACGGGCGCGGAAGGTAATACGGCCCTTGGTGAGATCGTAAGGCGTGAGCTGAACCGTGACCCGGTCGCCGGTGAGTATGCGGATATAGTTCTTGCGCATTTTTCCGGAAATGTGGGCGGTCACGATGTGTCCGTTGTCGAGTTTGACCCGAAACAGGGTGTTGGGAAGGGTTTCGGTGATGGTTCCCTCCATTTCAATATGCTCTTCTTTCGCCACACGCCGCCCTAAGGGGTTGATTGGCAGCGTATCATGCCGTAGTCCGGTGTGTGCGTAAAGCGCCTTGAAGAACATCCTCGGAGGCGATAACCAAAACGACAGGTTAGAGAGCACGCTCCCGTTCGCGGGCGAAGTTGACGCCAGAATTGCCGGGCAACCATGCCACGCAGGGATGCACGACCTCCGGGCTGATAACGATTTCAATCATCAGAAATCGGGTGACGTCTTCGCGCCTTTCCATGCCCGGCAGGCATTCCACCAGTTTCTGGTAATGCCGGAGATTCATATAAAGCAGATTCGGATGAAGGCCGTGCTCGCGGTGATAATTTTCGACAAGCCGGTATAGAAAACCGAGCATCTGATTGCACCCCTGCCGGATATGCCGGCATCCTCTTGGAAGAACGCAACGAGCGCGCCATGACGGGTACAGCAGATTATGCGCCTGTTCCCTTATGGGCGGATTGTGCTTCGATCCACAGGCCGTCTTGCAAAATTTCTAGCGGGTGGTAATTGCCTTTGTAGGCCATTTTCCGGCATTCCTTGATCCAGTAGCCAAGGTACAGCCATGCGAATCGCTGTTGCCTGGCGAGTTCAACCTGCCATAACACGGCGTATGAACCGAGAGAGCGGCGCTTTTCTGCCGGATCAAAAAAGGTATATACCGCCGAGAGTCCGTCTGGAAGGACATCGGTTACGGCCACACCCAGAAGTTTCTCCAGGTGTCTCATTTCATAGAAAACAGTGCGAATGCTTCTTGAACCGAGGAAGTTGATGTATTTCTGGGGATCGGGGTCGTCCATGCCGCCGCCGGGGTGGCGCATGGCTTGATAACGCTGATACAGATCAAAATGTTCCTGGTTATATATCGGGGGATGAGACACCATGGATAAATCCTGATTCCGTCTCCAGACACGCCGCTGCCCGCGATCGGGATGAAAACGATCTACCGGGATACGTACCGGAATGCAGGCGCGGCACTCCCGGCAATGCGGGCGGTAGATAAGATCGCCACTGCGACGAAAACCCAGGCGCATGAAACCGGCGTATTGCTGGCTATTGAGCGGTTGTCGAGGATCAAGAAAAAGCGAAGTCGCCGTACGTCCGGGGAGATAGCTGCATGGATGCGGCATGGACAGGAATATTTCCGGCGGATTGTGACGGGTTGTCATGGCATAAAGGCTGGTGGTCGACGCTAAGGTTTTACCACATCTGTATCAAAGCACCAGCGTCCCAATCGATTAGGATGCTGGAGCGCCGCCTCCAGGCGTGACATGAAATCACGCCGGCGTATTTCTTCGGCACCCAATTTAAAAAGATGATTTGAAGGAAGCTGGCAATCGATAAAGTCATATCCCCAGTCATCGAGTTGCCGCACGAGATGCGCAAATGCCACCTTGGATGCATCCGCCTTCTGGCTGAACATGGACTCACCAAAAAAGGCATTTCCCAGCGCCACACCATACAGCCCGCCGACCAGTTTTCCTTCCCGCCAGGTTTCCACGGAATGGGCCAGTCCCCGCTCATGCAAAACGCAATAAGCTTCGATCATCTCCGGTGTGATCCATGTCCCGCCACCGGGATACTTGCGTCGCGGATGCGCGCAGCCTTGAATGACATCGCGGAATGCCGAGTCGAGCGTCACTTCAAATTTTTTCTGACGCAAGGTTCTACGCAGGCTGTGAGAGACATGCAGTTTCGCGGGAAACAAGACCACGCGCGGGTCCGGTGACCACCACAGAATTGGCTGTCCCGGGTTGAACCAGGGAAATATCCCGTGACGATAGGCTTCGAGCAGGCGCTCAGCCCTCAGATCTCCGCCCACGGCAAGCAATCCTTCGGGCGATGCCAGCTCCACCGGCGGAAAACGCAGGTAAGCGGTACCGGGTTGCAGGATGAACATGTGACGCTATTCCTCAGCGGCTATTTTCCTTTTAAAAGGCGCATGCTCATTTAATTCGTCCACGTAAGCAGCCACGTTTAGACGTTCCCGGGCGAGGTAATTCTCGACAGCATCCCGAAACTGCGGATGCGCCAAACGATGTGCCGAGCGAGTGATCACCGGTTCGAAACCGCGCGCGAGCTTGTGTTCGCCCTGGGCGCCGGCCTCAATATGTTTGAATCCCTGCGCTATGGCGTATTCGATCGCGGCATAATAGCAGGTCTCAAAATGCAGGCTATGATAGTCGCCCCGGCATCCCCAGTAACGCCCGTACAGTGTTTCCGAGCCCCTTAAATAAAGCGCACAGGCCACATAGTGTGTCTCGCGGCGCGCGAATACCAGAACGATTGAATCGCGCATGGCGTCACCCAGCTTAAGGAAAAATTCGCGTGTGAGATAGGGAATCGCACCGTGTGCATGAACCGTGGAAAGATAAAATTCGTAGAAAGTATCCCAGTGGAGTGTCCTGATTGCGGAACCGGTAAGCACTTCCATGGATATTTCCGCTTCTTTCACGTGGCGCCGCTCGCGTTTTATTTTTTTGCGTTTCTGCGCCGTGAAAGTGGACAGAAAATCATCAAAATCGCGATAGCCGGGATTATTCCAGCGAAACTGATATCCGCTGCGGAGCATGTGTCCGGTCTCATCGAGCAGGTCAGAATCTTCACGTGTGATAAAGAGCCAATGCAGTGACGAGGTTCCGTATTTCTGCATGAGAGAAACCGCGCCCTCTATCAAGCCTTTTTTGACCTTCAATTTGTCGGCATCGGCGGCAACCAATAGTCGAGGACCCGTCACGGGCGTGAATGGCACACTGATAACCAATTTCGGATAGTATTGGTGCCCGTATCGCTCATAGGCATCGGCCCATGCCCAGTCGAATACGTATTCTCCGTAGGAATGTGTTTTCAGATACGCCGGTGCGGCGCCGATCAGCCGGCCGGTGAAAGGCCCCTCATCATGGATCACGAGATGATGTGGTTCCCAGCCTGTTTTCCCGCCGGCACAACCGGCCGATTCCAGTGCTGACAAAAACTCATGGCGGATAAACGGATTCGTTCCGTCAGAAAGATTATTCCAGTCGGAGGGAGAAATATTCTCCAGGGTTTCAACCACGCTGACGTGCATGACTTCATTCTAAACGCATGCGGCCGTAACGTGCACGGTGCTGGAGGGTCAAGCTGTTGATTGGTATGAAAACATACTGTTAATGCTTTTCAAATCATGATTCTGCGATCATCGACCATGTCATGTACGTTGCGATAACGACTGATCTAGTAATTGTAACGTGCCTGGGACGGGTCACGCACTGCGCTAAATCTGCTTTGGGTGTTGCGCACGCTCCGCCGGCGCGGAAGTGATACAAAGGTGTCTGGAATGCTTGCCTGATCGGGTTGGTGCTTCCGGCGAATTACCCTAAACTACTCGCCACGATCGTCCTGGTAGGCGGAATTTTCAAAGGAAACGCGTGTCTATACGTATATCCGCCAAGCACCATTATTCACCCAGATGAAAATAATCCTCTCTGCTCTGTTGCTTGGTCTCTGCGTTTCCGTATTGGCGGCCCCGCCGACAGTGTTGACCTGGGATACTTGTGTGCAGGAGGCGGCGGAGAACAATCCTGAACTCCGCTCCGCGCGTGCCAGCCTGGAGGCAGCCGTTTTTTCGGCCGAGGGGGCATATAGCGGCTATCTCCCGCAACTTTCTGCTGGTGCCACTTACTCCGATACTTCCGGTTCGGTGCCAGTGACCACGACGTCTGAATCGACTTACAACACTTCGATTTCGCTAAGCCAAAATTTGTTCGCCGGTTTTCAGGACCGCGCAAAGATTGAACAAAGTGCGGCGAACCGTGAAGCTGCCGGAGCCAGTCTGGCAGCTGCCAAGGCAAAGATAAGCAAGGATCTTAAATCGGCATTTGCGGGCCTGAAATACGCGCAAGACAATGTCACCCTGTCGGAGAACATTGCCCGTCGTCGGGAAGAAAATCTGCGCTTGGTTGAGCTGCGTTTCGAGAGTGGGAACGAGAACAAGGGTTCTTATCTATTGACCAAGGCCTCGCTGGCGCAGGCACGCTACGATACCCTCCAAGCACAACAGGATCAGGCTTCGGCGCAAGCCCAGCTCGATCGCGTGCTGGGTCGGAGCCAGACGAGCGGGCTGGAAGTACGAGGTGACGTTCCGCTTTTCGAGCCAGGGAAGGCGCCGGATTTCTGGCAAATGGCACGGGAGGTACCCGATTACCAGCAGGCCGCAGCGCAGCAGAAATCCGCCGCCGCCGGCGTGTCACTGGCGCGTTCCGGATTATTTCCCAGCCTCAACCTCACCGGCAGCGTTGGCCGGGCTGGGGACAACTGGTATCCCGATACGACGAGACGATCCGTCGGCCTTAATCTCAATGTGCCGCTCTACAGTGGCGGCAAGGACTACTATGCGACCAAAAGCGCGGCATCGAGCTTGGAAGCGGCCGTTTCGAACACGGACTCCACCGAGCATCAACTGATTGTGAACCTCAAACAAACCTATGCCGGCTTTCTTGAATCCGTGGAGAAGCTCAAGGTAGACCAGGCATTTCTCGATGCGGCCACCACGCGTGCCGAGATTGCACGCAGCAAATACAACAACGGACTGATGACATTCGAGGACTGGGATATTATCGAAAACGATCTGATTCAGAGGCTAAAAACTTTCCTGCAAAGCCAGCGCGATCGGGTGGTGGCGGAGGCGTCCTGGGAACAGGCGCAGGGCAAAGGGGTGATTCCGTGACACCAATAAAAGTCGCGCGGAAATACCGCGGTATAGTCATAGTTGTCTTGCTAGTCGGCTTAGGTGTAGGCGCCGCTCTTTACTGGAATGCGAGCAAAGAGGTCAAGCCAGCGTATCGCGAGGTCGTCGCCTCCCGTGGCAATCTAGAGATTACGATTCTCAGTACCGGTGTGGTGCAACCCAAGAACCGCCTGGAGATAAAACCGCCGATCCCGGGACGCGCTGACGAGGTATTGGTGGATGAAGGACAGGTGGTCAAGAAGGGTCAGATACTGGCATGGATGAGTTCGATTGAACGCGCGGCGCTCATTGACGCGGCACGCGCCAAGGGTCCGGAAGAACTGAAACGTTGGGAGGATATTTACCGCGCCACACCCGTTCTTGCGCCGATAAGGGGTACCGTGATTCTCCGCAATATCGAGACCGGCCAGACGTTTACCAGTAATGACGCGGTGTTTGTAATGTCCGACCTGCTGACCGTCAAGGCACAGGTAGACGAGACCGATATCGCGCAGATTAAGCTGCGGCAACCCGCGCACATCGTGCTGGATGCCTATCCGGATCGTCCCTTCTCCGGTCGTGTGGATCAGATCGCCTACGACGCCAAGACAGTGAACAACGTCACGACCTACGAGATCGACGTGTTGCCTGATAAAACACCACCCTTTATGCGCAGTGGCATGACGGCCAATGTGAGCTTCGTGGCGGCCTCGCGTCAGAATATACTGCTCGTGCCGAGTGATGCGTTGAAATCACGCGACGGTCATTTTTATGTGTTGCTGCCGCCGGAAAAACCGAACGGCAATCCGGTTGAAAGGGCGATCAAAACAGGACTGAGTGACGGCAAAAACACTGAAATACTGGAAGGCGTGACCGAAGGGCAGAAACTCCTCGCCGTGCGGCTTCAGACGGGCGGGCGCAGTGACGCTACTTCGAGCCCGCTCATGCCTTTCGGCAGAAAGCGATAATTCGCTGACGCTGATGATCGAGCTCAATAATATCCACAAGACTTATCGCATGGGCGATATGACTGTGTACGCTTTACGCGGCGTGTCGCTGACAATCGACCCCGGCGAGTTCGTGGCAATCAGCGGACCGTCGGGGTCGGGAAAATCCACACTCATGCATGTGATCGGGTTGCTGGATGTACCCGATTCCGGCTCTTATCGACTGCTTGGACGCGAGGTGGCGCATCTCGCGGAAGATGAGCTCGCGGTGCTGCGCCGCGAGGCCATCGGTTTTGTTTTTCAACAATATAATCTGTTGCCGCGAGTCGCCGCGGATGAGAATGTCGCCATGCCGCTGCTATATTCACGTCATCGACTCGATCTCGCTCGGGCAGAAGCTCTGCTCACTCAGGTCGGGCTCAAGGACAGGGTGCACCACAGGCCAAATGAGCTGTCTGGCGGACAGCAACAGCGCGTGGCGATCGCGCGTGCCCTGGTCAACGAGCCACGGATTCTGCTGGCGGACGAACCCACGGGAAACCTCGACACAACCAGTCAGCAGGAAATCCTTGGGGTCCTCCGGGACCTCAATCGCCGGGGCATCACTATCGTCATGGTAACCCACGAGGAGGAGGTGGCGCGCGAGGCGCGCCGGCGCATCCGCATCCGCGACGGAGTGGTGCAATCCGACGAACGCGCGGAAACGGTGAAACGACATCCGCCCGTCAGCCCGGCGGTGCGCCCGCGCGACAAGGACCGATGGCGGATCGCGGAAATTGGCGAACATTTTCGTCAAGGTTTGCGTGCGCTCGCGGCCAACAAGGTGCGCACGATGCTCTCGATGCTCGGCATCCTGATCGGCGTCGCTGCCGTGGTCGCGATGCTCGCGCTGGGAAGCGGGGCGCAGAAGGCGATCGAGACCTCGCTCGCCTCGCTGGGGTCGAACATGTTGATGCTGCGGCCGGGTGCAATACGCGTAGCGGGTGTGACGCAGGAGGCGGGGGCAACGACACGGCTGACAATCGATGACGTAGCGGCGATCCGGGATCATGTCCCCGGTGCCAAGGAAGCGGCGCCCAATGTCACCGGTCGCGCGCGCGTGACGTTCGGCAATAAGAACTGGAATACGCTTGTGCGAGGCACGGGACCCGGATACGCTCGAATGCGCGCCGCGGAGCCTCAGGTGGGTCGCTTCTTCACTGAAGAGGAAAATCGGCGGCGGGCACGTGTCGCGCTGGTCGGACTGACGGTGGTGCGCGAGCTTTTTGGAGATCAGAACCCCATCGGCGAATACATCAAACTGAATAAAGTGAATTTCCAGGTGATCGGCGTGCTTCCGGAAAAAGGCGCGACCGGCTTCCAGGACCAGGATGATGTCGTTGTGATTCCGGTGCTTACCGCCATGTATCGACTTCTCGGCAAGGACTACGTGGATTACATCGATATCGAGACCGATACGGCCGCCGATCTGCAGCCGGTGACCGACAGCGTGACGCAACTCATGCTCGCCCGGCACAAGGTTCCGCCGTCGCAGCGACAAGACGCCTTCCAGGTTCGCAATCTCGCGGATATCCAGACGGCGCTCTCGGAGAGCAGCCGCACCATGTCCATGCTCCTCGCCGCGATCGCCGCGATATCGCTGCTCGTGGGCGGCATCGGCATCATGAACATCATGCTGGTGTCGGTCACCGAGCGCACGCGCGAGGTGGGCCTGCGCAAGGCGGTGGGCGCCCGCCCGCGCGATATACTCGCGCAGTTCCTAACCGAAGCCGTAGTGGTGAGCGTGGTCGGCGGACTCACCGGGATAGCCGTCGGGTGGGCGGCGACTGTCACGCTTTCGAAGCTCGCGGGCTGGACCGCATCGGTGTCGGTTGGTGCGGTGCTGCTTGCGTTTCTCTTTTCGGCTGGTATCGGCATCGTTTTCGGCATCTATCCGGCGCGCAAGGCAGCACGACTGAACCCTATCGAGGCCCTCCGCTACGAATAGGCCGGCGTGCGCGTGATGTGTTAAATTGCGCCCCAAATAGTCGCTGCAGAGAAAAAAGTAGCGCACGTTTTAATGACAAGCATGCATAACCGGGTAATATTTTTCGCGATCCCTATCGTATGTATTTATCAACGCGCCTGTTCGCCAACCGCGGTGCGTAATTGCTGGAAATGCCGAAATAGATGAACCAGCGCTTACACATTGCCCTAGGTCAACTTAACCTGCTGGTGGGTGACATCCACGGCAACGCCGCCAAAATGGTCGTTGCGGCAAACCGGGCGCGC
>Ga0209108_10000595_pt1 | contig 20037 bp, 16 predicted proteins | sample Rifsed10ft1_FD_184003 | JGI IMG/M metagenome (GOLD analysis project Ga0209108, IMG submission 184003) | Soil microbial communities from Rifle, Colorado, USA - sediment 10ft 1 (version 2) | ecosystem: Environmental > Terrestrial > Deep subsurface > Rock core/Sediment | place: Rifle, Colorado...
CGCAGGCGGGCTCTTTCCCGACGCTGATCCTGTCGCGGCAGAAGTTGCACTTCATGACGACCCCGCTCGGGTGGCGCTCGGAGCGCGCTTGCTCGTAGGGTGTCGCGCCGTTGCCCGGAAAGTAGTGGCGCTCCTCGTCGTGAAAATAGCGCTGGCTGTAAGGACAGGCCATCATGCAGGCCCGGCAGCCGACGCACTCGTCGGGATCAATATCCACGATCCCGTCCGGCGCCTTGGAGCTCGCCCCGGTGGGGCAGACCTCGACGCAGGCGGGCTCATCGCAGTGAAAGCAGAGAACCGGGAGAAAGAGCTGGCGCACGGTGGGGTAATGACCTTCTTCCTGCTTGAGCAGCCGGGCGAAGAAAACCCCGGGCGGGGTGCCGTGCTCGGCCTTGCACGAGAGCTGGCAGCCGTAGCAGCCGATGCAGCGCTTCAGGTCTATGACCATTCCCCATCTCACCGGCCCACCCCCCGCGCTTTGCTCACTTTCACCTTGACGCAGAGGTCCAGGTTCAGGTTCACCGGGCTGGCGTGGTCGTAGTCCACCTCAAGGAGATCGTTGAAGAAGACCCCTTTGCCCTTGGCAATGGGCATCCCCTCGCCCCAATGGCCGGCGCAGGCCGCTATCCCTACGCCCTCGGGATGGACCGCCTCAGTCAAATGGACCTTTCCCTTGACCCTTCGTCCCGCGTCCGTTTCGACCCAGATCTCCTCTCCGTCCACCAGCCCCTTTTTCCGGCCCGTGCCGGCGTTGATCGCGATCGTATAGGAATACGGATCCAGTCGCGCGGCTTCGTCGAGCCACGGGTTCTCCATCGTAAAGCTGTTGGTGTGAATGATATCCCGGTAGTAAAAGGCGTAGAGATCGAAGGCGCCGTTGGTCACGTGCGCCGGGCAGGGGATCCAGTCCGGCAACGGCTCGTAGTACCTTTGCGGGATCTTGATCCCTCGGGGCTCGGCGAGCGCCGCTATCTTCTCCCTGAGCACCGGGAGAAACTCCCAGTAGATCGGCACGCGGGTATCCACGAAGTGACGCCAGTAAACCTCCTCGGGCTTCTTGGGCCACTTGATGACGCCGTTTTTCTTGAACCACTCGAGCCCGTGCTGGGCGCCGAAATTGTTCTTGAGCTCGGCGTCGCAGACCTCCTCGTAAGAGTACTTTCGCTCTCCCTCGAGACGAAACGGCCCTTCGAGCTTGAGAACGACGTTGAAGGCCGCGTTCAGGTCCTCGCGCATGCCGATCCGGTCGGCCAGCTCCACCAGGATATCGCTCGACCTGCGCTGCTCTCCGTCCGGCTGGATCGCAGGCTGCTTGATCGGCCAGCACCATTCCCCCAATCCGCCGGGCAGGTTGAAGATGAAGGGGAAATTGGGTCTGGAGTCCAAAGACTCCAGATAATCGCAATCCGGCAGCACGATGTCGGCAAAGTCCGAGGACTCGGTGAGAAACAGGTCGATGGAGATGACGAACTTGAATTGAGCCAGCGCCCCGGCCACGGTCTCCTTGTTGCCGATGCTCATCAGCGAATTGGTGCCGTAATTGAGCAGAATCTCCGGACGATAGGGAAGATCCAATTTATCCCACATCTCTTCGCGATCCGACGAATCCGAGAAAGGCGATGTCTGGCAGAGCACAAAGAGATCCTGCAAGCCGACCTGCTCCGGCATGCGCGGCTCGCCGATGGGATAGGGATTGTGGTGCGCCATCCAGATGCCGGTGATCATGAGCCCGTCGGGACCCGCCTTGGGAACAAAGTAGGGCCTGCCGGTCTCCGGATAGCCGTGGCAGGCCGGGTTGAACCCCAGGCATCCTCCCGCCATGTCCGCCGATCCCACCAGCTGGTTGAGCAGATCCACGGCGAGAAAGTTGTAAACCGAATTCACATGTCCCTGGGAGCCCCGGAATGCGATCGCCGCCACCGGCCGGTACGGGACGGTAACGCCGTCGATCACGATCGTGCTGCCGACCCGGGCCTCGCGGGCGAACTCGCTTCCCAGCCGGTGGACGTCCGCCGCCGGGATGGTCGTGATCCGCTCGGCCCACTCGGGCGTAAAGTTTTTTAGGTGGTTCTTCAACAGCTCAAAAGCGGGGCGGCACAAAACGCCGTTCACGGGAAATTCTCCCTCGAGCGCCATGGCCTCGGAGCTGACGGCGTCGTAGGGCCGGGGCGCGGCCGCGCCGAGATCCCATACCAGCGGCTTGCCGCTCTCGGGATCGCGGGCGTAGAGCTTATCCGGGCCGATGAGATAGGGGGCATTGGTCTTGGCCCTGAGATAAGGAGCGTCATAGATGCCCAGCTCGTTGACCATGACGTTGCCCATGGCGAGCGCCAGGGCCGCGTCCGTGCCGACCCGGATCGGCACCCACTCGGTGGCCTTGGCGGCCGCGAAGTTGCACATGGGATCGACCACGACCATCTTCATGCCGCGGGCGCGCGCGTCGGCCGCCAGCCCCATGTTGGAGCAGGAGGCGTGTCCCGCCGAGTGGCCCTTGGAGGCCCCGAAGTAGACCGCGTAGTTGCAGTACTGGAAATCGGGCACCACGGACCAGGAGGCATGCATGATCCCGCTGATCAGGTGGGCGCCGTTGCCGCAGTGCAGGCCGCCGCCGGCGGAGGAACGGTTCGGAGTGCCGAAGGCGGCGGCAAAGACCTGAATGGGAGTGCGGCTGGAGGTCACGGTGGTGGTGCGCTGGATAAAGAGTTTTCGCGGGTCCTCTCCGCGAAGTTTTTTGAGGCGCCGGGCCACCTCGTCCAGGGCCTCTTCCCACGAAATCTCCTTCCATCCCGGATCGACCCCCATTCCCTTTTTCGGATTGGTCCGGCGCAGGGGAACGCGCACGCGGTTGGGGTCGTAGTGGGTCATCAGGCCGCTCACACCCTTGCCGCACAAACGTCCCTTGCCGGCGGCGCTCTCCGGGTTTCCCTCGAGCTTCACCAGAACCCCGTCCACGCGGTGCGCCAGGATCGAGCAAGTGCCGTAGCAGAGGCTGCACGCCGACGGGATCCAACAGTCGTCGCGCGCGGTGCTCAAGGCGGAGATCGGTGGGACTGCCTCCATAAACGTTTCCTCTCTAACCCCCTTCCGAAGCCATCAGGAGGATCATGCCGACTTCCGCCGCGGGGCCGTTCGCGCGCAGCTCTTCGTTGAGATCGTTCACCATCGCGTCGTTGACAAAAATCCCGCAATAGGAGTGCATCTCCCCCTCGACCCGGAAAATATGATCGGCGAAGTCTCCGCCGAAGCGCTTCCCCAGCTCTGTCAGGACATCGCCCAGAGTCGCCCCCTCGCCCATCTGGAGGGCCACGGAGCGCTCCTTGGCCAGGATGGCGAGAATGCCGAAGAGCCGGACGTTCACGACCAATGGCTAGAGTCCCCCTTCGCTCTCGATCTTCCTGACGAACCTGTCCTCGACCAGCTCTTCCGCCTTGAGGCGGCGGATCTTTTCGTTGACGGTGCCGAGAAGCCGGATGGCGTTGCGGATCCCGTCGACATTGGGATAGATCCTGCGGTCGTACATCGCCGCCATTCTCTCGTACCCTTCCGCCGCGTCCTCGACCCGGGACAGATGGAGCCCTTTGGCCAGGCTCTTCATCGCCTGCGCCTTGTTGGCCGGCTCCTGTATGAACCTGATGGAATCCACCAGGGCCCGGAGAAATTTCTCCGCGGTATCGGGGGCGGCCTTGACATAGCTGCGCTTGGCCATGATGCCGGTGCCCTGGTAGGGGATGCCGAGCTTGGCGGTGTCGGCAAGGATGCGGAACCCCTGGCGCTCCAGCAGCGAGGCGAAGGTATAACCCAGATAGGAGCCGTCGATAACTCTACTGGCGACCGCCTGAGCCAGCACGGTCTCGTCCCCAAGGATCCTGAAGTTGATCTTGTCCCGCTTCGGATCCAGGCCCCAGTGGTCGAAGACCAGCATGGTGAACATCCAGATGCCCCCGCCCATGCTCTGCACGCCGATCTGCTTGCCTTTGAGATCCGCGGGGCTCTTGATTGCCGGGTTGACAACGAACGCGCCCGTGAGCTTGTTGACCAGGCCCGCGATGAAAACCGTATCGAGCCCCCCCGCAACCGCGCCGAGCGTCGTGCCGGTCACCGACCCGTTGTAAAATTGGGTCTCACCCGCGGACAGGGCCGAGAGGCCCACCGGGCCGCTGCGCACGTGGACCAGCTTCACATCCAGGCCGTATTTGCGGAAAAAACCCTGATCCTCCGCGACGAAGAGCGCGCCCTCTCTTTCGCTGAAGCTGCCGAAGCTAACGATCGCACTGCCCGCCGGTGGCGCTGCCGGTGTCTTTGCCGGTAGAAGGCAAAAAAATGTAAGGAAGCCGATGGTCGAAATAATCTTCCGCGCTCTCATTTGATCCTCTCTCCGAGACGGCCGCGGCTCACTTGTAGAGCCGCACCTCAACGCAATGGTCGAGGGCCGTGGAAATCTTGTCGATATGCTCCAGGTCCGTGGGCAGCAGGGAGTTGAAGTTCACTCCCTTGCCCCGCGCGATCGGCATGCCCGGCGACCAATGGCCGAAATGGCCGGCGATCCCCACCACCTCGGGATGAATGCACTGGGTCAGCTTGAGCTTCACCTTGACCTTGCGCACCGGAGATTCCAGCCACACCTCCTCGCCGTCGGCGAATCCCTTCGCCTTGGCGACATCGGCGTTGACCAGGACCCCGTAGGCGTAAGGATTGCGCTCGCAAAGCTCGTTGATCAAAGGGTTGTCGTTGCCGAAACTGCCGTAGACGTAAGGGAGCTTGTAGTGGACGGCGATGAACTCGTACTCGCCCTTCTTGACGGCGTCGTAAGACGGGCACGGCAGCCACTCCGAGAGCGGCGTGTAATCCGAGAAGTCCCAGTCGAGACCCATCTGGCCGATGACCTCCTTGAGCTCCGCTCCACGCTGGAGAAAATGCTCCAGATAGATCGGCAGCCGCGCCTGAAGGAACGGGCCGATGTAGGCCTCCTCCACGTCCTTCTCGTATCGGATCACGCCGTGCTCCTGGAACCATTTGAGGTCATGCTCCTCGCCGAACCAGCAGCGGGCCGTCCTGTCGATGACCTCGGTCGCGCCGTAGCGGCGTCCGGGTTGCAAGGCGTAGGGTTCCTTCAAGCGGAAGGTGTGATTGATAAGCCGGTAAAAGTCATCGAGGATGCCGACCCTCCGGGCCAGCTCCATGATCACCTCTTGCGGATGCCTCAGCCCCGGAGCCGGCTCGACTACCGGCTGTCTCACCTGCCAGAACCAATCGTCCTGGCCGCAGGGACCGAGCTGGCGCGAGGAGGTGCCGGCATTGAAATCGAACCGCTCCAGATAGCTGGGGAACGGCAGGATGATGTCGTCGAAGAGATTCGTCTCGTTGATCTCGACGGCGAAGCCGGCGATGAACGGTATCGATCGATAGAAGCGCTCCACCACCTTGAGATCGCCGAAAGAGCCCAGGAGCGAATTGGTCGGCGTGTGCAGCATCACCTCGAGGCCGTAATCAAGTCCGTAGCGCTCGTGGTCCTCGGCGGTGAGAGGCAAGAGCGTGTGAAAGTGCGGCGCTAATGGAAATATCTCCGCCAGGTCGTTTCGTACCGGCTTGGTCGGGGTGCGGCCGGGAAAGGCCTTCGGGTGCGGCAGGGGGAGAATGTTCCCGCCCTTCTCCAGCAGCCCGTCGGTCCCCCCCTCGGGGAACCACTGAAAAGGCTTCTTGCCGGCCGCGCCAGTGCTGAGAATCCCTCCCGGCACGCTGACGGCGCCCATGACGATGTTGAGGAGCTTGAGCGGCCAGCACTGGTGAAAGCCGTGCTTGTGGCCCTGCGGCCCTTTGGCCCAATCGACGCAGGCCGGCCGATAGGGCAGCTCCACCCCGTCGATGACGGTAGTCGCGCCGATCGCGGCCGCCGCGCCGAATTCCTTGGCGATCTGCCTCAAGGTCGCGGCCGGGATCGTGGTGATCTCCTCGGTCTTCTCGGGCGAATACTTCGCCACATGCTCCTTGAGAAGCTCGAAGGAAGGCCGCCCCGCCTCGCTCGCGCCGATGATGGCCGGATCCTTTAGTGTCGGATCATCGTAGACCTTGGTCTTTTGATCCGCGGCGTCGAAGACCATCGGCTTGCCGCTCGCCGGGTCGCGCGCGTACAACCCTTTGGGCCCCACCAGGTACGGCGCGTTGCTCTTGTGCTTTAAAAACTCGGCGTCGTAGATTCCCAGCTCGTTCAAGAGCACATGGAGCATGCTCAGGGCGAATGCGGTGTCGGTGCCCGGCCGAATGGGGACCCACTGGTCGGCCTTGCTGCCGGCGAATCCGCCGATGGGATCCACCACCACGAGCTTCATGCCGCGGGCGCGGGCATCCGCCATGTCCCGCAGGATGTGGTTGAAGGAGGCGCGGGCCGCGATCGCGAACTGCGTCCCCACCAGGATGCAGTAGTTGCAGTAATGCAGATCCGGCTGTTGATGAAATCCGCCGGCGGCAAAAAATTCCACGGGATGAATCACCTTGCCGCAAGTGGGAGAGCCGTTGCTCGAATAGTGGGGGGTGCCGAAGGCGCTGGCGAAGGCATGCAGCCAGAGATGGCTGTCGCCGGTGATCTCCCAGCCCTGGATGTAGAGCTGCTTCGGGTTATCGCGAATCGCCTGGAGCTTGGAGCCGACGGTGTCCAGCGCCTCCGCCCACGAGATTTCCTGCCAGCCCGGGTCCACGTGGAGACCCTTCTCGGGATTGGTCCGCTTGAGCGGCGCCTTCACCCGATAGGGGTTGTAAAGGTTCATGAGGCCGGCCTTGCCCTTGGCGCACATGTTGCCCCGGTTCTGCGGATGGTTGGGATCGCCTTCGATGCCCAGCGCAATGCCGTCCTCCATCTGAACCCGCACGCCGCACCCGACGTAACACATCCCGCAGCTGGTCTGGATCCACTCTGTCGCCATCGTCATCCTCCTTCAAACATAGGCAGCATAATGACCTCCACCTGATCCTCCTGCCCTGCCAGTCCGGTCGATACTCCCCCGGTGTCCTGGATGTTCTCGCCGTTGACGAAAATCAGGATGTAATGGTGCAGCTCTCCCGACTCGGTGAAGAGCCACTTGGCGAACGGATCGCCGTATCTCCCGGCAAGAGCGCCCAACAGGTCGCCCACGCTGCTCCCTTGGGGCAGGGACATGCTGAGATCCCGCGACTCCACCACGGCCCTCAAATCGCCCATGAACCGCACCCGGACCCGGACGGTGTTTGCTTGTTGCATCGGCTCTTTGAAGGTGAGGTTGGCCACGCTCGCTCACGTCATCGCAAAAGGGACATAGACTCCGGCCTTCAACACGCAATAGCGGAAGAGAAGAGCGCCGATGAGAATGCAGATGCCGGCGAAAGCCGCCGCCGACGGGAGCCAGATGACCACCGCCAGGGGAAGGATCATGCCGACCAGAACGACCCCGACTTGGAAGGTCCATCCCAAAGCCCCTTCGCTCAGGCGCCGCACCGCCTCTCTGGCCGCGAGCCCGGAGCCCCTCAAGGTCAGGAGATAGATGGCGATGAGCGCAAAGTTGGTGGCGATCAGCACCTCGCCGACAACGCGGATGGCCGGCAGCGCCGCTCCGTTGAGCGCAACCGGAGCCAGCAGAAACACCAGCCCGCTTGCGCCCATGAGCGAGTGAGAGAAAAACAGCACCGGCAGGAGCGGGCTGTTCCAAAAGGGAATGGAGGGAGAGGCGGCGAGCACAAAGCCGGGATAGAGGGTCACCAAAAGGGCCGCAGCGCCGGCGATCGCTCCGATCGTTTTTCTCGCTGTCGGATCGTCGCCCCACGGCAGCCAGGAAAAGTATTCCAAGGTAGGAGCAACGTAAAGCGCCCCGAAGATCAAGAAAAGCGAGACGAAGATCACGCCGCGGCTGATCCAGGAAGAGAAAGGCTTGAGCAGCGCGCGCCACGCCCGCAGGGGATGTCCCAGCTCGGAGAGCAGCACCAGGCCCCCGAGCACCACCAATCCCAAGGAGAGCAGCGCGACCGCGGAAGAAAGACCGAAGACCTGGTAGAGAAGGAAGAGGCCGCCGCCCAGCCCGCCGAGAAACAGGTCGATCGCCACCAGCCAGGACCACTCCTCCTGGGGGGTCAAATCCATGTTGAACTCATGCGCCATGTCGTCCTCCTAAAAAAGGTTACGTGAGATAATAGAGCGAAGGGTCGGTTCCCAGCTCGGCGCGCGGCTGAAAATGGGCGCGCCCTCTGACCAGCCTGGCGATCTCGCTTTCCGTATCGTTCAAGTTGCCGAAGACCAGAGCGCGCGTGGGACAGGTCTGCACGCAGGCGGGCTCTCGCCCGGTCTCGAGCCGATCGACGCAGAAGGTGCATTTCTGCACCGTGCGGGGCTGCCATTTTTTATAGCTCTCGGCCTCGTAGGGAGTGAGCTCGTCGCCGTAGTATCCCTTGGCATCCTCGGAGATGAAGCGGACTTGATACGGGCAGGCCACCACGCAGGCGCGGCAGCCGATGCACTTGTCCTGGTTGATCAACACCAGGTTGTCTTTTTTCCGCTTGTAGCTGGCGCCGGTCGGGCAGACCGGCACGCACGGCGGCTCGCTGCAGTGATTGCAGCGGACGGGCAGAAAAACCTTCCGCGCTACGGGGTAGGTGCCCTCTTCCTTTTCCAGGACCCTCATCCAGAAGATCCCCGGAGGCGTGCCGTTCTCGACCTTACAGGCCAGCGTGCAGCTCTGGCAGCCGACGCAACGTTTGAGATCAATGGCCATCCCCCACCTGGGAGCCTTGCCGTTCGTCCTTACGATAGTCTGCTTGTCTGGTGCCATCGACGCCTCCCGTCCGCTTTGATGAGGTATGTGGAAATCCGCCGCCCGCAGCCCGGGGCGGAAAAACAGCAAGATACATGCCACGGCCTCCAGTCGGACCGAGGCTTGCCGCGATGCGATCGCTTTCCCTCGCAGCGGCGGTTCCGTAAAGATTCTCGGAGAGCCCTGCGCGCCCTCCTTTCCGATCGACCCGATTCCAGCAGGTAAGAAAAGAGGCGCCAGTTTTCCTAATTCTGCGACTTTCGCCCCGACCCCGGCCCCAGGCTGCAAAGCGAAATCAATCTCTGCAGGAGATGGCATGGATCTTGTAGTCTTTCTTATATGGAGATTATGAAAACCGCCTTGATAGTTATCGCCATAGCAATGCTGACCGGGCTCTCCTACGGCCAGGAGATGCCGGACTCCGACCCGTGGTATTTCAGCGCCGAGGGAATCAGGACGGCTTATCGCTATCAGCAATCGTTCGGCGAGCGGCTGCGCAGTCCGGTCAGAGGAAGAGACTGCCTCCTGGGCAAACAGAGATTTGCCGGCTCCTTCCGTAGTAAAAACTTTTCAGCTCCTTGCCGCTTCGTCACGGAGACCATCCGCCACATCAAAGAGATGCTGGTGGCCGGCGCGGCGCGCTATCTTTTCCCCCTCGACGCGGACCACGCGCACCTGGCGATCCCGTTAGAGCTGTGGGAGAAAAAGTATCGCTGGCTGCCGAAAGACACCCTCCTGTCCGCTCTGTTGGAGGAGCCGACTCTGGCTGCGCTGTACCACACGGCCGAGCATCTCATCGTCGTCGACGGCAATACCGAGGAAGGGAACGAAGAAATTAAAAAGTGGAAGGAAAGACGCAACGTGCTCGGCTTCTATGACGGGCGGCCGATTCAAATTTTGCCTCCTGACCCCAGAGGCTTCGGGGTCGGCGCGCCGGCCTCGTATTACACGGTAGGCGGGTTCGCCTTCCTGGCCAGCCCCGGCGGGGAGCTTTCCCTTTTTATGGACGGTAAAGCGATAGTTTTCGACATCAGCCTCGACATCGGGGATGGAGAGCCGCTGCCCGACGCGGCGCTGAAAACGGCCGCGAATTGACTTGCTTCGATGCCGGTCCGATTGCGGCCACCTCTTGCTAGGCGTCTCTGAATAAAAACAACGGAGTCCGAAGATAGTCGAAGATTTATGGCACCGAAATTGCTTCGCATCGATAATATCAAGGCCTAAACTTTCCATGCCTGATGCATTGACTCACGGGGGTAAACAATGAAGCTGCTTTTTCTCACCCCGCCGATGCGCAACTGGGTGCGCTGGGGCTCCAAGCACATTGCCTGCAATCCGCTGCACGCGCAGCTCGCCTCTTTTGTGCGCGAGAAAAAAACCGCCGAGATCTCAGTCCTCGACTGCCGCGCCCTCGGACTGGACGAGCAGCAGATGATCGAGCGGGTGAGGGAAGAGGCGCCCGATGCCGTCTTCCTCGGCACCCGGCTGATCACGGACGGCGGCGCCACCCCCATTGTGCGCTTCATGGAGACCATGGAGCTTCTCAAAGGAACCTTCCCCAAGCTCGTCACTATAACGGGCGGTCTCGGCATCTCGGCGATGTCCAAAGAGCTGCTCACGTTAGCGCCGCAGCTCGACTACGTTCTGCTCGGCGAGGCTGAAGCGACCTTGATCGAGCTCCTGGCTGAGCTGAAGAAGGAAAAACCCTGTCCTAAGAAAATCCTCGGCCTGGCCTACCGCGACGGCTCCGAGATCGCCTTGAGCCCCGCCCGGCCGCTCCTTCCCGACCTCAACGAGCTGCCCATGCCGGCCTACGATCTCTTTCCGATGGAAAAGTACGTGGGCTTTTCGAAAATCGAAAATTACAATGAGGCTGTGACCAGCCGGGGATGCGAAGGCGCCTGCAGCTTCTGCTATGAGTGGGGCCTCATCGATCCCAGGCGGCGCGGCGATTTTTTCGTGCACCGGACCCGCAGCGGAAAATTAGTCGCCGACGAAATGGAGCTGCTCAACCGGCGCTACGGGGTCCAGGCGCTCAATTTCATGGACGACGACTTTAACTCCGACCGGCAGAAGATGGTGGATCTCCTCGACGAGCTGGAAAGGCGCGCCCTCGATATCCAGTGGTTCTTCATGGGCAGGGCGGGAAACCTGATGCGGGACGCCGACCTGATCCCCAGGATGCACAAGGCCGGCTGCTACCAGGTCCTGTTCGGCATCGAAGTCGGAACCGATGAGGAGCTGGCGAACATCCACAAGACCAAGGAGCCTTACACGGTCCAGGACCTCAGATGGCTGGTGCGCCTGTTGCGCCGGAATGACATCTCTACGGTCGGCACCTACATGAACGGCTTCTGGGAGGACGACGCCGAGAAAATCAAAAAGCGCTTTTCCGTGGTCGACGACATCGATCCCGACTGCGCCGTCATGATGCTCCTGACTCCCATGCCGGGCACTCAGGTCTGGCGCCAGGGGATGAAGGAGAACCGCATCGAGAGCCTCGACCTGGAGAATTGGGACGCGGTGCACACCGTCATGCCCACGCGTCATCTTTCGCGCGAGGAGCTGGGCAAGCTCGCCCTATGGGCGAACCGGGAGTTTTTCAGCAAGCCGGAGCGCATCGAAAGGATCCACCACGGCTACACCTCCCCCTACGTGCGGATGAAATTCGAAACCTACCAGGCGGCCGCGCATCTGATCGACCGATAAGGCGCGCGGCCCGATCCTTTTAGGTCTCTCCAGGCGCTTTTCCAAAAGTTGAGAAAAGAGGTCGCCTTTGTCCTAACTTTAAAAATAGAGAGCTTAGCCCGCCGCGATATTGGACCACTCTTCCGACAAACTCAGGGGGCACGGTTTTTGCTGGCTCAACATGATCTGAAGGACGGAAAGCTCCCTCAGGCGCTCTTTTTTATCTGCTCGACAGAAAACGTGGTGGATTCCGGAGAACGACATCGGTATGGCGGGAAAGGAGCCTACATGAGCGCAAATCGCACTGAGCAGATTCATTCCTATTGCATCCACTGCGCGGCTCTCTGCGGAATCGTCGCCTACGTGAAAGATGGTTACTTGGTCAAGGTTGAGGGAGATCCCAACTCCGACAACAACGCCGGCACCCTGTGCCCGAAGGGGCTTTCGGCCAAGCAGGAAATCTATCATCCCGGGCGGCTCAAATACCCGATGAAGCGGACCAGACCGAAAGGAGACGCCGATCCCGGCTGGCAGCACATTAGCTGGGACGAGGCTCTCAACACCATGGCCGCCAGGATGAGCGAGATCAAAGCGCTCTACGGGCCGGAGTCCTTCTTCTTCCAGAAAGGTTCCACGGGCGGGTCGTCAGGATCGGAATGGTATAGATTCTTCGGCCGCCTTTCCAGCCTTTACGGCAGCCCCAACCACGGCGGCACCGGACACATCTGTTGCTACAGCCGGAGCTGCCCGGGGCTTCCACTCCACTTCGGGAACAAGGGTCTCCATCCCTCCATCGATTATGAGAAGACCAACTTTATCCTGTTGGTAGGCTATAACATTCTCCATACCGAGCCGCCGCTTGCCCGGAAGATCCTCGACGCCCAGCAGCGTGGCGCCAAACTCGTCGTGATCGACCCTGTTCTCGCGCCCACCGCCGCGAAAGCTGATATCTGGCTTGCGCCAAGGCCCGGCACCGATCTTGCCCTGTTTCTCGCCATGCACCATGTGATTATCCACGAAGGGCTGGTGGATGCTGATTTTCTCAAGTATTGGACCAATGCGCCTTTTTTGGTGCGTGACGACAACGGCCTCTTTGTCAGCAGCGATGGAAATCCATATCTGGTGTGGAATGCGAAAGAGCGCGCGCCTCAACCGGCCAATCCGTGGTTTCCCTCTCATGTGGAGCCGGCCCTGAACGGTTCCTATTCCGTCAACGGCATCTCCTGCCGGCCGGCATGGCAGCTCTTCACGGATATGGTCGAGGCATGCAGCCCGGAGTGGGCCGAAAAAATGACCTGGGTGGAGGCCGAGGATATCCGAAGAGTAGCCCGCCTCTACGCTAACACCAAGCCGGCCAGCACCGATTGGTATAACGGCCTGCACAAAAGCTCCAACGGGTATTATACGGCCGTTGCCCTCGCTCTGCTCTCGGTCGTCACCGGAAATTGGGATGTGCCTGGAGGGCTCAGTTTCGAATCCGACCCGACCTTCAAGGATGTGAAGGGCTCTCAGCACCTTCCGGAAGGTTGGATAAATAACAGCCTGGTTGCCGCCGCCGGATTCAAGGCCAGGGCCTACAACAAAGAATACGTGGGACCGATGAACTTGGTGGCTGACGCCATCCTCACGGGGAAACCCTATCCGATCAAGGGAATGCTTGCGCTTGCCTCGGGGATGGGGACTTCAAATCCCAACTCCAAGAAGATGATGGATGCGCTAAAACAATTGGACTTTCTGGTCATGGGGGACATCTGGGAAACCCCGGCGATGGCGATGGCCGATATCATCCTGCCCTGCGCGACCCACTGGGAGTCCGAGTTCGTCAACTACAATCCGCCCTACCTCATGCACCGACGGCCCATTGTCGAACCCCAACACGAGGCCTGGCCGGACCTCAAAATCATTTTTGAACTGGCAAAGAGGCTGGGCTTTGGGAAGGAATTTTGGGACGGAGATATCAAGAAGGCCTTCAACACCATGCTTGAGCCGTTCAAGGTGACAGTCGACGATCTCGACGCCTCGCCGCCAGGAGTCCGTTATGCGCCGCCGCCGCAGCCCTACAGGAGATATGCCGCCACGGACGAGAAGAGCGGCAAGCCCAAAGGAGTAGCCACTCCGACCGGCAAGCTTGAGCTATACTCAGAAAAACTTAAGACCCTGGGCTACGACCCCCTTCCTGCCTGGAGAGAACCAGAGCCCGGACCGGTCAGCACGCCTGACCTGTTCAGGGAGTTTCCCTTGATTCTAAGCAGCGGCTTCAAGCCGATGCATTGGCTTCACGGACAACTGAGGGCTGTGCCTTGGCTGAGGGAGTGCGACAAAGAGCCTTCCGTCTGGATCAACCGCAGAACAGCGCAGAAGTTGGGCATCCCGGAGGGCGAGCGGGTTATGGTGGAAACCCCCAAAAGAGACGGCACGATCCAGGGGAATGTAGTGCTGAAGGCCGTACTCACGGAGGCTGTCCATCCCCAAGTGATCTACATCCCCTACGGATGGTGGCAGGGCTGTGATTCTCTCGCTTTAGAGGGCTACGGCAGCTTGGATGGCTCAGCCAACGTCAACAACCTCTACGACGACTCGTTCACCGATCCCGTAAGTGGAACCATCGGCATGGTGTCCTACCCTTGCCGGGTGAGAAAGGAGTGAGACCATGGCCCGCTACGGACTGGCCATAGACCCAAGTCGCTGCACCGGATGCTACGCCTGCATAATCGCTTGCAAGTCGGAGAATTCAACGCTTCCGGGAGTCTCCTGGATCCGGATCGAGGAAAAGGAGGAAGGAGAATTCCCAAAGGTATCCAAAACCTGGACCCCTGTGCTCTGTATGCAATGCGCCGAGATGCCCTGCGAGCAAGTCTGTCCGACCGTGGCGATCACGAGGGGCGAGGGGGGCATTGTTCTCATCGACCCGCAATCCTGCGTTTGTGACGGTGCCGGGCCCTGCCTCTCCGCCTGCCCTTATGGAGTCCTCCAAGTCAACCAAGGAAATCGGCCTTACTTCCGAGACTATCTGACACCCCATGAGAAACAGGACTACGAAGTCCATGTCCAGGGAGCAGTGGAAAAGTGCGACCTCTGCTACCACAGAGTCGTGGCGGGCATGCAACCTTCCTGTGTCCAGGCCTGCCCCTCAAAAGCGATGCTCTTTGGCGATTTGGATGAGCGCGCTGGCGATCTCGCACAACTCGTCTCACGGGGACAGGCAAAACCTCTACGTGAGGATCTGAAGTCGGATCTGTCGGTCTTCTACATTGACAAAGGCGCGGGTAAGGGGTCGGGAGTCTTTGAGTCAGGACTCCCGACCCCCTCACGCTTCTAGAGGGGGAGGTGCCATGGCTGACGTAACGTTCGACGCCGTCATCGTAGGCGGCGGCAATAAGGCTCTGGTTACTGCGATCTATCTTGCCAAATACGGCGGGATGAAAGTGGCCCTCTTCGAGGAAAGGCACGAGCTTGGAGGGGGTTGGGGATCGCACGAAGCCGCCGCCCCCGGATTCATCAGCAACACGCATGCGAGCACGGTCCGCCGCTGGTATTTCCTGCCTCTTTACCGCGATTTTCCCGAGATCGAGGAAAAGGGGCTTAAACTCCTTCATAACAAGGTGGCCCTGGGGGTCATCCTCAAAGAGGACCATAGCTGCCTCCCGCTTTATCACCCGGAAGAAGATCCCACGGGCGAGAAAACCTTCCGCGAGGTGCGCCGCTTCGCCGGAGAGAGGGACGCCGAGAAGTGGCTGAAGGCCTATGAGCTGACGCGGCCGGAAGGAGGCTATCAACTGGCCGCGCTGGAGGATCTCTTCAACCTTCCTCCGCCTCCCGGCCAGCCTACTCCCCTCGAGAGGTGGCTCAACGATTACATGAAACGGCCCGATGCCCTGGTCGATCGCCGCTTTCTGAACCTGGCTGCGGACCAGGCCGCCAGCGAGTTCTGGGAGAGCGAGGGGCTGGCCTATTTCACCCTCAGGGTGGCGAAGGCGGTTGGATTTCCCACCGAGGTCGGCGACAGCGGCCTCGAGGTTTTAAGATCCATCGCCATGAGCCTCGACCGCTGCCTCATCAAGGGCGGCACGCACAGCGCGGCCCACGCGTGCCAGCGCGTGCTGCTGGAAAACGGCGGCAAGTTTTTCACCAAGAACAGGGTCAAGAAAGTGCTCATAGAAAACGGCGCGGCGCGAGGAATCGTGCTCGATGACGGGACCGAAGTGCGCGCCAAAATAGTCGTCACCACGGTCGACCCTTATCAGCTCTGCTTCGACCTCATCGGCCCGGAACAGCTGGAAAACGGGCTGCTGCGCAAAGTGGCCCACCTTGAACGGAGCCTCACCTGCATCACCTGGTACACCTGGGCGCTCCACGAGGCCGCGGATTATAAGGCCTCCGACTACAACCCTGACATCAATAACTGCCAGTGGCTCATCTTGGGCAGCCGCAATATGGAATCCCTCGTCCAGGAGTCCCATTGGAGACGTGTCGGAAAAAATCCTCCCGACCTTCACATCGTCAATTTTCATCATCACTCCCTGGCCGATCCGACCCAGGCCCCACTGGGGAAACACGTGGTCGGAAGCGAGATCCACGCGGCCCCCGCCTATGCCCTGAGCGAGCGGGAATGGATGGAGTACAAAAAACAGCACGCCGAAGGGACCATGGCGGAATGGCGGCATTACATGAGGAATATGAGCTGGGATAACGTCATCGGCTACGACGCGATCACGCCTTACGATGCGGCCAGGAGACAGAGAAACATGGCGCCGGCGGGGAACTGGAACATCATCGACCGGGTGCCCGGACAGAATTTCCCCTACATCCCTGTTCCCGAGCTCGCCTCGCACCGGACACCGATCAAGAATCTATACGCTACCGGCTCCGCCTGGGGGCGCTACAATGCGGGCCATACCGGCCAGGGATACACCTGTTACAAGGCCATCGCCGAGGATCTGAAGCTCAAAAAAACCTGGGAAGGACAACCCTGGTAAACGGGCAGAAAGGGAAAGAGGCCATGGCAAAGAAGTATGATGTGGTGATTATCGGCGCGGGTCCTAACGGCTTGATCGCCGGGGCCTACCTGAGCAAGGCCGGCCTGAAGACTCTGATCGTGGAGAAGAGACTGGAGGCGGGCGGAGGATTGGCGACGGAAGAATCGACTCTTCCTATGTTTCTCCACAATACGCATTCCATCTACCACATGATGGTCGAGTACGCGCCCGCCTATAAAGACCTGAGGTTAGAGGAGAGCTACCGCGTCAAATACATCCGCCCGCCCCTTCAATTCGTGATGCCTTTTCGGGACGGAAGATCCCTTTGTCTCTACACGGACGTGGAGAAGACTTGCAGCTCCATCGCCCGCTTCTCCGCGAAGGACGCCGACAGCTACCGAGAAATGCACCAGAGGTTCCAAAGTTACATGGAAGAGTTCCTGGCGCCCGCCACCTACGTCTCTCCGCTGTCCGCCCTCGATCAAACAGCCAAGCTGGAAGCGAACCCCGTCGGAAAAGAGCTGCTCGAACTTTCGGAAAAGAGCCCTCTCCAAATCATCAACGATCTCTTCGAGAGCGAGCAGGTAAGGACCCTGATGCTGTACGCCGCCTGTCACTGGGGCCTGGAGCCGGACCTGGAGGGGATAGGGTTTCTTGTCCCCCTTTACCTCAATCGCGCCAGCCACTATCGTCTCTGCGTGGGAGGCTCCCACATGGTCGCCCAGGCCCTGGGAAAGATTGTGCTGGAAAACGGCGGCCTGATCCTGGGAAGCCAGCAGGTAAGAAAAATCCTCTTCGAAGACGGCAGGGCCTGCGGGGTCGAAACCGGGTCGGGCGACGTGATGGAAGCGGAAAAGGCGGTCATCAGCACTTTGAATCCCGAGCAGACCTTTCTTTCCTTTATCGGCGATAAGAATCTGGACGACGAATTCGTGGAGAAGATCAAGCTGTGGCAGTGGGAGAAGTGGAGCCTGCTGCAAATCCACCTCGCTCTGGAGTCGCCGCCCAACTTTAAGGTAGCCGCGAAAGAGCCGGAATTGAATCAGGGACTAGTCTACGTCTTGGGATATGAAAGCACCGAGGATCTGCTGCGCCACTGGCAGGCGATGGAACAGGGGAAACTGGATCCGGAGGCCGGTTTTCATTGTTCCTTTCCCAGCGTGCACGATCCCAGCCAGGCGCCGGCCGGAAAATGCACCGGCCTGATCTCGCAGATGGCCCCTTACGCCTTGGACGGAAACGCGGCAAACTGGCTGACTCTCAGGCGCAAAGAGGAAGAGGCCGAGCGCCGGCTCAGGATCCTGGAGAACTATGCGCCCGGCATCCGCGAGAAAGTCTTATGGATGGCCGTCTCCTCCCCGGCCGACACGGAGAACCGGTTTCTGGACATGAAGCTTGGATCGATCAAACAAGGCGCCTACCTGCCCTTCCAGATGGGCTACCTCCGGCCTAACGAAGACTGTTCCGACACGCGCACTCCCGTTCCCGGCCTTTACCTGGGCGGCGCAAGCTGCCATCCGGGCGGCCTCGTCATTCTCGGGCCCGGCTACCTTGCAGCCAACGCGGTGGCTGATGATCTCGGATTAGACAAGTGGTGGAAGGAACCGGAGATCGTCACGAAGGCGCGAGCAAAAGGAATGCTCTAATGTGGGTGAGATCAACCGGGCTGGGAAAGCGCAGCGACCTCGTCGCCGAGTTTGAGGGGATCAAACGGGACGGCGATTGCTGGATTCTCTGCATGAAAACCGTGGAACCGGTACGGTGGAGAATTCGGGTGGCGATGACCTCCAAGGACTTGCGGGGATTCATCGGCCTTATGTTCAGGGGCGGGAGTATTTTCCGCTTGGCGCTGGATCTCTTTCGCTCCCACAACCCAGGGAAGCCGCCGGAAAACTACTGACGCTGCAGGGGGGAGAAAAATGAATGACAGAGAAGGGCGCGAATTCTTTGCCGCAAGCCTGGACCGCCACGTGGAGGCGGAGGGCAGGATCCTGGAGGACTATCGCGCCCTGGCGGAAAAAATCCCCGATGGCCCCGTCGGCATGCTGGTCGATTTGATCCTGACCGAGGAGGAACAGCACCACTTCCTGCTCCGCACGATGGCCAAGCACCTGAGACAGCCTCTCACAGGAGAAACCCAAGGGCTTGAGGCAAAAGGGCTAATGAGGGACGAACTTCTGCGTCAAACCCGGAGGCTGCGGGAGCATGAGCGGGAAACTATAAACGCCTGCGGCAATCTCAAATCGCAGGTCTCCTCGGAGGAAAAAGACTTCTTCGATACCCTGCTGGATGTGATGATTCTTGACAGCGAAAAACATGAGAGATTGCTTGCGGCCATCGAGAGAATGGTCATGGCCTAATCAGGTCAGGCGCGCGCTTCGGTGAAGTCGGCGACCTGCGAGCCATAGGCGCCCGGTTGATAATTGCAGGCCGCGTCCTCGTCCAGGTAATCTCCGCTGGCGGCGAAGGCGCGCGCCCGCGAGCCGCCGCAGATCTCCCTGAACTCGCAGCGGCCGCAGCGGCCCTTGAAGCCGCCGGTCTCACGGATCTGCTTGAAGACCTCTGATTCGCGGTAGATCTCGGCGATATCCGAAGAGCGAACGTTTCCGGCCACGATCGGAAGGAAGCCGGAGGGATAGACATCGCCCGTATGGGAGATGAACATGATGCCGTTGCCGTCTCTTATGCCGAAGCCCCGTCCCACGGGCGTCTCGCGGACGCTCGACCAGGAAAGCCCTTGCTCCTTCATCCTCGTCAGCGCCACCCGGCGAAAGTGGGGCGCCTCGGTGGTGGCGACGGCAAAAGGCGCCTCGCGCGAAAGATCATAGAGCCAGTTGTAGATGGCCTCGCCCCGCTCCGGGCTTACCGCCTTGAGCCCGTGTCCCCGCCCTACGGGAATGAGAAAGAAGAGGCTCCAGCGCATGGGATCCAGGGTGCTGACGAGGCGATAGACCTGAGGGAGGTCTCCCTCCGTCTCCGCTGTGACGAGCGTGTTGATCTGCAGGCCGAGCCCTTCCTCGCGCGCCTCGCGCGCGGCCTCGACCGTGCGGTCGAAGCAGCCGGGGACTCCTCTAAAACCGTCGTGCTTCTCCCGGTTCGGGCCGTCCAGGCTGAGCGAGATGCTCTCCACCCCGGTCGCCCTGAAGAGCTGAAACACCTCTCTGGTAAGGAGCGGCGTGCCGCTCGGCGCGACCGAAAGCCTGAGCTCGAGCCGGTCCGCATAATCCAGGATGTCGAAAAAGTCGGGGCGCTTGAGCGGATCTCCTCCGGTGAGGACCAGATGCGGCAAGCGCGGGCCGAATCCCTTGATCCCCTTGAGAACCCCCTGGATCTCTTCGAGCGTCATCTCCTCGGCGCTCCGCTCCGCCATAGCCTCGGCGCGGCAGTGGCGGCAGGCCAGATCACAGGCCCGCGTCAGCTCCCAGTAAACGAGAAAAGGGGTCTCTGAATAGACCAGCTGGGCGCGGCCGTTTTTCCGGGAGGCCGCCTCCTCCTTTTGCCTTTGGAACACCGATATCATGGACCGTTCCCTCCTCGCCCTTCTCTCTCAGCCGCCCATCCAGCCCTTTGTATTCTTGGCGTCCCTACAGGGATTCGAACCC
>Ga0209108_10000596_pt1 | contig 20034 bp, 22 predicted proteins | sample Rifsed10ft1_FD_184003 | JGI IMG/M metagenome (GOLD analysis project Ga0209108, IMG submission 184003) | Soil microbial communities from Rifle, Colorado, USA - sediment 10ft 1 (version 2) | ecosystem: Environmental > Terrestrial > Deep subsurface > Rock core/Sediment | place: Rifle, Colorado...
GTACCCGGGTCTCGCCGACCTGGCCGGCCAGCCAGCGCAGGCCGAGGCGCTCGCGCAGTTGTTCGAAGAGTTCGTGGGCGCTGATGCGGGCAGTCATGCGGAGCTCTCGGGTTGAAGCGGCGTGGCGGCCTGGCTGTCACCCTGCAGCAGGCGACTACGCAGCCGCTCGATCGTGGGCATTGCGCGGAGCTCGGCACGAAAGCCGGGGTCGGCAAACATTTCGGCCATCTCGGCCAGGAATTCCAGGTGTTGCTGGACGTAATGCGCCGGCATCGCCAGGGCCAGCACCAGGTCGACGGGCTTGCCATCGGCGGCGTGGAAATCGACGGGCTGCGCCAGTCGGAGGAAGACAACGCGGCTTTCGTCCAGGCCCTCGATGCGCGCATGCGGCACTGCGACACCGTGGCCGATCGCGGTGCTGGCCAGCAGTTCGCGCTTGTGCAGGCCGTCGCCGATGATCCGGGCGAGGGAAGGGCTGGAAAGGGCGGGCCTGGACGGATCGCCGGGTTCGGCCAGCAATCGCGCCGCCGCTTCCAGCACGGCGGCGCGGTTGTCTGGCTCGATCACGATCGCGATGCGTTCCGGGCTGAGCAGGTTCCGCAGCGCCATGTCAGCGGACGCCGGTTACCTGCATCGCCATCAGATCAGCTCGCTGTTGCGGGCCAGGCTTTCGCCCCGGTGGTGGTCGCCCAGCTTTTCCTTCTGCTTGAGCAGCAAACGGTCGAGCTTGTCGGCCAGCAGGTCGATCGCGGAGTACATGTCCACGGCGCTGGATTCGGCATGCAGGGTACGGCCGGCGATCGTCACCGTCGCATCGGCATGGTGCTGCAGCTTGTCGAGTCGGAGCTGGGTTCGGACATCGAAGGGCTGGTCGAAGTGGCGCTTCAATCGTGCCAGTTTGCTTTCGACGTAATCGCGAAGGGCAGCGGTGACTTCAATCTGCTGGCCGTGGGTTTCGATGCGCATGGATAACCTCCTGACGTCGGAATGGATTGCGTCCCGGACGAATCCGGGGCTCCAGCATCGCACGGCCTGAACGCCGCGGAACAGGCGCGGATGTCGCAGGGGGCCGGAGGTTCACCGGCGATCAGGAACAACCTGCAAAAACGTCCTAGCTGATCCGCATCCGATCCTGCGACGACGGGATGCTCATCGCTTCCCGGTATTTTGCCACGGTCCGCCGGGCGACCGGGACGCCCGTGGCCTTCAGGGATTCGGCCAGCCGCGCGTCGGACATCGGCTTGCGCGGATTCTCGCCTTCGATCAGCTGCCGGATCATGGACTGGATCGCCGTGCTGGATGCCTCTCCGCCGTTGCCGGTGTCGATGCCTGATGCAAAGAACGCACGCAGCGGCATGGTGCCGCGCGGGGTGCGGGCGTATTTCCGTGCGACCGCGCGCGACACGGTGGATTCGTGCAGGCCGACCTCGGCGGCCACCTCGCGCAGCGTCAACGGGCGCAGGGCGCTGTCGCCGAACTCCAGGAAGGCCGCCTGTTGCTTCAACAGGCAGCGGGCGACCTTGAGCAGGGTGTCGCCGCGGGCCTCGAGGCTCTTCAGCAGCCAGCGGGCTTCCTGGAGGTGGCCGCGCAGGTAGTTGGCGTCGGCGGTGCTGGCGTGGCGGATCATGCCTTCATAGCCGCGATGGATGCTGATGCGCGGACGCATGCCGTCGGCAAGCGCCACCCGCCAGAGCCCGTGCTGGCGCCAGATCACCACGTCGGGAGCGACATACGTACTGCTGGCGATCGCGCCGATCTGCGCGCCGGGGCGCGGATCCAGCGAGCGCAGCAACTGGACTGCGGTGTCGACCTCGCCCACTTCCAGTTTCAGTTCGGCGGCAAGGCCGGGGACGCCGATCCTGGGCAACCGCTCCAGCGGTCCGTTGGCAAGTGAATGCGCCAACTGCCTGCCGGGTGTTTCCTCCGGCAGGGTGTGAAGTTGCAGCCGCAGGCACTCGCCGAGGGTGCGAGCGCCGACGCCGACCGGATCGAACTGTTGCACCTGATGGAGCACGGTGAGGATTTCGGCTTCGCCGGCCTCGATCTCCGGCGCCAGCGAGGCGGCAATGCCATCCAGCGGCTCGCGCAGGTAACCATCGTCGTCGATCGCCTCGACCAGGGCCACGCCGATCTGGCGGTCGCGCGGCGACAGGTGGCTGAGGTGCAACTGCCACAACAGGTGATCGTGCAGGGACTCGTCTTCGGCGACCTGTTCAGCGGCCAGATTGTCGTCGTCGCGGTCGCTGGGGCCGACACGCTCGTACCACGGCTCGCCGTCGTTGCTGCCCCAGGGTTCCTGGTCGGAGGTGGGCGCGATCCGGTCGTCACTGCCTGCGACCGGTGCATCGTCGGCAGCCGTGCCTTCCACCGTGTCGGTCCAGTCGAGCAGTGGATTGCTCTCCACCGCGGTCACCAGTTCCGCATCCAGTTCGACCGTCGACAACTGCAACAGGCGTATCGCCTGCCGCAGTTGCGGCGTCATGACCAGGTGTTGTCCTAGCGAGGCTTGTAGACGGGGCTTCATGATCGATTGAGAACGGTAGCTGGTCGGTGCGTCGGCCGCAGCGCGTTCTTGTTCCGGGAGACCGGCCAGGCCGATCTGCTATTGCCCGGCACGACTCCGCGATTTGCGGTGTCGTGGTTGGCGTTTCTTGCGCCTGCGAGACGCTGGAGCCAGCGTCAGAGACGGAAGGATTCGCCCAAGTACACGCGACGTACGTCGGGATTGGCCAGTAGCGCGTCCGGAGCCCCCTGCGCGAGCACGCTACCTTCATTGAGAATATACGCCCGATCGCAGATGCCCAAGGTTTCGCGCACGTTGTGGTCGGTGATCAGCACGCCGATGCCGCGATTCTTGAGGTGGCGGACGATGCGCTGGATCTCGCCGACCGAGATCGGGTCGACGCCCGCGAACGGCTCATCGAGCAGCATCAGCCGCGGTTTGCCGGCCAGCGCGCGCGCGATCTCGACCCGGCGACGCTCGCCGCCAGAGAGGCTGGCGCCGATCTGGTCGGCGACATGGTTGACCTGCAACTCGTCCATGAGACTGGCGAGTTCGCGCTCGCGGCCTGCCTTGTCCAGGTCGTCGCGCAATTCGAGCACCACGCGCAGGTTGTCGGCCACGGAGAGTTTGCGGAACACTGACGGTTCCTGCGGCAGGTAGCCGACGCCATATCTGGCGCGGGCGTACATAGGCTCGGAAGTGATGTCCTTGCCGTCCAGCAGGATCTGCCCGGCGTCGGCCGGCACCAGCCCGACGATCATGTAGAAACAGGTGGTCTTGCCGGCGCCGTTGGGGCCGAGAAGCCCGACCACTTCCCCGGCATCGAGAGTCAGGCCGAAATCACGCACCACCTCACGCGAGCGGTAGGCCTTGCGCAGGCCCTGCGCGACCAGCATCAGCCGCCCCCCGTCGGGGCGTTACGCGGCAGGATGCGCATCTTGACCCGGCCGTTGCCCTGGCCGCCGCTGGTCACGTCGCCGGTCTTCATGTTGTAGACCACGCGCTGGCCGCTGAGCGAACCACGTGGCTGCTCGATGCTGACATTGCCGGTGAACACGACAATCTCGGTGCGCAGGTTGTAGTCGATCTCGTTGGCGGCGGCGCTCATCGGCGTGCCGTCGTCCAGCTGCTGCCTGAGCTTGGCCGGGCGCCCGGTCAGCACCGCGCGCGAGATATCGCCGCCAGCGGTGGTGATCACGGCCCGTTCGGCGGCGACATTGAGCGTGCCCTGGGTGATGGTGACGCCACCCGACAACACAGTCGGCGTGCGGTCATCCAGGCTGCCTTTCTGCTGGCCGGCTTCGATGTCCATCGGCTGTTTGCGGTCGGTCGAACGTGCTGATGCACTTTCGATACAGGCGCCCTGCGCGAACGCAAGCACGAGGGTGGCGGTGAGCCACTTAGCGGCGGGATGGGACATAACGGGAGTTGACCTCGGAATGGAGCGTGTACTGCCTGGAGTCGAGACTGACCTCGAGGCCACGACCGCGCAGTATAGAACCGGGCTGCGTAACGGTGACCTGCACGGCCGACGTCGCGCGCTTGGCCTTTGGGAATACGTTCATCTCCTGGCTGGAGAGCGTCGTCGGGCCCGCGGCGCCCGCGCTGACCGCCGTCACGTCGCCGCGCAGCCGCAGTTCCTCGCCCTTGGCACTGACCCAACCGGTCTTCGAGCGCACCTCCCACGGCGCGCCCTGTGACCCGACCCGCGGCGGTATCAGGAACAACGGGGTGGTGATATCGAGTGTCTTGGCGGCGGGATCGCGCGCCAGCAGCGGTGCGCGAAGCGTGAATGCTTCGTTGCCCTGTTCATCCAGGGCGACCAGTTCGAAGTCCTCGAGCACGTAATCGGGCTGGCCGGGCAGGGTGGCGAGGGCCTCGTCCTTGTTGCGCTGGTTCCACAGTGCCCAGCCCGAGACGATGGCCCCCGCCAGCAACACCAGCATGACGATGCCGCGCCAGTTCATGCGGCGCCCTCGACGCGCACGCCTTGAATCCGGGTGACGTCGGCGAGCAGGTGCTCGGCGTGGCCCTGCGCCGCCAGCAGCAGGTCGCAGAACTCGCGCACGGCGCCATGGCCGGCGCGCGCGCTGGTGCGCCAGTGCACGCGCTCGCGAACCCAGGCATGGGCACTGGCCGGAGCCACGCACAAGCCCACCTGCAGCATCACGCGCAGGTCGGGCAGGTCATCGCCCATGAACGCGACATCGTCCATGCCGATTCCGAAACGGGCGGCGATCGCCTGCACGCAGGCCAGCTTATCGGTGACGGCGGTGTGCGCTTCCAGCCCGAGTTCGGATGCGCGCTGTTCGGCGATCACGCTCGCTCGCGCGGTGACGAACACCGGCGTGATGCCCGACTTGCGCAGCAGCACCAGCCCCAGGCCATCGTGGACGTGGAACGCCTTGAGTTCGCGGCCGTCGCTGTCGAAGAACAGGCGGCCGTCGGTCAGCGTGCCATCGACGTCGAAGCACGCCAGCTTCACGCGCGTGGCGCGCTCGCGGACGTCCGCGGGATAGTCATTGAGGTGCGAATAGGGCATAGGGGCCGTGAATGGTGAATGGTCAATCAGTGAATGGTCCAGGCAACGACAATGGCGAAAGGCTGGAACCGCTGCTTTGCGATTCCCTGGTTGCCATCGACTCTTGGCCCTTGCCTTGGCGCTCTCAAACCACCCGCGCGCGCAACAAGTCGTGAATATTGAGCGCGCCGACCACCCGCTGCCCGGCGTCGACGACCAGCAGGCCACTGATCTTGTGGGTCTCCATCAGCTGCGCCGCCTCGACCGCGAGCGCATCGGCACCAATGGTCTTGGGCGATCTGGTCATGACGTCGGCGATGCGGGTGGCGCGCAGGTCCACGCCGTGGTCATCGAGCGTGCGGCGCAGGTCGCCGTCGGTGTACAACCCGAGCAGGCGGCCATCGCCATCGACTACCGAGGTCATGCCGAGGCGCTTGCGGCTCATCTCGACCAGCGCATCGCTGACGCTTGCGTTGGCGTCGATGCGCGGCACCTCGTCGCCACCGTGCATGACGTCGGTGATGTGCAGCAGCAACCGCCGTCCCAGCGCGCCGGCCGGGTGCGAGCGGGCGAAGTCATCGGCGGTGAAGCCGCGCGCCTCCAGCAACGCGACGGCCAGCGCGTCGCCCATCGCCAGCGATGCGGTGGTGCTGGAGGTGGGCGCCAGGGCAAGCGGACAGGCTTCGGCGGGCACGCTGATGTCGAGGTGCGCATCGGCCTCGCGCGCGAGCGAGGACGTCGCGCGTCCGGTCATCGCGATCAGCTTGTTGCCTTGGCGCTTGAGACCCGGGAGCAGCATCAGCAACTCGTCGCTCTCGCCGGAATACGACAATGCCAGCACCACGTCGGTATCGGTGATCATGCCGAGGTCGCCGTGGCCGGCTTCGCCGGGATGCACGTAGAACGCCGGGGTGCCGGTCGACGCGAGGGTCGCGGCGATCTTGCGGGCGACGTGGCCGGATTTGCCCATCCCGGTGCAGACCACGCGGCCGGTGGCGGCGAGCATCAGGCGGCAGGCAATGGAGAAATCGCCGTCGATGCGCTCCGCGACCGCGGCCAGCGCCTGGCCTTCGATCTCGAACACGCGGCGGCCGCTGGCGGCCAGGGCGGCATCGGTGGATGAAACGGGAATGGTCGGGAGTGTTGCCATTTCGGAGTGGGGGGCTTTCCGCTAGGCTAATCGGTCAATTCTATGCGGTTCGTCCGCGAAAAGCCCCTGCCTTGCAGGTTTCCCCAACCAGCGCACTCCGGCAGCCCTCGCTGCCACGGTCCGTCGCCCTGCCTTCGAGGCTGCCCCCCACGTGAATGCCGATACCATCCGTACCCTGATCGAACAAGGCCTGCCCGGCGCCCGCGCCGACGTGCGCGGCGATGACGGCGTGCATTTCGAGGCGACCGTGGTCTGCGACGCCTTTCGCGGCAAGTTGCCGTTGGCCCGCCACCGCCTTGTCTATGCCACGCTCGGCGACCGCATGGGTGGTGAAATCCATGCGCTGGCCCTGAAGACATTGACTCCCGACGAAGTGCAGGTGTCGTAGGGAGCGTTTCCCCGACGCGATCGCAGTACTCCTATCAACCGTGCCGCGCCCATGTCCTCGATAGGCATGGGGGCGCCCTTACAGGCTACCTCCATGCAAAAGATCGTTGTCGAAGGCGGCCTGCCGCTGAATGGGGATGTGCAGATCTCCGGTGCCAAGAACGCGGTACTGCCGATCCTGTGCGCCACCTTGCTCGCCGACGCGCCGGTCGAGATCAGCAATGTGCCGCACCTGCATGATGTGGTCACCACCGCGAAGCTGCTCGCCGAGCTTGGTGCCGGCATCAGCATCGACGAGAAATATGGCATCACCGTTGATCCCACCACCGTGCACAGCCAGGTCGCGTCCTACGAGCTGGTCAAGACCATGCGCGCGTCGGTGCTGGTGCTCGGGCCGCTGCTGGCCAAGTACGGTTCGGCCGAGGTCTCGCTGCCAGGCGGCTGCGCGATCGGCTCGCGTCCGGTCGACCAGCACATCAAGGGCATGCAGGCGCTCGGCGCCGACATCAGTGTCGAACGCGGCTTCATCAAGGCCACTGCAAAACGCCTCAAGGGTGGCCGCGTGGTGTTCGACGTGGTCAGCGTCGGCGCGACCGAGAACGTGCTGATGGCGGCAACGCTGGCCGAAGGCACCACGGTGATCGAGAACGCCGCGATGGAGCCGGAGATCGTCGACCTGGCCGAATGCCTGAAGGTGCTGGGCGCGCAGATCGAAGGTGCCGGCAGCAACCGGATCGTCGTGCAGGGCGTGGATCGCCTGCACGGCGGCAAGCATGCGGTGGTCGCCGACCGCATCGAGTGCGGCACGTTCCTCGTCGCCGCGGCGATGACCGGCGGCCGCGTGACCATGCGCCGCGCGCGCCCGGACACCATGGACGCGGTACTCGAAAAACTGCGCGAGGCCGGCGCCGAGATCATCGTCGATGGCGACCGCATCACCCTGGACATGCATGGCCAGCGCCCGAAGGCGGTCAATATCCATACCGCGCCGCACCCGGGGTTCCCGACCGACATGCAGGCGCAGTTCATGGCGATGAACTGCATCGCCGACGGCGTCGGCGTGATCACCGAGACGATCTTCGAGAACCGTTTCATGCACGTGCAGGAACTGCAGCGCCTGGGCGCGGATATCCGCGTCGAGGGCCATACCGCAATCGTCCGCGGCGTAGACGGCCTGAGCGGTGCGCCGGTGATGGCGACCGACCTGCGCGCGTCGGCATCGCTGATCCTGGCCGGACTGGTGGCCAGCGGCGAGACCACGATCGACCGCATCTACCACCTCGATCGTGGCTACGAGAACATCGAGGAAAAGCTTTCGGCGCTGGGTGCCAGGATCAAGCGGGTAGGCTGATCGCGCACGAAAAAGCCCCGGCATCGCGGGGCTTCTTCCTGGTTCGTCACGAACTGCCGGGAACGATTGATCGAGCGGCCTGCTGCCGGCCCGAACGGCCCCTGCGAGTCGTTGTGCATTGCACCGTAGGAGCGTCGAGCGCATCGAGCCAAAAAAAAGCCCCGCATCGCGGGGCTCTTTGATCGTGAAAATCCGATCGCTCAGCGCACCGATCGCACCCGCAGGTCGATCGAATCCTGGCCGTTCTCGCGCTGCAGGATCCGCGCGGGCACTGGCAGGCCTTCGACGACCCACGCGATGGTCTGCTTGTCGCCATTGCTGCTGACCAGCTTGGTGGCGACCTGCGACTTGCCGCCGATGTCGATCGATTCCTTGCCCGCCACGGTGTAGCGCATCTGCTTGACCCGGCCATCCTCGACCATGCGGTAGTTCAGCGGCTTGCCGGCGGCCACGTCGCGTACCAGCGCCAGGTTGATCAGCAGCGCATCCATGTCGCCGGACTGCAGCTTGATCGGCCCCTTGCGGTCGGGCTTCATGTCGCCGGTCCAGCTCGCGGTTCCACTCGACCAGTTGTAATCGGCCACCTTGTTGGTCTTCTTGACCAACACCTTGGTCGAGTCCGTGCCCGACAGCGGCCGCCACTGGCCACCGTGCTCCTCGAAGACGGTGGTCTGACTGAGGTCCGCCAGCGAGTTGCTGATGCTGAGGTTGTAGCGCCAGCGCTTGTCGCCGGCCGGCACCAGGGTCATGCGGCCGCTGGCCTGCATGCCCATGTAGTTGGCCTGGTAGTCGGCGGTGAAAGGCTTCATCGCGAGGGCCGGGGCGCTGGAAACGGTCAGCGCCGCCGCAAGCAGCAGGCCTCGCAATGGGGAAGTCGTCATCGTCATCTACTGAACTCCTTTGTAATCGACCAGGCGCAGGTCGTAGGTGTCGACGCCATTCTCGCGTTGCAGCATGCGGATCGGTGTCGGTACTCCATCCACAACCCAGATCACGGTGTCTTCGTTGCCGCTCTGCACGCGGGTGACGCGCATTGCGTTGTAGCCGATCTCGCCCACCGCAACGGTTTCCAGCTCCGGCGCCACGTCATAGACGTGGGCCCGAACCCGTCCGTCATCGACGAAGCGGTAACTCAGTACCTTGCCCGGCTGTGCGTCGCGAATCACCGCAAGGTTGATCAGCAATCCGCTCATGTCGCCGGACTGCAATGCCACCGGTGCCAGGCGCGTTTTCTTGACGTCGCCCGACCATCGGGCACTGAGCGAGCGCCAATCGTAGATGCCGACGGTCTGCTTGCGCGTGAACAAGGCTTTTTTCAGCGTGCTCTGGGTCAGCGGACGGTAAGTTTCGCCGACGGTGTCGAACACGGTGCTCTGCTCGGCATTGATGCCCGCCAGTCCCACCAGGCCCGTGCCGCGCATGCCCAGGTCCACCCGCCAGCGCGGTCCTTCGCCCTTCACCACCTGCATCGTCGCTTCGCCGAGCGTGCGACCGGCACGCAGCACCTGGTAGTTGGCAACGAACGGTTCCAGCGCCAACGCCGGCCCGGCGCAGAAGCACGCCGCAACGAACAGCACGACTGCAGGCCACGGGTTGGTGATTTTCAATGTGGATCCTCGGCAATCAGGCGGTTGTCGGCGTCCAGTTGCAGTGGCGCCGACAGCTTTGCGCCGTCCAGGGTGGCGCCGTAACGGTCCAGCACCAGGCGGCCGGCAGCGAGCCAGCGCAGCGTCTCGACCAGCAAAGGATGTTCGCGATCGAGCACGCGCTGGGCCAGCATTGGAACGTCGTCACCGCGCCGTACCGACACCCGCGCCTGGGCGATGACTGGCCCGCCATCGAGTTCGGCACTGACCACGTGGACGCTGGCGCCATGCTCGCTCACGCCAGCGGCGAGCGCCTGCTGGTGCGTGCGCAGCCCCTTGAACTCCGGCAGCAGAGATGGGTGGATATTGATCATTCGTCCTGCATGCGCCTCGACTTCGCGATCGCTCAACAGGCGCATGTATCCGGCACAGACGATGACATCGGGATGAACCGCGTCGATGTGGCTGAACAGTTGTTTATCAAATGCGAGGCGGTCGGCGAAGTCGCGTGGACTGAGCGACAAGGTCGCGATGCCCGCGCGGCGCGCGCGCTCGAGTGCGAACGCATCGGCCCTGTCGGAAAACACCCCGACCAGTTGCGCATCGATCCGGCCGGCCGCGATCGCGTCGATCAGGGCCTGCAGGTTGCTGCCGCGACCCGAGGCCAGCACCGCGATCCGCAGCATCGCGTTCAACCGATGTGGACGCGTTCGCCGCCGGCGGATGGCACCACCTCGCCGATCGGCCGGTGTGCCAGGCCGAGGCGGTCGAGCTCGATACCGGTCGCGGCGACATCGGCGGCCGCGACCACCAGCACGAAGCCGACGCCGCAGTTGAACGTGCGCCACATCTCGTCCCGAGGCACTGCGCCTTCGCGCTGCAGCCAGTCGAACACGGGCGGCAACACGATTGCCGAGGCGGCGATCTCCAGCCCCAGGCCGTCGGGGATCACCCGGATGATGTTCTCGGTGATGCCGCCGCCGGTGATGTGCGCCATGGCATGGATCCTGTGCGTCCCTTCATCGCCGCGCAGCAGTTCCAGGATCGGTTTCACGTACAGCGCGGTGGGTGCCATCAGTGCGTCGATCAGCTTCTCGCCGCCGACGTCGACATCGCCCGGCCGGCCGGCACGGTCGTAGATGCGGCGGATCAGCGAGTAGCCGTTGGAGTGCGGACCACTGGATGCGATCCCGATCAGGACGTCGCCGGCCTGCACCTTGCTGCCGTCGAGCAGTTGCGACTTCTCCACCGCGCCGACGGTGAAACCGGCCAGGTCGTACTCGCCGGCGGGGTACATGTCGGGCATCTCGGCGGTCTCGCCGCCGATCAGCGCGCAGCCGGCCATTTCGCAGCCGCGGGCGATGCCGCCGACCACGGCCACCGTGGTCTCGATGTCGAGCTTGCCGGTGGCGAAATAGTCGAGGAAGAACAGCGGTTCCGCCCCTTGCACCAGCACATCGTTGACGCACATCCCGACCAGGTCGATGCCGATGGTGTCGTGGCGGCCGAGCTGCTGGGCGAGCTTGAGCTTGGTGCCGACGCCGTCCGTGCCGGAGACCAGCACCGGCTCGCGGTACTTGCCCGACAGGTCGAACAGCGCGCCGAAGCCGCCCAGCCCGCCCATCACCTCGGGGCGGAAGCTGCGCTTGACCAGTGGCTTGATGCGCTCGACCAGTTCGTTTCCGGCATCGATATCGACTCCGGCATCGCGGTAGGTCAGCGGGGTGGGAGCAGCAGGAGTGGGGGTGGAAGCGGTCACGGCGGCCCCGGCGGTCGCGAAGGAAGTCGGCAATTTTAGCAGCCACCGGGCCGCGGCACGGGATCCCGTTCACCCTCGGGCGCTCCGCGAATGGACGTGCCGGCGCCACTGCGGCACCATTTCGGCAATTACGTTCGTAGGCCAGGCGATGATTCGCGCAACAATCCGTATTGCAGCCCTTGTGGTCTCGTCCTCCCTGCTGCTGGCCAGCTTCGCCGCCAATGCCCAGCGCGTCGAGGGCGATCGCGCCGGCGCGAAGGGGATGTATGCCGCTGAAGTCCCGGTCAACGGCCAAGGCGAGGGCGAGCGCAATGCGGCCTATACCCGTGCGCTGGCGCAGGTGCTGGCCAAGCTCAGTGGCGACCGCAATGCCGCCGGGCGTCCGGGCGTCGGCCAGGAGCTGAGGCGCGCCAGGGAGTTCGTCGATGGCTACGACTACCGCCAGGACGAAGGGGTTTCCGCCAGCGGAGCGCCAAGTTTCCGCACCACCCTGGTGGTGCGTTTCGACGCCGACGAGGTCAACGATCTCGCCGCGACGCTGGGCCTGCCCCTATGGCCGCAGCCACGTCCCAAGCCGGTGCTGTGGCTGGCGATCGACGATGGCAGTGGCCCGCGTCTGGTCGGCCTGGGCAAGTCCAATGCCGCGCGTCCGACGCTGGATCGGGCGATCCAGCGCGGTTATTCGCTTGGCCTGCCGGCTGGCAATGCCGCCGAACAGGCGGTGGTCGGCGCGATCTGGCGCGGCGACCACGCCGCGGTCGCGCGTGCGTCGCAGCGCTACAGCCCACCGATGCAGCTGATCGGCAAGCTCTACCGCGACAAGAAGAATGGCTGGATTGCCGACTGGGCATTCGTCGATCACGGCAAGGTGTTGTCGAAGTGGACCAACAGCGAAAGCGATGCGCGACGTGCCATGTCGGCCGGGGCCGATGGGGCCGCCGATGCGCTGGTACGCCGTTACGCCAAGCCCGCCAAGGGCGTCGGCCCGCCCGGTCGCTACCGCTTGACGTTCACCGGGGTGAGCAGCAGCGACGACTTCATCCGCCTGTCCGCCTACCTGCAGAAGCTGTCGGTCGTGCGCGGGATCACCCCGATCCAGGCGACGCCGGACAGCATCCAGTACGAGCTGGAGCTGGTCAGCGGACCGGCCGGATTCAAGCGCGCGGTCAGCGGCGACGGCGTGCTCGACAGTGCGGGTGACGAACCCTCGACGTACCGGTTGCGCTGATGGAACCGACCTCTTCGCTGGACGAGATCGCCAGGTTCCTGCGGCGGCTGCAATGGACCGCCCTCGCGCTGGGCGCGTTGTGGCTGATGTGGCTGCTGGCGCCGGTGCTGACGCCATTCGCGCTGGCGGCAATGCTGGGCTGGCTCGGCGATCCGTCCGTCGACCGGCTGCAACGCACCGGGCGTTCGCGCAACGTCGCCGTGATCCTGGTATTCACCGCCATGGCCTTGCTGGTGGTGCTGACGATGGTGTTGTTGGTGCCGACCCTGGAGCGTCAGATCGGCACCCTGGTCGAATCGTTGCCGCGCTATCGCGACTGGTTCCTGCAGACGGTCATCCCCTGGATCGAGCAACGCACGCGCCTGGAACTCCGCGTCTGGCTGGACTTCGAGCACCTGATCGAGCTCGTGCGCCGCAACTGGGAGAGCGCCGGAGGCGTCGCCACCACGATGCTGGGCTATCTGTCGCGCTCGGGTTTCGCCGTGATCGCCCTGGTGGTCAACCTGGTGCTGCTGCCGGTGCTGACATTCTTCTTCCTGCGTGACTGGGACGTGCTGGTCGCTCGCGTCGCCTCCCTGATCCCGCGTGGCCAGTTGCCGATCGCGACCAGGCTGGCCCGCGAATCCAGCGACGTGCTCGGGGGGTTCCTGCGCGGTCAGTTCCTGGTGATGGTGATCCTGGGCGTGATGTACGGCGCCGGACTGTGGGCGGTCGGCCTCGACCTCGGCCTGCTGATCGGCATCATCGCGGGGCTGCTGACGTTCGTGCCCTACCTCGGCCCGGCCAGCGGCATCATCCTGGGCGTGATCGCGGCACTGGTGCAGTACGGCGACTGGCAGCATGTCGCGGGCGTCGCCGTGGTGTTCGGCGTCGGCCAGGTGATCGAAAGCTACTGGCTGACGCCGAAGCTGGTCGGCGACCGTATCGGTCTGCACCCCGTCGCGGTGATCTTCGCGGTGCTGGCGGGTGGGCAACTATTCGGCTTCCTGGGCATGTTGCTGGCACTGCCGGTGGCGGCCGTGGTCAACGTGCTGCTCCGCTACGCACAGGAACGCTACACTCACAGCAAGCTGTACGCCGGTGATCAGCCCGCTATCGTGCTGACTTCGTCGGCGATCAACGAGGTCCACCCTTCGGAGCGCGAGACCGGGTGAGCGCGCCGAACCGCCCCGGGCCGGCGACGCCGCAGTTGCCGCTGGCGCTTCGCTACCCGCCCGACCAGCGCCTGGAGACGTTCGTCGCCGCACCCGTCGGGGTGCGCGAGCAGTTGCACGCACTGGCGACGCAGCCAGGCGGCGACTGGCTCTACCTGGCTGGCCCTGCGGGTGTCGGCAAGACCCATCTGCTGCTGGCGACCTGTGCGGCTGCCGAGGCGGCGGGGCGACGGGCAGCCTACTTGCCGTTGGCGGCGGCCGTTGGCCGCTTGCGCGAGGCACTGGATGCGTTGGAGGGTAACGACCTACTTGCGCTCGACGGGCTGCAGGCGATCGCCGGCGCTCGCGACGACGAGATCGCGTTGTTCGATGTACACAACCGCGCGCGCGCCGCCGGGACCACGGTGATCTATGCCGCCCGCGACAATCCCGAGTCCCTGGCGCTGGCCCTGCCCGACCTGCGTTCGCGGCTGTCGCAGTGCGCCCGCATCGCGCTCGCCCCGTTGGATGAAGCCGGTCGCCGCGAGGTGCTGCGCCAGCGCGCACAGCGGCGTGGCCTGGTGCTGGAGGACCTGGCGCTGGACTGGCTGCTCAGGCGAGTGGATCGCGATCTGGCCGGTCTCACCGCCGTGCTCGACCGGCTCGACCAGGCTTCGCTGGCGGCGCAGCGCCGGATTACGGTGCCGTTCCTGCGGCTGACGCTGGGCGTCTGATCGAGCGCAGGGGCCGCGACTAGCGGCTTGCGTCATTGCCCTGGCGCAGAGTCGCATCGAGATCTTCCAGGCGCTGCGGGGTGCCGACATCGGTCCACCGCCCGCGGTGGTGTTCGCCGGTCACGTGCCCCCCGGCCATCGCCGCGAGTAGCAAAGGTGCCAGCTTGAAACGCGCTTGCTCGGCTCCCGGTACCGCGCCGATCACGTCCGGCCAGCCGTCCAGCAGCGATGGGCGGTATAGGCCGATGCCGGCGAACGTCAGCCGTTCGTCACCCTCTTCCCGCAGCCGGCCATCGTCGCCCAGCACGAAGTCGCCGCCCCGGTGTTGAGGCGGGTTGTCCACCAGCACCAGGTGCGCCTGCCCGGCAGGCTCGCGTGGCAGTCTGGCCAGGTCGTAGTCGCACCAGATGTCACCGTTGATCGCAAGGAATGGTGCATTTACCGAGTCGGCCGCGCGCAGCAGCGGCAGCGCATGCCACATGCCACCGCCGGTCTCCAGCGCCACCGGGCCTTCGTAGGAGTAATGAAGTCGCAGCCCCCAGCGCGAACCGTCGCCGAGCGTCTCCGGGAATTTTTCCGCCAGCCAACTGGTGTTGATCACCACGTCGCTGACGCCGAGCGCGGCAAGGCGTTCCAGGTGCCAGGCGATCAGCGGCCTGCCGCCGACCTCCAGCAGGGGCTTGGGCGTGTGCTCGGTCAAGGGCCGCATGCGTTCCCCGATGCCCGCCGCGAAGATCAGCGCCTTCATTCAGGCCAGCCCTTCGTGCGCACGTGCCTGCTCGGCCAGCGCTGGACGCACGCGGTGTTCGATGAGCTCCGCCAGCGCGGCAAGCTCCGGGTATTTCGGCAGCACGCCATCGAGGTAGGTGAAGAACCGCGGCACATCGGCCAGGTATTTCGGCTTGGCATCGCGGTGGTGCAGGCGCGCGAAGATGCCGATGACCTTGAGGTGGCGTTGCATGCCCATCAGGTCGGCGTCGCGACGGAACCGGTCCAGCGCCGGCACCGGCAGCCCGGCCGCGGCCGCGGCCGCGTGGTAGCGGTCGAGCCAGGCGTCGACGCGATCCTCGGGCCAGCTCAGGAAGGCGTCCTTGAACAGGCTGATCGGGTCGTAGGCAATCGGCCCGCGCACCGCGTCCTGGAAATCGAGCACGGCAGGACCTTCGCTATCCGAACCTTCGGCTGTGACATCGACGGCGCCAGCGACCGGCATCAGGTTCCGCGGCATGTAGTCCCGGTGGACGAGTACCTGCGGCTGTGCCATCGCGCTGTCGATGAGGTGACGATAGACCCCCTCGAGCTTGTGCAGCTCGGCGGCGTCCAGGGACAGTCCGAGATGACGGCCGAGGTACCAGTGGTCGAACAGGCGCAACTCACGTTCAAGCAGGGCCGCGTCGTACGCCGGCAGGTCCACGGGGCAAGGGATGGCCTGCAGCTTCAGCAGCTGGGCAACCGCGGCGTCGAACAGGGCATCGGCATTGTCCAGCCCGATCACGTGCAGGTAGGTGTCGGCGCCCAGGTCCTCGAGCAGCAGGAATCCGGCCTCGGGTTCCTGGGCCAGCACCTGCGGCACGCGCACGCCGCCGGCTTCGAGCAACTCGCGGATCCGCAGCCATGGCCGCACGTCTTCCTTGTCGGGCGGCGAATCCATCACGATCACGCTGCCGTGCTCCGCCCTGGCAGTGGCGCCGCGCCAGTAACTGCGGAAGCCGGCATCGGTGGACGCGCGGTGGAGCTCGAATCCGGCATCGCCGGTAGCCGCGCGGGCCCAGGCCAGGCGAGCGGCTTCGCGGTCGGCGGGGGCGATCCGGGGTGCACTCATGCGATCTGGCTCATTGCGTCGTGCTCGTCAGGTGGGGTAGCGGCCCCAGGCCGCAGACACACAGGGTAACGGGCGCGGCAGGCAGCGGGAATGCGGCGAATGGTCGGAGCTACCCCTCCGGGCGCTCCCTGCGGAGGATTGGGCAGGACCGGTGCCGCAACCGGGGCGGCGATCGTCGGCATACTGTCTGGAGCGCTGACGCGCCGCTGCCGGAGGAGCACTCCGGCAGGCTTCGGTCTCATCCGGTAAATCCGGGTCGGCCCATTGTCCTCCAACGATGCCAGCGATGCCCTCATCCTCCCCAATGCCTGCCCTGTCCCACCTCGACCGCCTCGAAGCCGAGAGCATCCACATCCTGCGTGAGGTCGCGGCCGGGTTCGGCAACCCGGTGATGCTGTACTCGGTCGGCAAGGACAGCTCGGTGTTGCTGCACCTGCTGCTCAAGGCGTTCGCACCTGCGAGGCCGCCGATCCCGATGCTGCATGTCGACACCACCTGGAAGTTCGCCGAGATGATCGCGTTCCGCGACCGTCGCGCCAGCGAGACCGGCGTCGACCTGCGCGTACACATCAACCCCGACGGCATCGCCCAGGGCATCGGGCCGGTCAGCCATGGCGCCAGCGTGCACACCGACGTGATGAAGACCCAGGCGCTGAAGCAGGCGCTGGACCAGCATGGGTTCGATGCCGCCATCGGTGGCGCGCGGCGCGACGAGGAAAAATCGCGTGCCAAGGAGCGCATCTTCAGTTTCCGCAGCGCGAGCCACCGCTGGGATCCCAAGAACCAGCGTCCCGAGCTGTGGGATCTCTACAACACCCGCATCCATCCGGGCGAATCGGTCCGCGTGTTCCCGATCTCGAACTGGACAGAGCTCGACGTGTGGCTGTACATCTTTCGCGAGAACATTCCGGTGCCGTCGCTGTATTTCGCCGCTCGGCGGCCTGTGGTCGAGCGCGATGGCAGCCTGATCCTGGTCGACGACGATCGACTGCCGTTGCGCGACGGTGAAACGCCGATGCTGAAGCAGGTGCGCTTCCGGACACTGGGCTGTTACCCGCTGACCGGTGCGATCGAATCCGACGCCGATACGCTCGAAAAAGTCATTGCCGAGATGCTGGTCACGACCACGTCCGAGCGCCAGGGTCGCGTCATCGACCACGACCCGTCCGCGTCGATGGAGAAGAAGAAGCAGGAGGGCTATTTCTGATGCAGACCGCGGCAAACCTCCCCGTAGGAGCGCCCCATGGGCGCGATGCTCCGTGCCGCGCCTGGGAAGGGCGTTCGCGCCCACGGGGCGCTCCAACCGCAACCGGGAAGCGCGCATGAACGCCAGCCTCGAAGTCGCCGCCTACCTGCAGCAGCACGAGACCAAGGGCCTGCTGCGCTTCATCACCTGTGGCAGCGTCGATGACGGCAAGAGCACGCTGATCGGCCGGCTGCTGCACGACAGCAAGGGCCTGTTCGTCGACCAGTTGGCCGCGCTTGCCTCCGACAGCCGCCGCCACGGCACCCAGGGCGACGGGATCGACTACGCCCTGCTGCTCGACGGCCTCGCCGCGGAGCGCGAGCAGGGCATCACGATCGATGTCGCCTACCGCTACTTCAGCACCGACAAGCGCAAGTTCATCGTCGCCGACTGCCCGGGCCATGAGCAGTACACCCGCAACATGGCCACCGGCGCGTCGACCGCGGACCTCGCGGTGGTGCTCGTCGATGCCCGCAAGGGCCTGCTGACGCAGACCCGCCGGCATAGTTACATCGTGTCGCTGTTCGGCATCCGCCACGTTGTGCTGGCGGTCAACAAGATGGACCTGGTCCAGCATGACCGCGCGGTGTTCGATGCGATCGTCGCGGGCTACCGCGAACTGGCGGCGCAACTCGGGATCGCGCACGTCACCGCGATTCCGCTGTCCGCGCTCCATGGCGACAACCTGCTGCAGCGATCGCCGGCGATGCCGTGGTACGCCGGTCCGACATTGCTCGATCATCTCGAAACGGTCGACATCGGCGGGAGCGGCGCCGGCGTGGGCTTCCGTCTGCCGGTGCAGTGGGTCAACCGACCGGATCGCACCGATGAAGGCCGGAATTTCCGCGGTTTCGCCGGCACGATCGCGGCGGGCGAGGTGAAGCCCGGCGACCCGGTCGTGGCATTGCCCTCGGGCCGGCGTTCGACCGTCGCCCGGATCGTCACAGCATCAGGCGATCTCGACATCGCTCGCACCGGCCAGGCGATCACCCTGACCCTTGTCGACGAGGTCGACATCAGCCGCGGCGACGTCATCGCCAGCGCGCAGCGACCACCGCAGGTCGCCGACCAGTTCGCCGCCCACCTGTTGTGGATGGGCGAACAGCCACTGCTGCCGGGACGGCCCTACTGGCTGAAGCTGGGCACGCGCACCGTCAGCGCGACAGTGACCGAGATCAAGTACAAGATCGACGTCAACACCCAGGATCACCTTGCCGCCAAGCACCTCGAACTCAACGAGGTCGCCTACTGCAACCTCCATCTCGACCAGGCGGTCGCGTTCGAGGCTTATCGGGACAATCGCGAGCTTGGTGCCTTCATCCTGATCGACCGCCAAAGCAACGCCACGGTCGCCGCCGGCACGCTCGATTTCGCCCTGCGACGCGCCGGCAACATCCACTGGCAGCACGTCGATGTCGACAAGGCCGCGCGCGCGCGCAGCAAGGCGCAGGTGCCACGCTGCCTGTGGTTCACCGGGCTGTCGGGCGCCGGCAAGTCGGCGATCGCCAACCTGGTCGAGAAGAAGCTGCATGCGCTTGGCCACCACACCTACATCCTCGACGGCGACAACGTCCGCCACGGCCTCAACAAGGACCTGGGTTTCACCGACGAGGATCGCGTCGAGAACATCCGCCGGGTCGCCGAGGTCGCCAGGTTGATGGTCGATGCGGGCCTGGTCGTGCTGGTGAGTTTCATCTCGCCGTTCCGGGCCGAACGGCGGATGGCGCGCGAGTTGTTCCACGATGGCGAGTTCGTCGAGGTTTTCGTCGACACGCCGTTGGCGGTCGCGGAGCGGCGCGACGTCAAGGGTCTCTACGCCAAGGCGCGGGCCGGCCAGATCCCGAACTTCACCGGGATCGATTCGCCCTACGAGGTGCCCGAGGCGGCGGAGTTGCGACTCGACACGGTCGCCGAATCGGCCGAAGTACTGGCCGGACGGGTGGTCGCCTACCTGGGCGAATAACGCCTGTCGGGAGGTGCCGACCAGCATCGTGCCTGCCAGGCAACCGCCACGACCAACGCACACCGTGGCAACCTGCCGCGTGCGTGCCGCCATGCGCAACGGCGGGCAGCAATGGCGTCAGCGCAGGCGGCGGCGTCCCTGGCCGCGGAACAGGGCCACGATCACCAGGATCACGATGGCCCCCAGCAACGCGCCGATGAAACCCGCGGCCTGTCCGGGCGCGTACCAGCCCATCCGCTGGCCGACGAAGCTGGCGAGCATCGCGCCGGCGATACCCACGACGATGGTCAGGATGATCCCCATGTTGTCGCGGCCGGGCTTGAGCAGGCGCGCAAGCACGCCCACCACCAGGCCGATCAGGATCACGTACAACCAGTTGGTGCTTCCCAGCAGCGCTTCCATGGATTTTCCTCGGTTGGTGATCGGGCAAGCGTAGCAAGGTCGATGTCGCCGTCGCGCCAGCGCACGGCGATCGTCCTCGGCTGATGCGTTCGCAGGTCGTCAGCAGCAGCCGTGGTCGCCGTGCTGCTCGCCGCCGGCAACCGCGGCCACGCCCATGGTCTCGCCGCGTTGGCTGGCGGCATGGTGCTCGGTGACCACTCGCGCGACGCAGGCAGTCACGCGCTTGCCCATCGGGATGTGCAGGAACTC
>Ga0209108_10000597_pt1 | contig 20019 bp, 22 predicted proteins | sample Rifsed10ft1_FD_184003 | JGI IMG/M metagenome (GOLD analysis project Ga0209108, IMG submission 184003) | Soil microbial communities from Rifle, Colorado, USA - sediment 10ft 1 (version 2) | ecosystem: Environmental > Terrestrial > Deep subsurface > Rock core/Sediment | place: Rifle, Colorado...
CTCTACATGATGCACGTCAGCGCCGGCGCCGGCGTCGCGGCGATCCGCGACGCGCGCGCGCGGGGTTGCCCGATCTACGGGGAGACGCTGCATCAGTACATGCTCTACAACGCGTCCGACTACCGGCGTCCCAACGGGCAGATCTATCACACCTACCCCTCGCTCAAGACCGAGGCCGACCAGCGGGCGCTGTGGCAGGGAACGGTGGACGGCGAGATCAGCACCGTCGCCACCGACGGCATCTGCACCTCGTTGTGCACCAAGGTGCAGGGCAGGCGCATCGACGACACCACCGGCGGCAACGCCGGCGTGGAGCCGCGGCTCTCCGTGATGTACACCGAAATGGTGGTCAAGCGCGGCTATTCCCTGGAGAAGTTCGCGGATCACGTCTCGGCCAATGCCGCGCGCATCATGGGACTTTATCCGCGCAAGGGCGCGATCGCCGCGGGCAGCGACGCCGATCTCGTGATCTTCGATCCCGCGATCAGGCGCAAGGTGCGCGTGGAAGACCTGCACGAGGCGGATTACAGTCCGTGGGAAGGCCACGAGATCGCCGGCTGGCCCGAGACCACCATACTGCGCGGCAAGGTCGTGGTGGACAAGGGCGCGTTTCTCGCCAACGGACGCGGCCAGAGAATCGCGCGCAGGATCGCCGACGCGATCCGTTCCCGTCCCGCCTGTTAGCGCCGGCCCTGAAAGCGGACCGCCGCGAATTGATCACTCCGGCCTGCCGGTCTCGGCCGCAAGGCGCGGACTTACCGATCCTGAGCGTTCCAGGGATCGACCACCGGCACGTTCAAGTCCCGAAAATGCCGCACGTTCCGGGTGGCGAGCGTGGCGCGCCGCGCGAGCACAATGCCTGCGATCTGCGTCTCGCGCATGTCCACCGGCCGCCCGGCTTTTTGCCGTCCGGCTGCGAGGGAAGCCGCCTCGGTTGCGGCGGCGCTGTCAAAATCCAGGACCCGGTTTTCCAGGTCCTCCGCCAGCAGTTGGGCAAACGCCGTCTCCAGCGTTTGCCGCCGGCGGCCTCTGGGCAGCAGAGCCAGACCGAGTCGAGCCTCGAACAGCGTAATGCTGGTGATCCAGACGGATTCGGCCGGCTGGCGATCGAGCCATGCGACGACCGTCGCCTCGGGCGCCTGGCGCATCAACGCCGAAAGCACATTGGTATCGAGAACGATCATTTCCCGAAGTCCGCCGACCGCGCAACCTGGCCGCGCAATTCCGGCAGGTCCGCCGTCAGCCCCGCTTTCCTGAAGCGGGCCGCGATGCGCGACCCCAGCCTCGGCACATGCTTGTTCTCCTCTTTCACCGTGTTGCGCAGGATGTGCCGGACTTCCTCTTCCATGCTGCGCCCGTGGCGCTCGGCGCGGCGTTTGAGACGCGCCTTCACGTCGTCTTCCAGGTGGCGGACGATGAACTGGGCCATAGGATTCCTCGTAAGACCACTTGGATATCATGATATCAATCTTTGGTCGGCCGCTGCAAACCCGGATCGTCTGCCCCCTCCCCAACCCTCCCCCGCGCTGCGTGCAAGGGAGGGAGATTTGAGCTCGCGTAGGGCGCAATAACCAGCGGGCATTGCGCCGAATGGATGCGCGTTCGGTGCAATGCGCTTCGCTTATTGCACCCTACGTGTACTGTCGGCCCTGTAGCAGTTTGCGCTATACTTCAGGCTAGTTGACCAGTTTAAGTGGGGTCCGCATGAAAACCGTCGGGGCGTTCGAAGCCAAGACCCATTTCTCGCAATTGCTCGATAAGGTGGCGAATGGTGAGAGCATCACCATCACCCGCCACGGCGAGCCCGTGGCGCAATTGGTTCCCGCCAAGCCAGCGCGCGATCCCCGGGCCCTGGAGGCGCTGGTCGAGGAAATCAAGCGCACACGCAAAGGCCGCTCGCTGGGGGGAATCAAGATCAAGGATCTGATTCACGAAGGCCACAAGTACTGATGCCGCGCCGCTCGCTACGGGCGCGGCAGCAGCCCGCCGCCTATCTGCCGCCGGCGCTGGTGCTTGATTGCTCGGTGGCGCTCGCGTGGTATCTCGAAGGCGAGAGTACCGATTTCACCGACAGCCTGCTGCACGCGATTCCGCGGCTGGAGATCTGGGTGCCGGCGATCTGGATGCTGGAGTTTTCCAATGCGCTGTTTGCCGCCGAGCGGCGACGCCGCATCAGCGCTTCCGAGCGCGCGCAGATTGTCGGGCAGGCAAGCCTGCACTCACTTAACGTAGACCCGCATGTCATGTCTCTGCGTCAGGCTGACGAACTGTCCGGGCAACATAACCTCACGCCCTACGACGCCGTTTACTTCGAGCTCGCGCGCCGCCGCAAGCTGCCGCTCGCGACGCTCGATGCGGCGCTGGTCAAGGCCGCGCGCGCGGCGAAACTCCCGCTCATCACCGACCTCTCGGTTTTTCCGGAGCGTTAAGCTGCCAAAGCTCGCGTAGGGCGCGATTACCAGCGGGCATTGCGCCGTATGGATGGCGTTCGGTGCAATACGCTTCGCTTATTGCACCCCACATGTACTGACGAACGACTACTTGATCTCGACCAGCTCGAGCGCTTCGCGGCTCGGGCCTTCGATCATCACGGCGCGGGTGTCGCCGAGTTGGTAGGGCGGCTCGAGGAACGTGACGCCCTCGCCGCGGAGCTTGGCGATCCACGCGTCGAGATCGGTGACGCTCAACGCGATGTGATCCGCGAGATGTCCGCGCGTGCCCGCGAGCGGCCGATCGTCCTGACGCGCGTACCAGGTGAGCGCCACATCGCCGAACGTCACGGCAGCCCGCGGCGTGCGAAACATCCCTTCCCGTCCGAGTGCCGGCCAGGTGCGATCGGGTCCGCGCTCGACCTTGCAATTGTCTTCCGTCACCGGCGTGGGACTGGTTCGCCCCTGCATGGCGGGCGCATTGAGGTGCTGCTGATACCAGAGCTGCGCGCAAAACGGATGCTCCTGGTACATGTGCACGTGGTTGAACCGCTCGGCCGGGTAGTTCCCGGCGTACTCCACGAGCGTGCTTTCGGGGCCTTCCATGTACGTGAATCCACCGCCGCCCGCCGGCTTGATCCCCTTGGCCCGGGCCTCTGCGATCTGCGCTTTTGTCAGGCCGAGCGTATTGCCGATGTTCGGCCACGTGTCGCTGCTGATCTGGACGAAACCACCCTCGTCCGTCGTGTAGAGCGGCAGGAGCCTGACGTCCGGCCGGCTTCTGTATGTCTCGAGGCTCTTGCGCGCATCGGTGACGTGCCAACCCCAGTGCCAGATCGCGGTCTGCGGTTGCGTGGCGGGCGGCGCGTCCACTTTCGTGAACAGCACCATGACGTTGTTGGGCGATTTAAGTGCCGGTTCGCCGGCCCAACTCCCCTTTGCCGTGCTCGGAAACTGCCTCACGTAAAAGTCGATCGCGGCGTCGGGATCGACGGAATTCAGATGCAGATGATGAAAGCCTGGAGTTGGGAGCATGTCAGTCTGTCCTGTGGGCGGGCTGAGATTGTCCGCCGGGCTCGCGTAGGGCGCAATAACCAGCGGGCATTGCGCCGTGTGGATGGCGTTCGGTGCAATGCGCTTCGCCCTTCGATCCCCTCAGGACAGGCTTATTGCACCCTACCTGTATCGCGTCGATGCAGCTCGCGTAGGGCGCAATAACCAGCGGGCATTGCGCCGTATGGATGGCGTTCGGTGCAATGCGCTTCGTTTATTGCACCCTACCTGTACTGCCTCGATGCAGCGGCCGGGGCTTCAATCAGGCATCGTGTTGATTTTTCTGCATAACTGCCCTATCATGCGCGCCCTTTAGCGTCCGCCTGGGTTGCGGCGGATCGCACACGGGTAAACACATGAGTATCGACACGGAAGTCTCGCGGCGGCGCACCTTCGCCATCATCTCGCATCCGGACGCGGGCAAGACCACGCTAACGGAAAAGCTGCTGCTGTACGCTGGCGCGATCCACATCGCCGGCAGCGTGAAAGCACGCAAGGCTTCGCGCTACGCGACCTCCGACTGGATGGAGATCGAGAAGCAGCGCGGCATCTCGGTGGCAAGCTCGGTGATGCAGATGGAGTACCGCGACTGCGTCATCAACCTGCTCGACACCCCGGGCCACCGCGATTTCTCCGAGGACACCTACCGCGTGCTGACCGCGGTGGATGCGGCGCTGATGGTGATCGACGCCGCCAACGGCATCGAGCCGCAGACGCTGCGCCTGCTGCAGGTGTGCCGCGCGCAGAATACGCCGGTCATCACCTTCGTCAACAAGATGGACCGCGAGGTGCGCGCGCCGGTGGACCTCATGGATGAGATCGAGCGCGTGCTCGGGATGCCGGTGGTGCCGTGCACCTGGCCCGTGGGCATGGGCAAACAGTTCAAGGGCGTATTCGACCTGCGCGCGAATACGATGCGCGTTTTCCAGCCGGGCGCGGATCGTGTCGAAGACGACGCCGAAGTCCTCCCCGGGCTCGACCATGCGGCGTGCACCGCCCGCTTCGGCGACGCCTATGCCCACGCGCGGCAAGAGATGGAACTGGTGCGTGGCGTCTCGCCCGCTTACGACCGCGACGCCTTTCTCGAAGGCCGGCAGACGCCGCTTTTCTTCGGCTCGGCCATCAACAACTTCGGCGTGAAGGAAGTGCTCGACGCGCTGGTGGAATTCGCCTCGCCGCCGCGGCCGCGGCTGGCGCTGCAGCGCGCGGTCGATCCCTTCGAGCCGAAATTCTCCGGCGTCGTATTCAAGATCCAGGCGAACATGGACCCGGGGCACCGCGACCGCGTCGCGTTCATCCGCGTGTGCTCGGGCCATTTCGAGCGCGGCATGCGCCTGAAGAACTGCCGCACGGGCAAGGACTTCCGCCCCAACAACGTGGTGTCGTTCCTGTCGCAGCGGCGCGAGATCGTCGAGGACGCCTACGCCGGCGACATCATCGGCATTCCCAACCACGGCGTGCTGCAGTTGGGCGACACGCTGACCGAGGGCGAGGAGCTGCAGTTCACAGGGCTGCCGTTCTTCGCGCCCGAGATGTTCCAGACGGTGGAGATCGCCGACCCGCTGCGCAGCAAGCAATTGCGCACCGGCATCGCCCAGCTCGGCGAGGAAGGCGCGATCCAGGCGTTCCGGCCGGTCGCGGGCGGCGCGCTGCTGCTGGGCGCGGTGGGCCACCTGCAGTTCGAAGTCGTCGCGCACCGCCTGCGCCACGAGTACGGGTGCGAGGCGCGCATGGCGCCCGCGCGCTACACCTCGGCGCGCTGGGTGACGGCGGAAGACCCGAAGGAATTGAAGCGCTTCATCGAAGCCAACGCCCATCGCATCGCGCACGACGCGGTGGACGCGCCGGCGTTCCTTGCCGCGTACGACACCGAGATCGAAGTCGCGCACAAGTTCTTTCCCGCGATCCGCTTCCACGCCCTGCGCGAGCATGCCGGGCTGGTGTTCCACTCCAACTCCGCGGCGTAATCGCACGAACTCCTCATGCTCTCCGTACTGTCGCTGCTGGAAACACGGGTGCTGGGGGTGCTCGCCGAGAAGGAGCGCACCGTTCCCGATACCTATCCCCTGACGCTCAACGCGCTCCTCGCCGGATGCAACCAGAAGACGAGCCGCGATCCGGTCATCAACGCGACGGAAACGGAAGTGCAGGCCGCGGTGGACAGCCTCAAGGCGATGAACCTGGTGATCGAGTCGAGCGGCGGCCGGGTCGCGCGGTACACGCACAACATCGAGCGCGTGCTCCAGGTGCCGAAGCAGGCGGCTGCGCTGCTGGCGGTGCTGATGCTGCGCGGTGCGCAGACTGCCGGGGAACTGCGGATCAATTGCGAACGCCTGCACAACTTCGCGGACATCTCCTCGGTCGAGAGCTTCCTGCACGAACTCGCTGCACGCCCAGCCGGCGCACTGGTGGCCGAACTGCCCCGCCAAGCCGGATCACGCGAGAACCGCTGGGTTCATCTGCTCTCCGGTCCGCCCGCAGCGCAGGACGTGGCAGCGCAAGCATCGAAGCCCGTCGCGGAAGCGGGCGGCGTCGCCATGAGTGAGATCGCCGCGATGAAGGCCAACATCGCAAGGCTCCAGGCTGAAGTCGGCGAACTGAAAGCGCTCGTTGCGAAAATCTGTTCGGAACTCGGAATAAAGGGGTAAGGCAGACGGCAGAAGGATTACCCGCTCGCGATGAACCAAGAGCTTGTAACAAGATAAGACTCCCCTCCTTGAAAAGGAGAGGAATGGAACAGGCCAAGTCACTTCATTGCGCGCTTCAAGTTCGAGGGGATGCGAAATCCCGCTCGATCCTTCCCCGCACGATTTTCGCAAGCGCGGCGTTGAGCGGAGTTGCGGCCAGCCGCCTGAGCAGGGTCCGCTTGTGGGTCATTTCATGCTGCGCCAGCTCGCGGGTGAACTTGAGGTCCTTTTCCCGCCCGGCCGCGTATTTGGATAGCGCGAGGTCGTGCACTTCCAGGCACAGCCCCACATAGCCGCCGGTGTTTTCGTTCTCGACACGCACGAGGCGGTGCTGCCAGCCGCGCGGCAAGATCGCCGTGTAACACGTTACGATATTTATGGTCAGGGTTTGTTCCCTGCCAGCGGAGACTGATGGAAGCTCTGCGCGGATTGGGGCAGAATTCGTATGGCGCGAACAAGGCCCGGTCCAACTTTTTCGGATTCTCAGCGTTTGACCCAGAGTAACCAGGATCCTCAAACCCCAGCCGACTACGTGGTGCAGCTCCGCTGCGCGCCCCTGCCCTACATCTTCGGCGCGATCGCCGACCACTACTGGTTCGTGGTGTTCGATGAAGTCTCGGGAGCGTGCCGGCGCTGGGAGGTGTGGCACACGAAGAACGCCGGCGGCGTGAGTGTCGGCCACGTGCACTGCGATCTGCTGCATCCCGACGCGGACGTGGGCGGGGGACCGATGCGAATCGCGGCTGAGTGGCGCGGCCTGGCAGCGAGCGCGCTACGCGAAGTGCTCGAGCGGCCCGACGACTATCCGCATTGCCAGCGCTACCACTACTGGCCCGGCCCCAACAGCAATACCTTCGCCGCCTGGGTGCTGCGCGAGGCGGGCATCGATCACCGCCTTCATTGGCGGGCGATCGGGAGTCACTTCGGCAGGAACTGGTGACGAATGCCGGGCGTGGTGCGGGCGGCGGACCGGTTCCCGGACGTGCCGTTCAAGCAGCATCAGAAGGTCCTCGATGTGCTGACCCGGGCCAGGTACCTCCGCCTGCTGTGGTTCCCGCGGCTGCCCCTTTGAAGCCGGAACACGCGCTCACAGCGCGCGCTTCGGCTTCGCCTCGCGGAACGATCCGCCGCTCGCCGCGATCTCGCGCAGAAGGCTGGCCGGCATCCAGCGCCGGCCGTAGCGCTCGTGCCACGCCGAAATCTGGTCGAAGATCGCGCGTGATCCGACCGTGTCGGCCCAGTACATCAGGCCGCCGCGGTAGCGCGGGAAGCCGAAGCCGTGCAACCACATCACGTCGATGTCGCTCGCGCGGTAGGCCTTGCCCTCTTCCAGGATCTTGCACGCCTCGTTGACCGACGCGCACAGCAGGCGGCGCAGAATCTCCTCGTCGGTGAGGCTGCGCTGCTCGATGCCGAACTCGCGTGCGACCTCCGCAATCACGCTCTTGACGACCTCGTCGGGATGCGGCGTGCGGTCGCCCTTCTCGTAGCGGTACCAGCCCGCGCCGGTCTTCTGACCTTTGCGGCCCATCTCGACCAGCCGGTCCGGCACGTGCAGCTTGCGGTAATTCGGATCGGCCGCCGCGCGCCGCTTGCGCGTCATGTAGCTCACGTCGAGCCCGGAGAGGTCGTTGACCGCGAACGGGCCCATCGGATAGCCGAAGTCCACCATCACCTTGTCGATTCTCTCGGGCAGCGCGCCCTCCTCCAGCATCAACATCATCTCGGTGATGAACGGCGCGCGGCTGCGGTTGGCGGCGAAACCGTCGCAGGTGCCGGCGACCGCGCTGATCTTGCCGATGTCGCGGCCCATCTTCATGGCGGTCGCGATCGTCGACATTGACGTCCGGCTGCCTTTGACCACCTCCAGCAGCTTCATGACGTTCGCAGGGGCGAAGAAGTGCGCGCCGGCGACGTCCTGCGGGCGTCGGGTGACGCTCGCGATCTGGTCGATGTCGAGCGCAGAGGAGTTGGTGAGGAGCGGCGCACCCTGCTTCATGGTGGCGTCGAGCTTCGTGAACACCTCCTTCTTGACGTCGAGGTTTTCGAACACCGCTTCAATGACGACGTCGCAATCGGCAATCGCCCCGTAGCTCTCGACCGGTTCGATGAGCGGGAGTCGCCGGTCCATTTCGGCCTGCGTGAGGCTGCCGCGCTTCACGCTGATCGCGTAGTTGTCGCGCACGCGCTGCAGGCCCTTGTCGAGCGCCTCGCGCGAGACTTCCAGCACCTTCACCGGGATGCCGAAGTCGGCGAAACTCATGGCGATGCCGCCGCCCATGGTGCCGGCGCCGACCACCGCGGCGGTGCGGATCCGCGCGGGCTTCAAATCCTTGGGCGCATCGGGAATCTTCGCCACCTCCCGCTCCGCGAAAAACGCGTAACGGAGCGCCTTCGCTTCGTCGGAATTCTCCAGCTCGGCGAAGAGCCGCCGCTCGGTCTGGATGCCTTCGTCGAACGGCTGCGTGGTCGCGGCCTCCACGCACGCGATGCAGTGATATGGCGCCTTCTGATTACGCGCCTTCCGCGCGATCGACTTGCGCATCGCCTCGAACATGCCGGGGTCGGCCTTCGCTTCGGCGATGCGGTCGGTGCGGTCGCGCACGCGCGGCAATGGCCGCTTCGCGGCGATGCTTTTCGCAAAACGGATCGCTTCGTTGCGCAGGTCCTTCTCATCGACGATCGCATCGATGATGCCGAGCGCCTTCGCCTCTTCCGCCGGCACGTGGCGCCCGCTCACGATCATGTCCATCGCCGCCTTGGGGCCGATCAGCCGCGGCAGCCGCTGCGTGCCGCCGCCGCCCGGCAGGATGCCGATGAGGACTTCGGGAAGGCCAACCCTGGCGCCGCGCACTGCGATCCGGTAATGGCAGGAGAGCGCGTGCTCCAGCCCGCCGCCCAGCGCGTAGCCGTGGATCGCCGCGACGACGGGCTTCGTGCTGTCGTCCAGCACGTCGGTGCTGCGGCGCGCGGGCATCGGGCGCGGCTTGCCGAACTGCCGGATGTCGGCGCCCGCGATGAAGCTGCGGCCGGCGCCGATCAGTACCATCGCGGTGACTTTCGGGTCGGCCATGCCCTGCTCGACCGCGGCGATGATGCCCTCGCGCACACCGGGCCCGAGCGCGTTCACCGGCGGATTGTCGACAGTGATCACACCGATTCCGTCCTCGACTTCGAACCGCACCACCTCTGCTTCGCTCATTTCACGCCCTCTCCCCATCTCGGGTTGTCATGCAGGCAAATCACTGCGCAATTCAACAATTGTCGCATGATCCGACACGAGCAGCGTTCCAGCCAGCGCGAGCGCCCCCATCCTAACCTTCCCCCGCAAGCGGGGGAAGGAAATCTATTTGACGTTCACTCGCGAGCCGTGAAGCGCCGAGCCTTGCCCCCTCCCTTGCGCGTAGCGCGGGGGAGGGCTGGGGAGGGGGCACGCGCCATGGCATCATTGCGGCCCATGACCATCTACATCATCGTCGCGCTCGCATTTCTCACGCACGTGGGCTTCGCGGGCAGCCGCCTGGCGGTGCCGCTGTTCGCGGTGGACCAGGGCGCGTCGCCGTTCGTGGTCGGCACCATCGTGGCGCTCTATGCGATGTTCCCCGCCGTGCTGGCACTGGCCGCCGGCCGCATGATCGATCGCCTCGGTTTCAAGATCCCGCTGCTGTTCGGCACCGGCGGTGTATTCACGGCGTTGGTACTGCCGTGCCTGTGGCCGTCGATGGCGATGCTTTATTTCACGGCGTCGCTTCTCGGGATCGCATTCATGGCGCTCCAGCTTGCGTCACAGACCCTGGCCGGCGCGATCGCGGCCCCGGCCGAGCGCGCGCGCAATTTCAGCCACCTCAGCCTCGGGTTTGCGCTGGCGAACCTGGGCGGCCCGCTGCTCGCGGGCTTCCTCATTGACCGCATCGGTCACGCCTGGACTTTCGGTGCACTCGCCCTGCCGCTCGTTCCGGCGATCGTCGTCTCGGCCCTGGGCTCGCGCTGGATTCCGAACGTGCACGCGAAGGCGGAAGCGGTCGGCGGCGGCATGTTCGATCTGCTGAAGATCAAGGCGCTGCGCGATACCCTGATCGCGAGCGGCATCGTATCGGCGGCGTGGGACGTGTACCAGTTCTTCATGCCGATCTACGGGCGCGCGCTGGGCCTGTCGGCCACCGCGATCGGCGTGGTGATGAGCGCGTTCGCCGTCGCGATCATCCTGGTGCGCATCGTGCTGCCGTTTGCCGTGCGGCGCAGCGGCGAGGCGCGGCTGTTCACCTACGCGATGTTCGTCGCCGGCGCGGCGTTTTGCCTGATTCCTCTGTTTCAGGGCGCGTGGGCGCTCGCGGCCGCATCGTTTCTGCTGGGGGTCGGCTGCGGCGTCGGCCAGCCGCTTTCCATGACCATGGTGTTCAACACCTCGCCCAAGGATCGCGTGGGCGAGGCGACCGGCATGCGCATCACCGTGAACCAGGTGTTGCACTTCGCGATCCCACTGCTCTTCGGCGCGATGGGTTCCGTCGCCGGATTCGCCGCGGTGTTTCTCACCAATGCCGGCTTCCTCGTCGCCGGCGGCTTTGCCAGCCTGCGCAAGCAGGGCAGACGCTGAGATGTTCCATTTTGTAGTAATGTTGCGGAGCAGGAAGTGGGGGGATTCAGGATTTTCGACAAAACGCTTGTTCGAGGAGAAATCATGTTGAAGCCGTATTTCATAGTGTGCGTCGTCTCGGTTGGCCTGACCGGCCTGGGGGTGGGGACGGCATCCAGCCAGGAGTATCCCGGTAAGCCCGTACGCGTCATCACGTCGCCTGCCGGAGGCGGCAACGATTTCGTGGCGCGCCTGGTCGCGCGCGCCTTGTCAGGCTCCCTCGGCCAGCAAGTGATAGTCGACAACCGGCCCACGGTCCTGATCGCGGAGCTCGCGGCGAAAGCGCCGCCGGACGGGTACACGCTGCTTATCACCGGCAGCGCCCACTGGATCGGGCCGCTCGTCGACAAGACTTCGTACGACGCGATCAGGGACTTCGCGCCGATCACCCTGGTCGACAAGGCGCCGAGCACCCTCGTGGTCCACCCGTCGATGCCGGTGAAGTCCGTGCGCCAGCTCATCGCGCTCACCAAGGCGCGACCGGGCGAACTCAACTTCGCCGTCGGCGGGCCCGGTAGCTCGAATTTCATCGGCGCGATCCTGTTTGCCCATATGGCGGAAGTGAAGATCGTGCGCATTCCGTACAAGGGCACCGGGCCGGCCATAACCTCCGTGATGAGCGGCGAGACCCAGGCGATGTTCGCCTCGGCGGGCGGATCAGCGCCGCACGTCAAGTCGGGGCGGCTGCGCGCCCTGGCGGTGGGGAGTGCCAAACCTTCGAAACTCGCACCGGGGCTGCCCACGATCGCCGCCTCGGGCGTGCCAGGCTATGTCTCCGAAACGCTCCACGCGCTCTACGCCCCGGCCAGGACGCCGGCGGCAATCGTCACGCGGATCAACCAGGAGACCGCACGCTACCTCCAATCGGCGGCGGCCAAGGACATCTTTCTCAAAGCCGGAATCGACCCGGAGCCGACCTCGCCCGACGAGCTGACCGCAATCATGAAATCCGAAATCAACAGACTCGGGCCGGTGCTCAAGGCCGCGGGCATCGGCCCCAAGTAGGTGAACAGCGGTTGCCAAACACAGTGAAGGATCGCAAGATCGGCGCGAAGCGCCCGTCCGCGCAACATGCTATGCCGCGCCGTCGAGGAGCCTCCGCCGCGCCGCGCGATATTCGGCGTCGAGCCGATCCACCAGTTGCGCGACCGGCGGTATATCGTCGATATCGCCCACCCCCTGCCCCGCGCCCCAGATTTCCTTCCACGTCTTCGGGCGATCTTCCCGGCTGCGATACAGTCCCGGCGTTTCGTTGACGGGCAGGTTGTCGGGATCCAGTCCCGCATTGCGTATGCTGCCTGCGAGGTAGCTGCCGTGCACGCCGGAAAAGAGGGGCGTGTAGACGATGTCGCCCGAGCTGGACGCGACGATCATCTGCTTGTAGCGCTCCGGCGCCAGCGATTCCCTCGTGGCGATGAAGCGCGTACCGAGATACGCGAGATCGCACCCCATCGCCTCCGCCGCGAGCACGCCCGCGCCGTTGGTGATGGCGCCCGCGAGCACCAGCGGGCCCTTGTGGATACGCCGCAGTTCATTGACCAGTGCGAACGGATTGAGGGTGCCCGCGTGCCCGCCCGCGCCGCCGCATACCGCTATCAGGCCGTCGACGCCGGCTTCCAGCGCTTTTTCCGCGTGCCGCACCTTGATCACGTCGTGAAACACGATGCCGCCGTAATCGTGCACGCGCGGCACCAGCGCCGCGGGCGCGGAGAGCGACGTGATGACGATGGGCACCTTGTGGGCGAGGACGACTTCGAGATCGGCGTCGAGCCGCTGGTTGGCCTTGTTCATGATCAGGTTGACAGCGAACGGAGCGACCTTCCTGGCAGGATGCTCGCGCCGGCATTGCGCAAGCTCGGTCTCGATGCGCGTCAGCCAGCGATCGAGCTCGTCCTGGGGGCGCGCATTGAGTGCGGGAAACGAGCCGATCACGCCAGCCTTGCATTGCTCGATCACGAGGTCGGGACCGGAGACGAGAAACATCGGCGCGCCGAGCACGGGAATCCGCAGACGCTCGCGGAACTGAGGGGAAAGCGGCATTGAAACACCTTGCTTGCACGGAGGGCGACTGCCGCGTTTATATCATGCCCGTGGAGGCCGGTGGCTCAATTTTCCGGAACGCCGCGCCGCTGTGATATCTTCCGCACGGACCGATCGTTGAAATCGCTCATGCGTCGCGCCCACCAGCTTGGTGCACCAACAAGGTAGCGGTATGCACAAGGCGCCTGGATTCAGGCTCGAAACAGGTTTCGTCTTCGTTCTGCTCGTTCTGGGTTCCGCCATCAGCGTCATATCCTGGGGGTACGGTTTCGGCAGCCTCGCGCAGCCCGGGCCGGGACTGTATCCCTTCTTCGTCGGAGCGGCGATTTCGGTTTTCTCCCTTTTCATTCTGATAGCGGTATTGATGTCCGGGACGGGCAAGAGCCTGCCCGCCAGAGAGGGCGCCCGGACGCTCGCCCTCATGACGCTGACGTTCTGTTTCTGGATCCTCGCAATGCCGCTCCTGGGCTATGTCGTGGTCAGCATGCTCGCCACGTACGCCTTCTGCAAGGTCATGAAACTCGAGGGGTGGCGCAAGCCGCTGGCAGTGTCCGCCGGGACGGCCCTGTTCATCTATCTGCTCTTCGATTACTGGCTGTACGTCGACCTGCCGCGCGGGATTCTGGGATAAGGAGCGGCCGGCATGGAGGGGTTAAGTCTTCTCTACAGCGGATTCATCAATTCCTTCACGACGGTCAATCTCGTCGCCTGTTTCATCGGCGCTTTGATCGGCACCGTCGTCGGCGTGCTGCCGGGTCTGGGGCCGACGGCGACGATGGTGCTGATGCTGCCGTTCACCCTGCCCTATGGGCCGACGACGGGATTGATCATGATGACGGGTGTCTGGTACGGAGCCATGTATGGAGGCTCGACCACCTCGGTGCTGGTCAACATACCGGGAGAAGCCGCGAGCGTGGTGACATGCATCGACGGCTACCAGATGTGCAAGAACGGGCGCGCAGGCGCGGCGCTTGCGCTGGTGGCGATCGGCTCGTTTGTCGCGGGAACCATCGGCCTTCTGGGACTGCAGTTCTTCGCGCCCCTCCTGGGCAACGCGGCACTTTCTTTCGGCCCGCCCGAGTTTCTCAGCTTCATGATCCTCGCTTTTGTGCTGCTATCCAATCTCTCGGCCGAGGCGCCGCTCAAAGGGGCGTTGATGATCGCGCTGGGGCTTTTCCTCGCGACCGTCGGCATCAATCCCATGGACAGCTACCCCCGATTCACTTTCGGTTTCGAAAAACTGATGCTGGGCATCGACTTTCTGCCCGTCGCCGTGGGTCTCTTTGGCATCTCCGAAGTATTGAGCATCGCCGTCGAAAAATACGTGAAACCGGTGGTCAGCAAAGTCCGCTTGAGAGATCTTTATCCTAACCGGGACGAAATCAGGCGTTCCGTGAATCCGATGCTGCGGGGTTCGATACTCGGATTTTTCATGGGACTGCTGCCGGGGCCGTGCACGGTGATTTCCACGTTCGTCGCGTATGCGCTCGAGAAGAGAATATCCAGGACCCCGGAGCGATTCGGACACGGCGCCGTGGAAGGCGTGGTCGGGCCCGAGTCCGCAAACAACAGTGCGGTGATGGGGTCGATGATTCCGCTCCTCACGCTGGGCATCCCGTTCGCGGCGCCGAGCGCCATCATGCTGGCGGGACTGCGTATGCACAACGTCGAACCGGGCCCGATGCTCTTCGTCACCCACCCGGACGTGTTCTGGACATTCATCGCGGCGATGTACCTGGGCAACCTCATGCTCCTGATCCTCAATCTGCCGCTCGTCGGCGCTTTCGCGAAGATCGCGGTGATCCGGCCCCAGGTGCTACTGCCCGTCATCAGCCTGATCTGCCTGGTCGGCGTCTACAGCGTGAGGAACGCCCTGTTCGATGTGTGGGTGATGATCGGCGCGGGCGTCGTCGGATATTTTCTGCGTCAATGGAAATATCCGATCGCCCCCTTCATCATCGGGCTCGTGCTGGGTCCGACAACGGAAAACAGTCTTCGCCAGACCTTGCTGATGTTCAAGGGGGACGTATCTCTCATCGTGGGCCGGCCGTTGTCCATCACGCTGCTCGCTTTGGCAACGGCGTTTCTCGCCTACAAGTTCCTGGGGCCGCGGTTCGGGACGAAGCTTGCGGTCAACGTCGACGAGGGCAAGTCGCTCTGAATGCGGTGACCTGTGATCGGTAATCGGCGGTCGGTGACCGGAAATCCATGGTGCAGTGCGCCTGCGGCATTTTGTCGCAGGCTCCGGGTTCTGTTCTGGACAGCGCCGGAAAGAGGTAGGATGATTCGTGGAAGGAAGCGCGAAGTTTCGACGAGACCCGATCCGATCAGAGGAAGGAACAGGAACATGAAACGATTCTTGACTGCCATTGCGAGCGTCTGGTTGATTTCCGGCCCCGTCGCCGCCCAGGCGGCGGACAAGTACCCCGCAAAACCGATCACGTGCATCGTCGGAGTCGAGGCCGGCGGCGATGGAGACGTGCTGGTGCGCCCCATCATGCAGCGCGTCTCCAAGATGCTGGGCCAGCCCATCGTCATTGTGAACAAGCCCGGGGGCGGCAGCTCCATCGCCTACCGCGAAATCCATGGCGCGAAGCCCGACGGCTATACCATCGGCTGGGGATCGGCGACGATCATCACCAACAAGCTGCAGGGCGTCTCGCCGCTCGACTATCATGACTTCACCCACCTGGGCGGTTACGCGACCTTTTTCCCGATTGTCATTGCCTCCACCAAGAGCAAGGCGCCGCTCAACACCATCCAGGAGGCCATCGCCTATGCGAAGGCCAACCCCGGAAAAATGAACATGTCGACGGCGGGAGTCGGGCAGAGCTGGTGGGTCGCCGCGATGTCCTTTCTGGGTGGAACGGGCATGAAGGTCAACACGATTCCCCAGCCGGGAGCCGGTGCCCTGGTCGTCGCCCAGGTGGCAGGCGGACATGCCGAACTGGGGGTTGCAGCCATGGGTTCGGCAAAGAGCATGGTCGAGAGCGGACAGGTAAAGTTTCTGGCGACGCTGGGCGAAGGGCGGGCGCCCGCGCCGTACGACAAGATTCCCACCGTAAGAGAACTCGGATATGACGTGAGTTGGGAGTCGACCAATTTCATAATGGGCCCGCCTAAATTGCCGAAGGAAATCGTGGCGATCCTCGTCCCTGCCATCGAGAAAGCGGCGAAGGACCCCGCGTTCGTCAAGTTCGCCATCGAGAGAAACACGCGCTGGGAATACATTGCCCCGGGCAACGTTGTCCCCGCCTTCGACAAGCGCAGAGTCGCCGTGCGGGAAATCATGGGCAAGGCCGGAATATTGAAAGAAGCGAAGTAGGGATCCGGTAGCCCGTCGCCGGGCGGCCGGCCTTATCTCGATTCGCCGCGGTCCCCGGCAAGTTCGCGCGGCCGGATCACCCAGAACGCCGCCAGCGCGAGCAGCATCAAAACGGCCACCGCCAGGAACGCGGCGGCCCACGCCGTGCGCGACATGCCGCCGGCAAGATCGAGTATGACGCCCACCATCAGCGGCCCGACGAATCCGCCGGCGTAACCCAATGTCGAATGCACGGCCAGCGTCGCCCCGCGGCGCGCGGGCTCGGCGGTACCGGCGGCGCCTGCCGTCAGCGACGACGAATCGAGCCACACGATAAACCCATAAAGCAGTAGCAGGCCGACGGCGACCGCGTACGACAGGGTGCCCACGAACCCGATCGTGGCGCCGACCACGGCCGATGCCAGCATGGCGATGCCGATCAGCCTGCGCCGGCCGAAACGGATCGCCGCCTCGTTGCCGAAGACGCTCGCTGCCGTTCCGATCAGGCCGAGGGCAGTCAGCACGAACGTCGGGGAGAGCGGCGTGTCGGCGGCGCCGGTGCTGATTGCCACGTAGCCGAGAAAGGCCACGCCCCAGCCTCGCAGCGCATTCATCTCGAGCGTATGGACGCAGTAAGCCAGCGCATAAGCCATGGCCGAGCGATTGCGGAACACGGGGCGGAAATCGAACAGCTTGAAACCCTCGCCGGCCGCGGGTGCCGGCTGCGGGCGGCGCGGCGCCGACCACGCTACGATCAACCATGCAAGCGCCGCGCTCAGTCCGGCGACGATGAACGCAGTCTGCCAGCCGTAGAATCCCGCAAGCAGGCCGGCGCACGAAAAGGACAGCGCGCCGGAGACGCCGATGCTGGCGGCGTGCCCGGCCACGGCGCGCGACATGAGCCTTGCGTCGACCTGGTCCGCGAGCAGCTTGAGGCCCGTCATGTAGGTGCCCGCCCAGCCGATGCCGGCGAGCGCGCGCGTCGCCAGCGCCGACCAGAAGCCCTCCGCGTAGATGCCGAACAGCAGGTGGCCCGCGATGGTGCAGCCGACCCCGAAGAGATAGACGCGCCTCGCATCGACCCGGTCCGTCAGGGTCACGAGGATGGGCACCGCGACCATGTAGGCCGCGTAGAAGATGCCGGTGATCCACCCCGCCTCGCTGTTGCTGATGCCCCACAGCGGGATCATCGAAGGGAGCAGCGCCGGCCAGAAGTACGCTCCGATCTGGACCAGCACCTGCGCCGCGCACACGACCGCGACGAGACGCGCTCCCGACAACCCTCGAACCCGCCCGTGCTGCATCAATTCATGCTTCGGCTACTCGCCGTCCGGCACTTGCCCGGTGGAAGTCTTAAAGCTCACGAAGCGCGTGCCCTCTTCCAGAGCGATCTGCTCGTGCTCCTGATCGCTGAGGATCAGCGCCACCTCGCCGGGGCCGATCTCGCGTGTTTCGTCTGCGATCCTCATGCGCAAACGCCCGGAGACCACCAGCATCATCTGCTCGCTCTTGTGATGGTGCGCTTTGGCGCCGGTGCCCTTGGGCTCGGTGTACCAGCCGATCTCCAGTTCGTCGCCGGTGATGGTCGGGCCGTACGCGGTGGAATGCCCCGGCGCCACGACCGCGCCTGGAATCTCGTCAAGTTTGAAGAAGGGCATCGATCCTCCGGATTGAAAGGCGTGACTGGTGAGGGGGCGCGGCTCGTGACCGGCTGCGATCTCTACGATGATACGCCACGCGGGGCGGGTGGCGCACGGCTCTCGCGGCGGATGCTGTAGTAAGTGCCCGTAAAGATCACCGCGGCGCCGAGGAAGATCGAGAATTCGAGCGGCTCGCCGTAGAACAACACGCCGACCGCGGCGATGAACGGCAGCCGCAGAAAATCGAACGGCACGACGAGCGTTGCGTCGGCGATGCGCAAGGCGCGCGCGAGACAGAAGTGCGCGGTGAGGCCGGTCGCGCCGACCACGACGATCCACGGCCACTCGGCAAGTCGGGGAGTAACCCACACCGGCAGCGCGAGCACCATGCCGAGCGGAAGCTGGATCGCCGACATGTAGAACAGCAATGCGAACGCCGTATCGTGCCCGGCGATGCGCTTGGTCGCGATCATGGTCGAGGCGTAGGCGAACGCTCCCGCGAGCATCACCAGCGCCGCGGGCGGAACACGTTCCAGGCCGGGCCTGAGGATGATGAGGATGCCCGCAAAGCCCAGCACGAGCATCACGACCCGGCCGCGGTTCAGGCGCTCGCCCAGGAGCAGCGCCGCGAGCACCGCGGTCCACACCGGCATGGTGAACTCGATCGCGAATACGGTCGCGAGCGGCAGCAATCCGATCGCGTAGACCCACGCGTACTGGCCGCCGAAGTGCAGCAGGTTGCGCACCACGTGCAAGCCGAAGCGCTCCGTGCGCAGCGTACGCGCGCCGAAACGCGGCAGGATGACGAGCAGGATCGCGAGCGCGACGACGCTGCGCAGGAACAGGATTTCGAAGATGCCCATGGCGTGCGCCAGTTCGCGCACGGCCACCGCCATGAGAACGAAGGAGAGCAGCGCACCCCCCATCCACAGGACGGCGCGCAGGGCGACGGACATCCCGCCCGGCCCGCTCACGCCGTCAATTGCCGCGCCAACGCGTCGATCTGGCGCAGCGTCACTTCTCGTATCTGGCCGGCAGTGAGGTTGCTGATGGGGTGCGGCAGCTCGATGTAGGGATGCCCCTCCATGCCTTTGCTGCGGAACTGGAACGTCGCGGCCCGGGCGAACGCCTCGGTGATGATCACCGCCGCCGGAATGCCCCGCTTCTCGAATTCAACCGTGTCGTGCACACTGCACAACGTGCACGAGCCTCACCCGCCCAGCGCGGCGACGGCGATCTGCACCTCGCCCGCCATTTCATTGATGATCTCCGGGGCCGCGACCTTCGAAAACATTTCCTTCTTGCGAATGACGGCCCGCGCCGCGCCATAGCGCTCGACGAGGGCATCGCCGATGGTCTGCAGGATGATGTCCGCGCCTTCCTTGGTATTGTCGAGGAGGCCGATCACCTTGCCGGCGAGGCTCGCGGGACGGCGCGCCGGCGGCACCTTGGCCTGGACCGCCGAAAAAGTCGGATCGATGAAACCCTTGATCTCCATGTACTCCTCCTCAGCGTGATGTCGCGGGTACTATTTGCCGCCGGCGCGCGGCCTCAGACCTCGTACTCGCCGTGCACCGCGATGCTGCCGCCGCCCCAACCGGGCAATACCGCGGTAATGGGGCCCAGTCCACCGGCGACGATCAGGTGCAGGTCGTCCGGGTGCTTGATCGCAGGCACGAACAGGTCCTCGTTGTGGAAGTCGATATTCAGCTTCTCCGCCCGCTCCGTGCGCCACGTGCCGCCGCGCCGCAATTCGCGCACCGGACGGCCTGCGAGTTCGCGCAGGCGCTCAACCACCGCGGCGCGGCCCATCCCCGCCTGCGCGCAGATCCGGGCCTGCGTGGGGCACATCGCGACCACCATGGCGCAACGGGGCACGCTCATGTTCATCATGTTGAGCGCGCTCATGCTGTCGGCGATGCCGGTGAGGAGCCGTCCGGGTTCGGTGCTGAAATCGTCGAAGCCGTAACGCGGCGGATCCACCATCGCGCAGGTGATGACATTGGCGTCCGGCGCATATCCCCGCGCCACCGCGAGGCTTTCCCACGGGCTCAGTTCCATGTTTTCGGTGAGGCACGCCGTGTAGCGCAGCGGGGAAGCGAACACGGTGGAAGAGCCGATCCCCGGAATGCCGCTTCCGAGGTTGGTCAGCATCAACCGAATCGCCCGGCCGATGCTCGCGTTGGCCCGAAAACCAGGCCCGAAGCAGCCGTTTCCGCCATGCACGCCGACC
>Ga0209108_10000598_pt1 | contig 20019 bp, 16 predicted proteins | sample Rifsed10ft1_FD_184003 | JGI IMG/M metagenome (GOLD analysis project Ga0209108, IMG submission 184003) | Soil microbial communities from Rifle, Colorado, USA - sediment 10ft 1 (version 2) | ecosystem: Environmental > Terrestrial > Deep subsurface > Rock core/Sediment | place: Rifle, Colorado...
CGTTCCGCTGCCCGCTGCCCGCTGCCCGCTGCCCGCTGCCCGCTACCCGCTACCCGCGCCTTAACTTCCAGTCAGCACGCCGGCATTCCAGCACAAGGCACTCCATGTCCATCCGCCCAGTAAAGCAGATCATCGAGTCCAGGCCGACCATGGAGGGCGCGGGCGTGAAGCTTCGCCGTGCATTCGGCTTCGGCAACACCAGCGAGTTCGACCCGTTTCTCCTCTTTGACGACTTCCGCAACGAGCGTCCCGCCGACTACCTGGCGGGCTTTCCGTGGCATCCACATCGCGGCATCGAGACCATCACGTATGTCCTGAGGGGGACGGTTGAGCACGGTGACAGCCTGGGCAATCATGGCGCGTTAGGCGCCGGGGACGTCCAGTGGATGACGGCGGGCAGCGGCATCATGCACCAGGAGATGCCGCGGGGCGACGAGGCGGGGAGAATGCACGGCTTCCAGCTGTGGGCGAACCTGCCGTCGTCGCTCAAGATGACCAGGCCGCGATACCAGGACATCGCGTCGGCGCACATCCCGGAAGTCGTCGAGGACGACGGCACCCGCGTGCGCGTGGTGTGCGGGGAGTTCTGGGGAAGGCGTGGGCCGGTCGAGGGTATCGCGGCCGAACCGTACTACCTCGACATCTGGGTGCCGCCCGAGGTCCGCCGGTCGTTCCCGGTCGACACCCGGCGGCATGCCTTCGCCTACATCTTCGAGGGATCGGGCACGTTTCGCGATGCGTCGAAACCGTTTGGCGTGCTCACGGAGAAGAGCGGTCCCGTCGAAACCGTGGCGCGCGAGATGACCGGCAATCGCTCACTCGTGCTCTTCGACGCGGGCGACGAGATCACGGTGCTGGCGGGTCCGGATGGAATCCGGTTCCTGCTGGTCTCCGGTCAGCCGCTGAAGGAACCGGTTGCCTGGTACGGTCCCATCGTGATGAACACCAAAGCCGAGTTGGTGAAGGCGGTTCAGGAACTTCGTGATGGAACGTTCATTCGTTGAGGACGATCATCGCGGGTAGGGCGGGACACGGATTACTCGGATGACGCGGGTTTACGCTGATTGAGTACGCCGTGAAGGGCTGATCGCCTCGACGCAGCGCACCCGCGCTCTGTCCTGCCCTTCACGGCGTGCTCCATCCGTGCAGATCCGCGTAACCCGCGTGATCCGTGTTCACGCTGTATCAGACCTGATCCTAGCACACGCTTGAACAGGCTTGATCGCTATACCCCGAATTGAGACAGATGATGATCCAGGTGCTTGGCGCCCATGCGCGACCAGTCCTTTCCTGTCATCGGGCCCATGAACGAGCTGTCGGGCCACGCCGCATCGAGCGGGCGCGCGGTCACCTCGTCGATCAGCCCTAACAGCTTTGCCTTCTCGGCAGCAAAATCGTACTGCTCCCTCGCGCGGAACTCCCGGGCCGTTGGCGTCTTGCCCTTGCGCCACGGAAAGTTCAGGACGAGGAACTTCACGATCGCGTGAGGCATCGGCAGTCGGATCTCCTCGACAGGGTAACGCCCGAGGCAGTTTTCGATTCCGCGGTTCACGTGCCACAGCATCTGATCGACCGTCATCCGCCCCCAGCGCCGCGTGCTGTCTGGGCGGAGGGCGGTCACGCGCGACTTGATGGTGTCGCGCGTTGCCGGATCATGGAGCATCGGCATCGGTCGTGATCGAGTTGGCGGATATCCTATTTGTTTGTGCTCGCCGGGGAATCTAGCGGCTTGGCGTTGGCGGTCGCGGCTCCCTCCAACCGGTATGGTGCCGACTGCCGCCCGCGCGCCATCTTGTCAGGGAAGCCCTCAGTTCTGGCCGTTCCTTCTGCAAGGCAGGACCTCATGCGGATCATCCTGGCATCGTCCCTTTGCCTCGGCCTGGCCGTGCCGGTCGCCGCCCAGACCGTCGCCGTCAGCGCCGCTGACTATGACCGCGCGCGTGGACTGGCCGCGAGAAACCGCAGCCTGGTCGTGGACGCCATCGAGTCGCCGACGTGGGCGGGGAACACACGGCTGATCTACCGGAAGTCAGTCGCGGGCGGGAACTCGTTCGTGCTGGTCGACGTCACGAATCGTGAAACGCCCGAGAAGCGCGCGGCCTTCGATCATGAACGTCTCGCTACGGGACTCGCCGCGGTCACCGGTGGCCGCTACACCTCGACCACACTTCCGTTCAACCGCTTCGCGTTCACGAACAACGACCAGGCGATTCTCTTCACGGTCGACAGCGCGTCGTTCAGCTGTTCGATAACCGAGTACACGTGCAGCCGCGCGGCAGCAGGCACAGGCGGCGGCCGGGGCGGACGTGGTGGTGGAGGAAGGGAAGGGGGCGCCGGCGGCACCGCGGCCGACGTTGGTCTTGCTTCGCCTGACGGGAAACGCGTCGCCTGGATCAACAACTTCAACGTCTGGGTGCGCGACGCCGGAACAAGCCCGTCCGAGGGCATCGCACTCAGCCGCGACGGATCGGAGGGAAATCCGTACACCCGGCAGTCACTCAACTGGGCGCCGAACTCGCGGTACCTGGCCGCCTATCGAGTGCGCCCCGGATACCAGCGCATGGTGCGGTACGTCGTCTCCTCGCCTCCGGACCAGGTGCAACCGAAATACTTCGAGCGCTTCTACGCCAAGCCCGGTGACGTGCTCGACCTGCAGCAGCCGACGTTGTTCGACGTCGAGAACCGCAAGCAGACGAGCGTCGACAACGCGCTCTTCCCCGATCCATTCAACCTGAGCGGGCCGCAGTGGCGGCGTGACAGCCGCGCGTTCACGTTCGAGTACAACCAGCGCGGCCATCAGCGGTATCGCGTCATCGAAGTCAATGCCACGACAGGCCAGGCCCGCGCGTTGATCGACGAACAGTCGACCACGTTCATCGACTACCGGCGCGCGGCGGGCACGCTCGATGGCGGCGGCCGCGTCTACCGCTTCGACGTCGACGATGGCGCCGAGCTCGTGTGGCTGTCGGAACGAGACGGATGGGCGCACCTGTATCTGTACGATGGCGCCACTGGAACGGTGAAGAACCAGATCACGAAGGGCGAGTTCGTCGTCCGCGCCGTGCAGCGCGTCGACCAGCCACGGCGGCAGATCTATTTCAGCGCGGGAGGCATGGATCCGGAACAAGACCCGTATTTCGCGCACTTCTACCGCGTGAACTTCGATGGAACGGGCCTGACGCCCCTGACCGGTGCGCCCGCCGATCACTCGGTGACGTACTCGCCGGACGGCGAACTGTATGTCGACACCTGGTCCCGCGTGGATCTCGCGCCGATCGCTCAGCTGCGCCAATCAACAGACGGCAAGGTACTGCTCGACCTGGAGCGCGCCGACATAGCGGCGCTGGCAAAATCCGGCTGGCGCGCGCCCGAAGTGTTCACGGCCAAGGGTCGCGACGGTACCACGGACATCTGGGGAGTCGTCGTCCGTCCGTCGCGCTTCGATCCGCGTCGCAAGTACCCGGTCATCGAGTACATCTACGCTGGCCCGCACGGCTCCTTCGTGCCCAAGAACTTCTCGCCGTACTACAACATGCAGTCGATCGCCGAGCTGGGGTTTGTCGTCGTGCAGATCGACGGCATGGGCACGGCGAACCGAAGCCGCAAGTTCCATGATGTGGCCTGGAAGGACATCGGCGACGCCGGATTCCCCGACCGCATCCTCTGGCACAAGGCGTACGCGGCGAAGAATCCGTGGTACGACATCACGCGCGTTGGAATCTTCGGCGGCTCGGCCGGCGGCCAGAACGCGATGGGCGCGCTGCTCTTCCATCCGGAGTTCTACCGCGTGGCCGTCGCCTTTGCCGGCTGCCACGACAACCGGATGGACAAGGTCTGGTGGAACGAGCAGTGGATGGGGTATCCGATCGGTCCCGAGTACGAGGCCAGCTCCAACGTCGTTCACGCGCACAAGTTGCAGGGGAAGCTGCTGCTCGTGCTGCCCGAGCTCGACACGAATGTCGATCCGTCGTCGACCATGCAGGTGGTGAACGCGCTGATCAAGGCAAACAAGACGTTCGACCTGCTCGTCATGCCGGGCGAGGAGCACGGCGGTGGCCGGCGGGGGCCCAGCGCGTCCTACGGTGACCGGAAGATGTGGGACTTCTTCGTCCACAACTTGTTAGGCGCGGAGCCGCCGCAGTGGAACGCGGCTGTGAACGCGGGCGCAACCGAAGGCGATGAAGGCTTGTTCGGCCCGAGCTGGGAATCGATTCGCGCCGGCTTCGAACGTCCTGTCCCAACCGGTGATCTGCTGGCCAGCGTGCCGCCGCGTCGTTAGGCAGGCGTGGAGTCAACGCTCAGGGGCGCCCCCGACGAATGCGCGTGCCTCACGAGCATGATGCGGGCACACGCACAGCATCGCCAACAATCGCGCCGGGCCCGGTTGGGTGTCGCGACGTGATGCGCGCGATTCGAGGAGTGCCTCGAGTGCATCAAGATCGATCGATGCCTTCGAATCGAGGACACGGGCAAGGGCCAGCTCGGCACCGATCCCCTTCGCCGACATCACCAGCCGCCGGCACCGATCGATGCGACGCGCGAGCGACGCCCGTTCCAGTCGAGTCGAGCTCATCAGCCGCTCTTGAAGGGCACGGAGGACGGCGACGTGGGAAGCGGACGAGGCTTCGGTCGCCGGCTTCGCGATTTCGCGACCGCGCTCTTCACTCAGCCACTTCTCCACCGCGGCCGAAACGGCAAGCAGGGCATCCGGCACGTTCTCATCCGGGCCTGGTTGCGCAATCGGGCCGCATCGCGACGAGCACATTCGCACGACGCGAAGGACATCCGCGGGCCTGTCCGATAGTGAGTCATCGCTGAACGCCAGGAGCCGACGGTTCGTTCCGTCGCCAACCAGGGCGATGGCGACACAATGCTCGGGGCCTGGCTTCGCGTCGACACGACGATGTGGACTGGTTCGATCCGTCCAGAGCGAGAGTGCCTGACGAAGCTCTTCGATGGCCTGCGATTCTCCGCGTTGCGCGACGCTCGCCGTTGCTTTCGCCAGCCTGTTGCCAAGCAGTGGCAGGGCGGACTTCAGCTCGTCGACTCCGCCAACGCTGGATGACAGGCGGGCCTTTCGTTGAAGGGCTCGCACCACCGGAACGAGCTCGCGCGCTGCGACCGGTGGTCCGATGGCATAGACCGCAATGAGGCGATGCGGCGACCCAAAGCGTCTCAGACGGCCAACTCGCTGCTCCAGACGAGCGATCGTCCATGGAAGGTCCAGATGCACAATCACGCCGGCGCGCCGAAGGCTGAGGCCCTCGCTGAGGACATCTGTTGCGATCAGCCAATGGAGTGGCATTGCTGCCGGTGTGGCGCTCGCGAGGTCGCCGATGTCGAGTGCGCGCACGATCTCCTCGACCGTCACGCGGCCCGACGCGATCCGGGCACCCGTACCGGTCACCAGAGCGCCCCCGCCGTCAGGCAAGCCCGCGCGGAACGTCGCGGCCGCGGTATCGGCGAACTGTGTGAACGCTACCAGCGGAGTCGATGGATGACGCTCGCGCACGGATGCGAGAAGCCGTATCCGCGCCTTGTCGGCAGCGCCGTCGTTTCGATCGAGGCAACCGAGTATCGCGCGCACTCCTTCAGTGTGTCTCTGGATCGCGGCCCGGATCCGGGGGACGTCGACACCGGAATCACCGCGACCCATCAACTCCGGGAAGCCGAGCTGGATCGCGTCATCGACCACCGGCCAGTAGGCGAGTTCACGACGGTCAGGCAGCCGTCCGGATTCCAGAGCGCCCTCCATGGCAGCCGCGCGCTGCAGCCGGCGCCGCAGCGTTGCGCGGAGAGCCGCTTCCGACGACGACCACGCCCGGATGAGACCGAGCAGCAACAGCGCGTGAGCGGCAGCGCCGTCCGCCGCCGGCACCGCTGGCGGAAGTGCGGCGATGGCCCGAAGGGTGTCCCGATCGGTGGGGACGTCCAGCCAGCGAGGTTCGGCGATTGCGGGAAGCGCTGATGCGCTGTCTGCCGCAACGCCAACCCACGAACCCGCCGTCCGACGCACGATGACGTGACGCAGCTCATCCTCACTCAACGTGTCGGCTCGCGATCCCATGAACAGCGCGACGAGGGCCCGGAGATCGCGTCCGCGATTGTGGATCGGTGTCGCCGTGAGGAGCAGGACCCGGGCACCCCACGCCAGATCCGCCAACGCTGCATAACGCTTGCTGCGGGGATTCCGCGCGTGATGGGCTTCGTCGAGCACCAGCAGCGCCGGCCTTTCCACGACCATCGTCTGCCCGCGGCTCAGCGCCTCATACGACTCGATGCGAGCGTCCACTCCGGTGCGCCTCAGTGCCTCGCGCCACATCTGTCGCAGCGCGGCCGGCGCGACGATCAGCACCGGCGTCATGATGCGCGCCACCGAAATCGCCACGAATGTCTTGCCCATTCCCGTCGCGTCAGCCAGCACTCCACCGCCCCACCTGCCTAACAAGGCAAGCAGGCGCGCGGCCGCCTCGACCTGGTGCGGTGCCAGGCGTATTCCCCCCTGCTCAGCCGTGATCGCCGGGGCCGCGAGGTACGCCTCCGCGATCCGCCGCATCACCTCACGCGGATCGGCCGCGATCAGCCGTTCATCCACTCGAGGAGCGGTGCGACCGTGCGCAGTCGGATGCGAAACGCGTCCAGGGCAGCCTCCATCAAATCGCCGCGGCTGGGCGGATCGCCCCGCAGGCCACGTTCGCCAAGGGGCGCCAGTACGTCGCGGGCGCGAGCCCAGTCGTCAGGCACCGGGAGGCGCGCCATCGTCCACGCAAAATGCCGCCGATATCCTCCCCGCGCCGGCTCGGCAACCGCTCCGACCCACGCGTTCGCGAGCGGAGAGTTGAACAACGCCGCGAGCGCCATCGCGTCAACGAGGTCCCGCGCCGGCAGCACGTAGCACGTGTTCAGTGGCACGGTTCGGTCGCCGGGCTGCAGCACGAGCGCCTGGAGCGACCGGCCAAGATCAGCCCACACGACCCGGGGCCGATCGGACCGCGATCCCTCGAGCCGGAAGAGAGACCACCATGCTACGCCACCCCGCGCGTCGGTTCGTGCCTCGAGCCTGCCGCGCCAGGGTAGCAGCCAGCTTCGAAGGCTCGCCGGCAACCGCTCGAGTGCCTGCCCCTCGTCGAAGTACGGGAATACAATGGATTCCGTACGATCGCCGGCGCACCAGGCCCGCACCGACTCGCCGCGCAGCACCGGCCGGACAAAACGCTGCTCGAGCACGGCGCGCCGCGATCCATCGCTCACCTCTGTGCCCGGGCACTGAGTCTCTGCGCGAACGATGAAGGCTTCATTGCAGCCGCACTTCACGCCGAGCGTCGCCACGCCGAGTCCAGCGGCAAACAAAGGCACACCGTCGCGCGTGAGGCGGTCGAAAGCAGCGCGCGCCTCAGGTGGGAGCGCGATCCACGGCGCGCCGGCCGATTCGTCCAGCGGAAGCGCCGACCGCGGCGTCTGCCACGCCACCTCCAAGCGACCGCGATGCACGGCGAGTCGCGACGCTTCACCAGCGTTTGACGGTGACTTGCCAGCCACGACCAGCGACGGATACGTGGCCGCATCGAACATCGCCGGTGCGCCGGACCAATCCTCCAGCGCCACCAGCGTCGCTCGCTCGGCGAGGAGCCGACGCACGCCGCCACCAGCGAGCGATCGCCAGAGCTTGGATGGCACCAGTAACGACATGACACCATCATCGCGCAACAACTGATGGCTGCGCTCGACGAAGAGGCTCGCCGCGTCGATCTGCGATCCGAAACCAGACCCCGCCCGCGCCGCTCTCGCCCCGGCCAGCCAGGCTGCCTCCCTGTACACGCGAAACTCACGACGCAGCCCGTCGCGCATGGTGGCCGGGATGTTGTGCAGCCTGATCCAGGGAGGGTTTCCGACGATCACGTCGAAGCCGCCGGCGCGAGCGGCATCTGGGAACTGCGCCGCGAATACAAATGGCAACGCGCTCCCCGCCAGGACCGATCGTCGCCGGGCCCGGAGTTCTCGCGCGGTCACCCGAAGTTGCCGCGACTCCTCGCGTTCACCCGCCAGCGTGCCCCGACGTCCGCCGAATAGATCGCGGCCGCGCGCCGCACCGACGAGCGAGCGCCGCTGCGCCGCCACCTGTTCCAGCCGCGCGTCGAGCCAGGCGACGAGGTTCGCTCGCTCCAGCCGGTCGAGCGCCCGGGCCAGCGACCGCTTTCGCGTCCCCGTGGCGCGTGCATAACGAGAGCGCAGCAGCGCGGCACGACCATCCCGCGACCAGTTGGTGCGGAGTGAGAAGTCGCCGCCCAACAGCGTATCGCCGCACCGGATGTTGTGATCCAGGTTCGGGAGTGGAGGAACCTCGGACGGATTCGTCGCTGGGTGATCGATCACCAGCGACAGCCACAGCCGCAGCTCACACAACCACACCGCGGTCGGGCTCACGTCGACGCCGAAAACGGACTGCGACACCACGTCGCGCCTGATCGCGCCGGGCAACCTTCCGTCACCAGCGGCCACACGCAGGGCCGTGAGCCGGTCAACCACGTGAACCAGGAAAGCGCCGGACCCACAGGCGGGGTCGAGGATGCGTATCCCGGAAATCGCCGCGCGCAGCTGTGCTGTCTCGGGCGGATCGAGGCCTGCTCCACTCGTGATTCGCTCTCTTGTAGCCTGAGATACGCCGCGTCCTGAAAGGACGGCGTCGAGGGCGGCATCCGTTGCTCTGGTGACAAGCGCCAGCGGCGTATAGAACGCGCCCGTGGTGCGCCGTTCCTCAGACACCATCAGCGACTCGAATGCCCGCCCGAGTATCTCGGGGTCGATCGCCGCCTCCTGCCACGTCGACGTCTCCTCGCGCGGCGTGAATCGATATCGGATCAGCAATTGATCGAATACCTCACCGAAGTCCTCGTCACGCATGACGAGATCGCGAGCCAACCGCTCGGCTGGCGAGCGCGTGAAGAGTCCGCCGTTCAGGAAGGGAATGCGGCCGAGCGAGCGGGCACACGGCGCGCGCCGGTGCGACGGGGTATTCAGCGTTCCGAAAAAGAGCGGCTCGAGTACGCGACGCTGATATCGGCCGCCCTTCGCCACGCACTCGTCGAACGTGCGCGCCAGGAACCGCCGATCCGCGTCCAGCCAGCCCTTCGCCTCGAGGAAAGCGAGAAAGAGCAGTCTGGAGACAGTCAGCAGGGCGATCTCACGGCGGGCGTTCATGGCGCCTTTCCCTGATGCGTCGTCGCCGAGGCGCGCCACAAGAACCTGCAGTGTGAGAAAGAAGCGGCGCGAGATGGACTCCCGGCCCAGTATCTCAAACCACCGTCCATGTACCTCGAGGTCTGCGCCTTCCAGCGACGTCGCCAACGCGTCGAGCGTTTCTTCGTCGGTCGGCAGGACCTCACGGCAGTCCACAACCAGGGCGGCAACGCGCGGCGCCGGTTTTGACCCGGGCTGCCACGCCGCAACCACCAGTTCGCGCCGATCGGACACCAACAGGGCGAGTAGCCACAACAGGTGCGGCGCCTTCCTGGATAGACGCTCGGCCAGGCGCGCCGCCTGCTCACGCCCCGAGGCACCTCCCCGACTGACCACGAGCACTAGCCGGGTGGTTCCGGGGCCTGCAGCCAACTGGACGTCCGTCAGCTCCTCAGGGATCCCCAATGCCCGGCGGGTGGCCGCATCGGCGACCCCCGGCTGTCCAAATCCAAACTCACTGGCCAGAGCTCTGAGCAGTTCGGCCGGATCACCCTGGCCGAGGAGGGTTGGCCACGCGGCGAAGCGCATGCGCCAACGTGAGATCTCCCCTGAGTCTCACCGTCATCCTCGCAACGCGGGGGGTCGCAATTCCCCGCGTCCGCCCCCTGCTTTCGTCTCGCCAAACCCACCGGCAAGCGTTATCGTCGTGGCTTCCACCGAGGGCGCTGCACGGCACGAATGACCACGTCCACCGCGAACCACACCTCGATTCAGGGGCCCGACTCGAATCGGCTCGGGGTCCTGGGAACGAGCATCATCATCCGGCTGGTCGTCTACTACATCGCAGTAGCGATTGTCGGTTTCCTCGCCTGGCGTTTTCTGCCGGCGTCGCTCAAAGAGCTGCTTCATTCGGCAACGCAGCCGCTGGTTGGCCTGAGCAACACTTCGGCGCCGACGACGTTCATGACGCCGGACCCCCAGATCGACGCGCTTTCTCCGCTGGCGGTTGCGTTCATGGGGCTCATTGCCTCGGCCTCCGCGGTTGTCTTCTGCATGCCGGTCTCGTGGACTTACATGTTCACGCGCCAGAAGAAGGGCTACTCGCAGTCGGTGGTGCACACCCTCATTCTCCTTCCCGTCGTCGTGGCGGTGGTCGCCACGCTGGTGCGGAGCAATGCTGCGCTCGCGTTCAGCCTGGCGGGCATCGTTGCCGCGGTCCGATTCCGGGTTGCCCTCGAGGACAGCCGGGACGCTGTTTTTGTTTTTGGCGTGATGGCCCTTGGACTCGCTTGCGGCGTCCAGTTGGAGGCAGCAGCGGTTCTCTCCGTCCTGTTCAACACCATCGTGCTCATTCTGTGGTACTCGGACTTTGCCCGCACGCCCCCCTCGCTCGAGGGTGAGCGTGCGGCGAAGCATTTCGAGCGCGCTGTCGCCATCGCCAACCGCACCAGCCAGTTCGTGGCGCGGCTCGATCGCGAAATCCTCGATTCAATGGCACCAGCGCAGCTCGACGCGCTCCAGGCCCGCCTCGACAAGCAGAAGTCGAAGTACGGGATGACGACCGAAGAAAAGACGGGCGGCGAGGATGAAGGACCGCGCTTCGAGGGACGCATCACCGTGCACGTGGGCGATCCGGATCAGGCGCAGCCCGCGGTGGAAGCTGTCCTGCAAGCCAACCTCAAGCGCTGGAAGATGGTGCGCATCGAGCGCACCGAGGGGGAGGCACGTATCGTTTACGCCGTGCGTCCCAAGAAAGGCCACGACCTGGAATCGATCTCGAACACGCTCACCAACGAGGCGGCGCCGTTTGTCGCCAGTGTGGAGGTGGAAAGATGGGCCTGACATTCTCTCGCCAACGCTCCCTGCTCGCCCTGGCGCTGGGCGCCCTTCTCGCCGTGCCTTCCGCGGCCATCGCCCAGGAACAGAAGGACGACAAGGCTCCCAAAGAGCCTCCAACCCCCGAGAAAATCGCGGAGTGGAAGAAGGAGGCCGAAGGACGCCCATTGTTCGCGGCCGAGACACCGATCGAGCTGAAGCTCGTCGGCAACTACAAGGTCATCTCGAAGGACCGTGACACGCTCAGTACGAAGGAGTACTGGGGCGAAGTTCAGATGTCGGATGGTAAGGGCGGCGAGCTGAAGATCCCGGTGCTGCTGCGCACGCGCGGTCACTACCGCCTGGCCAACAGGAACTGCTCTTTCGTACCGCTCCGGCTCGACTTCAAGACCGGCGAGGTGAAGGAGACCGTGTTCGCGGGGCAGGACAAGCTGAAGCTGGTCACGCACTGCAATTCGAATGCGCTGTACGAGGAGTACATGACCCGTGAGTACCTCGCGTACAAGGTCCACAACCTGGTCACGCCGCGCAGCTATCGTGCCCGCATGGCGCGCGTCACGTACGTCGACTCCGCCACCGGGACGCCGATCGAAACGCGCAACGGCATCTTCATGGAGCACGAGGATGACGTCGCGAAGCGAATGGAAGGTGCGATCTTCGAGGTCAAAGGAGCCTTGTTCGACGACGTGGATCCGGCGCAGATCCTCGAGGTGGCGATGTTCGAGGCGTTCGTCGGCAACACCGACTGGTCGCTGTCGGCGCTGCACAACATCCGCCTCGTGCGCCAACTGAACGGCAACATTCTGCCCGTGGCCTATGACCTCGACTTCTCGGGCCTGGTGGGCACGAGATACTCCACGCCGGATCCGCGCCTCGGGATTCGCAACGTGAAGGAGCGGCTCTATCGCGGCCCGTGCAAGAATCCCGCGGAACTCGCGCAGTTCTTCGCGCCGTATCGCGAGAAGAAGGATGCAATGCTGAAGCTGTACGCGGACACGCCGGGGCTCGACGGGCGGTATCGCTCTGATGCGCAGGCGTTCCTGACCCAGTGGTTCAAGATGCTGGACAATCCGCGCGACCAGCAATGGATGTTCGTGGAAAACTGCAAGAAGGTGCCTGGCGTGTAGCGCAAGGCGCAAAGCGCATGGCGCAAAGGGGGTGCGGGATTGCAGCAGCCAATCTCGCACCCCCTTCTCACGTCTCCCGTGTCACGTCTCCCTTCTGCCGCAGGCAACGGCCATCGCCATTTGACCGGTAACATTGACCGTGGTCCGGAACATGTCGGGGATCGTATCGGCGCCTAACAGGATCCCGATTCCCTCGACCGGCAGTCCCGCGTCCATCAGCACGGGCGCCATGATCACGATCGACCCGCCGGGAATCCCCGGGACGCTGAAGCTCGTCACCACGACCGTGAGCACCATGCTGGCGAGTTGCGCCGGACTCAGCGTCACGCCATACAACTGGGCGATGAACAGCGTGCCCACCGTCTGGCCCAGCGCGCCGCCGATGCGGTAGACCGAGGCCGCGAGCGGAAGGAAGAAACTCGTGATCTCGTCAGGCAGTCGCAGCCGATCGCGCGCGATTTCGATCATCGCCGGCAGCGCGGCGAGCGATGACCGCGAGCTGAACGCAACGGCCTGCGCCGGCAACACCGCGCGCGCGAACTCCGCGATCGGGATGCCGCCCAGCCAGGACGCCAGCGGATACATGACCATGATCCCGAACACGACGGTCATAGCGGCGACCAGGCCGATGAAGCCGGCCAACGCGCCGATCGCCGAAACGCCCAGCTTTGCCACCAGGGCCAGCGTAAGCGCGAACACACCGACTGGCGCCGTCCACAGAATCCATCGTACGAGCGTCATGGCCGCATCGCGGATGGCCTCGAAGACGTGCACGACGACTGTCCGCGCCTCTCCTCTCAGTCCCGCCACGGCCAGCCCGAAGGCCAGCGCGAACACGATGAGCGGGAGCATCGCTCCGTCGGCTGCGGCCTTCACCGGGTTCGACGGGATGAGATCAATCAGCCACTGAGCGAAGCCCGGGGCTCGCCGGACGGACTCGGCCGTGGTCGACGCCGCTTCCGACGCGCTTGCCTGGAGCGCCGCCTGCGCCGCGGGGTCGATGACAAGACGTCCCAGAATCGGAGGGGCGACGATTGCCGCGAAGATCGAGGCCGCAAACAGCGTGATCAGGAACAGCGCGAGCGCGCGAACACCGATCCTGCCGAGGGACTTGGGATTTGGTGCCGCCGCAATCCCCGCCACCAGGCTCCCGACGACCAGCGGGATAACGGTCATCCGGATCGCATTGATGAACAGCGTGCCGAGTGGCTCGATCCACCGGGTCGCCGTCATCAGCGCGGGGTTGCCGCTGGAGGAGACCAGCAGGCCGAGCGCGAGCCCGGCCACGAGCGCGATCAGGACGCGCGTGGTGAGTGACATGGGCGCCTAAAGTACCGAGGGGTCTTCACTGGCGCGACCCGCTGCCCTTTGCCCTCTGCCCTCTGCCCTCTGCCCGCAAGATCGCCGATCTTTGAGCGACAACTACGGAGAAGGGCATGACCGCCAAGAATTATCAGGAACTCGTCCGTGAGGCCAAGACTCGTGTAGTCGAAGTGACGGCCCGCGAAAGCATCGATATCCGGCAGGACCACCCGGACACCGTGATCGTCGACTGCCGGGAGCCTAACGAGGCCGCCCTGGGAACCGTCGCCGGTTCGGTCGTCATCCCCCGTGGCCTGCTGGAGCAGAACATCGAGCGGGTCGCGAGCCGCAACCAGAAGGTGATCGTGTATTGCGCCGCCGGAAACCGGTCGGCGCTGGCCGCCGATACGCTGCGCGAGATGGGATACCAGGATGTGTCCACGATGGCGGGCGGATTCCGTGCCTGGGTCGAGGCCGGCGGCGAGGTGGATGCCTGAGGCACGCCACTCGGTGCGACACCCGCTGCTTGAAGCCCATCCGATCCTGCCGTTGCTCGCGGAGGATCTGCTCGCCCGGCCGGGACAGATCGCCTCGGACGACGGGGACCCGGCGCGGGCGGCGGTTGCAATTGTCATGCGAACGAGGCCAGAGGCCAGAGGCCAGAGGCCAGAAGTCGAACCGCCGAGTCACCGAGTCACCGAGTCGCCGCGTCACGATCTCCTCGAAGTCCTGCTCATACAGCGAGCAGAGCGCCACGACGATCCCTGGAGTGGCCAGATCGCGCTGCCGGGAGGGCGCCGCCATCCCACCGACGCCACACTCCAGGACACCGCCATCCGCGAGACACAGGAAGAAACAGGGATCGACCTGGCGGCTGATGGCCTCGTGTTAGGCACGCTCGACGAGATCCGCCCCCGGACGCCGGTGCTGCCCCCGATCATCGTGACCCCGTTCGTCGCGATTGTGCCCGCGGACCTCCTGCTCCGGATCAGCGACGAACTGGCGGACGCATTCTGGATCCCCTGGAGCACGTTCGCCGACCCGGCGCACATCGATGAAAGCACGGTCCAGGTTCGTGGAGCGCCCTGGAAGGTCAACAGCTACCTCGTCGGCGAGCGCGTGGTCTGGGGCATGACCGAACGGATGCTGCGCCGGCTGGCCGAGCGCATGAGCGCCCTTCGACCGAGGTGAAACGTGGCAGGGTTGCCAGTCGTCTACTGCACGAGTAATGTTAGGTCCACCTAAATCGTATTTTTGTCCAATAGAACTGTGAAATCGCACTCCCTTTGCGCTTTGCGCTTTGCGCTCTGCCCTCCCAGATGAGCGCTCCCGCACCCATTCCGGACAACCAACCTTCAGAACCCGCCGCGCCTCCCGAGCGCGGCTGGCGTCGCTTACGAGTCACACCCAGCCTGGCCGAGGTCTACCGGACGATTCCGGTTGCCCACGCCCACTGGTTCCGGAAGATCCTCGCCTTCGCCGGTCCCGGATATCTCGTCGCGGTCGGCTACATGGACCCGGGCAACTGGGCCACCGATCTCGCCGGAGGATCGCGCTTCGGCTACGCGCTGCTCAGCGTCATCCTGCTTTCGAACCTGATGGCGGTGCTGTTGCAGGGACTCGCCTCGAAGCTCGGCATCGTCACCGGACGCGACCTCGCGCAGGCCTGCCGCGATCACTACTCGCGGCCCGCGTCGCTGGCCCTCTGGGTCCTTTGCGAGATAGCCATCGCGGCGTGCGACCTGGCCGAGGTGATCGGCACGGCCATCGCACTCAACCTGCTCTTTGGAATTCCGCTCGCCTGGGGCGTCGCGCTCACGGCCTTCGACGTGCTCATCGTCCTCTATCTGCAGAACAAGGGCTTCCGCCTTCTCGAAGCGCTTGTCATCTCGCTGGTGGCGGTCGTGGGCGTGTGCTTCCTGTTCGAGATCATCATCTCGCGTCCCGAGCTTGCCGGCATCGCGCGCGGTTTCGTGCCGAGCTTCGAGATCGTCCGCAATCCCGAGATGCTCTACATCGCCATCGGCATCCTCGGCGCCACCGTCATGCCGCACAACCTCTATCTGCACTCGTCGATCGTGCAGACGCGGATGTACGAAGAGACCACCGACGGCAAGCGGGAAGCGGTCCGCTACGCGTTCATCGATTCGACCATCGCGCTGTCGTTCGCGCTCTTCATCAATGCGGCCATCCTCATCGTCGCGGCGGCGACGTTCCATCGCACCGGCAACACGCAGGTGGCGGAGATCCAGGACGCGTACCAGCTGCTCACGCCACTCCTCGGTGTTGGCTTCGCCAGTGTCGTCTTTGCGCTGGCGCTGCTCGCTTCGGGACAGAACTCCACGATTACCGGCACGTTGGCCGGCCAGATCGTGATGGAGGGCTTCCTCAACCTGCGCATTCGTCCATGGCTGCGCCGGCTGATCACCCGCGCGATCGCCATTGTGCCCGCTGCCATCGTGGCCATCTTGTACGGCGAGAGCGGAACGGCGAAGCTGCTGATCCTGAGTCAGGTCATACTGAGCCTGCAGCTCTCGTTCGCCGTCTTCCCGCTCGTGATGTTCACGTCAGATCCGCACAAGATGGGACCCTTCGTGAATCCGCGCTGGCTCAAGGTGCTGGCATACACCGTGGCAGCGTTGATTGCCACGTTGAACGGCTGGCTGCTGGTGCAGACCGTTGGTGGGTGGCTCTCCTGATGTACAGACGAATCCTGGTCTGCCTCGAGAACTCGGCCACCGACCAGCACATCATCGAGCACGTGAAGGAGCTGGCCCGGCTCTGCGGGTCGACCATCCTGCTCATCCATGTCGCCGATGGTTGGGCGGCGCGAAACATCAAGCAGCTCGATCTCCGCGAGTCGGAGGAGATGCGTGAAGATCGCGAGTACCTCGAGCGCGTCGCCGCCGGCTTGGTCGCCGCAGGCGTTCCGGCGGAGGCGCTCCTGGCGACTGGCGATCCGGCGGCCGAGGTGGCCGCTGCCGCCGAGCGTGAGCGCTGCGACCTGATCGCGATGGCGACGCACGGTCACAAGCTGATCGGCGACATGATTCATGGCAGCGTGGCCAACGCGGTGCGGCACCGATCGATGGTTCCTGTCCTTCTCGTTCGCGCTCCGGTCAAGGCGGCCACGTGACGGTGCGGAGGCGCAAGAAGTCGAAGCCGGCGCCGCGGCCTGAGCCGCTCACCGCGCCCGTGGAGGACTACCTCAAGGCGATCTACGCGTTTGAGCGAGATGGACACGCGGCGGCGACCAACGACATCGCCCAGCGCCTGTCCATCGCGCCGGCCTCGGTCAGCGGGATGGTGCAGCGGTTGGCCGACCAGGGCCTGGTCGCGTACGAGCGATATCGCGGTGTGCGGCTCACCGCCGCGGGTCGGCGCGCGGCGTTACGCACGCTGCGCCGGCACCGCGTGATCGAAGCGTACCTCGTCCACGCGCTCGGCTATGGATGGGACAGCGTTCACGATGAAGCGGAACGTCTGGAGCATTCGGCGAGCGATATACTCATCGACCGGATGGCGGCCGCGATCGGCGAACCCGTCACCGACCCGCATGGGGCGCCGATCCCCACGCGCGAGGGAACGATCGACGAGACCCCGCATCAGACACTCGCTGATGCCCCCGTTGGGGCGCGCACACGCGTCGTCCGCGTCGGGGACGAGGACCCGGGGATGTTGCGCTATCTCGATTCGTTAGGCCTGAGGCCGGGCGCGGAGGTCATGTTGACGAACCGGGCCCCGTTCGACGGCCCGCTCACCATCGAGGTAGGATCGGCGACGCAGCAGGTCGGCGCGGCGCTGGCGTCCCGAGTGCTCGTGGCCAGCGTCGCTGACTGAACTGCTCTGCCTTGGAACTCGCCCCCGCGCCCTCAGTCCGTCAAGCTGGCTCCGATGATCGGCAACCCCGCCGGTTAGCCGCCGCAATCTCTCGCAAGTGTACCGATGCGTTCACCAGGATTCGTCGAAGTCTGGAACTCGGATGTGTCGGATGAGACGGATGCGGCGGATCGGGCCAATCCGCGGACTTGCCGCCAACTGCGTGCGCTACGCTGATGGCGTCGGCAATGTGAGGATGATATGGATCCCGGCACGCCGAGCGATGTTGAGGGATGGCACGGAGACCGGGGGGTTGATTGACGAAAAGTTGATTGTGGAAGCCAAGTCGGCCCAAACTCTGCCGGCGTGCGCGGCACGCCAACTCTATAACTACCTCCGAGCGACGAACCTTGCGGTTGGCCTCCTGCTCCATTTCGGCCCCGAGCCAAAGTTCCACCGCCTGATCTCCCCGAGGGCGCTGCACCTCTAGTGCATGATCCGGTTTGATCCGTCCGATCCGGCGTATCCGATTTCCAAAACTCGACGCACCTACGGTTCGCATCAACTGGCCGCGACACGTACAAGGCTGTGAACAGTGCTCGTCATGAACACCAATTCTGCATCGTACCAACAGCAGCCAGCACAAGCTCCAGCAAGAAGTACCAGTACTAGCAAGTAGCAGTGAGCAATCAGCTCCGTGCCGTGTATTGCTCAAATGCCGCCACCAGCTCCTCCGCGATCTCCTCAGCCGGCCTCCCCTCGATCTGCCAGCGCTCCAGCATCCACACCAGCTTGCCGTCGCGCAGAATCCCGATTGAAGGCGATGATGGCGGATATCCGGTGAAGTAGCCTCGAACCTGCGCAGTCGCCTCGGCGTCCTGTCCAGCAAACACCGTGTAGAGGCGGTCCGGCCTTGGTTCATGTCCCACGGCGATGCGCGCGGCGGGACGCGCCATGCGCGCCGAGCAGCCGCACACCGAGTTGACCACGACCATCGCAGTTCCCGATTTGTCGCGCAACGCTTCCTCGACTTCCTGCGCGGTGCGCAGTTCGGTGAAGCCGACCTCGGTCAGGTCGCGCCGCATCGGCACGAGGAACCGCTCGTCGTACATTGTGCGCGGCATCGACGACGCCTCATGCGTGATATCCAACTGTCGTCGTTCAGTACTCATCGCTGACTTCCTGTTCTCCACGTAATGGTGCGAGCGGTGGCTGGAATCCAGCCGCCCTGCGTTTCCTGACTATCGGTCGCCATCGGTGGCAAGTACAAACCTGCCTTCAGGCGCTCCTCATACAACTCCGGCTTCACGAGCACGAGATCGCCAACAACGACCAGCCTGTCTTCTTGGCATACGGAGAACTTAACGCGTCGCGAGGTGCGAGTCGTGAGTGATGCACGCCTCCCTGTGGGCGGGAGTCGCGGTCGCTGGGGCGCGCGGAGCCACCGTGAATCTGATCCGCAGCGGCCCCAACACCGCGCACACACTTTCGGCAGGAAAGTCGAATCTTTCCGCCCGGACGGCCACGGGCGTCGGCCGTCCGCAACAGGCGAATTGTCAGGCGAAGGCGCGCACTGCCTCCTGCGCACTCCCGGCAGCGACGAAGGCCACGACTGGCGCCGCCCGATCTTGTCGACGTCACTGCCGTCGCGTCGCAGTGCCTGGGCGCGTGTCGTACTTTGCTCGTTTCCGGCGGCGGTACGCGGGAACGACCCGTTTCCGCCGCCGGACGGACGAAGGAGCTACGGCGTGCTGAAGCACCTCAGATATGTCACTACCTCGCGGATTTCGTCTTCCGTCAGGATCTTCTTGAATGACGGCATCTCGTTCCGCCCGACGGAGATCACCTTGACGAGCGAGTCGTCACTCGCCTTCGCCATGCGTTCCGCGTCAGTGAAGCTCGACGGCCGAGGCTTGTGTATGGCAGCGACTGGACCATCGCCCTTCCCGGTCGACCCATGGCACATCGAGCACTGCACCTTGTAGATACTCGCCGCCGATCTCGGTGCATTGGGAGTCTTCTCGCAGTCGCGTGCCGGCTTGGACAGCAGACCCCCTCCGTTGACCGGACCTCGGCTGAGATAGGCGATCTGCCGCACGCGCGGTTCCGCTGACGCGACAGCAGCCGGGGCGTTCGCGGCACCCTCACGGGCCCTCGCACCACCGACGAGGAACTGCCGCACGGCCTGCGTCTCGTCAGGGGTCAGTCGCGCGTACAGCGACATCTGGGTGACAATCGCGTCCCACTGCGACGCGCTGTAGGCATTCGTTGCCCTCATCCTGTGGCAGCGGCCACAGTTGGCCGCCCAGACTTCCGCCCCCGAGGGCCGGTCCTGCTGTGCGCGGGCTGCCGCAGGGAACATGGGAAGAGCCGCGAGGCCGACTCCCACGAACATCGCGCGACGCAGGTATGGACTCAGTCGAGACATCTTTTGACCCCCTAGAAGGCAACGGTGAATTGGGCGGTAAACAGATTGTCCTTCCTCTCGGTGACGCTCCGCTCCTTGTTCACCCGATAGAAGAGTCGCAGCACGCCCACGTCGGAGGCGTACAGACTGGCGCCCATGCTGACCTCACGCAGATCACGGTTGGAAGCGCCAGGGAAATCCATCTGCGAGAACCGGATCGCCGGCTCGAACCACGTACCCGCGAGGTATGACGCCTGCAGGTAGTAGCCATTCTTCTTCAGATCGGCCGTGGCGGTCTCCTGAGTCGCCTGAACAAGCTCCCCCTTGAGCTCGAACCCGGCCTGCTGGAAC
>Ga0209108_10000599_pt1 | contig 20004 bp, 19 predicted proteins | sample Rifsed10ft1_FD_184003 | JGI IMG/M metagenome (GOLD analysis project Ga0209108, IMG submission 184003) | Soil microbial communities from Rifle, Colorado, USA - sediment 10ft 1 (version 2) | ecosystem: Environmental > Terrestrial > Deep subsurface > Rock core/Sediment | place: Rifle, Colorado...
GCAGCGGTCACACTCCATCGAGATCTGCGTCTCGAGCCGTCCCTGGAGGTACAATCCCTGGCTGATCCGGGTCAGATTCAGCACGCCTCGCAAGAACGCCAAATCCACGTCATCCGAGACCTCGACCGCCGGCAGGTCAAAATCAAAATCGCGGCTGGTACCGACACCCTGGTGGAGTAGGAACCCAACGTTGAGCCGCAGTGGATGCTGCTTGGATCGGGCCTCGATCTTTCGCAATCCGGCTTCCAAAAAAGCGGCCACATGATAACATACATTGAAACCTCGGTCAATCTAGGACCTTAGTACCAAACATAATGGCGGCATTCAAACATAATATGGCATATATGTGGCATAGATTGGTTGCTAGCCCCCATAGGTGGCTATCTGGTACTGTTCGAATAGTCAAATCACCTCCGTCCGCCGCCAACGACAGGCGCTGATTCGGCCACCAGGGCTCCAGGCTATGCGCACGGGCATTTCATCCGTCGACGCTCGCACACAATGCCAAAGCTGCTGATTGGCACTCACAACCTGGGCAAGCAAGCGGAGCTACGGGCCCTGTTGGACCGGCCGGAGCTGGAACTGCTGACTCTGCAGGATCTCGGGATTGAACTCGAGGTCCCCGAGCCCGGTCCGGATTACGCCACCCACGCCCGGGAAAAGGCGCTGGCCTTCGCCCGGGCTGCTAACCTCTGGGCGGTGTCCGACGATAGCGGGCTCGAAGTTGACGCGCTTGGCGGTGCACCCGGCCTCGGCTCTGCCCGGCTGGGTGGCAAGGGGCTCTCCGACGCCGACCGACGTCGAATCTTGCTCGAGCTGCTCCGAGCCCACCCGCGGCCGTGGATTGGGCGATTTCGAGCGGTCGTCGCGCTGGCCAGCCCGGACGGCCGGGTGGAGCTTGGCGAGGGAATCTGCCCCGGGGAGATCCTTCTCGAGGAGCGCGGCCGCGGTGGGTTCGGATACGACCCATTGTTCCTGGTTGAGGGCACCGGCCAGACTATGGCCGAGCTCCGACCGAGCGAGAAGAACCGAATCAGCCACCGGGCCCGGGCAGTCCAGGCCCTGCTGCCAAGCCTCCAATCCTTCATTCAAAGCTTCGGCCCGGGTTGAAGCGCCGGCCGGGTCGCTGCCGCCTGGCTCGGCCTCTTCGGCCTTAAATCAAAAAGCGGCGCCCACTGAGCTGGCGCCGCTTCAGCTGACCACCGCGCTTACGAGTGCTCGCGCAGCCAGCGTTCGGCCATCATCGCCGCCGAGCAGCCCTGGCCGACCGAGGTGGCGATCTGACGATAGACCGGGTCCATGATCTCCCCGGCCGCGAACACCCCGGGCACACTGGTCATGGTACGCTCGTCGACGATCAGATAACCCTTCTTATCCATCTTCAACTGACCCTCAAAGAGACTGGAGTTGGGATAGTGGCCGATGAAGATGAACACCCCGTCGGTGAGCATCTGCTGCTGGTCTCCAGTTTTCAGATTACGGAGTCGGATCGCCTCCACTTTTCCGTTGCCAACGATCTCCTCCACCACGGAGTCCCAGACAAAGTCAATCTTCTCATTGTCCATGGCCCGCCGCTTCAGCGCCTCGCCCGCCCGTAGCTGATCGCGTCGATGGATCACCTGAACTTGATTGGCGAAGCGGGTGAGAAAGATCCCTTCCTCTATGGCACTGTCGCCCCCACCCACCACGACCACTTCCTTGTCCCGAAAGAAGAACCCATCACAGGTCGCACAGAATGACACCCCCCGGCCGATGAATTCCTCTTCCCCCGGAATGCCGAGCCGGATGGGGGAGGCCCCCATGGTCACAATCACCGCGTTGGCCTGATAGGTCTCGCTGTGGCTCTTCACCATGAACGGCGGCCCACCCCTGAAATCGACTTCGGTCACCTCATCGATCAGGAGCCTGGCTCCAAAGTGCTCCGCCTGGGCGCGCATCAATTCCACCAGCTCCGGCCCGGTCGTCCCTGTCGGGAAGCCGGGATAGTTCTCAACTTCACTGGTGATCGAGATCTGGCCCCCCAATTGGCTTCCGGAGATGACCAGCGGTTCGAGCTGAGCCCGCGCCGTGTACAGGGCCGCGGTTAAGCCGGCCGGACCCGATCCAATGATTACGATTTGTTCTTGCTTCATGCACTTCCCTCATGCACCGCCGAAAATCTCCCCTAATGGGACGCAATCTAGTCGGAGGTTCTTACCCCAAGGTTCAATTCATCTTTTCGATCAACTCCGGCACGGTGTAGTGCAGCCACCAGATGGGAGCCCGGGTGAGTAGCCTTCCGCCCCGGTCGATAAGGGGCCTGCGCCGCGGATCGCCTTCTCCACCGGTGCGACAGGCCACTTTCTGGCCTCCGCAATAGCGGCACGGGTCCGCCTCAGCCGACGGGGTCAGACATCGCGTGCACACGTGGAGCAGGGCGGCGTTTCCATTCATCGTCTGACCATTGTACGCGACCGGCTGACAGGCCACAACGCTCAAGTGCTACGGCCGCGCCGCAGCAGGATCAGCAGCCCGGCCTGGGCCAGGGCGGTCAACCAGAAATTGCGGGTAAGGGCAAACACGACCGAGGAGCTGGCGAGCCGGGCCAGAGTCTGCCATTCGAACCGGCCCTGCACCCAACCACCCAGTCCCCATTCTGAAAGTGCCAGTGCCAAACCGACCAGTCCTCCGATCTGAGGTTGCCCCAGCCACTGGCTGCCGGCTGCCCGATACAGCGTCCAGCGCGGTTCATCCAATACTCCCCGAGCCGGGTCCGGCCAGTGACCGGCCAGCGGCCTCCAGGCAGTAGCGAGCGCGAGCCAGATCGCGCAGGCCAGCGTGCTACCGACCCAAACCAAGGGCTGGTGGCCGAGCAGCCCGGCCTCCCTGGCCCGAATTGCCCCGGTGAACAATGCCAGGTAGGCGGGGCCGAATCCATGGGCCCAAGGAGCAAAGCGTTCCACCAGCTCCGCCCAATCCCCCAAACGCTCTCTAAACCGCGGCCAGAGCCTCGTCGCCAGCGCGGGCGAGGCTACTGCCAGGCCCACCCACACGACGGTCTCCCAGCCGAGGTTCAAGTGTTTGTCTCGGGGTCAGATTGAACTGCGCCGCGGCCGGTCATGAGTCGGCCCGGCAGCCGCCGGTGCCCGTTATCGGTTGTTGCCGGCTAACGGGACCTCCAGGGTGATGTGGGTCCCTTTGCCCTCGGCGGACTCAATTCGCAGCACTCCGTCAATGAGGTCGGAGCGCTCGCGCATGTTGACCATGCCCAGACTGCCGCGCTGTTCGTAATTGGCATCCACGGCGCCGACATTGAACCCCACTCCGTCGTCCCAGACCTCCAGCGCGATCCGGTCCCCGCCGACTTTGCGCAAGCCAACCCGGATGTTGGCGGCCTCGCCGTGTTTGTGGGCGTTGTTGACAGCCTCTTCCGCGATGAAGAAGATGACCGCTTGCTTGGAGAGGTCCAGCCCATCCGCCACCCCGGGTTGAGCCTCAACCGCAACCCGCTGACCGTGAGTTTCCTCCAGCTTGCTGGCCAGCTGATGGAGGGCTGCCACCAGGCCCCTCGTCTCGAGGATCAGCGGCCGCAGGGTGAACAGCATGTGCCGGATTTCTTTGGTCGTCTGGCGGGCGATCTCCTCGAGGGTCTGCATCTCGGACTCGGCTGCCACCGCATCCCGGCGGATCAGCCGCCGGGCGAAGTTCAGTCGCATTGCGATCGCAGCAATGGTCTGAGTCGGTCCATCGTGGAGGTTGCGGGCCAGCTTGCGGCGGGCTTCTTCCTCGGTCTCGGTGATTCGATCCCGTTCTAGCTCGAGTTCCCGGACCAGGCGGGCGTTGTTCAGCGCGCTGCTGGCCTGAGCCCCAATGGCTTTCAAGAGCTCCAGCCGCCCGGGATGGAAGTATCCTGCCATCGGGTGAGCTAGCAAGAGCGCGCCCTCGGGTTGGCCATGGTTGATCAGCGGCAGGCACACCCACTCGCTTGCGCCCGTCGCCAGACCCAACTCCTCGAAGGCTGGATCGTGGGTGGCTTGCTGAGAAATCATGGGGCGGCCGGTCGCCAGCGCCTCGGCTAGCAACCCATCCCTGCCAGGCAGCACAATCGAGCGATCCCCCACTGGGGGGTGCCCGGCCGCGAATCCGTAGCCGTCCTCGCTGCGCAGCAGGACTGCCATCCGAATGCCCTGGTCGAACCCGCCCAGCGCAAGGTCGACCACCAACTGCGGGATCCGATCACGCCGCAGCTCAGAGTTCAGCTCAGTCGCTAAACCCAACATCGCCGGTGTCGGGCTGTTGCGCTCTGCACCATCCGGATCGGGATTTGGCCGGGTTTGGAGGGTTCGCCGGCGGAGCCAGTTCCCCAAAGCCGCCCCGGCCGGGGTGAGCAACAGGACGGTCAGCACCGCCCGCCCCAGGCTGGCCAAGCCCGCCGATTGGATCTCCCCGCTCACAAAGCCGATGCCCATGATCAGCAACGACCCCAGGCTCGGGAAGGCCAGTCCGGCCAGCACCCCTGAGCTCATCCCGAGCAGCAAGCCACCCGGCAGCAGAGTCCACCAGAGCGGACTGGAGGCCGGACCGGTGAACCAGATGGCCAAGAATGCAAACCCAAAGTCAGCGAGGGTGCTGAGTCTCGCCGGCCAGGTCCGACCCGGCCGCACTCCGACCAAAGCCTGCCCGAGCCCGGTCAGCAGCACCCAGGCGATCAGCAACCCGGCCAGTTGAGGGGTCATTTGACCCGCCAGGACGGCCGAGGCCGCGACCCCGGCCGTCCAAACCAGCCGGATGACCAGTGCGAGCCGGTCAAGAGCGAGCATGCGGGGCGATTCTACTGGAGATCGAGGATATGGAAGACGGCGCACGCTTGGGCCGCACAACCCGTTGATTCCAACCGCCTTGACAATGGACAATGCGTTCCGTTACCATGTTTGAGTTCTGCCCTTCCCCTGACGCCGGCCGGAGGGCAGGTTCATCCGGCCGGGTCCCGTCTATCTCACACCGGAGAGTCGCTCAGCCACTATTTACCTGGCTGGTCGAAGAACCGCACGAACAAGAAAGGAGGCGCCCCAAGCCGATCAATTCCACTCGGTCCCGAAAGAGATAACTGCGAGATAACCACATGGAGGATAGAGGAGAGATGAAAAAGTTAACTGCACTGCTTGCCCTGCTGCTGGTCCTGTCGTTCGCACTTGGCGCCTGTGCCCAAGCGACACCTGAGCCAGCGGTGGAAGAGCCAGCCGTCGAAGAACCCGCCGTCGAGGAACCTGCAGTTGAAGAGCCCGTTGAAGAGGAGATGCCCCTCGCGGGATCGGTGGTCACCGTCTTCACTCCCGCCGGCGAGGAGCAGGCCCGGGTCTTCGAGCAGAACTTTGTGAACTTCGAGGCGGAGACCGGCATCGACGTGGTCGTTGAGATCACCCCGGACTTTGAGTCGATTGCCCGGGTCCGATCGGAAGCGGGCGACCCCTACGACATCCTAAACTTCCCGCAGCCGGGTCTGATGGCTGACTTCGCCCGGGATGGCTTCCTGGTAGACCTGACCAGCTTCATCGATCCAAGCGCGATGCAGGCGCAGTATGCCCAATCGTGGATCGACATGTTGACGGTCGATGGCGGTGTCTACGGCGTCTGGCACGGGGTTGACGTCAAGAGCCTGGTTTGGTATCCCAAGGCCGAGTTCGAGGCCCAGGGCTTCACCGTGCCTGAGACCTGGGAGGAGCTGCTCGCCCTGACCGAGCAGATCTCCGGGATGGGCGTCACCCCCTGGTGTATCGGCATCGAGAGCGGCGGCGCGACCGGTTGGCCCGCCACCGACTGGATCGAGGACATCATGCTGCGCACCGCGGGAGCGGAGAAGTACGACCAGTGGGTGGCCGGTGAGTTGAAGTTCGATTCGCCGGAGGTCCGAAACGCTTTTGCGGTGATGGAGGAGATCTGGTTCAACCCGGCCTATGTGGTGGGTGGAACGACCGGTATCCAGACCACCTTCTTCGGCGATTCGCCGCTCGGCCTGTTCGAGCCACGCACCTGCTATTTCCACCGGCAGGCCAGCTTCATCCCCTCCTTCTTCCCCGAGGGGACGGTTGTGGGAGAGGGCGTTGACTACTTCTACTTGCCGCCGATCGACCCCGCTATGGGCAAGCCGGTGCTAGTGTCCGGCAACCTGGTCAGCCTGGCGAAGGACACGCCGGCCGGGCGGGCGGTCATCGAGTTCATGATGAGCGCCGAGTCGGTCGAGGCCGAAGTCCGGAACGGCAACGCAATCGGGCCGATGAACGGCGTCTCGCTCGATTGGTACCCCACCGACACGCAGCGGGGTTTCGCGGAGATCTTGATGAACGCGGACACCTTCCGCTTTGACGGCTCTGACCTCATGCCGGGCGCGGTCGGCGCCGGCAGCTTCTGGACCGGAGTTACCGACTGGGTCGGTGGCGCAAGTCTGGATGAGGTGCTGGCAAGTATCGATGCCAGCTGGCCGCAGTAAGTGCTCACTCTGGGGTTGAACACTCGAATCTCGCCCCAATAGCCTGACCAAAAGCAGGGCGGCCGGCGTACGGTCGCCCTGCTTTCTTCTCCTTCCTTTCTTTAAAGGAGGCCTTTGCCTATGGCAACCAGCGCTTCTGCTGAGACCCCCCGCTCGCCGGCGCTGACTCGGCTGACGGCTGGGCCGCTGCGCGTACTGGTCTCCCTGATCGTGCCGGCGATCACCTTCTTGGTGCTGCGCTGGGCCTTCATCTTCATGCGCGACACCGAGGCCGACCGGATTTCGATCGCCATCGTAGCCCTGATCATCGGTGTCGGTGGTGTCTGGGCGCTATACCTGGTCACCGACAACCTGGTCTCGATCCTTCCGGAGGGGATCCGGGAGACCGTTCGCCCGTTCGTCTTCGTCGGACCGGCGCTGGTGATTATCGCGGTGTACCTGGTATACCCGGCCGTGCGCACCGTCTCCCTCAGCTTCTTTGGCCCCCGGTCCGAGGAATTCGTCGGCTTGCAGAATTATGCCTTCGCCCTGACCAGCGACGACATGCTGCTGGCTCTCCGCAACAATGTGCTGTGGCTGATTTTCGTAACCAGCTTCGTGGTGTCGCTCGGGCTCATTATCGCGGTGCTGTCTGACCGGATCGGGCGGTGGGAACCGATCGCCAAGTCTTTTGTCTTCTTGCCGATGGCCATCTCGGCGGTGGGTGCCAGCATCATCTGGAAATTTGTGTATAGCTTCCAGCCTATCCAACGACCTCAGATCGGCTTGCTTAATGCCGTCTTCACCGCCCTGGGCGGAGACCCACAAGGATGGTTGATTCTCAAACCCTGGAACAATTTCTTCTTGATCGTCATCATGATCTGGATCCTGACTGGATTCGCCATGGTGGTGCTCTCGGCCGCCATCAAAGGGGTCCCGGGGGAGCTGCTGGAGGCTGCCCGCATGGATGGGGCCAGCGAGATCCGGATCTTCTTCGGAGTGATCGTTCCCTATATTCGGGGAACGCTGATCACGATCACCACCACGGTCCTGATCATGGTGCTCAAAGTGTTTGATATCGTGTTCGTGATGACCGGCGGCCAATTCGACACCGAAGTGATCGCCAACCGCATGTACCGGGAGATGTTTACCTTCGGCAACTTTGGACGCTCCAGCGCCCTGGCCGTAATCTTGCTGGTCGCGGTCATCCCCATCATGATCTATAACGTCCGCAGTCTCGAGCAATCGAGGAGATAGGCCATGAGTCTCGGCTATCAAACCCCCCGGAGCATGTCCAGCGATCGTCTGCGCAAGTTCGCCTCCGGCCTGCCGGTTCGGTTTCTCGTCTTGCTGATCGCGCTGGTCTGGACCCTGCCCTCTGCCGGGCTATTGGTCAGCTCTCTGCGGCCCCCCATCGACATCACCAGTTCGGGATGGTGGACGGTGTTCGCCCATCCCTTTGAAGCCTCGGTATGGACCGTTGAGAATTACGAGCAAGTGCTGACCACCCACGGTTTGGGAAACGCCTTCTTGAACAGCGTGCTGGTCACCGTCCCCTCGGTGGTCATACCTATCACCATCGCGGCCTTCGCGGCCTATGCCTTCGCCTGGTTGGAATTCCCGGGCCGCAAGTTGCTCTTCATCGTAGTGGTCGGGCTCATGGTAGTGCCGCTGCAAATGTCCTTGATCCCGTTGCTCCGGCTGTACACCCAGCTGGACCTCAACGGAACCTTCCTCGGCGTGTGGTTGGCTCACACCGGGTTCGGCCTGCCGCTGGCGGTATTCCTTTTGTTCGGCTACATCTCGACCCTGCCCGGCGAGATCATCGAATCGGCGCGGGTAGACGGGGCCTCTCCCCTCACTACCTTCACCCGGCTCGTGCTTCCGCTTTCGGTGCCGGTGGTTGCCTCGTTTGCCATCTTCCAGTTTCTGTGGGTCTGGAACGATCTCCTGGTCGCCCTCATTTTCCTCGGGACCAAAGAAGAGGTCGCGGTGATCACCGCTCGGTTGGCGGCACTGGTCGGCCGGCGCGGGGAACAGTGGCATGTTCTCACCGCCGGCGCATTCGTCAGCATGGCCGTTCCGTTGCTGGTCTTCTTCCTGCTGCAACGCTACTTCGTGCGTGGCCTGACCGCCGGCTCGGTCAAGGGCTAACCCACTCCTCCCGCATGACCTCCGATCCGACGGCCCCCTGGTGGAAGCGGGCCGTCTTCTACCAGATCTACCCGCTCAGCTTTCAGGACACTACCGGTAACGGCAAAGGGGACCTGCAAGGGATCATCCACCGGCTCAACTACTTACAAGAGCTGGGGGTAGATGCCCTGTGGATCAGCCCGTGTTTCCCCTCCCCCTGGGCCGACTGGGGCTACGACGTCAGGGATTACACCGACATCCATCCGGAGCTGGGCACCCTGGATACGCTGGACCGGCTGCTGCAATCCGCCCACCAGCGGGGCCTGCGGGTGTTGCTGGATTTTGTTCCCAACCACACCTCCGATCAGCATCCGTGGTTTCAACAGTCCCGCAAGGACCGGGAAAATCCGAAGCGCAATTGGTACATCTGGCGGGACGCGGGCCCTGGTGGCGAGTTGCCCAACAACTGGCTCACCTACTTTTCCGGGCCGGCCTGGGAGTGGGACGAGGCGACCCGGCAGTACTACCTGCACAGCTTTCTCAAACAACAACCTGATCTGAATTGGCGCAATTCGGAAGTTCGCAAGGCGATGCAGGCGGTTCTCAAGTTTTGGCTGGATCGGGGCGTGGACGGCTTCCGGGTGGACGCGGTGCTGCCGATCATCAAAGACGCCCTTTTCCGGGACAACCCCACGCTGCTGGAGCCGCCTTTGGGCAAGGATATGGGCCCCGCCGGTTGGCAAGACCGCCGTCACAGCGCCAACCAGCCTGAAGTGCATGCGCTGCTGCGCGAGTGGCGCCAGCTGCTCGATAGTTACCCCGGTGATCGAATGATGGCGGGGGAGGTGTACACGATGGACTCCGCCCTTGCCGCCGAGTACTACGGCCAGAATGACGAACTGCATCTGGTACTCAACTTCAGCCTGCTCAACTTGCCCTGGGACGCCCGACTGATACGCAGTTACGTGGAGTCTTTTGAGGCGGCGCTTCCGACAGGGGCACATGCGACAGTACTGCTCGGAAGCCACGACGAGCCGCGCCTGGCCACCCGGCTGGGAGAATCGCAGGCCAGGGTGGCAGCGATGCTGCTGCTGACCCAGCGCGGTGCCCCCGTCCTCTACTATGGCGACGAGATAGGGATGCAAGATGCACCGGTCCCAGCCCACCTGCGCCGCGATCCCTGGCCAGAAGTCTCCGGCCTGTCAAAGCATTCGCGCGACCCAGCCCGCACCCCAATGCAGTGGGACCCGACTCCCGGAGCCGGCTTCAGCCCGCCCGGGTCGAAAGCCGGCGAGCTCGAAACCTGGCTGCCCATTCATCCGGACTACCGGGAGCGGAACGTTAAGGTCCAGCTGCAGGAACCGCACGCGATGCTCAATCTCTACCGGAGGCTGCTACGGCTGCGCCGAACCTCCTCCGCGCTTCAGTCAGGATCTTACCGCCCGGTAGCCGAGGCGCCGGAGGACAGCTATGTCTACTACCGTACGCATGGCGATCAGACTGTGCTGGTAGCACTGAACTTCGCCGGAGAAGATCGGGTGCTGGCGTTGGACGGTCCGAGGCCAGGCCGGATCTTGCTCTCCACTGGGTTGGACCGGGAAGAGCAGGTCATGCTCAGCCATTGCAGCTTGCGGGCACACGAGGGGATCGTCGTTCAGCTAGAACCGGGCTGATTCCCGAAACAAAGTTCGCTCCGCGGGTCGCCCTTCGGTTGAGCCGAGGCCGGGAGGGCGCTGGGCCATCAGGGTGTCGGGGTCAGCGTCGCCAGAAATTCTCCCACCAGCCAGCCCTGCGATCCGTCTTCCTTTAAGACCAGCCACCAGAAGCCGGTGGCGCGCAAGTCCGGACCGGCAATCACCAGCAGCAGCTCACCTTCCGCTACAAAGCCAATCGGCGCGCCTTCCGGCGCATCCCTCAAGATCGCTCCTTGCCCACCGGTGCCCAGCACGATGGCCGAGGGTGGGGTGGGAGTGGCGGTCGGAGTGATGGTCGGGGTGGAGGTCGGGGTAGCGGTCGAAGTGTTGGTCGGGGTCGCAGTGGCGGTACCGGTTGGAGTCGGGGTCGCAGTTGCGGTCGGGGTGGGGGTCGGGGTCGGAGTAGGAGTCGGCAAAGCGGCCAGCACCGAGGTCCCGAGACCGGCCGCGCTCACCAGCCCCAGCAGTCCGATCAGGGCGACCGCCGCCCCAAGCGACCGGCCTCCACCGGTGAGTGGCCGCAAGCCAAGGAACAGCATGGTGAGCAGCCCGGCAGCCATCGCCCAGGTGAGGTGCAGCCCGAGCGACAACAGGCCGCCTTGAGTCAGCTCTGGTACCGACCCGACCAACCCTGCGACGGCCGCCCCGAGCGGTAGGTAGACTTCATAGGCAACCGCCACGCTGGCCAACCGATCGACTCGTTCGTGATTGATCAAGCGGGCGGCCATCCAGACTGCCCCGGCTACGGCCAGCCCAAAGTCCAGCAAGTTCAGCTTGCTGTGGGCGTACGGCAGGAGCGGGTTCGGGTGTCCGCCGGTCCCAAGGCCCAAGCTCACGCCGGCTCCCAGCCCGGCCAACGCCAGGCCTAGGCCAAGCGCGGCCAGCATGCGAAAAAAGAAGCGAGGCGACCCGGAGACTGCCGCCAGCGAGAGGCCGGCGACCGGCCCGAGCCGGGGGGCGAGCAGCGCGCCGGCCACCAGCAGCGCCTGCTGCTCGAGTCGAAAGCCCAACCCGATGAGGCCGCCGGAAAGCAGTGCCAGAAGAAAATAGCCCGCTCCGGGGGTAACCGCGGCGGCCAGCACGTCCAGAAAGGCCTCTCGCTCATCGGCCTGCAGTTGACTCAGCCGCCGCCCGGCCCGCCGCCGCCGTGCCTTGCTGACCTGATCCGGCCCGGCGATCGGCTCCGAAGTGTGATTTCTCATCGCGGGGGAGTAGGAAGTTGCTGATCCATGCTACCGGGCGGGATATTCACCACTGCCTGGCTAAGGGCACGGAGAGCCGAGAGGCGCTGCCGCACTCCGGCCAAGGCCGCTTCGGTCTTCTCGATCCGTTCGCGCTCCGTGCGGACGAAGCGCGTGTAGGGCGCCACGCCATCCTTCAGGCGGGTGATGGCGCCTTCGGCCTCGCTGGTAAATTGAGCCGTCAAGGCGCCGAGCAGTTTGGTGCGCAGAGTGCTCAGCTTCGCTCTGAAGCTGTCCTTGGCTTGTTTGCGCCTATAGGGGATCACGAAAAAGCCGAGCATGGCCAGCGTGCCGGCGGCCAGCATGCCGGTGATGTCAAGGGTCGAAGAGAGTACCAACAGCGACACGAGCGCTCCCAGGCCGACCGCGCCGGCCTCCAGCAGGGCGGTCTGCGCCACAGCGGCCTCGACGCTGGACGCCAATTCGCTCGCTTCCCGATTGCGATCATAGCTCTCCACAATCGTCTGGGCGGTTCTGCCCACCGTATCGATCAACTCGCGGCGGCGGGTCTCCCGTGGTCCGCCGACTTCGCCGACCGCGGGCCCGCTGACGCGGGCTCGGCGCCGCTGCAGGTAGGCCATCACTTGCTGCCATCCAGAGAAATCCTTCTGCACCAGCCAGTCGATCAGCCGCTGAACCTGATCTTCGATTTGCTGCGGCACGTCGGCCAGGACCTGATTCTCAAACTGGGCTCGCACTTTGTCCCCGCGGGTCAGTTGTTTGATCTTGCTCAGGCGCAGCGTATTGTCGAAAAAGTCGAGGCCGCGCTGCTCGAGCCTGTTCAGAATATTCTCGACCTCAGCGAGTCGCGGCGCGAGCTCGCTCCTCAGCCCCCGCTCGTAATCGGTGATGATGGACTCCAGGGACGCGGCAGTTTCGTTGTCCTCTTTCAACTCCTCCGCCTGGGCCTGCACCGCCTTCTCGGCCTGCGCAACTAAATTGCCGGCCACGCCCAGCGGATTGTTGAACTTAAGTTGAAGCCTTGTGTCATCGTCGAGGGTGGCAACGATGAACTCTTCAAGGTCGTCCAGCCGGCTGGCGGCACGAAGGCGGCGGCGCTGATCATCATCGGCCTCATCCCGAGCGCGCTGAGCCAGCCTGGCCGAAACCGGGAAGATCTCGGGCGGGTCGCCCAGGAGGGTCGAAGCGTGCTTGCGGACGAAGGCTGACACTTCCTGCAGGGCAGCTTCTTCTTCGAAGATGTCGGCCTTGTTGACCACGAAGATGATCTTCTTGCCCCAGGCGAGGATCCGCTCCAGAAACTGCCGTTCGCTTTCCGTCATCGGTCGGTCGGCCGAAGTGGTAAAGAGCACCAGATCACTCCGGGGGACAAACTCGCCCGTGAGCCGCTCGTGATGGCGGATGACGGCATTGGTGCCCGGCGTGTCCACGATGTTCAGCTCTTGCAGGAGCGGTACAGGGTAGGATTGGATGGCGAAAGTCTCGTCCACCACCTGCAACGCGGCTTGTTCGCCCCACTTCACCAGCGTCACTTGGGTTGTTGTTGGCGTGGCGCCCTCGGCCAACACCTTCTCACCCAGCAGGGCGTTCACCAGGGCGCTCTTGCCGGAGTTGAACTCCCCTACAACGACGAGCAGAAACAGCTCATCCAGTTGGAGGCTCGCCTGTTGCAGGATTGCCAGCCCGTCGCGCGGCAGATCGATCTCAGCCAGCGCGAGATGGATCTCCGCCAGGGCCTCTTTTTCTTGGCGCAGAAATTGGACTTGCTGATCGGTGAGCACGGAATGCCGCATGGGGATCCCTGAAGGAGCTCGTCACGGGCTGTCTTCAGCTTGGACTGCCCGACCACCCCTCGAGTCAATTCTACTGAGATTCCAGTGCCCATTGGGCGATGAAAGGGGTCGGCGAGGGTTTTGGGGGAAGAAGCGTCGTCTAGGGGTCTGCGGTGCCTGCCCGCCGGTAGGGGGAAATGGGTTTCTAGCCTCGATCAGGACTGTTCGCTCTTCAGCCCCGCCAGCTCCTCCTCGACAGCTCGCGCCTGGTCGTGCTGCCCACTTTGTTTGTATGCCTGACTCAGATGCAGATACAGCTCGCGAATCTGCGCCTCAGACTCAGCGCCTCGCAGCGACGAATCCTTAGCTATCTGGCGTGCCCTTTCGAAATGCACAATCGCCTCGCTCGTCGCATCCAAGCGGAGGGCTTCCTGTCCTGCAATCAAGCTGCGGCGGAAAGCTGCCGCCTCTTCTCCGGCCGCTAGCGCGTGGTGGGCCAGCGCAGCCGCAGGGACCTTGCCGGCTTCCAGCACATCTAAGGCGCGGCGGTGGAAAAGCCGTCGGCGCGCGTCGCCGGCTTCGGTATAGACCACCTCACGGATCATGTTGTGCGCGAATGCGTACGCGCTTGGGGCATCGGGCTGCGCTCCTTCCACCAAGAGCCGACTACTGATCAACTCGTCCAAAGCAGCCAATCCCTCATCTTCCTCTAGATGGGAGATGGCGCACAAGCGTTCGAACGTGAGGCCTTGCTCGAGGACCGCTCCGGCAGCCAACAACGCAAAGCCATTGGGGCTGAGGCGATTCAAGCGAGCGCGGATCACCGCCCACACGGTCGAGGGAACGCGAGCTGCTTTCCCGAGATCGTGCTCCGCGTCAACCTCGAATGCCCACTTGCCGTCTGCCCTCCGCTTCGGGAGGAGTGCGCGTCGTTCGATCAAATCCTTTAGCGTCTGTTTCAAATAAAATGGCTGCCCGCGAGTCTCCTCGAATACCCATTGAGCGAAGTCGGCATTGGGTAGTGCCAATATGGATTGCACCATCCCCACCGTATCGCGTTCACCCAACGGTTGTAAGTCGAGCTGAAGCGGCTCGAGGATTTGCTCCACCTGCGCCAACCATTCGGATAAGCTCTCTCCCCGGGAGTGGGCGAACGGGCGCAAACCTTCTGACCGCAGGCTAACCATCAGCATGATCCGGGCGGCGCTCTCCCGCCAGCGTCGGGCGGCATACTGCAACAGGTCCAGCGTCGCACGGTCCGCCCATTGCAGATCGTCCACAAACAGCACCAGCGGCGCCCTCTCCGCCAGGGCCAGGGTCAGGCGAACGACTGCTTCCAAGAGCTGCGTCCGGGGGCCCGCTTCCTCCTGCCGAAGAGCGGACGGTAGATCTGGAATGCGATTCTGCAATTCTGGCAAAAGCGTCGCCAATGGCGACAACCACGTCTCCCCCAACAAACCCCCGGGCGTATTCCCGCGCTCGAAAACGGATCGGATCGCCTCGACCAGTGGCTGAAACGGCGTAAGGCTGCCGCTCTCAAAGCCAGATCCTTGAAGCACTTCCGCCCCTTCAGCAGATGCCCAGGCCAGGAACTCGGCCGCCAGGCGGGTTCTGCCGACCCCGGCTTCCCCGCGCAAGATAACCAGCTGTGGATACCCCTCCCCGGCGCGCTGGAATCTCTCCACCAGCGCTCTTTGCTCGGCGTCCCGGCCGGCAAACAGGTTTCCGAGAACCGCGAGTGGAGAATCGGGTCGTCCGGGTCGGGCCGCGGCCTGGGGGATGGGGTGCCGGGTGCGAATGTGCCCCGCCAGCGCCTGGGTATCAGGATCCGGCTCCACGTTCAACTCGGACGCCAATTTGGCGCGGCACGTCTCGTATGCCTCGAGCGCCTGGCCGCGCTCACCGGCCGCGAAGTGGGCGCGCATCTTGCGGCGGTAAGCCGCTTCATTTAGTGGATCGAGGGCGATCCAGAGCGAAGCGGTCTCCGCAACGCCCGCGAACTCGCCCCTCCCAAATTGGATTTCCGATAGCCGGTCGAGGATCAGCCCCAGTCGGCGGCGCCAGACTTCGCGCTGGAGATCGGTCCAATCGTCAAATCCGGGCGCATCGCCGAGTGAAAACCCTGCAAGAAAATCGCCTCGGTAGAAGGCGACAGCTTGCTGCAAGACGGGCAGACTGGTCGAACCCTGGGGAGGTGCCCGCCGCACACGCTCGGCGCGCGCCTGTGCGTAGGCGCTTTCCACGCTACGCAAGTCAAGGTCGAGACTACCGTTTGGTCGGAGGGTCAGCGCATTCTGATCGATGGAGAGAAGGGAGGTTTGGGCCTGACTGCCCGCTTGGCCCAGGGAAGACTGCAGACGGTTGAGGGTGCTACGGAGTGAGGCGCGGCTGCGATCGGGGCTTGATTCAGGCCACAGGAGGGCGGCCAAGTGTTCGCGCGGTTGGGGCCCTGGCTCCAGCGCCAGGTAGATCAATAGTGCCAGCGACTTACGCGTGGGAAAAGTCAGGGGTTTCGCACCCACGCGCACTTCTGGCGGTCCCAGCAAGAACAGCTGCAATCGGCTCATGCCTATCCGATGTAGGGTCTTGTGACGCTCTTGAGACGCCGTGTCATTATGCTAACGGTAAATCACGAGATGAGTCAAGGTTCTAACCCTTAAGGCGACGAGACTCACTCCGCTGTCGATCCGATGACAGCTCGATCCGGGAACTAGCGGGGACCGCAACGTGGAGGGCCTGGATGTCCGGGATAGTTATGTCAAACCCGATAGCGCCTGGCAAGGTGGAAGCCTGGCGGCGATTCTGCCAGGAGCTGGGCGGCGCTCGGCGGCAGACCTATGAAGCATCCCGCCGGCGACTGGGCATCACCCGCGAACGGCTGGCACTGGTGGAGACCGCGTTTGGGTCCGCGGCCGTCACTACAATCGATGCCCGAGATGTGGGTCGTGCGCTGGGCCAGATCATGACCTCGGATCTTCCCTTCGAGCGCTGGTATCGAGAGAGGATCCAAGAGCTGCAGGGTGTCGAACAAACTAGTTACGATCTTCGCTCAGAACGGCCGCCGCTCTCACAGAACCAAGAGCTGCTTTTTGAGTGGACGAGCGATCCCGTGCCCCTATAAGGCTCGGCGAGTTTTAGATAGCGAAAGTCCGATCAAGCTGCGGGTCCGAAACCCCCAAAGAGGAGAGGGCTAGATGGCAAACGTCAAAGAGGTCCGAACAACAGAACGAGAACCAGAACGAGAGCGGCGCATCTTCACTTTCAAAGCCACCCAGTTGATCTGGCTCTTCCTGGGCGTCCTCGAAGCCCTGCTGGCGCTGCGCATCCTGCTCAAGCTGATGGCCGCTAATCCCGGCAACGCCTTCGCGGCCTTCCTCTATTCCGTCACCGACATCTTTCTGTTGCCCTTTGTGGGCCTGACAGGCACGCCAGCGGTCGGTGAAATGGTGCTGGAGCTCACCTCCATAATCGCTATGCTGGTGTATGCCCTGGTGGGCTGGGGTGTGGAGCGGCTGGTGTGGGTTATTTTCTACCGTCCGCGTGGCCCATCCGTAAGCGTTACTCAAACCACGACCGAGGATCGTCCCAGCCGGTAGAGACCCCCATGGGTTGATTGGGGAGGCGATCCTGAAGGGACCAGTCGGAACATCTGCGCACGATACAGGAGGTTGACATGACATGATCAATGAGAGTGGCATCAACAGGCGAGAAGGTTCGGAGATACAGTGTAACCCGTCAACTCGAACTATCTAATTGGAGGAGGACAAAATGAACTTGATCGTATGGCTCATCGCAGGGGCAGTCGTAGGCTGGGTCGCAAGTAATATCATGGGGACCGATCGTCGACAGGGCCTCATGCTGGATATTGTGGTGGGCGTCGTAGGGGCGTTCGTGGCAGGCTACTTCTTGAGCCCTTACTTTGGCATCGCCACGATCAATCAGCGCGACTTCAGCTTGCCGTCTTTGCTGCTGTCGTTAGGGGGCGCGGTCGTCCTCCTGGCGGTCGTCAAGGCACTCCGTCGGGGAAGAGTGACTGGTTGAAATCCGGGCACCACGGCGCCATAGTTAAAGAGGGAGGCGGCTTAGCAGCCGCCTCCCTAAACCCCCCAACCACCAAACACATCGTTAGACCAGCCATCGTGAGCACAAGCCGATCCCACGAGCTTTCACAAGCTAGTTCCAGGTTATTGCAAGCTGGCGAATCGCGGCTGGCGTCGCTATCCATCGGTCGTTCCCAAGGAGGATTCTCATGCTATGGACTATCGCCGTAATACTGATCGTACTCTGGCTCGTCGGCTACTTCGGTCCGTCACGCTTGCCCAGCATTCCGCGCGCCGGCAACCTCGTTCACGTGTTGCTTGTCATTGCGGTCATCATCATCGTTGTGAACCTACTGCAGAGGTAGTTTGCCATCCCGCGCCTCGGTGTACAAGGTTTCTCCCGTCGAGGCAGGGATGGCGCCCACGGAGGAGTGGCCGGCAGCCACACGTTGGTTGTCGGCTTTGCCCTGCGCGGCGCCTCGAGGGCAAAGCTTCCCTTCCACTGGGTTACATAGACGCCCGCCTTAAGCCCCTTAACGCCTACGGAGGAGCAACATGAGGAAGTGTAGCGAAGTGATGACGATGAACCCGGCCTGCTGCTTGCCGAGTGACACCGTCGCAAAGCTGGCACAAATGATGAAGAGCAAGGATGTCGGTCCGGTTCCTATTATCGAGAACGAACAGACCCGGAGGTTGGTCGGCATTGTGACCGATCGCGATCTGGCCTTGAAGGTTGTGGCCGAAGGGCTCGATGCCAAGACCACAACTGCGGCGGAGGTGATGACACGCAAGGTCGTCACATGCCATGCTGAAGACGATCTGCAGAAGGCTCTAGATGCGATGTCCGAGCACCAATTGCGGCGAATTCCCGTCGTCGACAACGACTTTCGGATTATCGGGATCATCGCCCAGGCGGACGTCGCCACCCGGGTGGACCAGCCGGAGACAACCGCAGCCGTGGTCAAGGGAATCTCACAATCCAACCCGAAGTAATGGAGCTCTCGAGGTCAGGCGACGGTGATGGGAGCGATTTGCGGCGTCAGCCGGCTCGCCGCTTGGCCAGAAGACCCACTCAGGACTTGCTGCAAGGAACTTGGGTAAGAAACCCTAGTGGCTGAAAAGGGAGAGCATGATGTTTCCTATCGGTGATGACAATACTGCTCGAAGAACGGTTCCCGTGGTCACATTTGGCCTGATTGCTCTGAACCTCCTTTTCTTCTTCGCTGAACTCAGTGGCGGAGATGCTTTCATTGAGCAATGGGCCTTCGTTCCCCGTCGCTTTCTTGCGAATCCCGCCGGGGATTTCCTGACACTTTTCACTTCCATGTTCATGCACGCCGGGTGGGTACATCTTTTGGGCAACATGTTGTACTTGTGGATTTTCGGTGACAATGTGGAAGATCGTTTTGGGCACGTCAAGTTCGCCGCTTTCTATGTGGTCTGCGGCCTTGCGGCAACCGCCGCGCAGTTGGCTTTCAGCACCGAGTCAAACATTCCCAATTTGGGAGCCTCCGGAGCGATTGCGGGAGTGCTGGGTGCTTACATCCTGATGTTCCCGCAGCAAAAGGTCAACGTGTTGATGGGCAGACGGGTAATTCCCATGCCTGCCCTAGTGGTCATTGGGTTCTGGATCGTTCTCCAGTTGTTCAGCGGAATCGGTTCACTTGCCACCACAACGACAGTGGATACCGGCGGGGTGGCCTACATGGCGCACATCGGTGGGTTCGTCGCAGGGTTTGTGCTGACCTTCTTGCTTCGAGGGAATCCACGCGCACTGGCGAGGATCTAGGACATAGGTCCAGTTCCCATTATCGAGAACGAGCAGACCCAAAGGCTGGTCGGCATCGTGACCGATACGTTACCTCGCAGCCACTCTTTCAATAGAGAGGAAAACTCGAAATGTTGAAAGAATTCAAAGACTTCGTCATGCGCGGCAATTTGCTTGAGTTGGCGGTGGCATTCATCCTCGGGGTCGCATTCGGCCGAGTCGTGACCTCGTTAGTCAACGATGTCATCATGCCACCGATCGGGCTGCTGATGGGCGGCGTAGACTTTAGCAACCTGTTTATCAATCTGTCCAAGACCCCTTATGCCACCCTCGCTGAGGCGCAAGCTGGCGGCGCACCCACCCTCAACTATGGTGTATTTGTCCTCACCGTGCTTGATTTTGTTATTGTGGCCTTTGTCGTCTTCATGCTGGTTCGGGCGGTCAACCGCATGCAACGACCGAAACCTGCGGCGCCAACTACGAAGGAATGCCCATATTGCTTGTCCAGCATTCCGCTCAAGGCTACTCGCTGCCCGAATTGCACTTCAGAACTGAGCGCGGCATGAAGAGAGCGCGCGGTGCAATGCTCAAAACTCCATTGCGGTCGGATTGATCGGGGCATTGAATAGAAGGGCATCTGCACGGAGGATCCCATCATGCCCTCTACGAATTCGTCAGCCGCACGAAGTCGATAAAGCCGCGCTCGACGTTGGTGCCGACCAGTTCGACCCGCACCCGGTCCCCGACATCAAGGCCCTCGAAGCCGCGTACTACTTTCCCCTCCACCGGGGGCTGAAAGATACGGACCCAGGTGCCCTTCTCCGAGGCGCCGGTCACAATCGCCTCGAAACGCTCACCGATCCGAGAGGCCAAAAGCAGGGCGGCCGCTGATTTCTGCACTTGTCGCTCCACCTTGGCCGCATTGTCTTCCTGTTCGGTACAGTGGCGGG
>Ga0209108_10000601_pt1 | contig 19982 bp, 18 predicted proteins | sample Rifsed10ft1_FD_184003 | JGI IMG/M metagenome (GOLD analysis project Ga0209108, IMG submission 184003) | Soil microbial communities from Rifle, Colorado, USA - sediment 10ft 1 (version 2) | ecosystem: Environmental > Terrestrial > Deep subsurface > Rock core/Sediment | place: Rifle, Colorado...
GAGCCGGTGTTGGGGCAGATGCAGCTCAAGTACATGAGCCAGTAGCCGACGAACGCCGGCCAGCGCTCGTAATCCTCGGTCACGAATCCCGAAGTGGTTCCGATCGAGACCACGGCAAAGAGTGCATGTCGCACTGACTCCAACGCGCTGTCGTAGCGGCCATCCAGAATCAGCACGATTCCCACGAGCGCGACGCTCAGACCCATGATGAACAACAGCGCCTTCGCTTCGGGGTCGGTGCGATATGGGGCAACTGTCAGGCGCCGGATGGCAACGAAGTGGCGCGTGAAGTTCATCGCCGCAATGAGCATGAAGACGACCATCACCAGCTCGATCGCGGGCGATGCGAACTTGCCGACCGAGGCGTCGTAGGTCGAGAAGCCACCCAGCGCCATCACCGAGAAGCCGTGACAGATCGCGTCGAACCAGGTCATCCCACAGATCTTGAGCGCGACGATGCAGGCGATCGTTATGCCGGTATAGGTGAGCCACAGTGCCTTGGCTGTCTCGGTGATTCGCGGCGTAAGCTTCGCGTCCTTGACCGGCCCGGGTGCTTCGGCCTTGTACAGCTGCATGCCGCCGACACCGAGCAGCGGCAGGATTGCGAGCGCCAGCACGATGATGCCCATGCCGCCATACCAGTGCAGGGCGTGACGCCACAGGTTGATCGCCGGGGGCAGCGTATCGAGACCCGTGAGTACGGTTGAACCGGTCGTCGTGAGACCCGACGTGGTCTCGAAAAATGCGTCGGTGAAAGTCAAATCCGGCAATGCGATCAGCAGGGGTATCGTCGCTGCCGCCGACATCAGCACCCAGGCGAGCGTCACCAGCAGGAAACCGTCGCGTGATTTCAGCTCGCGCTTGTAACGGCGCGTCGTCGCCCAGATCACGACACCCGCGCCGGAATTGATGAGCGCCGCCACTAGGAAGTCCCACCACGTTCCATCGCGAAAGATGAGCGACGTGGCGATCGGCAGCACGTAGGTCAGGCCGAAAATCGTCAGCAGCTGCCCCAGAACGTGTACGACAGCTAGCACGGCGGCTGCCTAACGGAAGGACTTTTCCGCCTGGAACAGGCGTTCGACCGCTTCGATGTGGCGCCGGTCGGTGACGAACATTATCACGTGATCGTCGGCCTCGATGGTGGTGTCGTGGTGGGCGATGATCACGTCCTCGCCGCGGACGACGGCACCGATCGTCGTGCCCTCGGGCAGATCGATGTCCTCGATACGGCGTCCCACCACGCGTGAGGTTCTCGGATCGCCGTGCACGATGGTCTCGATGGCCTCCGCGGCGCCGCGCCGCAGACTGTGCACGCGCACCACGTCGCCGCGGCGCACGTACGCGAGCAGCGAGCCGATGGTCACGGTCTGCGGCGAGATCGCGATGTCGATGGTGCTGCTCTCGATCAGCTCGGCGTAGGACGGCTTGTTGATGATCGCCATCACCTTGTGCGCCCCGAGGCGCTTGGCGAGCATCGCCGAGAGGATGTTGGCCTCCTCCGAGTTGGTGAGCGCGGCAAACACGTCCGCACTGTCGATGTTCTCTTCCACCAGCAGTTCCTCGTCCGCCGCATCACCGTTGAGGACTATGGTGTTGGCGAGAAGCTCGGCTACGCGGCGTGCGCGCCGGTTGTCACGCTCGATGAGCTTCACCTGGTTGTGCGGCTCGAGCGCCTTGGCGAGGCGGAAGCCGATGTTGCCGCCGCCGGCGATCACCACCCGCTTCACCGGATCCTCTGCCTTGCGCATCTCGCCCATCACCAGACGGATGTCCTTGCGAGCGGCGAGGAAAAATACCTCGTCGCCGTGCTCGATCACGGCATCGCCCCCCGGCACGATGCTCTGGCCATTGCGGTAAATCGCCGCCACGCGCGCGTCGGTGTTCGGGATATGCTCGCGCAGCGTGCGCAGCTTCTGACCCACGAGCAGGCCGCCGCGCAATGCACGGACGCCGACCAGGCGCACCTTGCCGTCGGCAAAATCGAGGACTTGCAGCGCGCCCGGGTAATGGATCAGCTGTTCGATGTATTCGGTGACCAGCTGCTCGGGGCTGATCCACACGTCGACTGCGAGCCCGCCCTCGGAGAAGAGGCCGTCACGCTTGAAGTAGTCGCTGGCGCGGATGCGGGCGATCTTGGTCGGCGTGCGATACAGCGTGAACGCGATCTGGCAGGCGAGCATGTTGACTTCATCGCTCGAAGTGAGCGCCACGATGATGTCGGCATCGGCCGCTCCCGCCGCTTCCAGCACGCTCGGATTGGCGGCGTTGCCGTGGACGGTGCGGATGTCGAGGCGGTCCTGCAGGTCGCGCAACGAGTCCTCGTTGGTGTCGACCACCGTGATCTCGTTCGCCTCTTCGCGCGACAGGTGATACGCGGCGGTGCGACCCACCTGGCCGGCGCCGAGGATGATGATCTTCACATGAGCTCCAGGTTCGCGTAGCCGACCATCAACCACTTCGTGCCCTGCTGCTCGAAGTTCACCTGCACGCGTGCGTGGGTGCCCTGGCCTTCGAGATTGAGCACCACGCCTTCGCCGAATTTTCCATGACGTACGCGCTGCCCGAGGCGCATTCCGGTGGAGGTGGATTCCTCGTGGTCGCCGGACAGAAAGCGCACCGGACGCGACACGTGGATGCGCGGTCGTACTTCTTCGATCAGGTCCGCTGGAATTTCGCTCACGAAGCGGGACACGGTGGCGTAGGAGTCGACGCCGTGAAGCCGCCTCTGCTCGGCATACGTGAGGATGAGTTCGCGCATCGCGCGCGTAGCGCCGACATAGCACAGCCGCCGCTCCTCCTCGAGGCCCGCCAGATCGTTCATCGAACGCTGGTGCGGGAATAGACCATCCTCAAGACCGCAGATGAACACCAGCGGAAACTCGAGCCCCTTGGCCGAATGCAGCGTCATCATCTGCACGCAGTCCTCCCACGCCTCGGCCTGCCCCTCGCCCGCTTCGAGTGCGGCGTGCGCGAGGAACGCATTGAGCGGCGTGAGCTCGGTGCCGGATTCCTGCGTGAAGCCGCGCGCGGCGCTCACCAGTTCGAGCAGGTTGTCGACCCGGGTCTCGCCGCGATCCCCCTTCTCCTTCTTGTGATGCTCGAGAAGACCGCTCGCCTGGATGACGTGATCGACCTGCTCGTGCAGCTCGAGGCCGCGAATCCGTTCAGCAAGGGTCTCGATGAGCTTCATGAAGCCATGCATCGCGACACCCGCCTTCGGGCCCAATGACTCGTGCAGGCACGCACCGGCGGCCTGCCACATCGAACAGGCGTTGGCCTTGGCGTACTCGCGCACGATCTCCAGGCTCCTGGAGCCGATCCCGCGCGCCGGCAGGTTGACGACGCGCTCAAATGAGGCATCGTCGTCACGGCTCGCGGTCAGCCGCAGGTACGCGAGCGCGTCCTTGATCTCGGCCCGCTCGAAGAAGCGCAGTCCGCCGTACACGCGATAAGGAATCGCGGCGCTCAGGAACGCTTCCTCGAACACCCGCGACTGCGCGTTCGAGCGATACAGGATGGCGATCTGACGCCGCGCGCCGCCGTGTCTGACCCACTCTCGAATGCGATTCACGACGAAGTCCGCTTCGTCGCGCTCGTTGAACGCCGCGTACAGCTCAATGGGCCGGCCCTGCTCGCCGCTGGTCCAGAGGTTCTTGCCGAGACGCGTGGAATTGTTGGCGATGAGGGCATTCGCCGCCTTGAGGATGGTTTCGGTGGAGCGATAATTCTGCTCCAGCCGGAAAAGCCTGGTGGCCGGAAAGTCGCGCTGGAACTGCTGCAGGTTTTCGACCTTGGCGCCGCGCCAGCGATAGATCGAATTGTGCGTGACTACCCCGTTGGCGATGAAGTTATGCGTGCGCTCGACATTCAGATCGTAGACTGGAGCATCGACCTCTTCCTGGTCGATTCGCTCAACCACGTCGAACCCGCCGAATTCCGTCGCCACCACCATGCCCGGTCGGATGCTGGCGGCGGTGATGAAGGGCAAAGAACGGTTCAACATCTGCCCCTGGAGCACAAGATTTGCGTCCTCGAACTGCTCCCGTATGCGTCTGGCGATCGTCATCAGCTCGCCAAAATCGCTGCGCACGGTTTCGAATCGCCAGCTCTTGCTGCCGATTTTGGCTGAACGCACGGACAATCCCAGGGCTTGCAGGGAGGCACGATCTGCTGCATCGATTCCTACGATGCTGATTCGATGCATCGGATGCGGTCCCCTGCGGTCGCTGCACAGGGTGATCACGATATTGCGCCGCTTTGAATTTCGACTCCGGGGTAAATGGTGTGGCCGCTCGGGATCCAGACCGGTGTCTTCAAGCAGCCGCAGGGCTCCGTCAGTGGTGTCTATCGCTTGAAATACCTTGGCAATGTATTTCGGATCGTGAACCAATCCGTTGCGCACCTCACCCTTGCGCGCAACGAACGGCAGCGTCGGCAGGCCGTAGCGCAGTGACGTGATCACTTCATCCAGTCTGGCCTCGTTCTCGGTGGAATGAGTTCGGATGATCCACGCCGCATCAGCGTGTTCCTGCAACGCACGTTGCTTGAAACCGACGACGGCCCTGACCTGTCCGTTGGTGTAGACCTGTGAAGTGCCCAGCCGATACCCGATCGCTTCCTTGTGCAGCAGATACAGAAAATGGGTTTGCGGTGTTTCTCCCAGGACATAGCCGGCAAAGTGCGTATGCTCGGGCGTGCTCCTGATGACTTTTCCTGAGCGCAAGTGCAGACGAGTTAGCCGCCCCCGACGCTGGCGCACGAATTTCTCCATGACGATGGCTGGCCGAAAATCGCCGCTGCCATAGCTGGACATGACGTGCTCGCCTGGCAATACGGCATCGATGGGTTTCTTCATGCCGTCGGCCATCGTGACCGGCGTGCCCGCGGCCAGGCACTGATCATCGTCGCCGACCACGAACGGCATGCCATCGCTGCCGGCGAGCAGCTTCAACCAGGCGTACTGGATCGCGTTGGTGTCCTGGAACTCATCCACCAGCACGTGGCGGAAGCGCGCACGGTAATGCGCGAGCAGTTCCGGCGAGTCGCGCCACAGCTCGAAAGCGCGCAGCAGGAGCTCCGCGAAATCCACGAGGCCGGCGCGCTCGCAGGCGTCCTGGTAGGCCTGATAGATGCGGACGTACTCGCGCCGCGTTGGATCACCGTTGTCCTTGACCTGTTTCGGGCGGAGCCCTTCGTCCTTCTGCGCATTGATGAACCAGGTCACTTCGCGCGGCACCCAGCGGGTCTCGTCGAGATCGAGCGCCTTGAGAACCTTGCGCACGGTGCGCAGCTGATCCTCGGCGTCGAGGATCTGGAACGTCTGTGGCAACCGCGCCTCGCGCCAGTGGATGCGCAGCAGCCGATGCGCGAGGCCATGAAACGTGCCGATCCACAACGCCGTTGCGGGGATGCCGAGCAGGGTTTCGATCCGCCCGCGCATTTCGCCCGCGGCCTTGTTGGTGAACGTCACCGCGAGGACGCTGTGCGGCGAGGTGTCCTCGACGCGGATCAGCCAGGCCACCCGATGCGTGAGAACGCGCGTTTTGCCACTGCCGGCGCCCGCCAGCACAAGTGTGGGCCCCAGCGGCGCGGTGACGGCCGCGCGCTGCGCATCGTTCAAGGGTTCGAGGATGAATGACACGTCCATAGAAGATGAGAAAATGGGGACAGAGCTATTCTTGCAGTCGGGCGCGCAAAAATAGCTCTGTCCCCATTTGTCGCATTCGCGTCATTCTATCACCGGGCCGTGGGCTACCCGGTCAGGCGCTGGCGCGAGGTTCTTCTGCCCAACGCAGCAGCGCGATCGTCAGCGCGAGAACGACGGGACCCAGGAACATGCCGATCGGACCGAATGCCGCGAGCCCCCCGAGCACGCCGAGGAAAGCGGCCAGCGTGGGCACCTCCGCGCGTCCGGAGATCAGCAGCGGCTTGAGGAAATTGTCGATCAGGCCGACCAGCAACACGCCCCACAACAGCAGGAAGAGCGCCGCGCCGTAGCGACCCTGAACCGCGAGAATCAGCGTCGCCGGACCCCAGACGAACGCCGTGCCGCCCACGGGGAGCAGCGACAGCCCGGCGGCGAACACGCCGAACACTACCGGCGAAGGCAGGCCCACGATCGCGAAACCGATGCCAAGGAGCGTTCCCTGCAGCAGCGCGGTCAGCAGCGTTCCAAACACCACCGCGCGCGTAACGGTGCCGAGATACTCGAGCAAGTCGCGCTTGCGGGCCTCGGGCATCGGAACGAGGTTGCGCAGCCGCACCTGCATCGCGGCGCCGTCGCGCAGGAAAAAGAACAGCAGGAACAGCATCAGCATGAAGCCGATCACAGTGCCCATAGCGCCGACGAACAACGTCCCGCCGAGTGAGCCCAGATACTCGAGCACCGAGCGGGCCGCCGACAGTACCGCCGCGCTCGTCTGCTCACGCGAGAAGGGTGCGACGTCCTGGATCCAGCGCAATGCCGCGCCGACGAGCGGAACGCGCTCGAGCGAACTCAATCCGGTGAATTGGATTTCACCATAGCTCGCCTGCAGGTCCTGCAGCAGCGCAGCCGCCTGGCGCGCGAAAGCGACGCCGAGCGCGGTAAGCGGGCCGATGAAGACCAGCAGCGTGGCCAGGGTCAGCAGCCCGGATGACAGTGATTGCCGGCCACGCAGCCACAAGGTCAGGCGTGCGTGCACCGGGTGCAGCAGAAACGCGAACAGCAGGGCCCACGCAATCACGCTCAGGAACGGCTTCAGGATCAGGATCAGGACGAAGGCGAGTGCCGCCACCGTCACGATGGTGAAGACGCGCGGGTACAGGTCAGAGGCTGATCTCTGGTGTGATTGGTTGTCGTCAGCCATGTACACATTATTGCACCAAATGTCAGCGCGGCTTGCCCGAGCGATGCAGCGACAACTGGCTTCGGCCGATGCCCTGGCTGAAGAAACTCGTCGTCGACTTCCTCCCCGGCTTTCCCACAATTCTCCGTCCTTCTTGATCGACGCTGATAAGCCGTGGCGTGTCTCGCGGTCGATGCGGTTCGTACGAGGCGACGGTGGCACGTGTGGGGAGTTGTGGGAAAGCCGGGGAGGAAATCGACGGCGGCGTACCACTATGGCGGCCCGAATCGCGGGTCGGCAAGAAACTCGCGATCCGTCAGGCTTTCCAGAAAGGCCACGAGGTCGGCTTTCTCCGCCGCGCTGATGGTGAATCCGCGCAGACGTCGATCGCGCGGCGCGGCGCTCGCGACGGCATAGTGGTCGATGACGTCGCCGAGGGACGCGAACCGGCCGTCGTGCATGTAGGGCGCGGTGACGGCCACGTTGCGTAACGTCGGCACGCGAAACCGGCCTTCACCCGTATCTACGAATGTCGGGTCGGCAGCCGGCTGCTTCGCGTGGACGATGGGTCCGGAAAGCGTGATCCCGGAATGGCATTGGCCGCACCCGAAGCGCTCGGCGTAGAAGAAAGCCATGCCGCGCTTCGCGGACGCATCCAGTGCAGTGCGGTCATCGTCGAATACGTAGCGGTCGAATGCAGAGCGGCCGGAAATCAGTGTCCGCTCGAAACTTGCGAGTGCTCGCGCGATGTTGACGACGTTGATCGGTGCAGGGTCGTTCGGAAACGACCTCGCAAAAAGATCGCGGTACGCTGCGTCAGCGGCAAGATTCTCGAGCGCCACGCCCTCGCGCCCCTTGAGGCCCATCTCGATCGGCTCCTCATTGAAGAGCGGCTGGGTCACCTGCGATTCGAGCGACGCAAACCCGGCGTCGGTCCATGTGAACGCAGGGTTGTACGCAACATTGCCGAGACTCATTGCGCTCCGTGGATGAACTTGTCCCGTGGCGCCGATGGCTCGAGCGCGACCATCCGTGAAGGCGCGCGGCTGCGCATGACAGCTGGCACACGCGTACTCGCCGGTGACCGAGAGCCGGCGCTCATAGAAGAGGAGCCGCCCGAGCCTGACCTTATCCGTCGACATCGGGTTGTCCGCGGGGACCGCGGGAATCGGAAACCCGCGCGGCAGCTGCCACTTGAATTCCCCCTCTCCCGCTCGCGGGAGAGCATTGTCCGCAGACCCACTCCCGCCGGGAGGCGGGAGTGGGTGGGGGTGAGGGTCGTCCGCCGCTTGCGCGAGAGCACTACACGCGAGTGTCAGCAGCACCGCCCAGCGCGCGAGCGTCAGCCGGCGAACGCCCGCGCGCCACATGATTCAAGCTTCGAGCAGGATCAGCGCCAGCTGGCTGTGGTCGAGCCGGTATCGAGCGAAGCGGTCTGTTGCGCGATCGTCGCGCGTTCGCCGACCCACTGGGCAAATTCTTCGAGCGATTGCGGGTTGAGTCCGTTCGGTTCCTGGCGCCTCTGATCGACGTACTTCTGCATCGATGCGAGCAACTGGTCGGCGTGCTTGCGCGAGCGCGAAAAGAGATCCATGTAGGCCTTGCGTGCGTCGTCCAGCCGGTTCAGGCCGAGCCACGCTTCGGCGCGGTACTCGATCGCATCGGCGTAACCGGGCTCGAGCTTGAGTGCACGGTCGTAGGCTTCAAGGGCGGCGTCGTATTGGCCGAGGTGGCGCCGCGCGAAACCCAGGTAGTTCCAGGCCTGATACAGCCCCGGGACAGAGTCCACCGCCTTCCCGAACTCGCGCGCCGCGCGTTCATAGGCTGATGTCGATTTCTTGAGCAGGCGTTCGCGCTTGCTGTCATCGCTCGCGCCAGCGGCGTTCGCCTCGTACTGCTGCGCCTTCTCGATCTGCTTGACCCCCGCGTTGTAGGCGTCCCTGGCCTCGTCTTCCGGTGTGCGCTGATCGGCGGGAATACGGGGCATGTCCATGGACCCGCCACCGGCGGCGTGTGCGGCGGAATCCGGGAGTGCAGCACAGGCCGCAACGGCGACCAGCACGGCAAGCTTTTTGACGATGGTCATGTGAATCCTCCCCACGACTTAAGTCCAGACTGGCCCAGGCATTCGACGCCCGCACGGCATGAAAAGTTGCGAATCCTGCTGCGTTCGTCCCGGGAGTGTTGAGGCGGTTCGACGGTCCCACTAGATTGGCAAGTCTGATCCAGGCTCATTTCAGGAGCAATCGTGACCTCACCAAGTCCCACCAGAGCTGTTTGGTTTCTCCTCGGCGCGATGCCCGTGATCGCTGCAGCGCAACCGGCTACCGATTTTGCACGCATGGTCCAGACCGAGTATGACTTCAGCGCCGCCGCGACGCGCACCAGCCAGCGTGCCGCGTTTCTCGAGTACGTTGCCGAAGATGGTGTGCTGTTCAGGCCCGGCCCGGTGAACGGCCGCAAAGTTCTGACCGAGGGCAAGGGGGCGCCCGGAATACTTCATTGGTACCCGGAATTTGCCGAGATCTCGAGCCGCGGCGATCTGGGCCTGTCGACGGGTCCGTGGATCTACTGGGGATCCGGACAGGCGCCGGCGCACGGGCACTTCGTGAGCATCTGGCGCAGGCAGTCGAACGGCGATTGGCGTGCGGAGCTCGACGGTGGCATCGGGCATGGACCGATGGCGACGCCTCCCAACCGGCTGCTCCCGTCAGCGCGTGATGGCGAAGACGTCGGTGCCGCGGGCGATTCCGCGGATTCGACCGCAGAGCTTAAGCGGGCGGAACTCGAATTCGCGCGCTTCAACAACGAGTCCGGATTCGTTGCCGCATTGGCGCGCGTGGCGTTGCCAGGTGTGCGGGTGTATCGCGATGGTCACGAGCCCTTTGTTGGCCTCGAGACATCGACCGCCCACCTGCGTTCCGCCGAACCGGTCGGCGGTTGGCAGCCGGAAGTGGTCAGGAGCTCGGCGAACTTCGGATACAGCTACGGTCCGGTCGCCCCACGCGGCGATGAATCGAAACCGGCGGCGTACTACGTGCACGTCTGGAAGCTTGTGGACGGGCAATGGCGCCTGCTGCTCGATCTGCTGATTCCGATGCAGTAGCTTTGGAACCCGAAGGCGAACCGGAAATCGCCCGGAAGAATATGGGCGCCACGCACAGCTGAGGTTGCCGATGAATCAGACCTTCAGTCGCAGTTCAATGATTTGTGCACTGCTTGTGCTGGTTGCTGCAATCCCGGCGGCGCGAACGCAGGCGCAAGACGCCGCGCCGGTGCTCGAGCAATGGTTGGGCGACTGGCGCGGGCCCGGCACGAACAGCGACGCGCCGGCACAACTGCATCTGAGATGGGAACGCGTGCTCGGCGGACGCTTCGTGCGGCTCACGCTGGTCAACGACATCGGCGCCGAGCCGCCGCGGCAGCGTTTCGAAGGGTTGGCGCTGTACTGGTCGTCCGCGGAAGGACGCTTGAATGGTCGCTGGTTCGACTCGCAGGGTTCGGCACACGTCGTCGACGCTGTGCTGGAACCGAACGCGCTCATCGGTGAGTGGGGCGATGGCACGACTGCGCGAGGCCGGTCCACCTATCGGCTGGTGGAGCCGGCGGTGATGGAAGTTATCGACGAGATCAGGCGCAAGGATGGCACCTGGCGCGAGTTCGGCCGCTATCGCCTGACGCGCGTCACCCCATGAAGAAGAAGTCGTCCAGCTCGCGACCGGCTAAGTCACGCACGCGCGGCAAGCTCGCCCCGCGAAAGGAAGCGCGCGGCTTGACCGCGGCCGATATCCTGTTGGGTCTCGATCAGCCCGACATCGCGCCGCTCGCTGCGCTGGTCAAGGAGGCGGGTGGCGCACCGATCGGCGCCTACCGCGAGCCCTTGAGCGGGCGTTCGCTCCTGATCGCCGCGCTTCCGCTCGCGGCCGTGCAGCCGACTCCGTTTCAACGCGACCTCTCGCCCACGCATGCGCGGCGACTCGCCGATCGCATCGACGAGACCGGCGTGTTTCTCGATCCGCTGATCGTGGTGCGCGGCGAGGATGGGCGGCTGTGGACGCCGAACGGCAGGCATCGGCTCGCCGCGGCGAAGTTCCTCGGTTTGCGCCAGATCACGGCGTTGATCTCGCCCGACGAGTCGCTCGCGTATCGCATCCTCGCGCTCAACACGGAGAAAGCGCACAACCTCAAGGATCGCAGCCTCGAGGTCGTGCGCATGGCACGCAACCTGGCCAAGCGCGAGGGACAATCGAAGGAATCGAAGTTCGCCGCCCAGTTCGAGGCGGCGGAGCTCATCACGCTGGGATTGATCTACGAGAAAAACTCGCGCTTCGGCGGCGGGGCCTACAGCCCGTTCCTGAAGAAGGTCGACCGCTTGAGCGACCGCTCGCTCGCCGCCAGCATGCGTGAGCGCGAAGGTCTGGCGGCACGGCTGCAGGAGATCGACACAATCGTGAAGCACATTGTCGCGGAGTTGCAGGCACGCGGCTTCAAGTCGCCGTATCTTCGCAACTACATCGTGGCGCGGATCAACCCGGTCCGCTTCCACAAGGCGAAGAAGGGCGATACGAAACCCGCGATGCCGTTCGCCGCCGCGCTCACCCGCATGGCCGCGTCGGCGAAGAAATTCAATGTCAACTCGGTTTCCACGAGCGATCTGGCGCTGGTGGCTGCTGGTGCTGAATCTCAGGCGTAGCTCTATTTTGCGCTTGCCGCCGTCGATGAGCGCACGCGGCCCTTTGCGCGCGTCGCCGTGGCCGGTCAGGACAACGCGGCGCTGCAGATTGCCGAGGATTTTTCGGGATCGGCACCCGCTGCCGGATTAGCGGTGCCGAAAAATGCCGAAGAGCTGTACAACGCCGCCTGCTCGGCCTGCCACGCGCAGGGCATTGGCGGTGCGCCGCGCATCGGTGACAAGGCGGCCTGGGCGCCGCGCATCGCGCACGGGAAGGACACTCTCTATAGGCGCGCCATCGAGGGCTTCCAAGGCTCGGCCGGACTGATGCCGCCGAAAGGTGGTCGTGTTGACTTGGCCGATGATCTGATCCGCCAGGGCGTCGACCACATGGTCGAACGCTCGCGTTGACGCGACGCAGGCCGCGCAAGGGTTTCGGCGCTTGCTGAAACGGCGGGCGACGCTGGTGCAGTCGAGAACTCAGCTACAGCAGAGCCTCAGCGACCTCCTAGGTGCGCTGCAGAACGAGATGGATACTTTGCTGACTCAATGTGAGAGCGCCGGCAAAGCGAATACCTGCCGGCATCGCTCGACGAATTCGACTGGCGCTGGTTTCAGCAGGAGTACCGCGACTACATCAATCTCGCCACAATGGCCCGGACGATCCCGGTGAGGTCAACAACCGGGTCATCAGGAAACTCGGCCACACCGCGATGAATGCCTATCGCACGCGTTGGATCGAAGCCGCGGCCGACTTGCGCGTCAGCGCAGAAGCGCGGCAACGACCAGCAGCAACAGCGTGAGCGCCTGGAAGCCGACGCGCGCCCACATCAGCTTGGTGCTGAATTGACGGTCCATGGAGCCGCCGCCGGACATGGCCAGAAGACCCAAACCCATGGCCACGATGGTGGCAACCAGCGCAAGGATAATGACGACGAAAAGCGGGTCCATCGTGCAGTCCCCCAAGCGTTTTTTGTGCTTCTGGCGAATATAGCATGCGCTGATCGTTACAGTTCTTGACGGTTGACATCGCGCCACATAGACAAGCCTGCTAATGGTGGGCGCACCGAAACGGAGTCACCCAGCGACGCGATCGTCTGGCTCCGCACACTGTCGGCCCAGCTTCAGACGCCCACACCAACCGCAGTGATTTCCGCGGACACGTCCGAATGTGAATCGTCGTTCGTGGCCGACTCAAGTGCCTTGAGCAACAATGCAACTGGTTATAGGCTAGCCAGCAATGGCCAGGAACAGCTCGATCGGCTGCCAGGCGCTGGCGCATCGAGCGGCGCGTTAGCGCAGTCATTCCCCGTCAGATTTGTGCGATCCGCCAGCCGCGTCTTGTTACGGCATACCGAAAGCTACGTAGTGATCGATCAGCAGGAAGGCGAACAGCAGCATCAGGTAGTTCACCGAATATTTGAACGTGCGCATCGGCAGCTCGACGCGCCCACCTTTCCTCAAGGCCAGTGCATAGCGCAGGAATAACACGTCGAGAATGCTTGCCCCCGCCAGATAGATGAGTCCGCTCATCCCGGTGAGATAGGGCAGCAACGTCACCAGCACCAGCAGGACCGTGTAGAGCAGGATGTGCAGGCGCGTGAACTCAATACCGTGGGTGACCGGGAGCATGGGGATTCCGGCCTTGGCGTAGTCGTCGCGGCGTGCGATCGCCAACGCCCAGAAATGCGGCGGCGTCCATGTATAGATGATCAGGAACAACAGCAGCGCATTCGGATCGACGCTGTTGGTTACCGCCGTCCAGCCGAGAACCGGCGGAGCCGCGCCCGCAGCGCCGCCGATCACGATGTTCTGCGGCGTGGCATGCTTCAACCACACGGTGTAGATCACCGAGTAGCCGATGAGCGAGGCGAAGGTCAGGAGTGCGGTGAGCGGATTCACCAGCAAGGCCAGGATCAGCATTGCTGCGAGTCCGAGCGCAAATGCAAACAGGAGCGCAGTCATTTCGCTGATATGGCCGCTCGGTATCGGGCGGCGGCGCGTGCGGACCATTTCGGCGTCGATGCGCCGGTCGAGCACGTGGTTGATCGCCGCGGCCGAAGCCGCGGCCAGCCAGATCCCCAGTGTGCCGAACAGCAGCACGTGTGGCGGCGGGAACTCCGGCGTGGCGAGCAGCATGCCGACGATGGCGGTGAACACCAGCAGCGCCACGACCTTCGGCTTGGTCAGCTCGAAATAGTCGCGCAGCCGTGAACCCGCCGGTACCGGCACTGCTGCGGGATCATCGGTGGCGCGATTCATCATTCGATGGCCAGAGATTCCGGATAAGCGTTACGACGCTGAGCAAGAGTGCTGCCGCGCCGGCATTGTGCGCCGTGGCGAGGGCCAGCGGATACCCGTGCATGACAGTGCCGACGCCCAAGAGGATCTGCACTCCAAGAGCTGCCAACACCGCGATCCCCGCATTGCGCAATTGCCGACTGCGCGCACGCCGCACAGTGAGCAGCGCAACCGTCGCCAAGCCGATTGCCGTGACGATTGCGCCCAGCCGGTGAGTGAAGTGCACGGCGACGCGCGCCGGGTGATCGAGCACGCCGCCTTCGTAATCGATTCCGAGGCCGCGCCACAAGACGAACGCTTCGCGGAACTGCATCTCGGGCCACCATGCGCCCTGACAAGTGGGAAAGTCAGGGCACGCCACGGCGGCGTAGTTGCTGCTGGTCCAGCCACCAAGTGCGATCTGGAGCACGAGCACGGCGATCCCGGCGACGGCCAGCCGGCGGAGCACAGACTCGCTCGCGTGCAGTTCACGCTTTTCCGGACGCAACCAGAGCCACCACAGCAGCGCCAGCGTCGTCAACCCTCCCAGCAGGTGCAACGTCACGATCAGGGGCTTGAGGAGCCAGGTTACAGTGAGCATCCCAAGTGCCCCCTGGAGTAACACCACCGTGAGAAGCACCCACGGCAGGCGCTGTGGCAAATTATCAGTGCTGCGTCGAACCCACGCGAGCGCCGTCATCAAGACGATGAGTACCCCGAGACTGGCTGCGGCATAGCGATGCACCATCTCGCGCAATGCCTTGCCGTACTCGATCGGCCGATCCGGGAACGCAGCATTGACGCTGTCCTGGTTCTCGAGCGCAGCACCCGCGGTGACATGGCCGTAACAGGTGGGCCAATCGGGACAACCGAGCCCGGCGGCGGTCAGGCGCACGTACGCGCCGAGCACCACGACGATCGCGCACAGGACGATGCTGGCGAGAGCAAGAGCGCGAAACTGACGCACGCGATTCATCGTGTATTCATCGCTCAACGTGCGACAGTCTCAACAGGCGCTTAAGGTCTTCGATCATTCCCTTCGGATCTGCATTCGCCGGATAGCTCATCATCAGGTTACCCAGCGGATCCGCGAGCCACAGGCGGCCCGACTCGACGGGCCGCCCCTCTTCGAATCGAAAGTGTTCTGCAAGCTCGCGGCCGCCGTCGGAATCCAGGTCGAGCGAGATCAGCCCGTGGTGCTCCGTCGAAAAGAAAGGCTCGTCACAGCAGTCTCCTTGATACAGGAATACGCGTTGCACGCGACCCATGTGCTGATTGAGGGCGATGCGGACCTGGCGCATGACGTAGAGTGCCCGTCGGCAGGGCCCGTCACACGCGCCGTCTCCGAGGTAGATCAGCGTCCATTTTCCTCTGAGCAGCTCGACGCTCGATTCTCTGCCGTCCGCCGTTGGCAACGATACTTCGGGCAGCGGCCGCGCCGGCGTGATCAGTTCGCCGTGATTGACCGTGCGATCCGGTCGCCAACCGACGCCGCCGTAATACAGATAGAAAGAGAGTGCGAGCGGTGCGAGGAAAATGCACGCGAGCAGCCCCAGCAGCTGGCGCTGGCGCCAGACGCGTACAGCGGTGTGACTCATGACTTGTCCGGGTCCTGACGCAGGTTCGTTACCAAGTAGATGACGGCCAGCGCCGCGGCCAACGCGAACCAGGTGACCGCGTATCCAAGGTGCCGCTCGGGCGGAAAGGTCGACGTCCGCCACTCGCGCACGAAGCCGGCCGGCTGATCGGCATCGAGCAGAATGATCTGCGGGTCGAGCGGCCGTTGCAGCGCCCCGCTCAGGTCACTCATCCTCGGGTAGCTCAATACCCGCGGCCACGTCTCGTTCTGGGAGGTAGTTGCGAGCTCGATTCCGGCGCGCGGCAGATAGTCCAATCTTCCGACGATGCGGCGATACTCCTCGCCGATCGCCACGTCCGGCAGGTTCGCGCGCGTCGTGCCAATCGGCAGCCAACCCCGATCGACCAGCACGATGCGGCCGGCGTCGGTCAGCAGTGGCGTGAGCACGCGGTAACCGGCGCGCCCTGCATGTGTCATGTTGTCGAGCAGGAACTGCTGCGCGCTTTCATAGCGGCCGTCCGCAACCACGTGCTGATAGCGATCGCCGCCGCCCGCAGGCACATCTGTCAGCCGCACGGTCGCTGCGCCGCCAGCCGCGAACGCCGCAAACAACGCTTGCTTCACCCGCATCCGCTCGAGCTGCCAGCGGCCGAGGCTCAGGAGTGCCGCGATCAGCACAACCGTAATGACGGTCGTGAACACAGTCGGAGCGAATTCGCGGTTGCCTATTCTCACAAGTCGTGACTTTTCCTTGAGCTTGAAACCTTGCGCTGTTCCAGTCGGCGGGGGCCGTCCTTCCCTAAGAACGGAAGAGGTCCATCCGAAGTTCTTGAGTGGCGGATCGGGATCGGATGCGGATGCAGCGAAAGAGTGGGTACGGTCCTGGTTGACCTGCTTCGCGGCCTGATTATCGGTCACGGCGTTGGCGATTGCATACAGGGATGTGAGGGTGACGCCGGGCATCAGGAAGGCAGCCGCGTTGGGCATCCGGCTCCCAGCTTCAGACTCAGACCCCACTGCAACCCCGCAATCCCGCTCAGACTCATACGTTGTTGGAAGCAACTTTCCAACGCCGGAAGGGTTATGAGAAACTGGAATGCGACATCGTGCCCACGTTTTTCTGCGGAATACGGCACTGCAAATCAGCAAGGAAGTTAGCGGACGGATGGGCTTCGACGGAAACAACAGCTGAAACCCAAGCCCACCTCCAAACTGGGGGGAAGTGATGAAATGCCTGTACTATCTCGCGCCCGGCCTGGGAAGCGCTCAGCGGATTTCTGATGATCTTCATGATGTTGGAATCAGCGATTTCTTCCTGCACGTCATAGCAAAGGACGAATCCGGGCTCATCAAACGACAAATACACTCTGGCAACTACCTTGAGACTCTGGATGTCATTCGCGAAGGATTTCTGGGCGCGATGATCGGTTTGGTCGCCGGACTGATTGGCGCTGCACTGCTCAACTACTATGGGCCGTTCGAAGACGTACCGGGCGTCGTCGACATCGCGCTGGTGGCGGTGGCCACGTTATTCGGCGCTTGGGCAGGCGGCTTGCTAGGTATAGAAAACGAGAACAAGAAACTCGCCAAGTTCCACGACGATCTCGAGGCCGGCAAGTATCTGATTCTAATCTATGCCCGCAAGGAGCAGGAAACAGTTGTCGGAGAGATGATGCGTACCAGGCATCCGGAAGCAGATCTAGCGGGTGTCGATAGGCATTTCATCAATCCGTTTAGCGCCGTGCAACGCCGCAGTCGGGAAACGCGTGACCGGGCCGAAATTCCACAACAGGACTAGTGCTTGAAGAAAAAGACGCCGCGTGTAAAAAAAGTGTAGTCCGCTTCAAGCGATCCGATGCCCAAGAGCACCAGCAACAGCAGCGGCGGGACCAAAATCGCGTACATCAAGGCCAGCCGCTCCCAAAGCATGTGCATGAAGACGGAAACGATCAGCCCGGCCTTCAACAACATGAACACGATGATCAGAGTCCACCTGAGGTAACCCTGAAAGTGGAAGTAGTCGACAAGATAAGACGCGGTGCTAAGGATAAACAGCAATCCCCAGATCTTGAGATAAATGCCGATCGGATGTTGTTGCCCCTCTGCGTGCGCCATGATTTCCCTACCAAAGATAGAAAAGTGCGAAGATAAATACCCACACCAGATCGACGAAGTGCCAATACAGACCCATGATTTCGACGATCTCGTAGTTCCCCTTCCTGCCGGTCAGGAAACCCGGCTTCTGGCGATCCAAATCTCCCCGCAGAACCTTTATCGCCACGATGATCAGGAATATCACGCCGATCGACACGTGCGTGCCATGGAATCCCGTGATCATGAAAAATGTCGAGCCGAACTGGGCTGCGCCCATGGGGTTGCCCCAGGGACGTACCCCCTCTTCGACGATCAGCTTGGTCCACTCGAAGGCCTGCATCCCGACGAATGAGGCGCCCAATGCGGCGGTGATCAGCAACAAGACAAAAGTTTTGGCACGATTTTTTCGATAGCCGAAGTTGACCGCCATGGCCATCGTCCCGCTACTGCTGATCAAGATAAAGGTCATGATGGCGATCAGGATGAGGGGGATCCTGTTGCCCCAGAGCGTCAATGCGAAAACCTCGCCGGGGTTGGGCCAAGGGTCCGTGGTGGACATTCGCACGTTCATGTACGAGATCAAAAACGCGCTGAAGATGAAGGTATCGCTGACGAGGAAGATCCACATCATGGCCTTGCCCCATGGGACCTTCTTAAACGCCCGCTGGTCCGAGGACCAGTCGGCGACGATGCCTTGCAAGCCTTCAGGCAGCGGGAGGGGTTCTACGGCACTTGTCGGCATAGCTTGTGTCACGTGCTTTGGCCCTGTTTACCGAAGCCCACAGAGCTTCAACAAAACGTCCAAATTATTCCCTGTAAACAGCAGACCAAAAAGGACCAACCAGACCAGAAGCAAGAAGTGCCAGTAAAGGGTACATAGTTCCACACTCTGCGTGATCTTCGCCACGTCAAAGTCGCCCCACACTCTGTTGACGGTCCTGCCCCAGGCCACCAAGCCGCCCAACAGATGCAGCCCATGCAATCCTGTGATCAGATAAAAAAACGCGATTGCAGGGTTCGTTACGTCAAAATAAACCATCGCGCCCAGTTGCTGCCAGGCCAAGACCTGCCCGAACAGAAAGACAACGGTGAAAGCGCCGGCAGCAAGCAGCCCGACTCGCATGGCGTCCATTCGCCCACGACGTACTGAATGCTGCGCCCATTGCAAGGCGACACTACTCAATATCAGCGCAAACGTATTCGCCCACAACAGCCTTAGCTGAGGCGCGGGACGCCAGTCGTCATACGTCATCCGGCCTGCATATGCGATAACCAAGAGCATGAACAGGACCGCGACCACTGCTAGAAAAACCGTCAGAGCGAGTTTCTTCGCAGTCCGAGAAGCTGTTCTTTTGTCGCGAAGATATTCGACTGTCCCCTCGGCCGTCACCCAGGGCTTAACCATCAGTTGATGGAACATGCTCACCGTCGGATTCCTGGTCGCCTACTTCGTATTGCTACTACGCGTGACTTCTCGCGGCGGGACGTTTTGCGGGATGAAGTCCTCATCGGCGCCTGGCACGCTGTAGTCGTATGCCCAGCGATAGACCACCGGTAACGTCGCGCCAAAGTTGCCATGCTTTGGCGGAGTGTGGGGGGTTTGCCACTCCAACGTGGTGGCACGCCAGGGGTTGCCACCCGCTGGCTTGCCTTTGAAATAACTCCAGATCAGGTTGTACAAAAACACCAGTTGGAAGGCGCCCACGATCAACGCGGCGATGGTGACACCCGCGTTCAAGGACTGTGCCGATTCGGGGATGAAGTTCGTGCCTCCGATTGAAAAATACCGGCGCGGCACGCCCAAAAAGCCCAGGTAATGCATCGGAAGGTAGATGGCATAGGTCCCGAGGAAGGTGGCCCAGAAGTGAATTCTGCCCAGGGTATCGTTCAGCATGCGTCCGGTGATCTTGGGGTACCAGTGGTAGATCGCCCCGAACACAACCATGATGGGCGCCACGGCCATCACCATATGGAAGTGCGCGACCACGAACATGGTGTCCGAAAGCGGTACGCTCACGGTCACGTTACCGAGGAACAGGCCCGTTAACCCGCCGTGTATGAACGCGAAGATGAACCCTATGGCAAACAGCATGGGGAGGGTGAGGTGGATGTTGCCGTGCCACAGCGTCAGGACCCAGTTGTAGACCTTGATGGCCGTGGGGATGGCGATGATGAGGGTGGTGGTGGCGAAAAAGAAGCCGAAGTACGGGTTCATTCCGCTGACGTACATGTGGTGCGCCCACACCAGAAAACTGAGCCCGCCGATGGCCAGAATCGCCCAGACCATCATCCGATAGCCGAAGATGTTTTTTCTCGCATGGACACTGAGCAGATCGGACACGATGCCGAATGCCGGCAGGGCGACGATGTAGACCTCGGGATGACCGAAAAACCAGAACAGGTGTTGAAACAACAACGGACTGCCTCCCTCATAGTCACGTTGTTCTCCCATCGAGACGATGGCGGGCATGAAGAAACTCGTGCCAAGTGTCAGGTCCAGCGTCATCATGATGGCGCTGACGAACAA
>Ga0209108_10000602_pt1 | contig 19973 bp, 12 predicted proteins | sample Rifsed10ft1_FD_184003 | JGI IMG/M metagenome (GOLD analysis project Ga0209108, IMG submission 184003) | Soil microbial communities from Rifle, Colorado, USA - sediment 10ft 1 (version 2) | ecosystem: Environmental > Terrestrial > Deep subsurface > Rock core/Sediment | place: Rifle, Colorado...
CCAGGCCGTTCTGGGCCGAGAGAACGGCCCCGTGGCGAAATAAATGCGCGACGGGCGCAATGGCCTCGGCCGTCTGCGTGGCTTTGCAGGCAACAATCCCGAAGTCGAACTGGGGTAGCTTGCCCGGGTCCGTTGCGGCGTTGAGCGGGACACTGAAATCCCTCTTTCCGGAAACGCGCAGTCCACGCTCGTTAAGAGCGTGGGCATGCTCTTCCCGCCGCACGAACGCGCAGACATCGGCCACGCGGGCCAGGTGGGCAGCAAAGAGGCTGCCAATCGTTCCGCAGCCGACGATGCAGATGCGCCTGGTCATGGCCCTTTCCGGGCGCCCTTACCGGGCTGCCGCGCGGACCACAGGCCGGCGTACCACCCGGACATTGGCATCCTCACCACCCGCCGCGTTTTTCCGAAACGCCTGGAAAATCGTCTCCGCGTTGTTGAACGAATTCGTGATGTGGATGCCTTCCGAATAGAGCGCATCCTGGAGCGCCGCGCAAATCGTGTGCAGGGGAGCCGCTCCCCCTTCGCCCATGCCTTTGGCTCCATTGAACGTGAAGGGGGAAGGGCTTTCGAGGTGACCATAGAGAATGGTCGGCATGTTCAGGATGGTGATGGGCGTGTAGTCACTGAAGGTGCTGGTCAGCATATTCCCGGCCTCGTCGTACACGCAGTGTTCCATCAACGCGGCGCCGATGCCGTGGGCCGTCGCGCCGTATACCTGGCCTTCGACGATCGCCGGGTTCACCACTCGCCCGCAATCGTCCACGGCGGCGTAGGCCAGGATCTTCGGCTGAAAAGTCTCGCGGTCCACTTCGATCACCGCAATGTGCAGCTGCGCGGCATAGGTCAGCGTCAGATTGCCGTACTTGCGCTTGATGTCGGGTATCTTAAACGGCGGCCGGTAGACGTAACGGCAGTTCAGGGTGACATCGAGATCGTTGGGAAAGGCGGCGTTATTGACGTTCACCAGGTTCGCCAGGCCCCAGTAATTGATCGCTTTCTTTGTACCCTTGACCCGAACCTCCGGTCCCTGCGCGCCGACCCCCAGCTCCAGCCGGCTTTCTCGCGCGCCCAGCGCAAACGCAGCCAACTGCTTGATCTCGCTCTTCAGTTTCTGGGCCGCACCGTGCACCGCCGAGAGGCCGGTGACGGCGAACTGGCTGGCATAGGTGCCCGAATGCCCGGTGTGCGTGTTGCGCTCGGTGTCGAATCCCGGCCGCACATGGACGAGATCGGGAGACACATTGAGAACATCAGCTACCACCTGGGCGGCGGTAGTCTCGTGGCCTTGTCCTTGCGGCACCGAGCCGATGCTCACCACAATCTCCCCGTAGATGTCCAGCTTGATGCTGGCGGCTTCCGATTGCCCGGAGAACGGCGCCTGCGGATTGATGATGCGTGATTGCCCGAAATTGTTCGTGCCCGAATCGAGCGTGGTCCCGATGCCGATCCCCACCAGGCGGCCCTCGGCCCGCATCGAGCGCTGTTTCTTCCGCCACGCTTCGCAGCCAATCTTTTCCTGGGCAATGGCCAGCATCTTGGCGTAATCACCCGAGTCGTAAATGCACCCGTTCGGCGTTGTGTAGGGGAACTCTTTGGCCGGGATGTAATTCCGTCGCCGGATTTCCGCGGCATCAAAGCCGAGTTGGTGCGCGCAGGTGTCGATCACGCGCTCCAGGAACCAGAGATGCTGCATCCGCGAGTAGCCGCGGTTCGGCCCCACCGGACACTTGTTGGTCACCACCTGGCTGAAGTCAATGCGGATGTTCTTCAGTTGATAGGCGCCCGGGAGCACCTGGGCCCAGATCACGCACCCCAGGGGCTCGTAGCGCGGGTACGCCCCGCAATCATCAATGTGGCGAGAGGTGATCGCAGTGATGCGTCCCTCCTTGTCCAAAGCCACGCGCGTATCCAGGAACGTGCGCTCGTTTCCGTGCGCGCTCGCCAGCAGGTGTTCGGTGCGGGTCTCCACCCACTTCACCGGACGCCCACCGGTCTTCCGCGACGCCAGGGCGCAGAGCGCCATGTAAGGGTAGTTGGTGATCTTGATCCCGAAGCTGCCGCCGATGTCGTGGGTCTGAACGCGAATCTGGTCGATCCGGACGCCCAGCGCGGGCGCAAGAAACTGGATCGCAAACGCCGGGAAAGAATTGTTGCACCAGAAATCGATGCGGTTGCCCTTCAGGTCCCAGTGCCCGATTACCACGTTGTTTTCCAGGGGCGCGCTCGTGAAGCGGTGGAAGTGCATCCGGTCGAGCTCGACGATGTACGCGGCCTGGCGAAACGCCTTCTCCACGTCGCCGTACTCAAACACCCCCTGCCAATTGCGGTTGGTCGCGGCGGCCTCATGGAGCAGGCTGCGGTCCTCCAGGGCTCTCTCCGCATCCAGAACCGGCTCGAGAACGCTGTACTCCACCTGAACCATCTCCGCCGCATCCTCCGCCGCCATACGCGATTCGGCCACGACGATGGCCACCGGCTCACCCTGGTAGCGGACTTTCTCCACCGCCATCGGGTAGTCCACGATTTTCTGTCCCGGGCCGGGGCCGATCTCGATGAACGGCTGGACCTGCTGGGCCACATCTTTCCCGGTCATTACCGCAACCACTCCCGGCGCCTGCGCCGCGGCCGTCACGTCGATCGTTTCGATCCTGGCGTGAGCATGAGGAGACCGCGCCACCCACAAGTGCAGCATGCCCTGGAGCTTGTAATCGTCCACGAACTTGCCCATGCCGCGAACCAGCCGGCCCATTTCTTTCGCCGGCACGGACTTCCCCATCCAGCGCTTGCCGAGGCCGTTGCTCTTGCTCCGCGCCTTGCGCTTGCCTGAGGAAGACTTCTTTTTCACCTGCGGTCCCCTTCTGGCGTCCGACTTCGACTCGACAACCTCAACTCAGCGCCCCTTGCAACGCGTCGATCAGTTTCTGCACGTTCTTCCTGGCCAGGGGCTCGAGCAGCCCGCCAGCCACCGAAATCAGCCGCCCAAAGAGCTGTGCTTCTCCCTTCCAGATCACCCGCGTTCCGTTCCCATCGTCCTCGAGGTCGAACCCGGCGGTCAGGTGCACCGAGCTTCCCGCCAGGCTGCCCTTCCCCTGGTAGACCGCGTGGCGCGGCCGCTCCGCCTCCGCCAGCTCCAGCAGGATGCTCGCCGTCCCTCGGATGTGGGAGATACCCACCTTGAGGTTAACCGTGCTGCGGCGTTCATCGAGCTGGGTCATGCTCTCGAAGTCGGGCAGCAGCGGCGCGAAGCGTTTCGGATCGCTCAGGAAGTCGTACACCTCCGTGCGTTTCTTGTTGACCCGGAATTCGCCCCCGAAGTGAATGGCCATGGCGGCTACGTTCGCCCGGCCTGCGCGGCGGCCTGCACCGACTTCAGGATGTTCTGGTAGCCGGTGCACCGGCAGGTGTTCCCGGCCAGGCCCTTACGGATCTCATGTTCACTCGGATGGGGGTTCTTCGCCAGCAATTGGAGCGTGGAGAGGAGCAGGCCCGGCGTGCAAAAGCCGCACTGCAACCCATGGTGGTCGGCAAAGGCTTGCTGAATCGGGTGCAGTTTGTCGTTCTCTGCCAGGCCCTCCACGGTCAGCACCTCACCCTGGTCTGCCTGGACGGCGAAGACCGTGCACGACTTGATGCTGGCACCATTCAGCAAGACGGTGCAGGCCCCGCAATAGGTGGTGTCGCAGCCCACGTGCGTGCCGGTCAGATCAAGTTCTTCCCGCAGCAGGTCCACCAGCAGAAGCCGGGGTTCCACTTCCAATGAATAGTCCTTGCCGTTGACCTTCACCCGGATGGGGACCCGCGCGATCCTCTCAGGCATAGATGTGCCCTCCCTCGACGCGCTCGCCGCGCGCCCGGCGAACCGCGATCACGATCGCCCGGCGCACCAGCACACCGACCAGCTCGCGTTTGAGCTCCGCGGAACCGCGCATGTCCGGCTGCGGATCCGCGGCCGCGCGCGCCGCCTCGGCCGCAGCTTCGATGCTGGTCCGGTTGATCGTTTGGCCCTGCAGGGCACGCTCGGCTTCGCCGGGCCGGATCGCCGTCAGCCCCACGCACCCCAGCGCCATCCTGGCCTGGCGGCAAATGTCTTTGTCACCCAGTGCCAACTGCACCGCAACACTGGCCGTGGCATACACCGGCGCGCAACGTTTGAACGCCAGATAAGCCCCCCCGCTATTCTTCGGAGGAATCTCCACGACCACCTCCCGGACCAGCTCCCCGGGACCAAGCGAGGTGGTATACGCATCCACAAAAAAGTCAGACAGTTGAATCGTCCTCTCACCCTGCGGTCCCACCGCGCGGACCTGGGTCGAAAGCGTCAGCAGCACCGGCCCCCAGTCTCCACTGGGATCCGCTTCCGCCAGCGATCCGCCCAGCGTCCCCCGGTTGCGTACCTGCACGTCGGCAATCCCGGCCGCGCAATCCTTCAGAATGGGGATCTCTTGAGCCACGGCCGAGGACTCGATGTCGGTGTGACGCGTCATTGCGCCCAATCGGATCGTCTTGCTGTCCTTTTCAACGTAGGAAAGCTTGGGGATGAAATTGAGGTCCACCAGGTGGGTCGGGCTGGCCAGCCGGAGCTTCATCAGTGGGATCAAGCTTTGGCCGCCGGCCAGCACGCGCGCGCCTTCTCCAAGCTGGGCCAGCAGCGCAGACGCTTCGGCCAGAGACTTCGCTCGGTGGTAATGAAAAGGGCGGGAGTACATTCAAGTCCCCTCCAGCGGGCACGGCCGAGTCGGCAGACAGCGCTGAACTACAACGCGCTAAGCGGGCGAAGCTTATCAGAGGGGGCCATTTTTTCAAGCCTGAGCTCGCCCGGCCCGAGGTATCCGCTGCGCGCCGTCATCGAGTGGCTGTGCCCGCAGCGTCGGTTGCCGCCGCAGGCGAGCCCGTCTTTTCCCACGCCCGCGTTGCGAGAATCTCTTCGATTTGCGCCAGCGCGAAGTCAATCTCTTCGTCCCGCGTGAAGAAGTGTGGCGAAAGGCGGACCCCGGCCTTGGGGCGGTAGTCCACCAGAATGTCGCGCTCGAGCAACACCCGCTCGACCTCCTGGGCGCGCGGACATTCGATGGAGACCGTGCCCGCGCGTTCCGCCGGGTCCATCGGTGTGTTGACCCGCCATCCACGCGCCAGCGCGCCGTCAATCAGGCGCTTGGTCTGCCGCATGGACTTTTGCCGGATGCGCTCCACGCCCACTTTGCCAATGATCTCGATTCCTGGCTGGCAGGCATAGAGCGCCGGTATATGCGGCGTGCCGTTCAAAAAGCGGTAGGAATCTTCACGCCGGTCAATCGGACCCACTTCAAATGCAAACGGCCGCTGATGTGCGAGCCAGCCCGTCAGCGTCGGCGTCAGTTTGGTACGCAGGTCGGGCCGCACGTAGAGGTAGGCCACACCCGGTCCGCCGCACAGCCACTTCAGCATTCCGCCCACAGCGAAGTCCGTGCCCAAAGACGCCACGTCGATCGGCACCGTCCCGGCCGCCTGGAAGCAATCGAGCACTACCTGCGCGCCCACGCGATGCGCTCGCTCGATAATGGCGCGTGCATCGACGATGCACGAGCTGCGGAAGAGCACCAGCGAGATGGGCACCAGCAGCGTCTGCTCGTCAATCGCCTCGAGCAGCTTCTCCAGCGGCACGCGGATTCCGTCTTCGCTGCGCACCATTTCGATGCGCGCGCCGTGCCGCTGTTGTTCCTGGTAAAAGTACACCACCGAGGGAAACTCCAAATCCACCAGCACGACCTTGTTGCGCGGCCCGCGAAAGTTGAAACACGACGTAATCACCGCCTGCGTCAACGTGACGTTCTGGTGCAGCGAAATGCTCCCCGGCGCGGCGCCGATCAGTGCGCCCATGCGGTCCGCTACCTGAGCCGGAAGATCCCACCAGCTCTCTTCCCACGCCCGCACGCCACGCGTCGCCCAGGTGTCGGCATATTCGCGCAGCTTGGCCTCGACGCCGCGCGGCATCGCCCCCAGCGAGTTGTTGATCAGGTACGTGGTGCGCTCGAGGATTGGAAATTCCTCGCGCCACTTCAGCAGGTCGTCCATGTCCTTCCTCAAGTGCGTCGCGCAACTTTGAACTTTGCCCGGACAAGGTAGCACAGGGAGATAAACGCAAGCCAGGGAATCCCCGCCGCCAGGGTGATCCGCATCCCGGGGATCCACCAGGTCGAAACCAGCACGGCGGCCAGTGCGAAGAATCCCACCAGCGAGCTCCACGGTCCCGGCGGTGCAAGTCGCATGGCCCCCACCGGTTCGCGTCGGCGGAACACCAGGTGCGTCACGAAGATCATCATCCACACGTACAGCCCGCCAAAAAACGCCGCTCCGAGCATGTACACGTACGCTGTCTGCTGGAAGCGCATTTCCAGCAGCAGCGCTGCGAGCATGCCGCAGCTCGAAACCGCCAGTGCCGTTACCGGTGTGCCCTGCCGGCTGAGCCGCCCCAGACCTGCCGGCGCGTATCCGCCGCGCGCCAGGGAGAAGAGCATTCGCGACGTGAGATACAGGTTGCAGTTCATGCTCGAAAGCGCCGCGGTCAGCACAACGAAGTTCATCACCGACGCCGCAGCCGGTATCCCGACGGTTGTGAACACGCTCACGAACGGGCTTTCGCCCAGCCCCGCCTGTGTCCACGGCAGCACGCCCACCAGCACCGTGACCCCGCCGATATAGAAAATCGCCAGTCGCAGCAATGTCCAACGTAATGCCCGGGGCACGGCAGTTTCCGGCTGCTTTGCTTCCCCGGCGGTGACCGCAACGACTTCGATTCCCAGATAGCTGAAGATGGCCATGGCCACGCCAAGTCCCACGCCTGCCCATCCGTGCGGCAGGAAGCCTCCGTGTGCAGTGAAATTGGCCGTGCCCAGCCTCGGAAAGCCGATTCCCAGCAGCAGTGCTCCACCCAGGACGAGGAACCCCGTGATGGCCACCACCTTGATCGATGCGAACCAGTACTCGAACCAGCCGAAACTCGCCACACTGCGCGCATTGACGTACACCAGCGCGGCCGAGAACGCCACAATCCACACCCACGCGGGGACTCCGGGAAACCAATACCGGCAGTAGATCGACGCCGCCACCACTTCGCTCCCAATCGCCACCACCTGCGCCAGCCAGTACGAGTACCGCATGGTGAACCCGGCCCACGGGTTTAGATAGGTCTCTGCGTACACCCCGAAGGACCCCGCCACGGGATGCGCCACCGCCATCTCCGCCAGCGCCCACATCAGCACCAGCGCAACCACCGCGCCCGCCGCATAACTCAGGATCACGGCCGGGCCGGCCAGTCGCACTGAAAGCGCACTGCCCAGGAAAAGCCCGGTGCCGATGGCCCCGCCGAGCGCAATCATGGAGAGTTGTCGCGGCGTAAGACTGCGCTGGAGTCCGGCTTCGCGTTCGTGGAGGGAGTGTTCGGGAGCGGATGGAGTGGGTGTCGGCACGGCGGGCATGAATGAAGCATCATGCTAACAGGATTGCCGGCTCGCGCTCATCTTCATTGCGAATGACCGATGGAAGGTGCTGGCTCCCCAGGCAGGACGCGAAATTTCTGGGACTCGTGACCGCGAGCGGCCAAAAGAATGACAGGCGCTGCGCCCGGATTGAACACCCTGTGACATCACTGTGCCGAATAACGAATCGGCTTCTTTCGAATCAGGCCACTCATCGTCCAGCCGCGCCCTTCCTGATAGGGACGCTGCCGCCCGCTGCGCAAGGGCCTCGTGGAGTGTTCCCCGGCTCGCGCCGGTCGTGCTAACCTGAGCTTTCTGCCGGGCGCCCGGGTGGCGGAATGGCAGACGCTGGGGACTTAAAATCCCCTGGCCCGCAAAGGCCGTGCGAGTTCGACTCTCGCCCCGGGCACTTTTTAGAAGTTTGATGTTGGAAATTGGAGGTTTGAAAGAGCACTGAGGGAATCGCTCGACTCGCCCACCTTCGGCACGTTTTCGCCACATGCATGAATTGCGCACAGTTTCGTTTCCCGTGAATCCGTCGTACCATCGGGCGCGACCTCAGTCCCCGGAGGCAGCGGATGGAGAAGTATGACCTGCTGGTGATTGGCTCGGGCCCGGCCGGCGAAAAGGCAGCGGCCGCGGCGGCGTATTTCAAGAAGCGCGTGGCGATTGTCGAACGCGCCGCGAACGTGGGCGGCGCGGGTGTCAACACCGGCACGATCCCCAGCAAGACGCTGCGCGAATCGGCGCTTTATTTTTCCGGACTGCAGCAGCGCGGCCTCTACGGCATTGACTACTCGCTGCGCGCCGGCCTGACCGTGCACGACTTCATGCACCGCGAAAACGTGGTGGTCCAGGCCGAGCGAGAGAAAATCACGAAAAACATTGCCGGCCACAGCATCGACCTGCTGCGCGGCGCGGCGCGCTTTGAAGATGCGCACACGCTCGCAATCACCGCGGCCGGTGGCAACGTGATGCGCGTGCAGGGCGAAATCATCCTGATCGCCACGGGTTCGTTCCCCTTCCGGACGCCGGAGATTTCCTTCGACGACAAGTTCATCTTCGATTCCGACACGATCCTTAACATGGACCGCATTCCGAAGAGCATGGTCGTGGTGGGCGGCGGCGTGATTGGCTGCGAGTATGCCTCGATGTTCACCGCGCTGGGCGTGAAGGTGGCGTTGGTGGACGGGCGCGACCGCTTGCTGCCGTTCCTCGATGCGGAGATTTCGCAGATCCTGCGGGACCGCCTCACGGCGCTGGGGCTGGAGTTCTACTTCTCGGAAAAGCTCGCCAAGCTCGAGCGCGGCCCGGCGGGCATACGGGTGCTGCTTGAGTCCGGCAAGAGCATCGAGTTGGAAACCGCGCTCTTTGCCGCCGGACGCCGCGCTGCAGTGGACGGTCTCGATCTAGAAAAGGTCGGCCTGAGCGTGAACAAGCGCGGCTACCTCGAAGTGAACGAGCATTACCAGACCAGCGTCCCCAACATCTACGCGGCCGGCGACGTGATCGGCTTCCCCTCGCTCGCGTCGGTCTCGATGGACCAGGGGCGACTGGCGGTGCTCAACGCCTTCGGGCTGCCCCACAAGTGGCGTCTGCCCACGCAACTGCCCATGGGCGTCTACACCATTCCGGAAATTTCCAGCGTGGGCGAGACGGAAGAGTCCTGCAAGGAAAAGAAGATCGACTACGCCGTGGGCCGCGCGCGCTACGCCAACAACGCCCGCGGCATGATCATCGGCGAAACGCACGGCCTGCTGAAGCTGGTCTTCCAGCGCGGCGACCACAAGCTGCTGGGCGTGCACATTATCGGCGAATCGGCCACCGACCTCGTCCACATCGGCATGATGGTGCTCGAAGCCAGCGAGCCGATTGAGACGTTTATCGACACCGTCTTCAATTTCCCCACGCTCTCGGAAATGTACAAGTACGCCGCGTACGACGGCCTCGGCAACGTCGTCGGTCACAAGCTGCGCGAAGGGTGAGGCGCACCACTTCCGCGTGTGATGTCATTCTGAGAGCCGACCTGGGCGGCTCGAAGAATCCCTCTTCGATCATCACGACGGAGGGATCCTTCGTCCGCCTGCGGCGGACTCAGGATGACAATGCAGGTGTGCTATTCGGTCGGGTTGCGCGGGAACTTCAGGTAGGGCAGGCGGGCGTTGCGGACGATGAGCTGGTCGGCGCGTATCCCCGCTGGCGCTTCAAAACCCACGGCGCCTCCCGCGGCCACAAAATCGTCCTGCTCGACGCCATCGCCGCTAATTCCGAGGCCACCGACCAGCGTGTTGCCGCGATAGAGCGGGAGGCTGCCCGCAAAAAAGACGATCCCGCTCTGGTTCGGTCCCGGCGGCTGAAACCCCTGCGAGCACGGGTTGGCCACATCGTTCACATAAATGTTGAAGAAGGGCCCGGCGGGCGCCTCGATGCCCGGCGGGTAGAGCGGCTGCGCGCCGAAGTTGATCGTGCGGCTGGTCACCGCCGTACCCAAGGGCACATCGATCAAGTCGGCAGCCGTGCGCGCAGTGCTGTTGAAGTACACCATGTTGCGGGCTTTGGCTGCGGCCACGTCGATGCTGAAGACGGTGGAATCGGCCATGCGGTGCAGGCCGATGATTGTGCCGTCGAGGTCGGCCACGGCGATCACCATGCGCGCGCGCGAGCCAAGCGGCAGACGGATCACCGCGCGAGTCGTGTTGGAGGTGGCGATGGCGTTGTCAATGATCGTGCGCACCTCGGCGGCGGTCAGCCCGCCCACGGGGCCGTTGGCCGGCGCGATCAGGTCTCCCTCGGGCGGCGCACCCGGACTGGCCACCGGCCCAACGACGTACGCCCCCGTGAATGTGCCGGGTCCCACGCCGCTGGGCCGCGCGGTCTGGTTGACGAAGGGCAGCGCGATCCCGTCAATGAACACCACACCTGGCGGCGAGGGCGAGGGCCCGAAGCCGTTGGCGACAGCGCTTGCGAACGCCGCGTACTCGGCCACGTCTGCCGCCACGCTGGCCACGCCGATCCCGCCCACCACCACGCCGTCGCGGAAGAGCGGCACGCCGCCCGGGTTGACGGCGGCGGGGTCGCTGTCGTTCAGATTGGCTTTGCCCGTCGTGATGCCGAGGCCTGTGCCCGTTCCCGCGATGTTGCGTGCGGGAGGCACGGTCTTGCCCGGGATATAGTTGGTGGAGATGGTGCAGCCACGGTTGATGTTCTCGATGCCGTAGAGCGCCGCGTTGGCCGTGAACGCCACACCGGGCGGGAAATGTATGCCGCTGATGAACCGCACGGTGCGCGAAGAAAGGGGCGCCTGGTTGTTGCTGAAAAACGCTGCGGTGCGCGCCAGCGAGACGGCCAGCTCGTTTGTGTCCACCAACGCGCCGAAATTGCCGACTGCCATCACCGGCGCTGAGGGCTTCCGCCAGACAGCCAGGATGCGTCCCGCGCGGTCGGCCACTGCAATCACCATCGTGTTTGGGTCGGCGGCTTCAGCGGTTTTCTGCACTAGCGAATTGACTTCTGCCGCGGTCAGCGAGCTGGCCATCGGCGGCGGACCGGGTGGATTGCCTCCGCCGGTCACTCCAGCGCCACAGGCCACCAGCCACGCGCTGACGATCAACACCAGCGCCGCAGAAAAGAATCTGCCGGCGTGATTCGCGAGAGTGTGCGGCTTCGAGCGACTCATCAGGGAAACTCCAGCGCTTACGTATCACAACGCCGCGCCCGGCTCAAGATGGTCTGCGACGGGCGAAGCAGACTGGTGACGCCCCGCGGTTCCACGGTTGCAGCAAGCCAGATTGAAAACTCTTGCCCGCTTCAAGGCATTGGTGTTCACTAGGCGCGGTTGGCCTACGCGTTGGGGGCGGTCATCTCTCATTTTGGGGCAAATCGGATGCGCAGGGCATCCCGAAACCATCCACGCATCGCAGCAGTTCTACTCGTCACCGGTGGGTGGGCTTGCCTGTGCGCGGGTTCAGCCAGCGCAGACCGCGTGCCGCCGCCTCGTCCCACACAGGAGCTGCAGCAGCGCTTGCCACGGCAGATGCCGGCGAGAACCGCTGCTCTGCTGGGAGTAATCGCCGATCCTTCCGGTCGCGGCGCGCCCGGCGCTATGGTCGAGCTGCGCAATCTCGCCACAGGCGAAACGCGCCGTGCCGCCACGAATGCCGAAGGCGTGTTCCGCCTGCTCGATTTGTCGCCGGGGCGCTTTGAGCTGCGCATCGCGGGCGAGGGCCTACAGCCGTACACGCAATCGAACGTGGTGTTGAACGCAGGCGACCTGCTCGCGCTCGAGATCACGATTGAGCCTGCTGCCGTCGCGGCCGCGCCGACCTCGCGCCTGCCACGCCTGCCCGAGCTCGGCCCGCCCTTGCCTGCCGAAGAAGCCCCGTTGCTTGCATCCTACCGCGAGTTGCCGCGCCGCCCGGACGCTTCGGGTCTTGACGAGGTCTTCGAGTACGAAACTCTGCCGCCGTTGGATGCGGTCTTCGCCGAGTTCCCCTATCGCTGGGACGTGCCCATGCCGGATTGGCAGCGCTACGGGAAGAAGGGCGAGTTCCCGTATGTGAAGGGGCGTTGGTGGGACCCCTTCAACCGCAACCGGCTGAAGGGTGATGAGCCGATCTGGCCGTCGAAGCTCGGGCAGCGCACGTTTTTCAATTTTACCGGCTCGAGCGACACTTTCATCGACGCCCGCCGCCTGCCGGTGCCGTCGAACGTGAGCGCCGCGCGACCCGGCAGCGAGGAGTTCTTCGGCAAGGGCGGCCAGGGCTTTCTGGTGGAAGTGCTGCGCTTTTCCTTCGACCTCTTCCACGGCGACACCGCGTTCCGGCCGGTGGACTGGCGCATCCGCATCACGCCGGCGGTCAGCCTGAATTACTTGAAAGTTCGCGAGCGCGGCATCGTCAATGTGGACGTGCGCCGCGGCACCACGCGCTTTGATTCGCACATCGGCCTGCAAGAAGCCTTCGTCGAGGTCAAGCTGCGCGACCTCAGCCCGAATTACGATTTTCTTTCCGTGCGCGCCGGCATCCAGCAGTTCACCAGCGATTTCCGCGGATTCCTCTTTGTCGAAGAGCAGCCCGGCCTGCGGTTTTTCGGCAACCTGCATTCAAACCGCTGGGAGTACAACCTGGCCTACTTCCACTTCCTCGAAAAGGACACCAACAGCGCGCTCAACACCTTCGAGCGCCGCCACCAGCAGGTGATTGTCGCCAACCTTTACGTGCAGGATTTCCTCGTTCCCGGCTACACAACGCAGTTCAGCGCCCATTGGAATAAGGACGAGGCCACGTTCCGTTTTGATGAAAACGATTTTCTGGTCCGGCCTGCTCCAATCGGAGCGGTGCACTCGAACGGACAACTCCAGCCGCACCGCATCGAGGCCGCCTACTTGGGCTGGACCGGCAACGGCCACATCGGCCGGCTCAACCTGAGCCACGCTTTCTACCAGGCGCTGGGCCGCGACTCACTCAATCCGCTGGCCGGCCGCCGCGTCACAATCAACGCGCAGATGGCTGCGCTCGAGCTTTCGGTGGACAAGGACTGGGCACGCCTGCGCGGCTCGTTTTTCTGGTCGTCGGGCGATGAAAAGCCACGCGACTCACGCGCCCGCGGCTTTGACTCCATCGTGGACGTGCCCGTTTTTGCCGGCGGCATCTTCAGCCTGTGGAACCGCGAGGGCATCCGCCTGACCGGCTCGGGCGTCGCGCTGACGCCGCCTTCGAGCCTGCTGCCCAGCTTGCGCTCGAGCAAAGAGGAAGGCCAGGCCAACTTCGTCAACCCGGGCATTTTCATTTTCAACGCCAGCGCCGATATCGAGCTGACGCCCAAGCTGCGCAGCATCGTGAACGTCAACTTTCTGCGCTTCCATCACACCGAGCCGCTCGAGTTGCTGCTCTTCCAGGCGCCCATCCGCAACACCATCGGAGTGGACTACAGCATCGGATTTCAGTACCGCCCGCCGCTCGCCGAGAACATCATCGTCACCGGCGGCGCCTCGGCGCTGACACCGGGCCGCGGCTTTACCGATATCTACACCGCGAAGACGCTTTTTTCGCTCTTCGCCAACGTGCGGTTTCAATTTTGATGCGACTGCCGCTCATCCACTTTCGGGCACGACGCGCGCACGCCCCGGCCGCGGCCCTCGGCCTGCTCGCGGTGAGCATCGGCTTGCTGCTATTCGCCGCGCGCGGCCCGCAGGCGGCTGCTCGACCTGACGAGCCTGGCCTGCTCGCTCAGTCGCAGGCCGAAGCCGACCGCAAGAGCGCCGGCTGCATCACCTGCCACGTCTCGACCGATGCCCCGACGATGCATCCCACCGGCACCGTCCGGGTGGGCTGCGCCGATTGCCACGGCGGAAATTCTGACGTGCGGCTGCCGGCCGGTGCCGCGCCCGGCTCAGCCGCCTACGAACAGGTCAAGCTCCAGGCGCACCCGCAGCCGAGTCAGCCCGAGCTTGCCGGCGGCGAAGAGAACATGGTTCGGCCGTACACGAAGTGGCTGCGCGAAAACCTCGACTATGTGCGCTTCGTCAACCCGGGCGACCTGCGCGTTGCTGCGCAGACTTGTGGCACAACCGGCTGCCACGCCGGGATCGTCCGCCGCGTGCAGACCAGCATGATGACTCACGGCGGAATGCTCTGGGGTGCGGCACTCTACAACAACGGCGGCTTCCCGCTCAAAGACACGCACTTCGGCGAAAGCTACTCCGCTGACGGCACGCCACAGCAGCTCCGCACGGCGCCTTCGCCCACACCTGATGAGACGCGCAAGAAAGGTGTGCTGCCCGAGCTCAACCCGCTCCAGCGCTGGGAGCTTTCTCAGCCGGGCAATGTACTGCGCACGTTTGAGCGGGGTGGCCGCAGGCGCGCCGAAACCGGCAATCCCACGCGCGAAGAAGAGCCTGGCCGGCCGGAAAACAAAGTGGCCGAGCGCGGCTTCGGTACACTGCTGCGCACCGACCCGGTTTTTCTCGGCCTGCAGAAGACACGCCTGCTCGACCCGTTGCTTTCTCTGCCGGGCACGAACGACCAGCCGGGCGACTATCGCCACAGCGGCTGCACGGCTTGCCATGTCGTCTATGCGAATGATCGTTCGCCCGACCATTCCGGTCCTTATGCGCGCTTCGGCAATCGCGGACTGAGCGCGAGTTCCGACCCGACGACTCCCAAACACGAATCCGGCCATCCCATCCGCCATGTGTTTACGCGGGCGATTCCATCGAGCCAGTGCATGGTCTGCCACATGCACCCGGGTACGAACATGGTCACCACGTACTTCGGCTACACCTGGTGGGACAACGAGGTAGACGGCGACAAGATGTATCCCGCCGAGCAGCGCAACCCTTCCGCCGAAGAGCGCTACCAGGCAAATCTCCGCAACCCGGAGGGCGCCGCCCCGCGCGGCCTCTGGTCCGACCCGAAGTTTCTTGAGCAGACCGGCACGCCGGAGTTCAATAGCAAGCTCCAGCACACGCAGTTTGCCGACTTCCACAGCCACGGCTGGGTCTTCCGGGCCGTCTATCAGCGCGACCGCAAAGGCAACCTGCTCGATCGTGAAGGCAAGATCGTCCCGTTCGACGACCCGAAGAAATTTGAGAAGGCCGTCCACCTGAAAGACATCCATCTCGAAAAGGGCATGCATTGCGTTGATTGTCATTTCGAGCAGGATTCGCACGGCAACGGCAAGCTCTACGGCGAGCCGCGCGCGGCCATCGAGCTGGACTGCGTGGATTGCCACGGTACGGTCGAGCGCAAGGCCACGTTGGTGACCTCCGGCCCGGCCGCGTCCGCGGGCGGCACGCACCTCGACCGCCTGCGCACGCCCTGGCAGCAGCGCCGCTTTGCGTGGCGCGAGGGCCGGCTCTACCAGCGCTCGATGGTGGAGCCGGAGCGCGAATGGGAAGTGGTGCAGGTGCTCGACACGATCACGCCGGGCAACCCGCACTACAGCGAAAAATCGCGTCTGGCAAAAACAGTTCGCGCCGATGGCCGCACCTGGGGCGACGTCCCCGGCGATTCCTCGCAGCTTGCGCACGCCAACAGCAAAATGACCTGCTACGCCTGCCACACCTCGTGGACGACAAGCTGCTTCGGCTGCCACCTGCAGATGACCGCCAACCAGCGCAAGCCCATGCTGCACAACGAGGGCCTCACCACGCGCAATTGGACCAGCTACAACTTCCAGGTGCTGCGCGACGACGTCTTCATGCTGGCCAAGGACGGCACCGTCACCGGCAACCGCACCGCGCCCGCCCGCTCGGCCTGCGCCGTGCTGGTCAGCTCGCAAAACGCCAACCGCGAATGGCTCTACTACCAGCAGCAGACCGTTTCCGCCGAAGGCTTCTCCGGGCAGGCCTTCAGCACGTTTGTGCCGCACACCGTCCGCGGCCGCGAGACGAAGACTTGCTCCGATTGTCACGTTTCCGCCGCGCGCGACAACAATGCCTGGATGGCCCAGGTGTTACTGCAGGGCACGGGCTTCCTCAACTTCATGGGCCGCTACATCTATGTGGCCACCGGAGAGAAAGGCTTCGAGGCGGTCGCCGTCGCCGAGCACGACGAGCCGCCCGCCATCTACGGCAGCGACCTGCAGCGCATTGCGTATCCGGACAACTACAAGAAGCACGTCGCGGGCCACGGCGAGCTGCGCGAGTCCCACCACCACGCCGGCAACGTGCTCGATGTCCAGCTCCGCGGGGAATACCTCTACGCAGCGCTCGGCTCAGGAGGTTTCCGCGTGTACGACGTCGCGCAGATCGACAACAAGGGTTTTTCTGAGCGCATCGTCACCGCGCCGGTTTCGCCGCTGGGCCAGCGCTTCTACGTCAAGACGAAGTACGCCACGGCCGTTGCCACGCCCACTACGCTCGGCGTGGACCCACTGCGCACACGCTTCCCACAGAACGAGGAGCAGCCCATCCACCTGATGTACGGCTTCCTCTACATTGCCGACAAGTTCGAGGGCCTGGTGGTGATCGGCGACCCGGACCTGAAGACGAAGACGCCCGGCGTTGGCACGTTGCTTGATGGCGACCCGAAGAACAATTTTCTGAGGCGCGCCGTCACGTTCAACCCCGGCGGCATCTTGAACGGTGCGCGGCGGATCACCATCGCCGGCACGTATGCCTACATTCTCTGCGACCGCGGGCTGGTGGTGGTGGACCTCGACAACCCCCTGCAGCCGCGCGTCACCGCTGAAATCGGCGCGCCGCAGCTCGTCGAGCCGCAGGGCATCGCCGTGCAGTTCCGCTATGCGTTTGTGGTGGACCGCGATGGGCTGAAGGTGCTGGACATGACCGCGCTCGATCAGCCGCAACTGGTCGCCGGCGCGCGCGTGCCGCTGGCTGATGCGCACAACATCACCGTTTCACGCACGTATGCCTATGTCGCTGCGGGCAAGCAGGGAATTGCGATTATTGACGTCGAGCGGCCCGAGCAGCCCCGTCTCGATCAAAGGTTCAATGCCGGCGGCAAGCTCGACGACACGCACGACCTGGAAATCGGCATGGTCAACGCCAGCCAGTTTGCCTTTGTCGCCGATGGGCACAACGGCCTGCGCGTGGTGCAGCTCTTTTCGCCCACCGATACGCCCAACCACTACGGCTTCAGCCCGCGGCCGGTGCCGAAGCTCATCGCCAGCCGGCATACGCACGGCCCGGCGCTTGCCGTCTCCCGCGGCATTGACCGCGACCGCGCCGTGGACGAAAGCGGCAACCAATTGGCCGTCTTTGGCCGCCGCGGCGCGCGCCCGTTCAACAAAGAAGAGATGCACAAGCTCTATTTGCGCGACGGCAAGCTCTACACCGTCACCGATCAGCCACTCGCGCCGCCGCGTGAGCCCGCACAGGCCCAATCCTTTCTCGACCGCATCCTTGCCCGCTTCAGGTAGGGTGGGTTTGTTGTAGGGGCGCAGCATGCTGCGCCCCTACACGTTCGTCAGGCTGGCTTATTCGATGGCAACTTTTTGTTCGCCCGGTTGCAGCGGCCTGCCGCCGGTAATCTCGCGCAGCCGGAACTTGCCTCGCACCGGCTTTTCGCGCGACCAGTCGTGGTAGGTGTGGCAAAGGAAGCAGCGCGACTCAGCGCCGCTCGCGCTCTGGCTATGGCAGGACTGGCAGGTGGCGACGCCGGGCACGAGCACGTCGGAGGTCTCCTTGCTCGTCGTCGCTGCGTGACAGCTCGTGCAGGTCAGCATCTGGTGCGCCGTGTGGCTGAACTTCGCATGCGGCATCCAGCGCGCGGGGATGTTTGGATTAGCCACTTCCGGAACTCTCACTGATCCTGAAACGGACTGCCCATCACGGGTCACTCCCGTGAACGTTAGAATCGGATACTGGATCGAATGGCATTGTTTGCAAGTCTTTCGCCAGAGCAGTTCCTCGGCGTCCTTCGTTCTTTCCTCAATCCACTGCACCGGCGTAAGCACGCGAACGGTTGGCTGGATGGGCTGGCCGGTCAAGTTGCGATCGGGCTCGCGCACTACGCGCAATTCGCCCGGATGCGCCGGAATATATTGCTGAAATTTTTGGATGATAAATTGATGGATCTCTCGCGAGTCCTTTCCGTGAGGCACACCTTCGCTGAATCGCTTGTCGAATTGGAGTAGGTGGCAAGCGGCGCAGGCTTTCTCATACTTGACTGGTTCCATCAGTCGGCCGGCAACCGTCGAGGTGAGGCTCGCTTGTACTTTCGGGGCAGCTGCTTGTTTATCTGGCCTCGATTTCAGACCACCGGGACGGAACTCCTCCGTCCCGTAGGGCCAGGGTTGATTGGCGCCGGCAACAGTGCGGTGACAATCGAAGCAGGTGAGTTGCACGGGCTTCCCATCTGAACCTCGCAGGTCCTTCTTCATGTGAACGGCATGGTTTAGCTTGATTGTGCTAGGGTCCGGGTGTTTTTCGCGAAGAGCAGCGAACTCAGGGTGGTTTGTGCCGAAATTTGAGACATTCTCAAAACGCGGCGGAGCAGTTCTTGTGTGAAGCTCGGCGTGACACTGCACGCAGCTTTGGTCGCTGGTCTCGGCGAGGCGGATTGGGCCGCGGTGGTCCAAGTGGCACGAGGCGCAGGTCGGCGTGAACATCTGATTGTCTTTGTGGATTGGTGCATCGTGGCAGGCGAGGCAGTCCGAATCCTTAGTTGCCGCGCCAAATGAGCCCGTATCGCGCACATGGCACGCGGCGCAATCGGAGTTGAGTACCGCGTGCGCGGCCGATAGCCGCCCGCTGCTGTAGACAGTGTCGTCGCGCCGTACGCCATGCCACAAGAGCCACACCACTGCCAGCGCGGGCAGCCCGATCGCCAGCCACGTCCGCCAGCGCCGCAGCGGGTTGGAGCGCTTGAAATAGTTCAGGTCGATCCGCTGCGCGAGCTTCTTGGTTGTGCGCGTCCTCGGCACTGTCGATCCTCTAACCTCAAACGTCCAACCTCTAGAACCTTAGCGCCATCCACGCGTGCACGGCGCCCAGCACGAGCAGCGCGAGCGAGAGCGGGATGTGCATCAGCAGCCAGTCGTGCAACAAGTGATGCAGCCTCGCTTGCCGGCGCAACTGCCGCTCCTCCTCGCAGATGTTTTCCAGGTCCTTCACCGTCACGTGCACAGCGGGCGGCAGCAGGGTGTGCAACTGCTCGAACGCGGCTGAGGCTTTCTGCGGATCAGCCAGCACGGCACGCTTGTCCCGCGGGTCTTCGAGGAACGGCCGCATCTCGCTCAGGTAAAAGCGCCGCAGCGGCGTGCCCTCGTCCGCGCTGAGCGCCACGGCGTCGGTCAGCTCTTCCGCCTCGCCGGAGGTGTCTTCGCGTTGGCTGGGCGTCGCTAGGCCCAGCGGGCCGCAAGTGGCGGTAACGATCTGGTCGGCCTCGCGGCGGAGCTGCGCGCGAACGCTCGCAATCTCGTCAAAGATCGTTTCCATGGACACATCCGCGGTGATCGTTCGTGGCAAGTAGTGTTGCAGCGCCGCGCCGACGACGCCGCTTGTGACTACAACGATCAACAGCCACATCAACACAGTGGTCAGCGTCCCACCGAAGTGGAACCCGCCATGAAAGAGGATCAGCGGCAGGCTCAGCAGGCCGAGCCACAGGTGGCCGCGCATCCACGTCTGCGCACGGCCCAGCCGCCAGACCGGCACGCGGTTGCGCGCGCCAAGCAGCCCGGCAAAGAGCATGAACGCCGAGCCGATGATGCCGAACGTCAGCCCGATCGCGCTGCCGCCGCGCGGCCCGTGGGCCGACGTGAGCGCGTAAGGAATGTACACCGCTGTCGCCACGCCCGCGATCCCGAGCGAGGCGATAAACCATTTCCGGTGTGTCGCGTCGATCCGCATGTCGTCTATTTCTTCCCGCCCAGCACGCCGGCGAAGAACTTCTGTGGCTCCACACGATGCGCCGCATCGTGCGGGCAGGCATAGACGCAGCTCGGCTCTGCATGCTCGGTGCAGAGGTCGCACGACGTGGCCTTCTTTTGCACCACGGCCTTCTTGCGTCCGGGCGCTGCGGGATCATCGACCTGCATAGTGAAGGGGTG
>Ga0209108_10000605_pt1 | contig 19928 bp, 24 predicted proteins | sample Rifsed10ft1_FD_184003 | JGI IMG/M metagenome (GOLD analysis project Ga0209108, IMG submission 184003) | Soil microbial communities from Rifle, Colorado, USA - sediment 10ft 1 (version 2) | ecosystem: Environmental > Terrestrial > Deep subsurface > Rock core/Sediment | place: Rifle, Colorado...
GCTTCATCAGCCTCTTCATCTTGCCTCCGAGAGACCGGGCTACCTATCACGCTCCAGGCAGGTGCTTCCTGGGGTCGAAAGCCCGGACGGCCGCGCCGGGCTTCCCGTGTCTACCGGGGCCAGAATGCGCCGACGCCGCCATCGCCGCGGGAGCGGGCCGGCCGGATCTTGTGTTGCACGATCTGTCTGCCAGCCCCGGCTATTCCCGCGGTCGTCGGGGGAGCCAGCGAGGCGTCCGTGTCTTATAGTCCAGATAGGCGCCGCCGAATCGCCGCTCCAGTTGCGGCTCCTCCAGGAGAACGGCGAAGGCATGAAACGCCAGCCACAGCATCCCAGCATACAGCAGGATCCAGGCAGAACGGAAGAAGATCGATTCGGCGAACAGGATGAGCAGGGCGCCGAAGTACATCGGGTTCCTCACGAATCGGTACAGGCCTTCGGTGATGAAGTCCCGCGGTGGGTAGATCGGAACCGGAGTTCCGCCGCCCCTGACCACGAAGGTCTCCGACACCCAGAGGACCATCCCGGCTCCCACGAGCGCCAAAGCGATCGAGACGACTTCGATGAACCCTACTCGAGGAGAAGGCAGACTTCCCGTGGCCTGGAGAATCCAGTACGGGACCAGGAAGACTCCGGTCCCGGGGACAAGGATGGTGGCAATGACCGTGACCAGGGCCTTCATCATCGCGGACCCTCCCCCCAGAGCGCCATCCCTCGAGTGACGGGCAACCCATGAGGCGATCGCGGCCGGGCAAGGTCAGTATCGCGCCGAACGCAGGCCACCGCGAGTCATGCCGCGCTCGAGGCCGTCTTCGACGGGAGGGACGGCATCGGGCGGCAGGGCTGCTGGCCCTCAATCCGGCTCGTTCTTCTGGCCAAGGGCCTCGATCCATGCCAGATGCTCCGAGAAATGCGCCGATGTGTTGTCGCGGACGATATCGATCGCCCGGCGTCGGTCGTCGGCGGGTGAACTGGGGAGGAAGGCACGAAGGGGTAGCGCCAGGTCGGCATCGGTCAGGGGTTCGAGCAGGTCCATGAGCCGGCGGTGGGTTGCCTGCAGTTGGGCCGTCGCCTGGTCGAGGGGGAGCTCCATCCGCTGCCGCTGAATGACGGCATTGATGTCGTCGAACGATGAATTTGAGTAGACGGATTCGTCTACGCCGAGCCCCTCGTGGCGAGGTCGGCCCTGCAGGAAGGAGATCACCGACGCCTCCCAGGCCGTGATGTGAGTGAGGTGGTCCTTGACCGTCCACCCCTCCTGGTCCTGAGGCCCCGTCATCTCGCTGTCGGAAAAGCCGGCCAGCGCGGCCTGCAATGCCGTCCAGGCCGTCTCGATCTCGAGAAGAAACTCGGTCTTCTCCGATGATCCTCGATCGGTCATCACGGCCTCCGTCATGCCGGGGACGCCCCGCGGGATCCGGGTCTCGACCCGGTCGACAGCTTTCTTGCACCGTAGATGAGGATTTCGCCGTCCGCCGGCGCCGGGCTGTCCGTGTCGTCCGCCAGCACCTGCATGTCCTGAAAACCTGCGACCCCAACCATCGCCTGCAACTCGTTCCGGAAATAGAGCCTCTCGAGGAGGGTGTCTTCCTCTCCTTCGAGAACCTCACCTTCCCGCAACAGGATCGCACGAACCAGCCGGGTCGCGAATCAAAGTATCGCGCCGAACCCAACCGCGACGGCCGGTCCTGGAAGGGCGTTCTTCCGTTGTCAGCTCGCCGCCGGGAAATGCTCCAGGGCGAGCTTCGTCGAGAAGAAGGCCTCGGCGCCGCCGCCTATCCAGAGGGCAATCTGGCCGGAGGAGTCCCCGAGTCTCACGTCGTTCACGAGCAGGCAAGGCTGCTCCGCTCCGCTCGCGTTGGCCCTTCTCCAACAACAAACCGTTACCAAGGCGGCGACGAGGAAGATGGGCAGTGCGCCCGCATAGCTCAAGTCCTCGGGATCGAATGAGACGGGCCAAGTGGAGCCGGCCTGGCGTGCTCCAGGGCGTGGTTGCGCCGGGCGGCTGACGAGTCCCCGCGACGAATCGTCCGACCGGCCAAGACGAGGAACGCGCTTAGCGCTTCGCCGTGCTGCCCACTTTCCTAGGGAGGCGTGACCATGAGATTGGAGATGACCGAGGGTGCCCAGGGGAGGGCGAACCAAGCCAGGAGGGCAATGGCCGCGGCGATTTCCACCGGCTTCTGGAAGGGCCCATGGAGCTCGACCGCCGACCGAGCGCGCAGCACTTGAGGCAGACGGCGCCAGGACATGAGCCCTGCCAGGAGCACTGTGAGCACGATCACCCAAACGGGGATCATGCGCGCGACAAGGATGGAAAAGATGGCGGAGACTACGCCGATCGACAGCCAGGCCATCATCAAGGATGTGGTCGTCCGCCGACCGAGGAGGCTGGCCGTGTGGGTAACGCCGGCGCTGAGATCGCCGTCGAAATCGCGAAGCTCGTTGAAGAGTTGGCCGTAGAGGCTGATGGCCACAACCAGGACGAAGGCGCCGGCCCAGCGCGACAGCGGACCGCCGTCGAAAGTCAAGTAGGCGGCCAGGAATTGCAGGCCCGCCAGGATCAGGGCGTGAGATATCAGATCGGCGACCGGCGTAGCCTTGAGGCGGACGTGCCTGGATGAGTAGAGGTAACCCAGGACAATGCACGCCCCGCCTGCGAGGAAGGGGCCCAACCCGAGGGAGGCATAGAGGATGGAGGCCACGACGGCAACGGTCAAGGATAGGAGGCGAGCGCTGCGCGGCGAGATATGGCCGGAAGAAACGGGATTCCTCCTGGCCTTGGTAGGGGTCATGGCATCATCGGGGGCGTCCTCCACGTCATTGACCATGAAGGCGAAGCCCACGGCCAACCAGTTGGCGATCAGGACCATAATCAAGGGCCACGCCAACGAACCCTGGCCAGCCGCCGCCCCCAACAGCGTCGTGATGATGACAAAGGAGACGTATTCCTGGAATCGAGTCAGCCGCCAGACCGCGCTCAGGTGACCTGTCATCCATGACCTCGCAAAGTGTCGTGTCTTGCCGGCGTACGCCCCGGATCGGACGCCGCGGCCCAGGTGCGATGGAGCCGCGTGGCGGAGTTCGGGCGGCCCTCATTCTCGCGCCGGCCGGGCGGGAGGCCAAGCCCCCAGACCGCGCGCCGGCCCCGTCGACAGTGAAGTCTCGGCGCCTTGCCCGACGAGGGGCGCAGGCTGGCCTCCGTTCGTGAGGGCCACTGCATCGTCGTGGTCGGCGCCCGCATTCCGACTTTGGGGACGGTCGCGGCCGGCGCCGCGACCAATCGGGCTGTGTCAGGCTGGTTCATCGTCGGCGACCGGCTCGTAGGTCGCCTCGAACTCATCCGGCTTGCAGGGATGCAAGTCGCCTTTGACGCCGCGGATGATCCAATCCCCCGGCAACGCGATCGCGACTGGACGCCACCACCTGCTCTTGCGGGATCGGTCTCGGGATCGGTCGTCCCCTTCCAGCGTCGCGATCGCGATTCGCGCACCGGCAGGATGGTCCAGTTCGAACGCAATCCCCCCGACCTCCGGCCACCGGGCACGTGCGGTACGCAGCCAGTCCGGGTCGTCTTCTTTCGGTCCGGTTCCGGATATCCAGCGCCAGGCATCGATCATCACGGGTCTCAGGCGGTACTTTCCCATCATCGCTCCTTCGACGGCCGAGCGAAAGTCGTCTTGAAATCGATCGGAATACGCCCGGCGCTTTTTGCGTCGGATGCCTTGTTCATTCCCCGCCCTTCGCCTGACCCCGACCGGCCGAGGGGCGACACGACGGGGACGGAGCCGATCCGGCAGGACCGTCGCGGCCTCTTCAGGCAGCCGGGGGGAGAGGGCTGGCGAGACCCTGCTCCCGGACGGTTCGCCGCGCGAACTCAGCAACGGCGCTGGGCTCGCGGCCAAGAAGCCAACGGAGCGTGTTGGGGTTCCCAGTCAGGCCATGGCTTGCGTAACAGTTGAACATTTCCACGAGCATTGCTCGCCGGTCATCGGCAAGGCCTGCGGCGAGTGCCCGCGCCTCCCAGGCTGCCACGGGCTCGGCCTCGGCCCGGACGGGCCGTCCCAACGCGTCGCTCAACAGCTCCGCCACCTGCGTCTGCGTGAACGCCGGAGTGCCCGTGAGTTCGTACGTCGCGCCGGTGTGACCACGCTCGGTGAGCACAAGGGCGGCGGCTTCTGCCACATCCCGTAAGTCGACCAAGCTCAACCTGGTCTCGACGGGATAGGGATTGCGCAAGATGCCGTCCCCGGTGATCCGTTGCCAACCGGCGAGCAAGTTCTGCATGTAGGGTGCGGGTTGGACGACGGTGAAGTCCAGACCGGACTCGAGCAGCGCTTCCTCCACCCTCAGCTTGTTCCAATGATGCGGCATCCGTTCCATCTGGGGGTGGAGAACGGAGTGAAGGACCAGATGGCTGACACCCGCCTCCTTGGCGGCGGCGAACACGCCGCGGCCGATCTCAACCTCGTCCGGGTTGAGATTGGGGCAGATGTGATACACGGCGCGCGTGTTCTCCACGGCGCGCCGCATGTCTGCGGCCAGGCGCATGTCGGCCGCCATTCCTTCGCGAGCTCCGAGATTCGTCAGCTCGTCAATCTGCGAGGGGCGCCGGACCAATGCGCGCGTTGCCACGCCGGCTCGCGCCAGGGCGGCCACGGCGGCTCGGCCGGTCTTACCGGAGGCGCCTGTGACGAGGATCATAGCGAGCGTCGCGCACCCACGGAGCCGATCCGGCGGGTCGGGCCAGGCTCAGCCAGTCGCGAGCCGGCCAGCAGGTCGGCGCAAGGCTGACGACGAGTCATTCACCTCTTCTGTCCTGCGAGAGCGACCAGGGTGAGTGCCCTCGTCTGGATATCATCGCAGAGGTCGCGGGCTGTGGTCAGGAACGCCTGGAACTCGGGCATCAGGCGCCATTGCTGGATTGCGGCTTCGCTGTCCCAATGGCCGAAGGACAGGAAGCTCCTAGAGTTTGTCGTGTCTTGGAGAAGGTGGCCCGATCCAGCTCCAGGCTGGTGCTCTCCAGTCCATTGGGCGAAAGTATCCCAGGCTGATATGAAGTCGGCTTCCTTGCCAGGTTTGACGAGCCACTGACCGCTGGTGAAAAGTTGACCAATCTCGGGCATCACCATGCCTCCTGGTCTGGTGTGCGAAGCTGGTGATGGGCGACGCACTCTTTCCCATCTCACGGGTGGGCGCAGCGCTAAACGGCCAACGGCCTTGAGCTGAGCCCCCCGGCCAGCCAAGGCTAGTATCGCGCCAAGGCAGCAGGCAGACATATTCGAGCCCTTCTTCAGGCCCGGTGATTGTCGTCGAAGGGCGGAAGGCTGGCAGAGGAGGAGTCCGTGAGCGGAAACGCCCCCGAAGGGGAGGGACCCTCAGGGGCGTTTGGTCTGGCGTCTGAAGGCCTAGAGGCTCTTGACCGCGGTCGCGACCACAAGGAGGACGAAACCGATGGCGAGAAGCCAAAAGGCGAAGCCAGATAGGACAGGGATGGTAACAAGATAGGCCAGGATACCGACAGTGCCGACGATCACTGCAACCCACCACGTGATTCGCTTGGGAGCACTAAGGTCCATTGTTTGCCTCCGTTAGCCTGGAATCCCGGTGAAGGTAGTCTTCCGAGGGGCCGCTCCGTGGCTTGACGACAGCCGCCGAGGGGAAGCGCGGCAGGCTGGAAGAGTCAGCGATTATGCGACATACAACACCGCAAACCCCGCGTGGTCTGCTGCCCAATCAGGCCTCTGTGGGTAAGGGCAAGCGTTATGCGGATGAGCTCCTGCCACGGACAGGGGCCAGGCGGGAGCGTCCGTAGGCGACGAAGGCGGCCAGGGCGCCGACAACGAGATTCATGACGATGTTCAGGTATTCCCCGCGCGGAAAGTGGAAAAGCGCAGCCAGCAGCATGACGAGGACGAGCCCCGCCGCGGCGAGGGGAGTGAGGGCCGGGCGAATTCGCGTCGCAGCCGGAAGGATCAAACCGAAGGCAGCCAGGATCTCGGCGGCGCCGCTGATGTAGTGAAGTGGTGCGGAGAGCTCGTACATCCAACTCATGGGAGCCGGGAGGCCGGGCGGAACGGCAAAATGGATGAGGCCTGTGAAGAAGAAGTAGATCGCCAGGGCGACTTGAAGCACCCAAAGTAGGACATTCATCGACAAAATCCTCCGGATCGGCGTCGATAGGCGACGCGAGTGTGTCGATTCTAGCAGAGGAGGGGTGCGTTCGGGAGAAGCGTGGGGGAAATTCATATGAGACCTGGGTTGCGAGGTCTGATGGCGCCGGATGAGACTCGGCAGACGGCGGCCGGACGGCCGCGAGATAAGCCGCGCGGTCGTATCGCGCCAAGAGTCAAACACCTGCCGGCCGGGGCGACTCGGGCGAGTTGTTAGGCGGCCGGGAGCGCGCGAGCCTAGCTCAAGAGAGCGTGCGAGAGTCCGAGCGCGTCAAGTACCAGTTGAACCGACAGCGCGGCGAGAAGAAGGCCCATGACCCGGACCAGCATCTCTGCGCCCTGAGGGCGGATGATGGAAAGGGCGCGGGCGGCGCCGCTCATGAGAGCATAGGTGATCAGGAGGATGGCGAGAGCAATGGCGGCCGTGCCCGCCTGGACGGGAACGGAATAGAGGTGATTGTCCGTCAACACGATCACAGCCATGATGGCGCCTGGCGAGGCAATCGATGGAATGGCGAGGGGAAACACGGCAGGATCGCCATCGCTGCCGGACGGACTGGTCTGGGATCGTGGCACGTTGCCGAAGACAAGCTGCAGGGCGAAGACGAAAAGGATGGCACCGCCGGCGACCTGAAAGGCGACCATCGAGATCCCCATCCCTGCCAGGATCAGTTGACCGAGGATCATGGATCCGATGAGAACCGCGGCCGCAAACAGGCACGCGCGAAGGGCGATGCGGGACTGTTGGCGGCGGGGGAGGCCGGAAGAGATTGAGGCGAAGAGGGCCAGCGTACTGATGGGATCGATTGTGGCCCAGAGGATCAGAGCGTCCCTGATGTACTTTTCAACCGTCACGCCGCGCCTCCCTCGCATGAGCCGACCGCCGAAGCCACGTCCAGCCGACTGACAAGCTCGAGATAAGCCGCCCGGCCGCATCGGGCGACGTGCCCTCGGCTGAAGCCAGCCACCCAGGCTCTATCCTCCTGCCTCAGGCCCTGCTTCAAGGAAAGGATACGCTGACGGTAAAGCCTGAGTCAACTCCACGGATCTGGCAGCGGCACCCTGCGGGCCGGGCCGGTCGAAGATCCCCGGCCCTTTCAGGCCGTTCGCCCCGACGGGCTGCGCCCGTACACCTGCCCTGCCCCCGGATCTCGCGGCACGAACGGTGGCGGGCGGTGCCAAGGGGGCGCCGGCCCGGACGGGGGTGTTTCGCCCTCACGCCCTTCGGCGCACACCCATGGTGCACCCGCAGGGGTGCCGGAAGCGGTGCAGGGCTCCAAGGGCGCGAAGCGAAGCGGAGGCGGCGCCAGCGAGTCGTTCGGCGGAGACGAATCTAGGCTCGGGCGAGGACATGGACGGGTGCTCCCACGCGAATCACGCCTGGAGCGGCAACGCGGAGGTAGATACCGCGGAGGTTCCGATAGCGGCACCGAGATGATCCGCCCGGCCGCCCACGGCTCGTATTGCATGAAACGGCCAACCTGGGTTGACTGCATCGAGTTGTCGTGCGCCGGGCTCTAGCGCTCAGGGTTGGAGGAAAGGGTCTTGGACATGTTGATGTTGGTGATTTCGTAGCCCAGCTTCTGGTAGAGTCCTCTTGCCGCCACGTTGTAGCCGAAAACGTGCAGCGCCAGGCTGCCGACGCCAAAGCCGAGAGCTTCCTTCTCGAGGAGCCGCATCGCTTCGACCGCGATCCCCTGGCGCCGAAACGGCTCAGCCACGAAGAGATCATAGATGAAGCCGGCGCCCCCGGCTGTCTGTGGATCGACCGATAGCCAAAGGCGGCCGACCGGCCTTCCTTCGAGTTCGATCGTGTAGAGACGCTGGTGGGTCGAGGCCAAGCCCTCTGGGAGCAATGTAGCGTGGTCCTTTCGCGACCTCCCCAGGGCTTCTTCGGGCGTCCAATTGCCTGCTCTGACCTTTTCGGATGCGTACTCCGGAACGCTCTGCGCCAAGAAAGCTTGGAACTCCTCTTCGGTCATCGCGCGGAGTGAGATCATCAGGCTGTGAGCTCCCTTCGATGCGACGCGTGTCCGCTGCCGATCGGTCTGGAGGTGAGCCGCCCGGCCGGCCGAGGCAAGTATCGCATGAAACAGCCAGCCCTGGCTGGCCCGGTCGGTCGCGAAGTACCCTGGGAGGGCGTGATCGAGTTGTTAGGCGGCGAAGGCAGCGAGACCTCGCACCTCTCATACCTCTCCGTCTTCCTCGGCTGTCTCGGCTTCCCTCGCCGGATTGCCATAGGAGGGCCTTTCCTCGCGTCGGACGGTTTCCCAAGCCAAGCCTCGGTAGGCGCGGAGAGTGAAAGCTATCTGCTCGTCGAACGCTGCGGGAGAGTAAGAGAAGATGAGTGGGCGAATGTCGACATCCCATCCGCTTAGGTGGGAGGTGGCGAGCAGGGAGTCGCGTGCCGACGGGCCATCGACGAAGAACAGGGCGATCCCACCGGGCTGGCCGATGAAATGGTCGTGGAATAGGGGCAGGGGAAGTGACGGATCAGCGACGAACTCATTGAATGCTCGGTTTGCTTCGCGCGCAGGGATCGTAGACGGGGCCAAGGCGTAAACGAGAAAGCACCTTGGCTTGGAGATGCGCTGAATGCGATCGTTCATTGTAGACACCTGTAAGGGGGTGGGCCAACTGGACAAGGCGCTTCGCCGCCTTAGGGCCTCGAGATGAGCCGTGGGGCCAGCCCAGGATCGAATCGCACGGAATGGCTATCCTGGGCTGGCCGGGCCGGTCGAAGATCCCCGGCCCTTTCTGCGTGCTTCGCGAAGCGAAGCGGAGGGGGTTCCATCGAGTTGGCAGGCGGTGAACGATGATCATGGCCGTTGGTGCCGTGTTGGAGGATTGACGAGCCTCTCGCATTGCTTGAGAGCTTCGATATTCCCAGGCCAGCGGAGCCACAAGAGCGCCTCTTGGTAGCGGAACCAATCCCAGGCGTCGTGTTCAGTTGGATCGATGGTGGGATCGACCTTGGCGCTCAACTGGGCGAGGAAGACGTGCTCGGTGATGTGATGGAGGTGAGACCTCCCGACGCTACGAATGCGAAGGGGGAACGTGTACTGATAGTTGACTGCCAATAGGCGAATCGGCGCGAGGGCGGTCTCTTCTGTAAACTCGCGGATTGCTGCTTCGTCAAGGGCCTCTCCCGGTTCTACAGTGCCAGTCACGCCTTGCCAGAATCCCCCCTCGGACGGTATTCGCCTCAAAAGAAGGTACTCGTGGCCGGTGGGAGCCGGTGCGACAGCGTAAACCAGGATCGAGAGAGGACCGGAAGCATCCACCCTGAGTGGCAATTGTAGTGGACGGAGGCGTGCGGCATCTTCGACGCCGTTCGACGCCTAAGGGCCTCGAGATTCGCGGAGCACCCCTGTGGGGGAGCCGCCCGGCCAGCCACGCCTAGTATCGCGCCAAAGCCAAACACCGGGTTGGCCGGGACGGTCGCGAAGCACGCTGGAAGGGCTCCATCAAGTTGTTAGGCGCACGGTCGGATCGGGAGGCCCGTCTCAGATCTGAACATCAGGGACCCATACGTACCCATCCCGGTCGCGAATGTGGGCTTCTCTGAGACCATGCCCTTTGTCCGTTGCGGGGGTAAGGACCTCGAATCCTAGCCGGCGGGCGGCTGCTTCAGATGCGTCTGGATCGCGGCCGTGGAGTCTGAGTTCGATGCCCCCGCCTCTTGGGGCGCCAGAAGGAGTTGTTCCCCGCAAAGGATGGTTCTCATAGGTGTGGTCGGCGTGGAGCATCCATTCGGCCCCGGCGTGGGAGCACACCGCAAAGTCGGGGTCCGAGTAGATAACAGCTGCGGAAAGTACTTCGCGCTGGAAGAGCAGGGCGGCTTCGATGTCCGCGACCAGGAGGTTGATAGAGAGACCTCGAAGCGATCTTCCGTATTCCTTTCCCGACATCCAAGGTTCGCCAATACGCAGTTTCATGGTTCCTCTAGAGGGACTGAGCCGTGTCTGGCGGAGAGCCGCCTGCGCCTAACGGCTTCGAGATTCGCGAAGCACCCTGGAAGGGCTCGAGCGGGCTGTTAGACGCCGTAGAACGACTTCAAGGCCGTGCCTTTCTTGCGACGTAAATGAGGATACCACTGTCGGCAGATGCAGGGGTTTCCGTGTAATCCGCGAGCACCTGGACGTCGTGGAATCCTGCGAGCGCGAGCATCGCGAGCAGCTCATTGCGGAAATAGAGTCTCTCGAGGAGAGTGTATTCCTCCTCTTTGACGACCTTTTCATCACGCCAGAGGAGCGCCCGGATTTGCCGGGTAGCCACCTGCTCGAGAGGATCGAAGGCCGCCAGCCGGCCCCGGAGTTCGATTTCCTCGCCGTTTTCCGCCTGTCTGCGTCTGCCGGTCGACGGCCAAGGTTCGGGAAGCTTGTGCCTCTCTTCTTTCACCCAATAATGCCACTCATCCGGGTCTTTGTATGGGAGGTAGTTGTCGAGAAGAAGGGCGCCGCCTGGCGCCAAGTGGTGGAAGAAGCGGTTCAGTGCCTCTTGGTCGTGCAGACGGGATCCGCCAAGGGCGAAGCCGCCGCAGACGACAATGGACTTGTACTTGCGCGGGAGAGCGAGTTCGTGCATGGGCTGGTTGTGAAGTCGCGGCGAGAGTCCTTCGCTCCGCGCTTTCTGGGCGCAACGTGCGAGCATGTCGAAGGAAATATCCACGCCGTCGATGTCGAGCCCTGCCCGGAGAAAAGGGATAAGGAGCCTTCCGGTGCCACAAGCGACATCAAGCACGGGCTCTCCAAACCGGTCGATAAGAGCCTTGAAGTAGTCGATCTCGGGGCCATCTGTGTTGAACTCGGCCCACCACCGGGCTACGAGACCATAATGCCAGACCTGGGGAGCTTCAGCCATATTCCTCAAATCAAGGGCGACGGCGTAGGCGCCTAACGGCCTCGAGATTCGCGAAGCACCCCCGTGGGGAAGCCGCCCGTCCAGCCAAGGTTAGTATCGCGCGAGATCCAAACACTCGGCTGGCCGTGTCGGTCGAAGATCCCCGGCCCGGACGGGGGTGCTTCGCCCTCTACCCTCTTCAGGGCACCCGAAGGGGTGCAGGGCGCCAAGGGCGCGAAGCGAAGGGGAGGGGGCTCCATCGAGTTGGTAGGCGCTCCGGTTCACCAGGTGCGGGGTTTTCGGAACAGGCCCTTGCTGTCCGTAAGCTCGTCGGGGAATTGGCTGGCTCGAAGGGCCCCGGCTCTGATCTGCTTCACGAAGGAAGCATGTTGGAGAAGGACTCGGCTCGGGTTCTGGTTGTGGGGGTTGAGGATTCCGACCTCGAGATTCAGCTCACGCCGAACTATCCTAATTGGCTCGAGGAGGTCGGAGTCGTTGGTGACAAGCACGGCGGAGTCGAACTTTCTCAGGTAGGCGTCGTGCATGAGATGGGTAGCGAGATTGACATCCGAGCCTTTCTCCTCAGTCTTGGTCACTTTCGCAAACTTGGGCGCGCCGGGAGCAGGTTCCGCCAGGAGCATCATGACATCATGGGAGAGGAAGGAGCCGTACACGATCTCAAGTCCTGGTAGGGTGCGTAGGGCTCTGAGGTAGATCTGCTGACGAGAGGGCTTCTGAGGGTCGTCTTTTCGGGCGCTTACCCGGGCGGTGAAGTACTTCACTGCATCGACCGAATGACCTGGGAGAAGCAGCTCGGAGAGGCGTCGAATGTTGAGCCACTTGTACGGAGTGCCCCTGACGGCACCGTAGTAGAGGTTGAATCCGTCCACGTACACGTAGGTGCGAACAGCCATACCGGGGACCTATAGCAGAAGCCGTACTCGCAAGAGTACGGCTTCGCGGCTAAGCCCCGAGGGGCCTAGCGGGATGCTCACATTATAGAGCGGATCGTGGCCTGGGTCAAACGCCGGAGCGCCACACGGCCTCGAGCTGAGCCGCCCGGCCGGCCAAGGCTCATCTCGCATGAAAGGGCTGGCCCGGGATGGCCAGGTCGGTCGCGAAGCACCCTGGAAAGCTTCTATCGAGTTGTTAGATGTATGCGGTGAGGCGTTGTGGCAGGAAGAATTGGCTAGATCTCATTGACGCTTTTCCGAAGTTCGATGAAGAAGGTGGTGGTACGAGGTATGAGGTCGAGCAGAAGTCCATCCTTGCGAACGCGGTTTAGGGCCCAATCCAGGGGTTCAATGACCACGTGGGGGTCAAGCACCAGTCTTAGAGGGTGCAGGCCGCGGCCGGAGAGACGGACGCGGCATGATGGAAGGGATGAGGCGGCGACCCTGAGATACGCGGTGGGTGTGCAGTACACATTGCGGATACGATAACCCGCAGGCAACAGTGGCCAAAGGTAGTCGATGAGGAAGGCCTTGCCGAGGGAGAGAAGTCCTCTCCCGGAGGGAAGGGACATGTCGAGGGCGTGAAGCATATGGCCACCCGGTTTCAGGAGGCGGTCCATGTGCTGCCATACGCTCCTAATCTGTTGGGGGGGGACATGCTCGAGCGCTGACGCGCTGTAGATACAGTCGAAGTAATGCCGAGGAAGAGACGAGGGGTTCTGGTCGCCAAGCCGTTCGAGCACATATCTGACCTGAGGATGGGCGCTGATCCAGTCACGTGGCTCCTTGCCCCTAGCCCAGAAGTCATCGTTTGTGCCAATGCCGAAATCGTCGACCGCCCAGACTTCGCATTGGTACTGTTCGGCCAACTGGATAGGAAGGGTGGAGTAGCCCGCGCCTACGTCGAGAATGCGATCGCCGGCTTTCCAGTTCCTCGATGTGATAATCCATGCGTAATCAAATCCTTTTAGGTTGCACTTTGCACCGAAGACGTTAGCTGCCGCCCACGAAACCAGGGAGCGGGTATCACCTACGCCGGCCTGTTCTAGCTCGTACATTGCTCTTCGGCCCTCCTGGGGTGCATCCCGCCCTACGGCCTCGAGACATGCCGCCCGGCCGGCCCGTCGCTAGTATCGCATGGAAGCCAAACACTCGGCTGGCCGGGCCGGTCGAAGATCCCCGACCCTTTCAGGCCGTTCGCCCCGACGGGCTGCGCCCGTACACCTGCCCTGCCCCCGGTTCTCGCGGCACGAACGGTGGCGGGCGGTGCCAGGGGGCGCCGGCACGGATGGGGGTGCTTCACGCTCTACGCCCTTCGGCGGACACCCATGGTGCACCCGCAGGGGTGCCGGAAGCGGTGCAGGGCGCCGAGGGCACGAAGCGATGCGGAGGGGGCTCGGTCGAGTTGTTAGGCGGCTGGGCGGTTCCCGAATCGGTCAAATGACACTACTTCGTACACGGATTTTCGTGTCGTAGGGCCGTAGCGGCCGAGTGGCCAACCGAGAGGAATGACAGCACATGGGGTGATGTTCCAGGGTAGGCCGAGGAGTCTGCGCATGGCGAAAAGGTTCCACAACGGAATTGTCGTCAAGGCAGCGCCCAGATTGACGGCGCGTGCAGCGAGGAGGAGGTTCTGGACAGCAGGGAAAATGGACCCAAAGTAGGTTGCGGTTGAGATATGCAAGAACGGGATGTAGGTACCCTTCAGACAAGCAACAACAATCACCGGCGTCTCCTCGAAGTGATCCGCCTGCCATTGAACGGCACCCAATAACCTTCTTCTCTTCGGGTCGTGTCGTGTAGCCCATCGACCGATCCGGGCATAGAGTCGCCAAACTTGCCGGTTGAGGCTACCGAGTGCTTTCTTGATCTTCGGGTCTCTGACTACGATGAATTCCCAGCTCTGGGCATTGCTGCCGGTCGGCGCTCTCAATGCCAGCTCTATCAGGCGAAGCACTACCTGATCGTCCACCGGATCGGCCTTCAGACGGCGGATCGCACGCTGTGTGTCCATGGCCTCACTAAGGGGCATGCCGAAGTCCATACGATCTCCAATTCTTGCTCGTGGCTACCGAGCTTCCGCCAAGCACAATCAGCCGCCTACCGGCCTCGAGATTCGCGGAGCACCCGCGTGGGGGCCGCCCGGCCTGCCAAGGCTAGTATGGCATGGAATGGCTAACCCGGTTCGGCCGGGTCGGTCGCGAAGCACCCTGGAAGGGCTCCGTCGAGTTGTTAGGCGGGCCAATGGCTTGAAGAGATTGCTCTCGTCTTGATGGGATGCCACTACCGTGCAGGCCATCACCCATCGCTCTCGATGATTTCGATTGAGACCAGACGATCTCCTTGGTAATCGGGATTGGCTAGTGGGTCCCGCGGCTTCAAGTTTCCGACGACTTCAGCACCTCCAACGACCTCGCCAAAGATGGTGTGAAGGCCGTTGAGGTGTGGCGTCGGCGCATACGTAATGAAGAACTGCCCGCCGTTGGTATCTGGCCCCCGGTTGGCCATCGCCAACAAGCCTGACCGGTCAAACTGGAGATCCGGGTCGAACTCATCTTCAAAGGTATAACCTGGCCCTCCTGCCCCCGTTCCCGCTGGATCGCCTCCCTGGGCCATGAATCCAGGCAAGACACGATGAAACGTCGTGTTGTCGTAGTAGCCCTGCCGGGCCAAGAACACGAAATTGTTGACCGTCAGCGGAGCTTGCTCAGGGAAGAGTCGCACTCTGAAATCGCCGATCTCGGTCTTGAATACCGCCTCGTAGGATTTCGAGGGGTCGATCTCCATCGTCGGCGGCGAGGACCATCGAAGAGCAGCTCCAACCTCCTGGGCCTCGGCAGACGCGGAGAGGGGGGTCACGTCGGTCCTTGTCGTGGCGGGTCCGCATCCTACGAGTCCCACGAGGCAAATGGCAGCAGCACCGAGAGCGGTAACCCTCATCTGTGGTATCGTCATTGTCTGCGACCTCCGACTTGTCCCTTGTTCGGGAATACGGGCTGCGAGCGCGGCGAGGCTCAAGATATATCGGGAAGCCTGGAGAGCTTGCCGCCTAACGGCCTCGAGATTCGCGGAGTACCCCCGTGGGGGAGTCGCCCGGCCAGCCTAGACTAGTATCGCACGGAAGACTGTCGGGCACCTTCGGGAACATCCGGATGACTTGGCGGGACCCCCGGGACCTCGGCGCCATAAAGGCTTTCCCGTGCATGAGTGGCGAGTCTGCAAGGGAGATGTGTGTTAGACTAGATGTGTAGTTGAGAGGATGGATCACTCGCTCTACCGATGCCGCCGGGCCCTTTATGCGCTGGCGGTAAATCAATTCCCGGCCGTGCCGGAGAGGGGCAGTAGGAAATGGACATCAGAATCTATGTAGGCAATCTGGCAAAGTCGACCACGCAGGACGAAATCACCGCTCTGTTCGCGCAGGAAGGTGAAGTCACCTCGGTTGATCTGGTCAAAGACCGGAACAGCGGTCTGTCCAAGGGCTTTGCCTTCGTCACTATGACCTCACAGGAAAGCGCGGACAAGGCTATCAAAAAGTACAACGCCTACTCCCTGGCGGGGAATGAACTCAAAGTCAACATCGCCAAGCCTCGTGTGGAGCGACCGTAAACAGACTTGTAACGGAGTACGCGAAACCTCGCCGTAAGGCGAGGTTTCTTTTTCCATACCTCATCGCTGACGGGCAAGACCACGCCTGCCCAGATCGCCTTTCGGGCGGCTGGCGCACGTCTAACGGCTTCGGGATTCGCGAAGCACCCCCGTGGGGAGCCGCTCGGCCAGCCAAGACTAGTATCGCGATAAAGCCAAACGCCGGACTGGCCGGGTTGGGTCGAAGATCCCCGGCCCTTTCAGGCCGTTCGCCCCGACGGGCTGCGCCCGTACACCTGCCCTGCCCCCGGATCCCGCGGCACGAACGGTGGCGGGCGGTGCCAGGGGGGCGCCGGCCCGGACGGGGGTTCTTCGCCCTCTACGCCCTTCGGCGCACCGGAAGCGCTGCAGGGCGCCAAGGGCGCGAAGCGAAGCGGAGTCGGCTCCACCGAGTTGTTGGTGGCCGTCCAAAAGGAGCGGGTGGGACAGGGGGTGGGTGGGGCCTAAGCTGGCCTGGGCCGGGACCGTTTCTCAATCCTAGGGCCCACGCACTTGAGCAGCTAGAGATTCATGGTCTGTGTCGCCACTAACATTAGAGCGAGCCCGGCCAATGCGAGCCAGAACGCGTATTCGCTCAGAGCGGCTACAGTGCCCAAGTAGCCAAGGAGGCCAAGCACACCAAGGACAAGAGCGATCCACCAAGTGATGGCCCTCGGAGCAGAGGGCTTCATCGTCGCATCTCCTTTGATATCGATGTCGCGGCCAGCGCAGTCCGACGTTTGGCCCGGGTGCCGCAGGGTCGGACGACCTGCGGGCGGAGCTGTGTTGCGCGCGTAGGTGCCGAACCTCCTCGGCCAGGCCGCCTAACGGCCTCCAGCGAAGCCGCCCGGCGGATGCGGGCTGCTCGCGCCTTGGCCGATCGGCTTGAGCGCCCAGGTTGGCAAGCGCTGAGGATGGAGGCGAGTAGCGACAGAAAGGCGATGCTGGCGGAGAGTAAAAGCATTCGGTTCAGAGACCGGTCATTTGCTCCAGGCTTTCGGGGTACCGTTTCCCTTGCACCGTAATCCGCGAGAAGGCGCTATCGATCTCGAGGAGATCATCGGGCGTGAGTTCGACTGAAGCTGCGCCTATGTTTTCGTCCAGCCGATGCAACTTCGTGGTCCCCGGGATGGGGACGATCCACGACTTCTGGGCAAGGAGCCAGGCGAGCGCGATCTGAGCAGGCGTCGCCTCCTTCCGCTTTGCGATTGTGGCGAGCAGATCCACCAGGCCCTGGTTTGCTTTGCGAGCCTCCGGTGTAAAGCGAGGAAGGGTGTTGCGGAAGTCGGAACTCTCGAACGTAGTGTTCTCGTTGATCTTTCCTGTGAGGAAACCCCTGCCCAGCGGGCTAAAGGCAACCAAGCCGATTCCGAGTTCCTCGAGGGTCGGTATGACTTCCTTCTCAGGAGTCCGCGTCCATAACGAATACTCGTTCTGGAGTGCGGTGATAGGCTGAACTGCGTGTGCGCGACGGATCGTTTGCACTCCGGCCTCGGAAAGACCGAAGTGCTTTACCTTGCCTTGCTGTATCAAGTCTTTCACCGCGCCCGCCACATCTTCGATTGGCACGTCCGGGTCAACACGGTGTTGATAGAACAGATCAATGACTTCGAGCTTGAGTCGCTTGAGCGAGCTATCGGCGACCTCCCGGATGTGTTCTGGCCGGCTATCCAAACCTACCCAACCCGGTCCGCCGGTGGGGTCAGGCTTGAACCCGAACTTGGTGGCTATCACCACTTGTCCACGGAAGGGAACGAGGGCTTCCCCGACGAGTTCTTCGTTTATGAACGGGCCGTACGCCTCAGCCGTATCGAAGAAGGTAGCGCCGCGTTCGACGGCTGTTCGTATCAGTGAGATCATCTGCTGCTTGTCTTGGGGCGGACCGTAGGAAGAACTCATTCCCATGCAGCCGAGTCCGATAGCCGAGACCTCTAGGTTGCTATTGCCGAGTCTGCGTCCCTGCATTCCTTGGTGTCCTGTCTTTGAGCTGGCGCTCGTAGCGAGTCTACTCCGCGTTTGCGCCACCGCCTAACGGCCTCGAGATTCGCGGAGCACCCCTGTGGGGGAGCCGCCCGGCCAGCCAACGCCGGTATCGCGCAGAACTCGACGCCGGGCTGGCCGGGTCGGTCGAAGATCCCCGGCCCGGACGGGGGTGCTTCGCCCTCTACGCCCTTCGGCGCACCGGAAGCGGTGCAGGACGCCAAGGGCGCGAAGCGAAGCGGAGGGGCTCCTTCGAGTTGTTAGGCGCCATCTTTCATTGCCAGGACGAAGAGGTGGGTTGCGATCTTGGAGATCGGATCTGGCTGGATCTGTGAAGACATGACCCTAAAGCCGGTGGCCGCGAGCATCCCGAGATACTCACTTCTGTCGAAGTGACTCCAGAACATAGAGGTTCCGAAATACGGTCCGTAGGCGGCTTCGTTGTCGTTGGCTCCGAGGCAAAGGAGGACGGGTCCGTTCTCGCGAAGGAGGCGGCGGAACGCCTCGAGCAGAGTCCTGTGCTTGGAGCGAGGGATGTGGAGGATGGCGAAAAACGAGCAAACGCCATCGAAGATGCTAGGTGGAAATGCGAGTTGTGTCATGTCTTGGCAGGCAATCAGGGCAGAAGGTACGAGCCTGGAAGCCATTCGAGCCTGGGCAATTGAGAAGTCGATACCTATGACACGGTGATGTTGAGCCAGGAACTGCGTCACGGGAACGCCGGCGCCGCAGCCCGCGTCTAGGACCAGGGCATTGGAAGGTAGAAGGCTGGAGAACTGGGCGAGGACCGGTGGATCCGGGTAGCCATTCGACCGGGCCGCCAGATACTCCGCCGCAATCCTGTTGTAGCCGCGCCTAACGAGCTCGGACGGGTCTGCGGATTCGGACATAGCAATTCCTGGGGACTGGGCCCGGCGCCTAACGGCCTCGAGATTCGCGAAGCACCCCCGTGGGGGAGCCGCCCGGCCAGCTCAAAGCGAGTATCGCACGAAAGCCAAACTCTCGGCTGGCCGGGGCGGTCGAAGATCCCCGGCCCTTTCAGGCCGTTCGCCCCGACGGGCTGCGACCGTACACCTGCCCTGCCCCCGGATCTCGCGGCACGAACGGTGGCGGGCGGTGCCAGGGGGGCGCCGGCCCGGACGGGGGTGCTTCGCCATCTACGCCCTTCGGCGCACCGGAAGCGCTGCAGGGCGCCAAGGGCGCGAAGCGAAGCGGAGGGGGCTCTATCGAGTTGTTAGGCAGCGGCAACCGCACTAAACACGGTGCGAGGCCGACCAACCTGTCAGCTGCCTGATCCCGCATCTACAACCTCGGCTTGGTCAACTCTGGCTGCGGGGGAAACGGCCAAGACGAATTCCCTGAGGGCGCCGAGATGGTCGCGAACTTTCTGTTCAGGGATGCCGGCGGGAGCATACACTGTGAACAGGACGCGAGTTGTTGCCGGGATGATCCGGGTGCGATGATCGGGGCCGTAGATGATGCTTGAGAGGACACCACCTTCATCGCGAATGAACATGTCGCCTTGCTTGAGAGGTTGCTCCTGGCCGCTCATCACGACGTACGTCTCGGTCCCGGCGGCTAGATCGATAGCGATCTCTCCTTGGACGGAGTCTAGGTCGTGTCCCGCAGTGAGCAGGAGGTTCTTTAGCTCGGCCATAAACATGGCCTCGACGAGTGCAGCGCCCCGGGGGATGGACTTCCCCTTGAAGACGACTGACTCGAGCTGGTGTTGGACGTGATACGTCTTGTCGAAACGCTTGTAGTAAGCGGTGTACGGGGCGAGTTGGGGGTGCGACTTGAGCTGATCGTGGCTAGATGAGGCGAACTCGGATCGCAGATCAACTTCCAAAGCTTCCTTGCGGGCTTCGAGCTCGGGACTGGTTTCAGGGTTGGCCACTCCGCTCATCGCCAGAACCCCGACGCAGGCGCCAGGGTATGCCGCCCTCCACCGCTCGGACGCGGACAACATCGCCAACCTTCCCTCCACGGCCGCTGCCTAACGGCCTCGAGATTCGCCAAGCACCCCCGTGGGGAGCCGCCCGGCCATGGCCTTCAGATCATCGCGCCGAGCTGGCCGGGTCCGCTCCAGCGAGTGGTTCGGCGCGTGGTCCTGCGCGCTTGCGTGCTGGGTTCGGGCAATGTACCGCTCGATCCAAACCGAAGCGTGGACCAGTTGGGCCGGAAACTGATGGACTTGGTCGGCCATCGTCTCTTCGGGCGGTGCCGTGACCCCAGCCCTCTGGGTTGCTTCACGGAACTCGGCCGACTGGAAGAGCTGGCGCGCCCTTGCCGCGTCCTCGTATTCAGCAAGGAGGATGGAGATTGTTGGGTTTGTCGGAGCTACGGAAGACCC
>Ga0209108_10000606_pt1 | contig 19904 bp, 19 predicted proteins | sample Rifsed10ft1_FD_184003 | JGI IMG/M metagenome (GOLD analysis project Ga0209108, IMG submission 184003) | Soil microbial communities from Rifle, Colorado, USA - sediment 10ft 1 (version 2) | ecosystem: Environmental > Terrestrial > Deep subsurface > Rock core/Sediment | place: Rifle, Colorado...
CGACGACCTTCGTCGGCCCCACTCAGCTCACGGCTGCCATTCCCGCCGCCGACATTGCTACGGTGATCACCGCCACGATTACGGTCATCACCCCTCCGCCAGGAGGCGGCACGTCCAACGCAGCGGCCTTCGCCGTCGTGGACACGACCGGCCCGGCCATCACCAACCTCACGGTGAGTTCAGCCAGCGTCGGCAATGTCACGAGCTGCAACGTCACTTTCACAGCAGACATCACCGACCCATCCGGCGTTTCGCTGCAACAAGTTGACTGGGTGGCGACTAACACGTTCTCAGTGCCCACCCCCGCCGGGTCCGGCACAGTGCCGATGATGGCGATCTCCGCCATCACCTACGATGCAAACTGGACCGTCACCCTGCTCGGCGGCCCGTTCCCTTACTATGGCATTGTGGACTGGAGCGTGACCGCATACGATAGCCTGGGGAACCTCAACACCGTCGCCAGTGTGACGACGATAGACGTGCCTCTGGCACTGGGGGGTTGTCCGTAGCGAAAAATAGACCCGCGAGGTTTTGAAAACCTCGCGGGTCTTGCTGATGATCAAGCGCAGATTCAGGGCGCCGGCAACAACGCCACGTGCGTCACCAGCATCATGTTGCTGAGCCGCCGCGTCTCGACGACCTTGAGCTGTGTTCCGGGCGGAGCGAGCGATACGGCAATGCTCTCGGTGAGCGGCACGTAGCTCACGAATGCGAAGCCTCTCACCCCCAGCGGGTACGCGGCGCTCATCCACGCGCGCAAGTCCGCCTCCGAATTAATGAAAAACATTTCTTTCGCCAGATACACGCGCGGCGCAGCGGCAGACAACCACCACAGGTTTGTCAGCATCTGCTTTTCAGGCACGGCCAGCAGCGCCTCCCGGCTCTCCGGGCCGACCGCGGGAGTGCTCGTCTTGCTCACCCCCAGTAGTTGAATAAACACACTCAGGCCGATCAACATCAGCGCCAGCGCGAGATGCGCCCGCGCCAGCCACGACGGCGCCGCGCGCTCCCGCACGGCCTTCAGCCCGTTGAGCACGGCCGGCACGCTCAAAGGAAAGACGATGAGGGCAAAGCGCGATCCCCACTCCAATCCGGTCTGATACGGCCCGGAGGCGGTGAGCAACCCCAGGTTGAGGAGGACGAGTCCGTAGAAGCCGAAGGTGATCCAGCGCAGTTTCCGCGTGGCTGCGCTCCCATCTCCCAATCCCAGGATCAAAATCGGGCTGGCGCTCAACACGCCGACGAGGCCGCCCGCGAGGCCCAGGTGCCGCACGCCGTCCCACTCGCCGGCGAGAAGCACGGCGAGCGCCGCAATTTGAATCGCCTCCCGCGGCCGCCCGCGCAGCCCCCGGCTCGCCGCCCAGTAGGCGATCACTGCCAGCAGCATCACATCGCCCCTCCACCCGAATTGCGGATCGAAGATGAAGTCGGACAGGCCGCTCACGCCGTTGACCAACAGGTAGGCGTGAGGTGTGTATTCCGGGGCAACGCTGATGCGAAATTCCGGCGGGACGAGGTTGCCGCTGTTCAGATAACTGAACAGCTCATACAGGCCCAACATGCACAGCGCCGCCGCCGCCCACGACGCGAGACCTGTCCACGCCCGCCATCGCCGCCAGTTTCCGTTTTGAAATTGCTCGAGGGCCAACGCCGCGCCCAGCACCAGCGCGAACAACATCAATTCCTTGCGTGCGCTCGCGGCCAGCCCGGCCAGCAGGCCGCCGAGAATCCAATCCGGCCGCGAACGCGCCTCCGGCCGCTGGAGGGCCAGCGCCACCGCGCCGAGGCCCAGCGCGACGGCGAGGATGTGCTCCCACAGGAAGAGGCTGTAAATCATCACGGGCGTCGCCAGCGCGGCGATCACAATCCCGGCCCACACGGGTTCGGTCCCCACCACCCGCATCAACCGCGCCGCCAGCCGCAGGCTGAGCAGCCCGGCCAGCAGCGGCATCACCCGTTCGCCCCAGTCTCCAAAAAGCGCGACGAACGGGCTCGCCAGCACCGCCATCACAGGCGGCTGAGCGAAATGAATGCGCCCCTGCCACAGGTAATAGAAGGTGTTGCGGAACGGGACGTACTTGAGGCCCGGGTCAATCCAGGCGCCCGGATACTCAATCGCCAGATCGAGCCACGGGGTGAAGCGGACGTTCTCAGCCTGCAGGCGTTTGTAGCCGATGTCCGGGCTCCAGTACGCGCCGGGCGGCAGATAAAAGAACGCCAGCCCAATGTACACCCCGGCGGCGAGGCTGAGAGCGGCTGTCGTCCACCCGGCGGCCCGGCGGAAGCGTTCGAGGATTTTGAATATGAGCATAGGGCGGCCAGTATAGCATTCTCCTGCAGCGCAACTTGTCGGGTTTTGTTTTCGTGCTAAACTCTCCGCCAGACTGGACAACAAGGTACTAAACTCCCGAAGTCTGCGTAGACTTTGGGAGTCCTATCGCCCCTCTGGTTGCCTATGCGCCCTCTCTTGCGTGTGATCCTCCCCGGCCTCGCCGCTGTGCTGATGCTTGGCATTGCCTGCCAGCGCACGTTCATCAACCCGAACGCGGGGACCCCGGCCCCCAACCCGACGGCCAGCCTCCCCACCCCGCTCCCGTCCTCCGGCGACCGCACCGCGGTCGTCACACGCGTGGAGGGCGACGCGGAAGCCCGGCCTGACGCGGCGAGCGAATGGTCGTCCGCCGCCGAAGGTCTCACCCTCGCCGAGGGCAGCCAGGTCCGCACAGGCGCGAACGGGCAGGTCTTCATCCAGTTCACCGAGGGCAGCAAGGTGCAACTCGAGCCGGACACGGCCATCACCTTCAACATCTTCTATCCCGACCTGAACAGCCAGCTCACCTCGCTCGCGATGAGCCAGGGCCAAGTGTGGGTGCTGCTCACGGACGGCGCGCTCGACGTGGAGACGCCCGTGGACATCGCCTCGGCGCGCAACGCCCGGATGAGCGTGGCCTACGATCCGCAGACGCAGGCGCTCACCGTGACCTGCTTGCAGGGCACGTGCGGTTTTGGCAGCCTGTTCATCCCGGAAGGCAACAAGCTCGTGTCGCCGAACACAGACCCGGAGCCGATGACATTTGCGGACTACGGGGAATGGGGGGTGAAAGTGCCGGAGGCCACGCAGCTCGCGTGGCTGGCGACGGAAGCCGTGGCGCAGGGGAACGCGACGATGCCCGTCGTCGCCACCGGGACCCCGACGGCGACCACGCCGCCCGAGGCCGCCTCCACGCTCGCGGCCAACCAGCCTACGCCCGTTCCGCCATCGCCCACCTTCGTGATCCGTCCCGCGACTGCCGTGCCGTTTACGCCCATCCCGCCCGCGCCCATCATCGGGCGGCACACCGTGCGCGCAGGCGAGACGTTGTTCTGCATCGGGCGCAGCTACGGCGTCCTGCCGGGAGCCATCGCGCAGGCCAACGGGTTGACGCTGCCCTTCAACATCCTCCCCGGCCAGACCCTGAAGATCCCCGAAGTGCAGTGGGTGAACATCGAGCCTGGCCCCGTGTGCGCGCCGCAGTTCCAGTCACCGTTCCCCGGCCTGCCGCCCCCCACCGAGACGCCTCTCGTCCCCGAGACCACCGCCTCGGCGGCGTTGACCCTGTTCGCGAAAGCCACCTGTGTCTCGAACTGCGACAGCGCGACCGGCGAATACGGGCTGCGAATTGACACGCAAGCCAGCGGCGGCATTCAGCCTTACGATTACAAACCCGGGGTATCGTATCTGCTCACCTACCAGCACTGTGTGGACGGCGTGGACTTGAGCGGCACGGTGACCGTGACTTCCGCGGATGGGCAGTCAGCCACGGCCACATGGACGTATCACGACGCGGCCTGCGCGCCCACGCCCACTCCATAGAGCCTGTCGGCGTCGCAGCGGGCCTCGCGTAAGCGGCCCGTCGCGCGCAACCCGGCGATGCGTCCCGTCCGCTTCGCTTTAGGGATCTGCGCGGGCGCCCGCGGGGGCCAGACCACGCCGACGGGCGAGGTTTCCATAGCGAAGAGGTGTGCATGAATCAATCTGCCGAGAATAAGTTGTTCGCCTTCGCCTTCCGCCGCCAGACCGCACTGCTGGTCGGCTTTCTGGTGGTGGTGATGCTGGCCGGGACGGTCTTCGGCCTGATGGACCCGCTCGAGCTCGACGCGGTGAACGTGGCCTTCCGCCTGCGCGGCGCGCAGCCCCCCACCACGCCCATCGTCATCGTGGCGATTGACGACAACACCTTCGAAAACACCGGCTTGCAGTGGCCGTGGCCGCGCACATACTTCGCGCAGCTCGTGGACCGGCTCGCGGCAGGCGGCGCGAAAGTCATCGCCTTCGACGTGTTCTTCACCAACCCAGAAGAACTGGGTAAACCGGCGACGTACACTGTGCGCGGGGAGGTCCTCAGCGACATCGCCAGAAAGTACGGCGTTACGGCGCAGGCCATCACGGAAGCGAACAACCTGCCCGCGAACCAGGGCTTGTGCCCTGGCGACAAGCTCACCATCCCCACCGCCCCGCCTGCCGAGCACATCGTAACGGGTGACCGCCTGGAGGACATCGCCGCGCGCTTTCACCTCACCAGCCTCACCGTATTGATGCGGGTGAACGGCCTCAAGCACCCCTGTGACATCCATCTCACTTCGGCGGACTTGCTGCGCATCCCGGTGAGCGAGGGCGTCATCATCTACACCGTCCAGCCCGGCGACACGGTCAAGGGCCTCGCCGAGGCGTATCAGGTGAACCCGCTCGCCGTGGTCGTGGCGGAAGGCGTGCCGGCCACCGACCCGCTCGTGCCCGGCCAGACGCTCACCGTGCAGTTCGGCGATGCGGCCTTCGCCGCTTCGATCAAAGCCGCCGGGAACGTAGTGCTGAACGGGCAGAAGGTTGAGCGGATTGAGGCGGGTTTCAGAATCGAGACCCTCGAGCAGCCGATCACAATCCTGAAGGAGGCCGCGGCGGGTTTCGGCCTCACCAACGTCGGGCCAGATTCGGACGGCGCGGTGCACGAGGTGCAGGCCTGGGACAACGTCAGCGGCGGGGATTTTTATTCGTGGCCCATGGTCGCCGCGTCGCTGTACTCCGGCCAGCCCCTCAGTGCCCAACCTTCGGCCAGCCGCTTCCAGCTCGGCGAGCGGACGATCCCGCTCAGCCGCAACGCCCTGCGCGTGAATTACCTTGGGCCGGAAGGGACGATTGACACCATTTCCGCGCTCAAAGTAGTGAACGGCGATATTTTTCTGGAAGACCCGGACGCCTTCAAGGACAAAATCGTGTTCGTCGGCGCGACGACCGAGTCCCTGCACGACACGTTCCCCACCCCGTTCAGTTTTACGAACGCCACGCCGGGAGTGGAGATTATGGGCAACACGCTGGACACCCTCCTGAGCGGCCGCTTCCTCCAGCGCGCCCCACTGCTCGTCTCGCTACTCGCCGTGCTCTCGGGGGGAGTGATGGCGCTCGGCGTCACGCTGATGCGCCGCACCGAGCTGGCGGCCACAGTGCTGTTCGGGCTGATGGCGGCGGGCGCCATTATCTGGCTGCTGGTGTTCCTGTTCCTGCGCGTGGAGATTCCGCTCATCGCGCCGGAGATCACGCTGTTCATCTGCGTCGTCACTTCCTTCCTCGAACGAGCCATCAGCGAGGAACTGGCAAAGCAGCGCGTGCGCGCGCTCTTCGAGCTGTTCATCTCGAAGGAGATGGTCGGGCAGCTCATCGAGCAGGGCATTGACGCCATGCGCGGCAAGCGCGCCGAGCTGACCATCCTGTTCTCCGACATCCGCGGCTTCACTACCATGTCCGAAAAGATGACGCCGGAAGAACTCGTCAACCTGCTCAACGAATATCTGGGCGCGATGACGGACGTGATCCACCGGCACGGCGGCACGGTGGACAAGTACGAGGGCGACCTCGTCATGGCCTTCTTTGGCGCGCCCATGGCGCACCCCGACCACGCCGAGCGCGCCGTGCGCTGCTCGATTGACATGCGCGTGGAGCTAGACCGCCTGCGCGCCAAGTGGGCGACCGAGGGCAAACCCTCCAAGCTGGAGATGGGCATCGGCCTCAACACGGCGGAGGTGTTTGTGGGGCTGGTCGGGTCCGGGCGGCGCGTGAACTACACCGTGATGGGCGACGGCGTGAATCTGGCCTCGCGTGTTCAGGATTTGACCAAAGACCTGATGTGGCCCCTGCTCGTCACCGAGTACACCTACGAGCGTGTCAAGGACAAGTTCGACATCGAGTTCGGCGAGGCCAAGCTGGTGAAGGGCAAGACCGTGCCGGTGAGCATGTATAAAGTCGTCGGCGAGAAGGGCGCGCCGGAGGAGCGGCGGGTGCGGCCCCTGTTCGCCTGAGTTGCAATTTGCTGTCCCCTATCTTATCATCGCCCCATGTCCGGCACCGCTTCGCGCAGCACCCCTGCGAGGCAGAGCCAGCCCATGTCGCGTGCAGGCTGCGTGGCCGGGGTGCTGGTCTGGCTGTGCGTGATGACGGTCCCGTTCATGGCCCTGCTGCTGGCCATACGGGGCGAACTCACGTTGCGGCGCGGCGACTTTGTGGAAGACCGGCTCTGGCTGGTGAACGCCGAAACCGGCGTCGGAAAAGGAATCGCCAGCGGGATCGGCTACTCAACCACGCGGGTGGTCTCCGACCAGACCGCTGCCGACGGCCCGGCGTGCGTGCGCACTAACGTCTATTTCCTCTTGTGGCAGGGGCAAAGCGAGAGCGTGACGTTTTGCGAATGTTACGTCACCACCGAGGGCGGGGGCTACGCGTCGCAAGGGAGTTGCCCCTGAAAAAAGCCTCACGAACGCCACGCTTTCACTTCATCCTAACTCCAGCAAAGTTTGCCAATCTCATCAAGAATCGCTAAAATCATTTTTGTCCGGTTCAAATCCAGTCTCCACGACAGGAGGACGTTGCCATGAGTCAAAGACAATCCTTAGAAGTCAGTGAAGCCGAAATCGCCGTTCACTGGCAGGAAGAGGAGTATTTCCACCCCTCGCCCCAGTTTATTGCTCAGGCCAACATGGCTGACCCGGAGGTCTACAAGCGGTTCAGTCTGGACAACTTCCCGGAATGCTTCAAGGAGTATGCCGACCTGCTGACGTGGTATCAATACTGGCATACGACGCTCGACACGAGCGAAGCGCCGTTCTGGAAGTGGTTCGTGGGCGGCAAGATCAATGCCTGCTACAACTGCGTGGACCGGCACCTGCCGAAGTATCAGAACAAGGCGGCGATCATCTGGGTCCCGGAACCGGAAGATGAGCCGCACGTGGCCCTCACGTACCGAGAACTCTATGTCCGGGTGAATGAAGTCGCCGCCGTCCTGCGGGATTTTGCCGGACTGAAGGCGGGCGACCGGGTCACGCTCCACCTGCCGATGACGCCGGAACTGCCGATCACGATGCTGGCCTGCGCGCGCCTCGGCGTCATTCACTCCGAGGTCTTCGGCGGCTTCAGCGGCAAAGCCTGCGGCGACCGGATTGCGGACTCTGGCAGCAGCGTGCTGATCACTATTGACGGCTACTACCGGAGTGGCCAGCTGGTGGATCACAAAGAGAAAGCCGACCTTGCGCTCAAGGCGGCGTATGAACAGGGCCAGCCCGTTGACAAAGTGTTGGTGTGGAGACGTCATCGCGGCCAATACGCCTCGCAGACGCCGATGCATGAAGGCCGCGATTTCTTCATGGACGATCTGGTCAAGCAGCACGGGCACAAGATCGTCGCTCCCGTCCCGATGCCCGCCGAAGCGCCGCTCTTCCTCATGTATACCAGCGGGACAACGGGCCGCCCGAAGGGCTGCCAGCACAGCACCGGCGGCTATCTCGCTTACGTGACCGGCACCTCAAAGTACGTTCAGGATATCCACCCGGAGGACGTCTACTGGTGCATGGCGGACATTGGGTGGATCACGGGACACTCGTACATCGTCTACGGCCCGCTCGCGCTGGCAGCCACGAGCGTCATGTACGAAGGCGTCCCCACCTACCCGGACGCCGGTCGCCCGTGGCGCATCGCCGAGCGCCTCAATATCAGCATCTTTCATACCGCGCCGACAGCCATCCGGCAACTGCGCAAGGCGGGGCCGGATGAGCCGCAGAAGCACAACTACCAGTTCAAACACATGACGACGGTGGGCGAACCCATCGAGCCGGAAGTGTGGAAGTGGTATTACCACGTCGTCGGCAAAGGCAAAGCCGCCATCGTGGACACTTGGTGGCAGACGGAGACCGGCGGGTTCCTGTGCAGCACGATGCCCGCCCTCCATCCGATGAAGCCGGGGAGCGCCGGCCCCGGAATGCCCGGCATCCATCCGGTCATCTACGACGAGGAGGGGAAGGAAATTCCGGCGGGGACGGGGAAGGCCGGGAACATCTGCATCCGCAATCCATGGCCGGGGGCGTTCCAGACGATATGGGGCGACCGAGAGCGATACGTGAGGACCTATTATGCGAAGTATTGCAAAAACAAGGAGAGCAAAGACTGGCGTGACTGGCCTTACTTCTGCGGCGATGGCGCCATGCAGGCGAAAGACGGCTACGTGCGAATCCTGGGCCGGGTGGACGACGTCATCAACGTGGCCGGCCACCGGCTGGGCACCAAGGAGTTGGAGTCTGCCTGCCTGACGGTCGAGGAAGTGGCCGAGGCCGCGGTGGTTCCGGCGGTGGACGAGATGAAGGGCCGCGTCCCGGATATCTACGTGTCGCTCAAGCCCGGCTACCACGCCGGAAAAGAAACGGGCTACAAAGTGATCACGGCGCTGGAGACCATCATCGGCAAGATCGCGCGGCCGCGGCACGTGTACGTCGTGCCGGACATGCCCAAGACGCGCTCCGGGAAGATCATGCGCCGCGTCCTGGCCTCCATCTCGAACAATATGGACGTGGGCGACGTGACCACGCTCGCCAACCCGGAGATCGTCGAGGACATCCGCAAGATGGTGCAAGGGGAGACGGTGGTCGTAACGCAAGAGGCGCCGGAGGACATCAAACGGTTTGGAGAAGAAGGCTGACAAGCAGAAGACGTGCAGACAGGCCTTGCCGGCGTGCGGCAAGAAGGGGCGGATTGAAGGAGATTGAACAGATCAATGGGCGAGGAGAACAATCTCGCCCGTTTTCGTTTGGCCCGCAATTGCGGCCTAGCGCAGAACGGGTTATCATACGCCCCGGACACGCTCAGCGCATGACGACCTCACCTGTGGAGACCAGTGAACTCACCTGCCCGCAGTGCCACGCGCCGATCTCGCCGACGGACGTGACGTGCGACGCGTGCGGCGCGAACATCGCGCTCGTCACGCTCATGGCCGAGCGCGCGGTGCTGGGCCACGCCGCGGGCGGCACCGGCCCCCTGCCCCCCCTGAGTGTGGAGCAGCTCGTCCCGCGCCTCGGCGAATATCTGGTGCGCAACGGCTACATCACCGAGGCCCAACTACAAAGCGCACTCGCCCGGCAGGCGGCCGCGGCCGCCGCTCCCGAGGGCAAGGCCCCGCGCCGGATCGGGTACACGTTGATCGAGATGGGATTCATCTCCCGTGAAACGCTCGACAAAGCCGTGGCCCAGCAAATCCTGGAACTGCAGTCCGCGTTGATCGAAGCCAACCGCAGCCTGGAGAAGCGCGTGACCGAGCGCACTGCCGAGCTCGAAGCTGCGCTGGTCAAGCTGGCTGAGTTCAATCAACTCAAAGCGAACTTCGTCGCCAATGTCTCGCACGAACTTCGCACGCCGCTGACGCAAATCAAGGGCTACAACGCCCTGCTCATGGACGGCGCCATGGGGATGTTGAGCAGAGAGCAGAAGGATGCGCTCAGCATCACCTCGCGCGCCATTGACCGTCTGGAGCAGCTGGTCAACGACCTGATCGGCTACGCCACGACGGCCAAAGGCGAGTTGACGCTCAAGCGCCAGCCGATGTCCGTGGCGAATCTCGTCAACGAGGTGATGGAAAAATCCATGGCCAAAGCGCAGCGCAAGGGCCTGCTGCTGTCCTCCGACGTGCCCGCCGATCTCCCCTCGGTAGTGGCGGACGAGGAAAAACTGCGCTGGGTGCTGCTGCAGCTCGTGGACAACGCGATCAAGTTCACGGGCAGCAGCGGCAGCGTCACTATTCAGGCGGCCCTGCTCGGACAGCGCGTGCGGGTGAGCGTGCGCGACACCGGCATCGGCATCCCCTCCGACCGCCGCGAAGAAATCTTCGATTCGTTCCGCCAGCTCGATGGCACATCCACGCGCCGTTACGGGGGCACAGGGTTGGGGCTCGCGCTGGTGCGGCGGATCGTGGAAGCGCACGGAGGCGAAATGCTCGTGGACAGCGAGGAGGGCGTGGGGAGCACCTTCTCTTTCACCCTGCTCCGCTTCAACCGACCATAAGGCCCGCCGCGCGTCGTGGATATGAAGCCCCCGCCCCGCCTCCTCCTCGTCGAAAACGACGCCACCGCGCTGGCCTACCTGACCGCCATGTTCCGCAAGGCCGGCTATGAAATCCTGGGCGTCCGCACCGGCAAAGAGGGGCTGATCGAAGCCTGGCGCAACCGGCCCGACCTGATCATTCTTGACAACGAGCTGGCTGACCTAGCGGGCATCGAGATCGTGAAGAAGCTGCGCGCAGACGCGCGCAGCGCGCAGACCAAAATCCTGCTCCTGTCCACCGCCTCGCAACCCGAAGCGATCCTGCAGAGCGTGCAGGCCGGCGCCGACCAATACATCGTCAAGCGCGCGGGCGTGGATGCGGAGCTGCTGGAGCGCGTGCGGGCGCTTTTTCCTGCCGGAGAGGCCGAGGCCGCCGATCCGGAGCACGCCTCCGGCAAGCTGATTTCCTTCCTCAGCGCCAAGGGCGGCACGGGCACGTCGTCGCTGTGCGCCAATCTGGCCCAGACCCTCGGCGGGCTGGTCGCTCCGAAAACTGTGGCCGTGGTGGACCTCGTGCTCCCCATCGGGTCCATCAGCCAGATCGTCGGCGTGGACTCACCGAAGACCATCGTCGAGGTCTCGCAGTTGGACCCGAAGCTGATGACGCGCGCCAAAGTGGAGCCGCTGCTCGCCCACATCGCCGAGTGGAAGCTGCACCTGCTGTCTGGCGCGCCCGACCCGGAGGCGGCCCAAGAGCTCAAGGTGGATCGACTCGAAGCGGTGTTCAACGTGCTGCGGCAGAGCTACGACTACGTGCTCGTGGATTTCGGGCGCGCGCTCTCCCGCGTCAGCCTGCCTTTTATCCGCAGCTCGGCGCGGGTAGTGCTGGTGCTCGCCTCCGACGCCGCCACTGTTGCCCTGACTAAAACTACGCTAAAATACCTGGAGTCTCAGAGCGTGCGGCGCAACCGAATTTACCCGGTGCTCAACCGGGCCGTGGGGCTGGAGGGCATGAGCCGGGCGGAGCTGGAAAAAGAACTCGCCCTGATCATCCCGGGGATCGTCCCCCATATGAGCGGCGCCTTTTCGTTGGCCAACAACCAGCACCAGCCCATCGCCGTCAAATTTCCAAACGACACCGCCACCTTCGTGCTGCACGATCTGGCGGTGGGCCTGTTGAGTCAGAGCGAAGAGGCCGTCGCCGCCTGACCTCACTCCCATTCTTCTGGAGGCCGCCATGTCGTTTCGCATTGATGCCAAAGGCAAAATCTTCACAGACATCGTCCGCAAAGATGAAATACCGGTGACCATCCAGACTGTCACCAATCTGATTCACGGGCACGTCTTTCTGCGCCCGGAGCAGCGCATCAAAGACGAGATGAACAGCAGCCAGGATCAATTCATTGCCGTCACCGACGCCGAGGTCTACGGCCTGAACGGCCAGCTGCTCCACCGCTCCGAATTCCTCACGCTGAACAAGCAGCACATCATCTGGCTCCGGCCCGACGAAGAGCCGCCAGAGCAGCCCGCCGCACCCGGAACGTAGGATTGGCTGAGGCCCACTAAACTGGAGAAGCCCCTATGACCCTGAGTGAACGCATGAGCGCGAGCCGCCTGCGCGCCACGACACAACCGCCCACCGCCCCGCCTGCGCCCGCCGCGCCTGGGGCACCCGGCCCCGCCACCCCCGCGGGCGCGATGAGCAACGAAGAAATCCGCAAACTCAAGCAGTGGCTGATCGGGCGCGTGTCGGCCAGCGTGGAGAACCCGGCCACGCTCAAGCAGACCGAGGCCACGCGGAAAGACATCGAGGCCCGTCTGCAGGAGGCCTACGCCTCCACGCGCGTCAATCTGCCGGAGAGCGCCCGCGTCGAGTTGATGAAAGACGTCCTCAACGAGTTCTTCGGCTTCGGCCCCATCCAGCCTCTGTTGGACGACCAGTCCGTGACCGAAGTGATGGTCAACGGGCCGGGCCGGGTGTACATCGAGCGCAAGGGCAAGTTGACGCTCACGCCCGTCAAGTTCGACGACGACGAGCACGTGCGGCGCATCATTGACCGCATCATCCTGCCGCTGGGCCGCCGCGTGGACACGGATAACCCTCTCGTGGATGCGCGCTTGCCCGACGGCTCGCGCGTGAACGCCATCATCCCGCCCGTGGCCATTGACGGCTCGTCCGTCACCATCCGCAAATTCGGGACCAAAAAGCTCACCGTCGAAGACCTGATCGAGTTCGGCTCGATGACGCCGCAGATTGCGGAATTCCTCAAGGCCTGCGTGGTCTCCCGCATGAACATCGTCGTGTCGGGCGGCACCGGCTCCGGCAAAACCACCCTGCTCAACGTGCTCTCCGGCTTCATCCCGGAAGACGAGCGCATCGTCACCATCGAAGACGCCGCCGAGTTGAAGCTCAACCAGGATCACGTGGTGCGCATGGAGGCCAAAAAGCCCAACCTGGACGGCAAGGGCGAGGTGACCATCCGCGACTGCGTGAAGAACTCTCTGCGCATGCGCCCGGATCGCATCGTGGTGGGCGAGTGCCGCGGCGGCGAGGCGCTGGACATGCTGCAGGCCATGAACACCGGCCACGACGGCTCGATCACCACCCTGCACGCCAACACCCCACGCGACGCCATCTCGCGCATGGAGACGATGAGCCTGATGGCCGGGCTGGACTTCCCGCTCAAGGTCATCCGCGAGCAGATCGCCTCCGCCATCGAACTCATCGTCCAGCAGGCCCGCATGCGCGACGGCTCGCGCAGGATTACGCAGATCACCGAGGTGGCGGGCATGGAAGGCGAAACGGTGGTGCTGCAGGACATCTTCAAGTTCGTCGAAGAGGGCGTAGACAAAGACGGCAAGGTGCTGGGCCAGATCCGCCCCACCGGCCTGCGCCCGATCTTCACGCCCAAACTGGAGGCGGCCGGCTTCCGGCTCCCGCCGGAAATCTTTATGGCCGCCAGCGGCGGCGGCCCGCGCGAGCCGCGCCTGGGCCGCCGCTAAAGCGCCTCGGGCAGTCTCCCGGTGACCCAAGGCTTACTGATGTCTGCTCACATCCTGGTCATTGAAGACGAGCCGGAGACGGCTGCCTTTCTGGCCCAGATCCTCGAGCGCCTGGGCTACGAAGTGACCGTCGCCCACAACGGCGAAGAAGCGCTGGATCAAATCCACACGCGTCGGCCCAACCTGGCCCTGGTGGACCTGGTCATGCCCGGCATCGGCGGCTGGGAGCTGGTGCGCCGCATCCGCCAGGATCGCAGCATCCAGCAGGTGCCCATCCTCATCTGCACGGCTCACCGAGGCGCGCGCACGACCGGCGGGCTGGTGCAGGGCACGCTGTACAAACCGTTCGGGCTGGAAGAGATCGCCGAAAAAGTCCGCGAGGCGCTGGCCTACTCGCCCTAATGGAGAAGATTGCATGAGCCGTCGCGCGGATGCCCTGGCAATGCGGGCCAAAATCCTGGGCGTGTTGTTGAAGGACGCCCGTCTGGCCGCCGGAAAATCCATCAAAGAATGCGCCGATATCCTCGGGTGTCCGGTTTCGGCCTACACCGCCTACGAACTCGGCCACAAAAGCCCCTCGCTGCCGGAACTGGAGATCATCGCCTTTCTTCTGGACACACCGTTGAGCCACTTCTGGGGCAACACGGTCCTCTCAGAATCGGAGAAGAATGACGCCTCGCAATTGCCCAGGGACGAGCTCACCGGCCTGCGCGACCGGATCATCGGCGCGCAGCTCCGCAAAGCGCGCACCAGCGCCCGGATCAAGCTGAAAGACATCGCGGGCGAGCTCGGGATTTCGTCCGTGCGCCTCTCCGCCTACGAATTCGGTGAGAAGCCCATCCCCCTCCCGGAGTTGGAAGCTCTGGTGGCGCGCCTCGGCCTGAGCATGGAAGACCTGCTCGAAACGCAGGGGCCGGTGGGCGAATGGGACAACACGCGCCGCGCCTTCGAGCGCTTCCAGAAGCTCCCGCCCGAACTGCGCGAGTTCTTCACCCAGCCGACGAACGAAAGCTACCTCCGCCTCGCTCAGCGCCTCAGCCAGCTCTCCGCCGAGAAGTTGCGCAGTGTGGCGGAGGCGTTGCTAGACATCACGTATTGATTCAGATAATTGGTAAGTGGTCATTACCAATTACGAATGACCGCGTATGCCCTCCCCCTCCGAGCTCAAAGAACACGGCCTCACGCTCTACCGGGCCGAGCGATACGCGGACGCAGCAGAAAAATTCGCCGAGGCTGCTCGCACCTGCGAGGCTGCCGGAGACCGGGGCGCGGCGGCGGAGATGCGCAACAATCAATGCGTGGCGCACATGGCAGTCAGCCAGTGGGACGCCGCGCTCGCGGCGGTGGAGGGGACTCGGGAGATGTTCCGTGCGTCGGGCGACCGGATGCGGGAAGCGCAAGCCGTCGCCAACCTCGCCGCCGCCCACGACGGCGCAGGACACGTGGAGCAGGCCGCCGAACTGTACGGGCAGGCGATTGACCTGTTCGGCGCGCTCAGCGAAAAAGAGAATCGCGCCGCGTGCTTCAAAAAGCTGAGCGCGCTCCAAATCAAGCAGGGCCAGCAACTGCAAGCCCTCGCCTCCATGCGCTCCGGGCTGAACCTCTCCTCCGAACTCTCTGCAAAAGAGAAGACGCTCAAGACCATGCTCGACAAAGCGATGAAGATGATTGGGAAGTGACACTCCCAAACCCCAAATTCCAAACTTCAAACTCCAACTCCCGAAGCCATTGTGGGGTTTGAGCGTTTGAAGTTTAGACTTACCCCCATCGTCCTCCGACAATGCGTTTCCGTATCTCGCTTCTCCTGCTGATCTTGTGTGCCGCCTGCGGCTCGGCCACGGCGATTGCGGGTGACGCGACGCCCTCAATGCCTCTCGCGCCCACCCTCGCCGCGCCCCCCACTCGAACTCCAACTCAAACTCTCACGCTCACGCCCGCCTCCACCTCGGCGCCGCCGCCCACCCCAACCCCAGAGCTGCTCCCTAGCCCCACCTCCTTCCCGGAGATTCACCTGCTCTTCACGGGCGACATCAACCCGGCGCGGTGCGTCTATTCGATTTCCAAAGCGGCGGGCGACATGGCCCTGCCCTACCGCCCACTGGCTGAGATCCTGCAAGGCGCGGACATCACCATCGGCAGCCTGGATGCTGCCATCTCGGATTACAACGCGCCCACCCCCTGCATCGAGACGACGCGCAACCTGCTCGCCCCGTCGGAAGCGGCGCAGGGGCTGGGCTTCGCGGGCTTCGACGTCATCACCGTCGCGACCAATCACATCAAAGACTGCGGGCTGAAGCGCGGCTGTGTGAACGAATCGATGCTCGACACGACTGCAAATCTGCGTTCGGTCGGGATCCAGCCGACGGGCGCAGGGAACAACCTCGCCGAGGCGACTGCGCCCGTCATCATCACGGTGCAGGGCGTGCGCTTCGCCTTTCTGGGCTTCTCAGCCATCAACTCGCCGATCTGGGCGACCGAGGACGCGCCGGGCATTGGGCCGCTCCAGAAAGAAGTCGTCGCCGACGCCGTCCGGCGCGCGCAGGAGCAGGCGGACGTGGTGATCGTCCTGCCGCATTGGGGCCGGGAATACGTGTCCGACATCAGTTGGGAGCAATTCAAAGCCGCAAAAGAAATGGCGGACGCCGGAGCGAATCTGGTCGTGGGCAACAACCCGCATCGCGTGCAGGGGGTTGAGATTTTCCCTAACGGCACAGTGGTCGCCTACGCGCTCGGCAATTTTGTGTTCGACCAGCAGTGGTCGGATGGAACGCAGTATACAGTGCAAGGGGTGATGCTGGAGGCTACGTTCCGGGGCGCGCGATTGCAGGGGGTGAAGCTCATCCCCATCCACATCTATGACAACTTCCAGCCCCAACTGGCCCCATCGGAGGAAGCCACGGAGATTTTGAAGCAGGTGGCGGACTCGTTGGCGAAGATGCCGGGGAGATAGAAAATCCCAACTTCCAAATCCCAATTGGGAGCGCGGCATCTTTGGGTTCTGGGAGTTGGAATTTTCGTCAGTTTAATCTGACGAGATGCTCCACCAGCAAATCTCGGCTCTGCCGCACCGCGTCGAAGTCGGAGGCGTCCGGCTCGCGGGCGAGGTATTCGTTGAGCAGACTGGAGGCGAGGCGGAGCGCGCCGTTGCGGTAGTGCAGCAGCCCGAGGTCACGCAGATGCGCGGGGACGTTCGGCTGCAATTCTCGCAAGCATTCCATCACCGCAATTGCCAGCAGCCAGTCTTCCATCTGCACGTAAAAATGGCGCAGGTTGTTCAACATGCGCGCCACAATCTCGCGCGCCGGGGTGAAGATCAGCCAGCGCGCGTCGAATGCGCCGCTATAGCCGGAGGCCGAGCGCACCAGCCGCGCGCAATCTGCCGCCGTGAGCCGGACGCCGCCATTGAAGGAGTCAAAATAAAGCGGCCCGGCCGGCGCGTCCACCGCGACGATGAAGTGGCCCGGCAGCCCCACCCCGGCCACGGGCAAGCCCAACTGCCGACCAATTTCAAGATAGATCGCCGAGAGGCTGATGGGGATGCCCAGCCGCCGGTCGAGGACTTCGTTGAGATACGAGTTGCGCGGGTCGTAGTAGCCGGCAGTGTTGCCGCGCAGGCCGACGGATTGAAAGAGAAATTCGGCGAGCGCGAGGCCACGGGTTTCAAGCGTGGCGTGCGGGGCGAGGGCCGCGCGCGCGGCGGTGGCGATGTCTTCCAACTGCGCGACGTAATCCGAAGGCCGCAGGCCGGGGTAGGCGATCTCACGGGCAAACAGCAATCCGGCGCGGGCGGGGAACAGGTCATCCCCCGCCGCACGCACTTCGGATCGGAACGTCGCCCGGTCAATATCGTTCACGGGGATCGGGTGGCGGTGGGAGCGGGAGTAGGCGTAGCGATGTTGAGGCGCACTTCGAGCACCTGCCCGGGATTGATGGTGTTGGGGTCGGTGATCTTGTTGCGTTGCGCGATGTCTTCCGCCGTGCTGTTGAACTTGGCCGCGATGGACTGCAGCGTATCGCCGCACTGCACGATATACTGGATGCGCGCGCCGCGCTGATTCACAATCTCGGTGGGCAGCGGCGTCGGCGTGGGCAGCTCCACGCCTCCGACTGGGATGGTGATCACCGTGCCGATGCTCACCAGCGCCGGGTCGGTGATCTGGTTGAACGCCATCAGCTCGCACAAGTCCACGCTATATTGTTGCGCGATGCCGAACAGCGTGTCGCCCGAGTTCACAGTGTAGGTGACGGGCGTAGGCGTCGGCGACGGGCCGGGCGTGTCCGTGGGCGGCGCCGGGGTGGATGTATCCGTTGGGAGCGGCGTGGGCGGCGCCGGGGTAAACGTGAGAGTCGGGGTCGGCGTGGGTGTGTGGAGGAGCGCCTGCCCCGGCCCGCGCGTGAAGAAGTTGATCACGAGCAGCAGCCCGGCCACGAGGGTCAGCCCGGCCATCCCCGCGAGGATCGCCGGCACAAACCGGGCGCGCCGATGTTTGATGAGAGCCTGGACTTCTTTTTTCATCGTCACCTCCCCCAAAACAGCGCGAGGCCCAGTGAGCCTCGCCAACCTGCCAGGAGACTAAGGGTGATGTTTCTCGGATCCCATGCTCACCGATGGGCCTTCCCGCAGAAACTTCTCCGGGTCCTTCTCGAACGAGCGCTTGCACCCCGGCCCGCAGAAGTAATAGGTCGTGCCTTTGTAATCGGTCTTCCACTGGGCCGTGGTCGTCTCGACTTCCATGCCGCACACTGGATCAATGACCGTCATCGCATTCCTCCTTGGAGTACGGTTGCCGATTCTACCACAGGCGGGCAAAGCAAATGCCGCCCCCGCGCTATGTCAAGACGCAGTCTTGCAGTGACCATCGCATTGTTCGGGCGACAGTTGGACTGTCGCCTGCCATCCGCAGGTAACAACCTATCGCCAGAAACGATGGCGGCTTTCGGGCTTTGACTTCTTATCCGATGAGTCTTTCATGCTAAACTGGCGTCGTAACCAACAAAGGAAAGGCCAGCCATGCCCGACACCCGCGCCCTCGTCAAACAACAATTCGGCGCGCACGCGCAGAACTACGTGGCCAGCGCCGACCACGCCAAAGGTGAGAGCCTCGACCGGCTGTTAGCAGTAGCGCTGCAAGGTGTGCCCCAACCCGACTGGCGCGCGCTCGACATCGCCACGGGCGGCGGGCACACCGCGCTTGCGGTCGCCGCACACGTTCGGGAGGTCGTCGCCACCGACCTCACCGCCAAGATGCTCGCCGCCGCCGAGGGATTCATCCGGGGCAAGGGCGTCGCCAACGTCACGTTCCGGGAAGCTGACGCCAGCGCGCTCCCCTTCGCCGACGGCGAGTTCGACCTCGTGACCTGCCGTCTCGCCCCGCACCACTTCCCCGACTGTGCCCAATTCGTCCGTGAGATGGCGCGGGCGCTTCGGCCCGGCGGAATTGCGGCGATGATTGACAACATCGTGCCGGGGAACGTCGTCGCCGCGCGGCACATCAACGCCTTCGAGAAACTGCGCGACCCCAGCCACAACTGGGCTTACTCCGCCGCCGAATGGGAAGCGTTCTTCACTGCCGCCGGTTTCGAAGTGACGCACCTCGAAACTTTCCGCAAGGCGATGGACTTCGAGCGCCACTGCAACCGGATGAACGTCCCGGCGCACGTGCGCCGGCAACTGCGCGTGATGCTCCTGCACGCCCCCGCCCCGGCGCGCGAGGCGCTCTCCCCCACCTTCTCCGCCGATCCGCTCAACGGCCCAGCCACATTTTTCCTCGGCGAGGTGTTGATTGTCGGGCGGCGAGTGAAGTAGCGCAACCTCACCCTGCCTTCGGCGCCCCTCTCCTGACGCGCCCTTCGACGCGCTTCGCTCCGCTCAGGATGCAGCGTCAGGAGAGGGGATGGGGGTGAGGTCTCTCCATCGGCGGTACAATACGCCGCATGTCCAATGCCCAACTCACTCTCCGCCAGCGCCTATTGATGCGATTCGTGAACTTCTACCCACCGTATCTTGGCGCGGGCATCCGCGTGATGTTCATCGCGCCGGACTGGAGCACCATCAAGGTGCGGCTGGCGCTGAACTGGTTCAACCGCAATCTCTTCAGCACCCAGTTCGGCGGATCGCTCTACGCGATGTGCGATCCCTTCTTCGTGATCATCCTGATGCGGCAACTGGGCGCGGACTACACCGTCTGGGATAAGGCAGCGACCATTCAATTCCTCCGTCCGGGGCGCGGTCCGGTCACCGCCACCTTCCACATCCCGCCCGAGACGATTGACAAAATCCGCACGCTCGCCGATCGGGGCGAAAAGCTCGAGCCGGTGTTTCAGGTGGAGGTGGTGGATGACGAACGACAGGTCATCGCGCAGGTGGAGAAGAGGCTGTGGGTGAGGAAGAAAGACCTCACCCCTCACCCCGGCTCCTTCGGAGCCACCCCTCCCCCCTCTCCCGACGAAACGTCGGGAGAGGGGGGAGGGGCCGGGGGTGGGGAGGGAGGGCTATGGTAAAATCCCGCGCATGAAGTACTACATTTGGACGGAAGGCTGCCAGATGAACGTGGCCGACTCTCAGCGGATCGCC
>Ga0209108_10000611_pt1 | contig 19793 bp, 16 predicted proteins | sample Rifsed10ft1_FD_184003 | JGI IMG/M metagenome (GOLD analysis project Ga0209108, IMG submission 184003) | Soil microbial communities from Rifle, Colorado, USA - sediment 10ft 1 (version 2) | ecosystem: Environmental > Terrestrial > Deep subsurface > Rock core/Sediment | place: Rifle, Colorado...
ATATGGAGTATGGGCGGCTGAGGGAGGTTATGCGCCGGGCTGTGATTATCGATGCGAGGAACTGTCTGTCGCAGGCAGCCGTGGAGGCGGCTGGCTTCCGCTACAAGGGCGTTGGAAGGGCGTCAAGCTTGCCCTCGTCGCCTTCACGCACGGTTGTCAAAGGAAACGGCGACCTCAGCAAGCAGAGGTCTGATCGAGGGGCGTCGGCCGCAGCGAAGTGGGGTGGTAGAGAGTGACCACGCCAGCGATTGCCCTGGGAGGCCAGATCAGGTTCCGGCCCACGCGGCGGCAGCGCTACGAGATGAAGGTCAAGCGGGCCTTTGACGTCGTCGTCGCTGCCGTGTTGCTCGTCCTGCTCTCGCCCCTCTTCCTGGCAGTCGCCATCGCGGTCCGTCTCGACTCGCCCGGGCCGGTTCTCTTCTTGCAGAACCGCGTTGGGCAGGGCGGCCGGCTCTTCAACCTTCTCAAGTTCCGGTCGATGTACGCCGACGCTGACGAGGCGGTCCACCGAGAGGTCATGCGCCAGTTCGCGAAGGGCGAGCCGGTGAGAGTGATAGACGGTCGCCCCGTTTTCAAGCCTCTAGACGATCCGCGCGTCACGCGGGTGGGCAGGCTCATCCGGACGACGAACATCGACGAGCTGCCGCAGCTGATCAACGTCCTCAAAGGGGAGATGAGCCTTGTGGGACCGCGGCCGGTGATCCCTTATGAGCTTGAACTCTTTGGCGAGGCGCACTATCGGCGCCTTGCAGTGCCGCAGGGCATCACCGGCCTTTGGCAGGTCAAGCGCGAACAGACTCGCAGCTTGGCTGATGTCCTCAATCTCGATCTCGAGTACGTGGACAGATTCTCGCTTCTGCTTGACTTGCAGATCATTCTGCGCACGTTCCCTAAGCTGCTGCCGCGGCCGTGGTCGTTTTGAATATCGCTGCTTATGAATAGGTAAGACGGAGCTTAGATCGCGTCATGGAGGACGGAATGTTTCGGGTAGGAGTGGTCGGATGCGGCTATTGGGGTAGTAAGCATGTTCGCGTGTTCAACGAGCTGCCGATTCCCACCGCTGTCTCGATATGTGACGCGGATCCGAAGCGTCTGGAGGCGATGCGCCGGGGCTATCCCGTGGCCTTTGCTACGACTGAGTACGACGCCCTCCTGGCAAGCGACATCGACGCGGCGGTCATAGCGGTTCCGGCTGCCCACCACGCCGCCTTTGCCCGGCGGGCGCTGCTTGCCGGCAAGCACGTTCTTGTCGAGAAGCCGTTTACAACGCGAAGCGTTGACGCGGTTGAGTTGATCAACCTGGCGGAAGATCTGGGCCTCACCATCGCCGTGGGTCACACTTTCCTTTACAACCCGGCCGTACGCGCTCTCAAGGAGCTCATCTGCTCGGGCCGTATCGGCGTGCCCCAGTACCTCCACAGCGCCCGTCTCAACTTCGGACTCCTCCAGCCCGACGTGAACGTGCTGTGGGACCTGGCGCCGCACGACATTTCCATCTTCCTCTACCTTCTGGGCAAGCTCCCCACGGCCGTCGCCGCCCGTGGCTCGGGCGTCTACAATCCTCGGCAATTCGAGGTTGCCCACGCGGATCTGCAGTTCGAAGGCAACATCGCAGCGTATCTGCACGTCAGCTGGCTAGACCCGAGCAAGGTGAGACGGACGATCGTTGTGGGCAGCGAAAAGATGGTGGTCTACGATGACCTCGCCAGTGGGGAGCCTCTGAAGATCTACGACAGATCTGTCGCCTTCCCCGACAACGGAGCGAAGGAGAGGTGGCCGCCGCGGTACAGTGTTGGCGACATCTTGATTCCCCGCGTCGCCGAGACCGAACCGCTCAAGGAGGAATGCGCTGACTTCGCTGACAGCGTCTTGAACGGCAAGAAGCCCGTAAGCGATGGCCGCGCGGGGCTGCAGGTGGTCCGCGTCCTCGAGCACCTCGAGATGTCTCTGAGCAACGGCGGCGCCCTGGTCGCGTTTGATCTAGCAGTCAACCAGGAGGTCGACGAGGCCAAGAGGCTGGGGCTATTCACGTCACCACTGGCGAGCCAGCGCTCGGCCAGCCGTCAAGGAGTCTGATGATCGAACTGGTAGACCTCAAGCGTCAGTACAGCTCGCTGCGCGAGCAGATCATTCCCCAGATCGAGCACGTTCTCAGCGGCATGCAACTCAACCTCGGCGAGAACGTGCAACGGCTGGAGGAAGAGTTCGCCTCATACATCGGCTCGCGCCACGCGGTCGGCGTGGGCTCCGGCACGGACGCCCTTGTCCTGGCTCTCAAGGCGCTCGAGATTGGTCCGGGAGACGAGGTCATCACGGTTGCTCACACCTTCTTCGCGACGGCGGAGGCCATCCTTCTCTGCGGCGCGCGTCCTGTATTCGTGGACATTGAGCCGGACACGTACACTATGGACGCGTCTCGGGTCGAAGCCGCGATCACACCCCGCACGAGAGCGATCTTGCCCGTTCATCTTTACGGCCAACCTGCAGACATGGACGCGATTACGGCTCTTGCTCGCCGGCACGGCCTCTTCGTGGTGGAGGACGCGTGTCAAGCTCACGGCGCGACGTACCGTGGCCGGAGAGCAGGAACGCTCGGAGACGCTGCGGCCTTCAGCTTCTACTGCTCGAAGAACCTAGGGGCCTATGGCGAGGCTGGCATGCTGGTTACCGACGACGAGGCGATCGCCACTCGCGTTCAGATGTTGCGCAACCACGGAGGCAAGGAGAAGTACCGTCACGCAATCACCGGCATGAACTCGCGGCTTGACGAGCTGCAGGCGGCTGTCCTCCGCGTGAAGCTGCCGCACCTCGACGAATGGAACGTTGCGAGACGGGGGTGGGCGGCGCAGTATGACCGGGAGCTCGGCGGACTTGAGGAAGTTGTCGCGCCGGTGACACGGCCTGGCGCCGAGCATGTCTACCACCTGTACGTGCTCCGCGCCCGAGACCGGGATGGCCTTCTTGACCATCTGAAGCGGCGCGGCATAGCCGCTGGCGTTCATTATCCGGTGCCCATTCATCTCCAGGAAGCGTGCTCCGACCTGGGTTACTCACTCGGATCTCTGCCGCAGACGGAATCGGCAGCCGGCGAGGTCATCTCCTTGCCGATGTTCCCTGAGCTCACTGCGGAAGAGGTCGGCTACGTTGCGCAGGCCGTGCGTGACTACTATCTGCGCGGTCCTGGCGGCAAATAGGACGCTCATAACTCTGATGGAAGGATGAGAAGGGACAGTAGCTATGCCTGAGGAATACTGGCAGATCGTCAAACGTTGGTTGTGGGTCATCGTCATCTTCGGCGTCCTCGGTGGGGCAGGCAGCTATTTCTTGGTCTCCGGCCTCTTCCGATCAGCTGACTACAGCGCTCGATCTGTAATCGGAGTCCAGCGTTCCGTGAACGTTGGTAATCCCGCGGTCGATGACCCGGAAATGACCGGCGGCCTCCTCTCGGAGTTCACGCGTTCTCTGGCGGCTTTCGCAGAGATGCCGCAGTTCATCGGCAGGCTCCGGTCCGAGCTTCCCATGCCGCTGAGCAATCTCCCGATCGAGCTACTCAAGGCGAACATCAAAGTGACGGCGAACGAGAACCTCTTCCTGGTATCAGTCGCCGCTACCGGGTCGACGTCAGATGACGCCGCCGTCCTAGCGGAAGTGGCTTCCGACGTACTGGTCAAGTACGCCACCGAGAGTGAAGCGGAGGCTGTCCGTGTGTTGAGCGAGGGCCTTGGCCAGCGCCGCACGACTGCTAGTACCAGGTTGGAGGAGGTATACGCGGCCATCGAGGCGAAGGTCCAAACGGCTGGCCTGCCAAGCATGCAGCTTGCGCTTGCTAACCTGTTAGCAGGTGGCGCCGCCGAAGCCGACCAGTTCCGCACCGCCTTGATCAACCTTGCGCGCTCGTCGCGTGACCCGGAACTCCTGCTGCTTCAGACGCAGGTGGACGTGCTTGAGGCGGAGCTCAAGAGCGTCGGCCAGGAACAGGAACGCCTGACGCTGCTTCAGCAGGCCAACACGCCTCCCGCTGTCGTCACGCTCCCGACTGAGACTGCGAATAGGGAGACTGAGCCCAAAGTACAGAGGCGAAACCTTGCCTTCCTAGGCGGCCTCGGGGGACTTCTCGTTGGCTGGGTAATCGCCAACGGACTGGAGCGCATACTGCGCAGTCGACGGCTTGAAGAAGAGGAAGACGAAGAGGACAGGGAGTTAGCGTGACCAGCCCTGTTCTGATAACGGGAGGCGCAGGATTCATCGGCTCCCATCTGGCCGAGCGGCTGAGCCACCAGGGCATTGACGTTCTTTGCCTGGACAACTTCGACAGCTACTACCCAAGGACGCTAAAGCAGCGAAACCTGCAGCCAGCGCTTGACTCCGGTCGTGCGAAGTTAGTGGCAGCGGACGTCCGGTCTCGGGCGGCATTAGATGAGGTGTTCCGGGACGCACAACCAGAGACCGTTGTTCATCTTGCCGGCCGGCCCGGCGTCCGCCTTTCTCTCTCTCGATCGGGAGCCTACTTCGACAATAACGTGCGAGGCACTCTCAACGTTCTGAGAACCTGCGCGGAGTATGGCGTGCGGCGCATGGTCTTCGCGTCGTCATCCTCGGTCTACGGCGTCGTTGACGGCCCCGCCAACGAAGATGTCACCGTCTGCCGGCCGTTGAGCCCTTACGGAGCCTCCAAGGTTGCCGCCGAGGCGCTGTGCTCCGCGTTCGCGAGCAGCGCGCCCATGAGCGTGGTGGCGTTGCGTTTCTTCACTGTCTTCGGACCTCGACAGCGGCCGGACATGGCGATAAACAGGTTCACCAGGCTGATCGCTGCCGGCCAGTCCGTGCCGGTCTACGGCAGCGGCGCTAGCCTCAGAGACTACACGTTCGTCTCAGACATCGTCGACGGTGTCGAGGCGGCCATGGGGGCGAACACCGACGGCTATGACGTGATCAATCTAGGGCGCGGTAGTCCCGTATCTCTCTTGCATCTCATCGGCCTGATTGAGAGGCAACTGGGAAGGACCGCCCAGCTCCGCCACCTGGCTGAGCGGCCTGGAGACCCCCCCTCCACCTGGGCGAACATCGCGAAAGCGAGAAGGATCCTCGGCTACGATCCGCGGGTGTCGATCGAGGAGGGAGTGGCTCAATACGTCTGTTGGTTCAGACAGCAGATGGGGATCGATTGACACCGGTAAGTTCTGGTGAGCGACAGCGCGAAGGGCGAGGCTCCGGGAAAGATTGGTATGGCTAACGCCGTAAGCGAGGCGAGATCGACCGACCGTCGTAAGGACGAGTTCTTTCCCTGGCTTGCCCTGGTGCCACTGGCGCTAATCCCCGCTGCCGGCGCCTCATCAGACAACGTCGCTCTGCTCATCATCCTCATGGAGGGCATCCTCTTCTTCTTCGGTGCGAGGAGACCGCTATGGCTGCTCGCCGCATTGCTGGTTCCCGAGCTGACGATTCCCAACTACCTCTTCAGCTTCGGGGGCTTCACTGTCAGCAATCGCCTTCTTCTGACAGTAGGCATAGTCATCGTGATTCTGCCGCACCTCACATCCGGTGAGTGGTTCAGCAGCCGAACGCGCCGTGTCGTCCTCTTGGCCCTTGCCTTCTTTGTTGTCGCATGGGTGGCGAATGTCATCGGCAGTGACTTCGGCAGCGCCGTTAAGTTCGGCAGGTTTCTCACTACGGGCATTCTCTCCTTGTTGCTGGTTCCCGCTGTTGTGCGTACGGAGCGGGACGCGCGAGATCTTGCCGCCGTATGCCTGGTGCTGGGAGCCGCCTCAGCGCTGGCGGCTGTGCTGCAGCACTACAGCGACACCCTTGCAGTTCCGGTCCTGCAGGCCGTGCCGCACGCCGGAGAACCCCTCGACTTCTACGACTGGGGTGGGCGTGTCCTTGGTCTGGCCGAATCGCCCATCTATCTGACGAGCTCGCTGCTGCTGCTGCTCCTCCCGGCGATGGGCGTAGTCCTGATCGGCGGTCTACAGTTGCAGCCGCGCCGAATTGTCGCGGTCGCGGTCCTGCTCATGCTGGTGGCTCTCTACTTCTCGTTCACCCGGTCCTGGGTTTACGCGGTTGGCCTGGGGATAGTGCCCTTCCTCTTTCTGTACAAAGGGCGCTACTCACGCGAGCTTTGGGCGCTGGTAATCCTGAGCGCCGTTTCCTTCGTTTTTTGGACGGAATTCCGTGAGAATCGCTATTCGCAGGGGGCGAACGAAGACTCCAGCGCTTCCGGACGCCTCGTCCTCTGGGAGATCGGCCTCAACATCGCTCTCGATAACCCTCTAATCGGCGTCGGCCATCGCCGATTCACGGAGCTTTCCCCGGGCTACGCTTCCGAGGTGAGCGAAGAGACGCTCAGCCGCCAGGATGCCGCCTACGTTATCGGCCGATACGAGCCGCACAATGACTTTCTCAACATCTGGCTGTCCTTCGGCACGGGGGGGCTGCTGCTCTACGGCGCCATCCTTTATTTGTCGGCAAAGAACTATCTGTTGGCTTACGCTCAGGTGAAGAGCCCGTTTCTGAAGGGCCTGGCGCTGGGAGGCCTGGGAGCGCTCCTCGCATTCATGGTGAACTCCTCCCTGCACAATCTCCTCGACAACACGCTCACTGTCTGGCTGCTCGCTGGCCTCTCCCTAGCGCTGGCTAACATCGCCGTGCCGGAGGGTGACAGGGTGGCCGCGCCTGGCCCCCGGCGGCGGCGTCGGCCGCCCCGCGGGAGGATCCGCCTGCCCGGCCTTGGCCGCCTGCCGCGACCGCAGCTGAAGCCTGCAGCGAACACCGGTGCCACTTTCATCTCGGACGTGCCGCGCGGCGGCGATGTCGTCCGGTGAGCCCATGTCGATGATCGTCGCGACCCAAGAGGAGAACCGCATTCTGGAGGCCGGCGCGCCTCTTAGGGTGCTTGTCCTAACGAACATGTACCCCTCGCCGCCGCGGCGGCCTGCTCTCGGTATCTTTGTCAAGGAACAAGTAGAGTCCCTGCGTGAGGCAGGCCTGGAAGTCGATGTACTGTTCGTCGACGGCCCAGCGAACAGGCTGAACTACCTCTGGGGGTTCTTCCGCCTCTGGCGTCGGCTGAGAGCGAAGAAGTACGACCTCATTCACGCTCACTACGTCTTCTCGGCCCTGATTGCCCTTGCCCAGCCGTCCCTGCCCGTAGTGGCGACATTCCACAGCGGCGAGGTCCTGGGGGGCTCCTTCGAACGGACGCTGTCTCACTTCGTATCGAAACGGGTCGACCTCAACGTTGCCGTCTCGCGAGAGGTGCTGGGCAAGCTAAAGGGGCGCTGCTGTGTCATTCCTTGCGGCGTCGATACAGGGCGGTTCTTTCCCGTAGACCGTTCAGAGGCGCGAGCGCGTCTCGGCCTTCCACAGGATGCAAAGCTGGTGCTGTTCGCCGCGGCGATGCGTCCCGAGAAGCGGTTCGACCTGGTCAAAGAGGCCTTCGAGATAGTCAAAGGCCAGAGGGAGGACGCGGAGCTCGTTGTAGTCACCAATCAGCCGCCGGAGGTCGTCCCTCTCTACATGAGCGCCTGCGACGTTCTCGTCCTCGCTTCGCAGAAGGAGGGCTCGCCCCAAGTTGTGAAAGAGGCGCTCGCCTGCAATCTTCCCGTCGTCTCCACGGACGTTGGCGATGTCCGGGAGTTGATCGGCTCCGTCCCCGGCTGCTACATCGCTGAACCCAACGCGGACGCTATTGCCGCGAAGCTCCTGGACGTGCTTGCTTCTGGCGAGCGAATCGACGGGCGGAACGGAGTCTCCCAGCTCTCGCTGGAGGCGGTAGCGCGAAGGCTTCTGGATAGCTATTCGGAGGTCATCGAGTCCAGGGCTCGGTCAAAGAAGACGTGACGCAGCGAATCCTGATGCTCCTGGAGAACGGGGTGTACCCGGAGGACCGGCGAGTCGTCAAGGAGGCGAATGCGCTGGTCCACGCCGGGTACGAGGTGAGCGTGGCCTGCCCGCGCTGGCGCGGCCAAGCCTGGCGCCAGACCATCGACGGCGTGAGAGTCTATCGGTTCCCGACTCGCTTCGCCGAGGGTTCAGCCGGCGGCCTCGCGTTCGAGTATGTCTGGGCGATGCTTTGCCTCTCGGCTCTGGCCTGGCTTGTGTGGTTGAGGCGCGGCTTCGACGTGATCCACCTGCATAACCCGCCGGACATCCTCTTCCTCATCGCGCTGCCGTTCAAGCTCCTGGGCAAGCGCGTCGTCTTCGACCAGCACGACCTCGTCCCGGAGCTGGCGGAGGCGAAGTTCGGCTCAAGGGCTCTCAAAGAGGTTGCCTTGAGGCTGGAAGGGCTCTCCTGCAGGGTTGCGGACGCGGTCATTACCGCGAATGACTTCGCACGCACGTTTCTCCTTGAGAGGCATCGCTTGCGGCCGGAGAAGGTGACGCTTGTAGGGAACGGGCCCTCCGTTCAGGCTCTCAGTTCGCTAAACCTCAAACCGCCTAAGCTGAAGGCGGACCGGCGGATATCTCTTGGCTATATCGGCGTGCTCGATGCTCAGGACGGCGTTGACTACCTCATCGAGGCGATGGACTGCCTTAGGCGGGGTCAGCCAGACGTTGATTTTGTCTGCACGGTCATCGGAGACGGCAGCGAGCTGCCGTCCTTGAGACGGCAGGTGGAAGACCTCGGGCTGGACGGGCGGGTCCGGTTCGCCGGCTGGCTGGACTGGGCCTCGGCGATGAGGGAGCTCTCCGCGTGCGACCTCTGCGTGGACGCCGCGCCGTTGAACGCCTACCACCGCCATAACGAGCCGGTCAAAGTCCTCGAGTACATGGCCCTCGGCAGGCCGATGGTCCTCAGCGACCTGCCGGGCCATCGGCACGTCGCCGGCGACACCGCTCTCTACGCTCGTCCAGCGGATGGCCAGGAGTTCGCCGCCAGAGCCCTTGAGCTGCTTGACGACAGGGATAGGGCGCGGCGATTGGGCGCTGCCGCCCGAAAGCGCTTCGAAGAGCACTTCTCGTGGGAGGCGATGAGCGAAAACCTCCTCAAGGTCTACGCCAGCCTGGCTCAGGGGGCGCGGCGATGAGGGCGACTTCGCCAGGGCAGCCGAGATTCCTCGAGAAGATCAACGTCATGCTCGCGATCGATGATCTGACGATGGGCGGCGCTGAGCGGCAGCTCGTCGAGCTGGCGAGAGGGCTTGACAAGAGCCGATTCCGGGTTGACGTCGTCACGCTCTTCCCCGGCCGGCCGCTGGAGCGTGAATTGGAGGGGCAGCCTGGGATCGAGCTGTCGTCGCTGCATCGCCGGGGCAAGTTCGACTTCGGCATCTTGCTGAAGCTCGCGAGACATCTCGAGAGGCGCCGAATTCACATCGTCCAGCCGTATCTGACCCCCGCCATCTTCTTCGCGCTGGGGGCCGGCCTTCTGGCCCGCACGCCGGTGAAGATCGTGACGGAGCGTAGCGGCCTGCGGTCGGAAACGAGGTTCGGCGAGAACGTGTACCGCTTCTGCGAGGACCGCCTGACGCGCTTCGCCGACGCCGCCATCGCCAACAGCAAGGCCGGTGAGGCCTTCCTTCGAAGCCGGGGGATCTCGCCGCGCAAGACGGGGGTGATCTACAACGGCGTCAACCCGGAGCGAGTCACGGTAACCGGGGATGAGGTCGCGCGCACGCGAGCCCGGCTGGCGCTGAAGCCAGGCCAACCGGTGGTCGGCGTCGTGGCGAGCCTGACGCCCGCCAAGGACTACCCGAGCTTTCTCCGAGCTGCATTAATCATCGCCGAAGCGGTCCCAGAGACGCGGTTCTTGATCGTCGGTGACGGCCCCCTGAGAGGCGAGCTGGAGGCGGAGACCGCGCGGCTGGGCCTCAGCGACACCGTCACTTTCACCGGCCAGGACGCGAGAGTCGCGCCGTACCTGGCTTGCTTCGACGTCGCCGTGCTTCCTTCCAAGGACTACGAGGGCTGCTCTAACTTCCTCCTGGAGGCGATGGGTTTGGGCAAGGCCGCCGTCGCGACCGACGTGGGCGGCAACCCGGAGCTGATTGAAGACGGCGAGAACGGCGTGTTGGTGCCTGCTCGCAACCCGGAGCGCCTGGCGGACGCGGTTATCACGCTTCTGCGTGACCCCGCGACGAGGACCAGGCTGGCCGCGGCGGCCCAGCGCCGCTTCCAAGCCGGTTTCTCCCTGCAGGCCATGGTCCAGCAGTACGAGGCTCTGTACGAGCGGCTCCTGCAGCGGCACGGATACGTACTGCGGTCGGAGGGAGCTGCCTCGGAGGCCCCCGTGCGCGAGGGAGTGAGGCCTTCGTAGGGCGATGAACATCCTCAGCTACCTCATGGAGTCGCGCGGCCCGATCAATGCCATGCACCGCCTGCCGAAGATCGCGCAGCGGTTCGGCGTTTCGCCGGCCAAGATCGAGCGAGCACTGGATAAGTTCGTCTCCATCAGCGAGCGATACGGCTGTACACCTACGCTGACCGTGACGGCCGCGGTTCTCGCTCGTAACGCGCGCTTCTTCCACAGGCTACAGGAGAGGGCGGAGCTAGCCGTGCATGGCTACGTCCACACGGACTACAGCCTGCTTTCAGAGGCGGAGCAGGCGGAACACATGGAGCGCGCTCTTGCCGCGTTCCATCATGCCGGCATCTCTCCGTCCGGGTTCCGCTGTCCCTACTTCCGTTGGAACGTTGACTCGGTGAAGGTCGCGGCCAGGGCCGGCCTGAAGTACGGCAGCAACGGCGTCGTGGCCTGGGACGTCGTGCCGGAGGAGAGCGTCCAGCGCCAGGCCTGGCATGCCTATCAGAAGGGTCTGCGGCTCTACGACGCCCACTGGTCGGCGGAGCGGCTGAACCTGCCCTGGCTGGTCGACGGCATCCTCCTCGACATCCCCGCGTCTCTGCCGGACGACGAAGCGATAGTCGATCGCCTGGGGCTCGGAAAGACGCGCGGCCGAGATGAGATCTGGCCGCGAATGTTGGAGCGGATCTATGACGAGGGAGAGCTCTTTACCCTCAGCCTGCACAACGAGCGCGTGCCGATCTGCGCGGCCGGACTGGATGCCGTCTTGGAGCGCGCCCGGCGGCTGAGCCCCCCCGTATGGGTCGCGCCGATGCGTGAGATTGCCGACTGGTGGCAGCGTCGCGCGCAGTGGCGGCTTAGTGTTAACGACTGCGGCGACGGGACATTCCGAGTCATAGCCCCGGCGGAAGAGGATGTCACCGTCTTGGGTCGGGGCTTGGGCGGAGAGGCCCCGGGCCCACACTGGTTTGCCGGGTACCGGCAACTGCGAGCAGGCACCTCTCTTGTGCACTCGGAGAAGCCGCCGGTCATCGAGGTCGAAGACCGTTCTTCGCCGGCCCTGGTCAGTTTCCTCGAAGGCGAGGGCTTCGCCGTCACGAGGACGCCTGGCGGCGGCGGCGTTCGCATCGAAGGCTATGAGAGCTTCGGCGAGAGCGACAAGCGTCCCGTGCTGGACCTGATCGAGGGCACCTCCGCGCCTCTCGTCCGCCTCTGGCGCTGGCCGAACGGGGCGCGGGCGGCGCTAGCCATCACGGGTGACATCGACTCGATGACCTTGATCGATTTCTTCCGCCGACCATTCGAGGTTTGAGGGTGACCAAGCTCGAAGTTATCGACCCGCGGGCGGCGCCGGCATGGGAGGAGTTCGTTGCCTCACGTCCGGACGCCACCGCCTTTCACACGACCGCCTGGGCCAGCGCTCTGGCGGACACGTACCCTTACCAGCCGCGTTACTACGTTGCCTTCGATGACGCGGGTAAGATCATCGCCGGCATCCCGACGATGCTGGTCCGTAGTCGGCTCACGGGGACGCGTATCATCGGCTTGCCATTCAGTGATTTCTGCGCACCCCTCCTCCAGGACGACGCGGTATCCGCTCGACTCGTCGACGCGCTGCGGGAGGATGCTGAGCGAGAGCGCTGTCGATACGTTGAGCTGCGGGGCGATGGTGGGTGTGCCCCGCTGGAGAAGGGGTTCCAGCGCGTGTCCGACTTCGTTCAGCACGAGATCGACCTCGACAGGCCGATCGCGGTGATCCAGGCGTCGTTGCATCGATCTGCGCGCCGGGGCATCCGCAAGGCAGAGGAAGAAGGCGTCAAAGTGCGTCTCTCTTCAGACCTAGCCGACCTGCAGCACTTCTACCGCCTGCACGTCCCGACGCGCCGCAAGCACGGCCTGCCGCCTACGCCCTACGCTTTCTTCTGTCGCCTGCATCGCGCCCTCATTGCGCCGGGGCACGGCTGTCTTCTCGTGGCGGAGTTTCAGGGTCGCATCATCGCCGTCGACATCTGCACCTGGCATCGTGATGTCATTTATGGCAAGTTCCAGGCTTGGGACACCCGTTTCCGTAGTTTGGGCCACGACCTTCTCTTATGGCACGAGATCCTTCTGGGCAAGGAGCGCGGCTGCGTCCGCCTCAACCTAGGCCGATCCTCGACAGACAACGAGGGGTTGAGGAGCTACAAGTCAAAGTGGGGCGCCGAAGAACACGCTCTTCCCTATCTCTACTATCCCGAGCTGCAGGGATTTGCTTCGGAGGCAGGCGACAGCCCACGGCGCCGACTGTTGAGCGCCGCCATTCGCCACACGCCGAGTGCCCTGCTGCCCCGCCTGAGCGCCATCCTCTACGGTCACTTCGCCTGACGGCCGCGGCCGCGTCTCCGAGGATGTTTGAACACTGTATCAAACATCTCTATGACATTTAGATGTAACAAACCCTCCGGCCAGCGTTAGTAGTAGTAGAAGTAGTAGAAAGGTCCGTGGACGGAAGGATGGGCGATTCCTCCGCCGTCGGTTCGAGCCCCTGGCGGAGCGCTTAGTAGCGGAGGCTCTGGCCATCCTTACGCCCGCTTAGGAGACCGCTTTGTCCGCCTCGCTGGTGCTAGTGGTTAGCTTGCATGAGAACCCGCAAGCGGTCGTCGACTCCTTGGAGCAGGCGGGCCACCGCGCCATAGCTGCCCAAGGTGAGACCGAGGGGCTGCGGGCGCTCTTCCAGAATCAGCCTGACGCCGTCATTGTCGCGACCGCCGCTCTCGACGACCGGACTCTTGCCCTAGTCAGGCGCATTCGGGAGCTTTCCGAACTGCCTGTCGTCGTGCTGGCGAGAGAACTGGGGAGGGGAGAGACGGAGCTTGCCGCCCATGGCGCCGTCAGCCTCCTGGTCGGCGCGGTGGCGCCGACAACCTTGGGAGAGCGCCTCGAGTCACTCGTGGCGACGTCTGGCTCGCTGAGCGAACGCACGCAAGAGGAGCCGCAGGTATATGAGGTTGGCAACCTCAGAGTCGATATCCGTAACAGGAGGGTGAGCCGGGGCAGGCGCCTGGTGAATCTCACGCCGACGGAGTTCAGGCTGCTCGCGTGTTTGCTGGAGGCAGGCGGCAGGGTGGTCAGCCATGAAGACATACTGAGGAGTGTCTGGGGCTCGAGTTACCACCGCGACCGCCACCTCGTCAAGCTGTACGTCTACTACCTGCGTCGCAAGATCGAACGCGACCCCGCGAAGCCGCGCTGGATTAGGACCGTGCACGGCGTGGGTTACGCCATTCAGATGGATGGTTAGGTCAGCCTGCGCTCCGTAGCAACCGAGTACAGGCTCCGGAACACCTCGGGCAGCGTTGCCACGGACTCGATGATCCGATAAGGCTTCATCTCTTGGAGCAGGGCGGAGTCTCGCAGGCCGCTGCTCACGGCAATGAAGGGGATGTCCAGGCTCTGAGCTGCCGCCGCGTCCTCTTCTGTGTCTCCCACAAGGAGAGCATCCCTTCTCCGCACTCGATCGCTCAGCCTGACGAGGGAGCGCTTTGAGCGCTGCAGAGCGGGATGGTCGCCCGAAACGAGGACCTCCCGGAAGAAGTGTTCGAACGAGAGCTCTCGAAGCTGGCGGCGCACTTCGCCTCCGTCTCGCCTCAGCGTCAGAAGCACCGGCTCCGAGAGCGTGTCGAGACACCCGAGGGCCTCAAGAGCGCCTGGCAGCGCCCTATCGAGGCGTGTGAAGGCCGAGTCCTCGATCAGCTCCAGCCAGAGGCGGTCGTAGGTCTCGATGTCGCCTGGGGGAAGGCCGGCGAGGAGCTCGCTGGTCGGCGCCCTGGCGCGCTTCAGGTGCCAGAACGCCTCGCTCGCTCCGGGCGGAAGGCCAAGCAAGCCGGCGATGTGGCTGTGGAGCGCGTAGTACCTGGGGCGGACGTCGAGCAGCGTGCCATCCAGATCGAAGTAGACTACGGGGGTCGGGCCCGTCAAGGGGCAACGCCTTCCGAAGTCGCCAGTCTCTTTCGCCGTATCTCAAGCTCTCGATCGTACGCGTCCACGGAGTCAAGGGTCGTGAGATACGGTTCCGTGTCCATCCCGCGGATCCAGAGTAACCCTGCGGGAAGTGGGTTGATCCTCTGCGCCGGGATCGTGGGCTCTTCGCCGAAGGCGAGCTGAAGCAGGATGCTCGGCATGTTGAGGCCGGCCTGGCTGAAGAAGAGATGCGTGGTAAAGAAGCGCCCGATGTTAATCTCGGTGGGGTTCGGCACGCCTTTCTTGTCGTAGGTCATGTCGACGGAGAAGACGCCGTGCGGCCGCGCGTCAACGGCGGCTATCGCCTTCAGGGCGACGTCGTCGGTGACAGGATCGGAGACTGTGATCGCTGCGCCAGTGATGCCCGTCACGCCCGAGAGAGTGCGGTCGGCGTAGCCCCAGTACAGCCGCTTGCGGCCCTGGGCAACGACGAGTTCGCCTTCTTTCCAGATCGACTGCCACGTCACGGAGTCCGGGCTAAGGTACTCCGCCGCGGTGTAGCGGCCCCAGCCCTTGTTGAAGTCGATCCAGTCGATCGCCGACTGCAGGTCCTTGGCGTGGAGCGAGCCGCGCCCGGCAGCGCCGGTGACGGGGCGCAGCCACGCTTCTCCGAACATCGAGAAGATGTCCGCCAGCTCATCCCGCGACCGGACGAGCCGCGTTTCGGGCACTTTGAGGCCGGCCTCTCGCCAGAGGTCGAAGCTCTGAAACTTGTCCTGGCAAACCTTCACCGTCTCGCGTGACGGGAGATAGGTACGAACGTTGAGGTCGTCTCTATGCTCGGAGACGACCGCGATCTCGGGATCCGGCTGGGCAAACAGGAAGCCGGGTTCTCGCTCGGCGATGAGCTGCTGCAGGACAGGCACGTAATCGGGGTCGGCGGCCGGCGGCACGAGATGCTTTTCGTCTGCCGGCGAAAGGGCAAGATGGAAGCGGTTGGAGTCAACGCCGATGATGTGGAACGGCTCGGACGTCAGGCGCAGCGATCTGATGAAGTTAAGAGCGGGCGAGCCACCGGCGCCCGTAACTAACAGCCTTCTCATCGAGCCTGCCTTGCCGCTCCTTGGTCCGCGCCTTCTGAGTCGTCTCTCCCCGTATGATTCTCGGCCTTCGGCGGCCAGTCCTCAAGTGTCAACGTGACGGGGACGATGCGCCTAGGCGTCCGTCGCGCTGGGGTGTAGATTCGATTGCTGCGGTGGAGCTTGTCGAGACGCCCTGGAGCCAGAGCATGACCTAGGCCGCGCTGGGCCGCAGACCTCTGCGGCCCGGGGCCGGAGAGTTGTCCCCCGCCTGCCTCTCGATCAGAAGATGGCGATCAGCCTTGGCGATTCAGGATGAGGAGAACCTCGGCGTGCGGTCGCTACCTGCGCCGGCCCACAACCTCTGCTGAGCGCGCTGCCACCACCGGGGCAAGCTTGACTTACGGGTCGAACACCGTCGCTGGGCCCGGCGTCGGGACGCAGGTTTCCGTGGCAACGTAGACACGCCAGTCGGGGTCAGCGGAAGCGTCGGCGCCGGAGAAGCTAGTGCCGGCCACGGTTGCCTGGACCACCCAGGAGCTGCCGTTCTTGCGGGCGACACGGTAGGCGGAGGCGCCGCTCACGGCGCTCCAACTGAAGGTCACCGTGCCGCCGCCTGCTCCCGTCCAGCGCGTTGGCTCGCCGGAACGACGCTGGATAGGAGCTTACGGGTCGAACGTAGTTGCGGGCCCCGGTACAGGCGTGCAGGTCCCGGTGGCGAGGTAGACGCGGTAATCGGGGTCGTCGGCCGGGTCTGTGCCCGACCAACTCCTGTTGGCCGTGGTTCCCAGGCCAACCCAGCTGGTGCCGGAGCGGCGGGTGATGCGATAGGTGCTGGCGCCCGGGACGGCGCCCCAGCTGAAGGTCACTGTGCCGCCGCCGCTGCTATTCGTATCAGACGTCGACTCGATGGTCGGGGCGGCGCATTGCGCAGAGAAGCCGGAAGGGTCGAAGGTAGTTGCGGGCCCCGGCGTAGGCGTGCAGGTCCCGGTGGCGACGTAGACGCGGTATTCGGGGTCGTCAGACGGGTCTGTGCCCGACCAGCTCCTGTTGGCCGTCGTTCCCAGGCCAACCCAGCTGGTGCCGGAGCGGCGGGTGATGCGATAGGTGCTGGCGCCGTTGACGGCGCTCCAGCTGAAGCCGACGATGCCGCCGCCGGACGGGTTGGTGTCCGTGGTTGAAAGGATGGTGGGCGCCGTGCAGGAAGCTGGCGGCGGCGGCGTGGGCGTGGGCGATGGCGTCGGTGTTGGCGTCGGACCCCCGCCCGAGCATGTCTGGCTCCAAACTCCGTTAAGCTCGTCGCCCGTCGCCGCCTGGAAGGCGGCGAGGCTGCCGTACGTGACGCCGCCGTTCCACTTGAACGGCGTGCCGGTCGAGTACATCACGTCCTCGTCGAAGTCGAGACCGCTCGTCGGGCCATAGGGAAGCTCGAAGATGTAGCCACCCTGGTTCCAGCAGTTCTGGCGCAAAACGAGCGAGACGTGATTCGGGTCGGTCTGCTGCATCCCCTTCGGGCCCGTGCAGCGGTTGCCCGTCAGGTAGGTGACGCCCGTCCCTGGGCCGTTCCCCACCTTGTAGCAGGCGTTGAACAGACCGGAGATGACGTTGCCCTCCACGTAGGTCGGGCCAGTCTGCGGCGACGCGATCGCGATGCCGATGAGGCAGCCCGAGATCGTGTTGTTGCGGATGCGGACGTTCTGACCGCCGCCCTCCGCCTGGATACCGTCGTCGTCGCAGGTCATGATGACGTTGTTCTCGACGGTGCTGTTCTTGTGCAGCGTGCCGGCAACCTCGGCCTCGTCGCCGCCGCCGAGTCCGTCCCAGCCGCCGACGATGCGGTTACGGGCAACGTAGTGACCGCCGCCAGACGGACGCGAGTTGGTGCTGCCGAAGAAGATGCCGTCAGCATCCGAGCGCTGACCGGACGCGGTGTCGCTGAGCGCTCCTCGGTACTTGATCGTGTTGTCGGTGATCGTGATGTTCGGGCCGCCGTACCAGGAGGAGACGCCGGCCACGCCGAACGGGTCGCCCGACTGATTGCACCAGAAGTCGTGGATGTAGTTGTCGTCGACGGTGATGTTGCGCGGCGCCTGAGACATCGGCGCGTCATCGTCGTTCTCGATACGGACGCCCGAGCCCCGCGTGTTGCGAATCTCGAAACCGCGCACCACAACATCGGTGACGCTTGGCGTGCCGATGAATACGCCGAACTCGCGGGAGCAGCTCCCATCGATGACGGCGCCGGAATCTCCCTGCAGGGTGAGGCGCTTGGTGATGCTCACCTGCTCGGCGTGGACGCCGGCCTGGACGCGCACCGTATCGCCTGCGGCCGCAGCGTTCACGGCGGCCTGGATCGACTGGCCAGGGCCGACGGTGATGGTAGCGGCCTCGTTGGGCTCCGTGGTGGCGAGCAGGGCGGCGAGGAATAGCGTCAGTGATGCAAGGGGTCGCCAGAGCTTCATGCGGGGGTACCTCCCGACGGTTCCAAGACTTGCTCAGGAAGGAGTACTGCCTTCGGAACGAAGATCGGCATAGCTGCCTCTCGACGGCGGGGGGCTGCGGCTTGCTCGCTGGGCCAGCGAGCCGCAGCGTCGAAGGAGTATCGGCAGAGTTCTCTCCAGTCAGTAGGGACTCTACGCACTGCCTCCTTCAGGCCCCATGTACAAGACCAGAGGAAAGCTTTCTTTCGCATAACAGGCGCATGACAGGGCGGTGGTGACGAGACTCGCCTGACCTTGGGCGAAGGCGCGACGTTCGGTTGGCGGGTCGAAGAGACTGGCTGCTACGAGGCAGAGCCGGCGCCTGGTCGTGCGCGGCCTTCGCGCGGAGGAGCCGTTCGCCAACAGCGCCTCGTAGTGGCCGTGGTGCTGGCGGCTGGCGTCCGGCGGGTCAAGTGAAGTTCGGGAAATGCCGAAAAATGACTTAGGGTAGCTATGTCACATGCTCTTTCGACTTAGTCGTCTCCTACTGATCATCGCGATCGGAGCAGCGGCCGGTGCAAGCCTGGCGCTGTCAGCGAGCGTCTCGCAGGGTCTTGAGACGGACGTCGCGGTCACTACCACGCCTGCGCCCAGACCACCGACCTCGGAGGCAGATGTCGGCCCAAGCGCCGGTCTGCCGACGTCCGGAAGCGGCGGCTACTTGGAGCAGCTCGTCGAGAGCCCATCCCACCTGCTCATCGGACTGGGCGCGACTCTCATCGCTGTGGCGCTGGCGCTGTTCAACGCATCGAGGAGGCCCGCGCCAGCGACGAGGAGCCGGGGCGGGTCCCGGACACCTGGCCGGCGTCGACCGCCTAGCTCGCGCTAGTGAGGCGCGGGCGGCTTCGCCGGAGCACCGCAAAGCGCTCGCGCGGCAGAAAGCCGATAGTCACGCTGGGCCAGGCCTTCTCGGCAGTGGGTCAGTTTGAGCATCGTTCGTCCTGAGCTTGTCGAAGGACGATCCGCTCGACGAGGAAGCGTGGTTCGACAGGCTCACCACGAACGTGTGGCTGGCACCAGCCGTTCAGAGTGACCCACTAACGCCTTCTCCGCCTGACTAGACGCCGCGGCAGATCGGCCACCGATCTCTTGACTCAAGCGCTCCCGTCTATCCCCCGCAGGACATCCTAAAGCCACACGCCGCGGCACCGCCTGACGTTCGGACGTTACTGCAATCTCTGCGAGTATCTCCGCCCGCTGCGGATATCGCCGGTGGGCGCCGCTTCTCCCGCGGCCGCTGCGGATCGTAACACGGCGGCCTGCTGATCGTTCGTAGCTTTAGGGTTCCTGGCGGTGTGACCAATGCGCGACAGAAAGCGAAAACGCTCCCGAAGCCGTGGTACGATCTGACCCCGCCCTGAACAAGAGCGACATGGGTCGATGAGTTCGTTCAAGTTGAACCTGCTTGTTGTTGCGCTCGTCGCCGCGGTGGTTTCCGTCTACATCGTTGGCAGTCTCGTGGTCTGGGACGACGACGCGGAAGGCAACCCCTCCGAGCTCTCCAGCCGCGTCCTCGGCGCGACCCAGGCCGCGTGCGAGGCGCCTCTCATCGAGTTTGACGAAGGCGGCAGCACCATTCTGGTGTTCGATGTGCAGCCGCTGCTCGGCTACCACATCAGCGACGTCAGCGTGGCGGCCGCCTCGCCAGACGCGGCGCAGGCGGCGCTGGAGGCGAAGGCCCGAGACAAGCTGAGCGTCCTGGTCCAAGCCCACCAGACCGAGGGGCCGGTCGGGGGCACGGCCGAGTACCGCCTGCGCGTGACCTTCAGCACCGGCGCGGTGAGCATCGTCTCCGACTGCGAAGTCCGCGTCCGGGAGCAGGCAGCGGGCGAGGCGCTGCCGCCGGAGGTGACGCCGACACCGCTGGTAGTACGGGCGCGGGTTGTCCCGCCGACGCCGACGCCGGTGCTGACGGCCAGGTTCACCGCCACCGCGACACGGACACCGCCGCCGACGCAACCGCTGATCCCGACGCCGACGCCCACGCCGGGGCCGGTCACGCCAACGGCGCGGCCGGGCACGCCAACGCCGACGCCGGGGCCCGGCACGCCG